>ERZ1740072.265-NODE-265-length-22364-cov-5.306423_pt1 | contig 22364 bp, 21 predicted proteins | sample MGYA00581733_ERZ1740072 | MGnify/ENA primary metagenome ERZ1740072 (study PRJEB43018, sample SAMN04849741) | marine metagenome | isolation source: floating plastic debris | place: Pacific Ocean | collected 2008-08-30 | study: EMG produced TPA metagenomics assembly...
CACCCCCCTCACTTATTTTTTTTATTCATCCTTCCCCTTCCTTCATATCTCCTCTTACCATTGACTACGCTCTTCCGATCTTAATGATTTATTTGATGCAGATGATGATAGTATTCCAGACGCATTAGACCTGGATGCAGATAATGATGGCATTCCTGATTTAATAGAAGCTGGAGGAGCTGATGCCGATGGAAATGGGTTGGTGGACTGCTATTCAATTTCATCTGATCTTCAGAGTCTTACAGATGCCGATAATGATGGATGGTGTGATACATATGATAACTCTGGTGGCGCGGTTACTTCAGGAACTAACTTACCAGAACCGGATACGGACGGGGATGGAATAGTTAACTCACGAGATATAGATAGTGATAATGATGGCATTCCTGATATATTAGAGGCAGGAGGCGTAGACGCTGATGGCGATGGTTTTCCAGAATCCTTGGTGGATACAGATGCGGATGGAATCATTGATGAATATGACCCAGATTTTGATGGCATCTTTGGTACTGATGTTGGACAGTCTTCAAACCCTTTAATTCTTACCTCAGGAGATAATGGAGATGGGACACCCGTGTCATACGTAGGAGGAGATGCCGATCAGGATGACGTGCTCAACCACCTAGACCTGGATGCAGATAATGATGGGATTGCAGACATCATAGAAGTAGGAGGAGTAGATACAGACAATAATGGGTTGGTAGATACAGCTACTGATACAGATCAGGATGGATACGCAGATACTTTTGACGAGGATAACAGTGGGACTTCGATTACATCAACAGGAGCAGATTCTAGCACGGATGGTAGGCCTGATAGCTATGAGGATGATGCAGACTCAGATGTAGTACCCAATTTCTTAGATGCCGACGCAGACAATGATGGGCTTCCAGATAACCTGGAAGCCCAGCCTACCGCTTCTTACACAGCAGCAGGGTCTACGGATACGGATGGAGATGGTATTCTCAATGAATACGAAGCTGCTTTTCTCTCTCCTACAAATACTGATTCTAATGGAGAAGCCGATTATTTGGATTCTGACTCAGATGGGGATGGATACCTTGATAGAGATGAAGCCTGGGACGCATATGATGATGGAGATGCCATTAATGATGAAAGTTGTAATGCAGATGCTGATGGGGATGGGATTTTAAACTGCTATGATGCTAATGATGGAGATAATACAAACGTTACGATTAGCAGAACTCCTCCAAATGATAATGGATTTAATGGTACAGATTATACTGGAAGTCAAACTAGCACAGGAACAGGCCCAGCCACCATTTATCCAAATAACGGGGGTGTATTAGCGGAACCAGATTGGCGTGATGCCTCAGGTTGTACTGTTTCTCCACAACTCGTTTATCCAATCACAGGAACAGATAACTTGTTTAATGAAAGCTTAGGCAAACACGAAATAAATCCAAATGCTACTGGAAAAATAAGAGCTACCGGATACTGTGAGGATCTCATAACAGCTGGATGGAATTACTACTATAGTCCCCTTAATTCAGATCAATTGATCTTCGCTATAAACCATGGAGCTAATACCACTCCCATTGATTATATAGAGCTAAGACGGGCTAACGTGTCCGATAGACAATCAACCTCGGGATCACAAGGATACTTTGTATTAGGTAGAGACTGGTTTGTTAAAACAATAGATGATGCAGCTTTAACCGCAAATGTTAATATTCGGTTCTACTTTGACCCTACTGACTCTACTAGCTTTTATTCGGAAGCATCTGATTTCGCAACTGATGAAGGCGGTGTTTTAGGATCAGTTACATGGTTTAAAGTAGATAATAGCTGGGAAGGTACTGATATAGACCCTGGAACTGGGTTAAGTGGGCTTGCGGGATATACTACCTTAACCCCAGCCTCTTATGGGGAAGAAAGTGGACTACACTATGTCCAATTTGACAACTTAAGCTCATTTTCTGGAGGAGGAGCTATTGTTCCTGTTACAGGAGTACTACCAGTGGAATTACTTAGCTTTCAAGGAAAGCAGGTAAATGACCAAATAATACTCAATTGGGTAACAGCCACTGAAGTAAACAGTGCCTCCTTTGAACTACAACGTTTCTCGGATACATTCTTTTCTAAGATAGGGGAGGTAGAAGCGGCAGGATTAAGCTCAGAACTGATTCAGTATGAGTTTGTGGATAGAAGTGCTTCTTTTGATCAAAGGTCTATTATCTACCGTATGAAGCAAATTGATCTTGATGGATCTTTTACCTTCAGTCCCTCAATAGAGGTGCTGGTTGACCAAAATGCCATAAGTGAAAAGATTCGTACCTATCCTAATCCAGCAACTGATGAGCTTACGATTTCTTATAACTCCTTACTCAAAGGTGAGATAAACCTTTCTATTTATGATCTCAATGGGAGGGTAATACATCGTGAGACGAGAGAGTCCCAGGTCGGGGTTCTGAATATGAAAATTGATGTTGCAAGGTTCGGAGCAGGAATTTATCTCCTAGCCCTTGAGCAAGAAGGAGTTCCGCAGAAACTTATTTTTCAAATAAAGAAGAAACTCTCGCAACCCCATTTTATAACAATACTTATTAAGCCAAATAAGGCTAACTGTAATATCAATGAAATCGAAGGAGAAAGCTACATATATCGAAGTTCCTAAGACTTCGGTCCACCAGGATGGTTCTATTAAAGAGGTGCTCGACAGGTTAAATGGTCGATTTGTAGAGCTTGCGAACTATCCCAATTTAATCTGGCATTTTGAAGTAGAATCACAAGCCTTAAAAGGGGTTCAGTTTCTACAAAAGAAATCAACGATTCCTTTCTGTTGGGGTGAGAGAGACACCAAGTTGGCTATTGTCAGCTTTGATATGCCTGAAGGTTAGTTGCTTATGTTGTTATGCCTACAAGAATCCATTTCCCTCTCTTTATGGTAAGATTGTTCGCTTGATATTATTGTCCAGGAGACTAATAGGGAAAGTATTGATTCCTTTTCTGAAGGAATCAATTTACCCAAAGCTGATAGATCAATAGGTTAAGTAGATACTGGCCTAATACTCCTGATAGTTCTTATTCTAGGAACCATAAAAGGACAAAGAGATGTTGCAACACCCCTTTGTCCAGGAGAAGGGGACGAGGCAAACGTCCCTTATTCTGTTTCTCGTAAGAACTATGATACCAGGTATAAATATCCTAAAAGTTATTTTCTTTTTTTCTCATCACAGCACAACTGAGTATCACCAAACTTTAATGTCATACCCAGTAGAAGTCCTCTAAATATTTCTGGACTTGTATAGCTTTCAGAAAAAGTATATATCTCTATATCAAGTAGGGTTCTTACTTCAAATCCTAACTGGAAGTTTTCTGCCATGAGAAGATTTAATCCAGCACCCGGCTCCAAGAGTCCGGAAATTTGTCCTGAAGAGAGAGATCTCCAGGAATATCCTAGTGAAGAATGCATAGTAATATAAGGATTCAATGATGCTTCACGCCAAAGTTCTTTTTCCAAGACACTTCCCACACTGACAAGAAAATGTTTGTTCGTACTGACTATGCCAGGTTGATCGTCGAAAATCCCCCCTCTAGCGACTACCCCAATCCCAAAGCCATTCTCCTTTATTTTGACATGCCGTAAAGAGACTAGAAACTCTGGTACATTTTGATTACGATTAGGCCGCTCAGAATCATAGAATAGATCAAATGATAGCCCCAAATACTTTCCAGTCTTTTTCAATCCATTTTTGTAGCAAGGCTTATTAAAATAGTACCGGTCAATTTGTGAATGTCCAAGTTTACAAGAGAATACCAATAATAGGATACAAGTTATCCTGAGTTTCCAACTCATAGTTTAGTTATTTCATAAGTTATCCAAGGGTGATTTCCTAGGTTCACCTAAATACAGAAGTTGCTTAGGGGGCAATGATTACTTTACTCGTGAGAAAAGTATCTGGCTGGATAAGACTATTTCAATCACATGATACGCAACTTAATAAATAACATATTTTTTATATTTCTTATTTACGTTAAATTCAAACGTATAATAAATTATCATAAAAAATAAATGACTAAAGTCACTATGTCATGTAGTTAGATTTTTACTGAAGGTTTTTAGTAGATGGTAGATTATCAACTGACCTCAATAGCTAATACTTATATAAGATAGTTAAAGTACGCACTTAACAGCACTCTTTATTTTCTGTACTGTAGTTGGGGAAACATCACAAAGCTTTGCAGTCCGACGGATACTTGTCCCAGCTTTAAGCTCTTTGACAACCTTTGGATATTTTATAATAAGATCTTCGGACTTGAGATGAGAGCCTAGCTTACGGCCTCTATATTTTCCCTGGAGTCTAGCAATCTCAATTCCCTGCCGTTGTTTACGCTTAATGTTCTTACGCTCCTGTTCAAAGAGGGTGGACATGATAGAAAAGATCATTTTAGCCACAGGATTTTCTTCCCCATTGGGAAGGATAGTATCAATTCCATAGCGGGTAACAGTAAGTGTGATCTGGCGTGCTGTGAGTTCCTTAACCATGGTGAGAACTTCTGCGGCATCCCTACCTAATCGATCCACATCTTCAACGACTAGCCGCTCAATATCGGGCATGGAAAGCACTTGTAAAAGCTTTCGTTCCTCTATAGGAATGACTCCAGAGATCTTTTCTGAGATTACCTGTATTGTCTTTGCTCCGGTTTTCTTTGCATAAGAACGGAGTTCTTTTTCTTGGCGTGCCAGGTTCTGATCCGGATCAGAGACACGCATATAGAGAATTGTTTTCATAGAAAAACAATATCACGAAAAATACCTGGTGTACCACTAATAGGGTGTACCCTAAATGAGATACACTAAAATTCCCTGATCTTCCCAAAATTCTCTCTAGATAACTGTACCAAATAGCACCACCCTAAAAATGGTACACTTATAAGGTTTTTCTGGATAGGGTGCTTTACCCTTAATGACAGAGCCGCTAAGCTAAAGACTGGCAGTGTTATGTCGTTCCCTGACCCTGCCTTTCGAAAGAAAGGAGGTGATGGCTATGAATGAAACATTAGCCATAGTTGCGGCGGTATTAGCCCTCGTGGTTGTATTAGTCGCACTACTATAAAGGACAAGGGGGTGTAGCAGCACCCCCTGCATCCGGGAGCCGGAGGTGAAACGACCCACCTTCGGTTCCTTTGTAGTATATACTATGAACTCTTAAGAATGCAAGAATAATAGAGTTGGCTCACTGTTAGCTCCCATTCCCCTCTATCTGCAAAGATCGTCCGCTCAGAAAAATCCGCAAGGTTTCCCTCTGGCAGGAGCCGAAAAATCTCCACCCTGCGGGTTGTATTTTTAGTCATCCTGACCTTGACTGATTTTCCTCTCGCTTACTCGATTTTTTGCCTAAGAGGTTAGTTGGGGAGAGAGATGGTCATCTTTATCAATATCAGAAGGAAACAAAGTTCCAAATATCATCAATAAGGAGGTTGTCAAACGTTTGGATATGGTCTTTCAAAATGTCTTCAGTCAACATATTTGGGCGAATATCACAGTAATAAACTCCATCAAGAGGGTTTAAACGGACTGTATATCCCTTGAAGTGACCAGGAAGAAAAGTGGCATTGATACGGTATTTATTTTCTGTTTTTGTCTTTTTTCTCTGTATATCATTTAAGAAAATCGCGATATGAGGAACTTCTCCACCTGTTAGACGATTGTACAGAAACTTATCCACGAAAATTTTACCAATTCGGTCTTTGCTGCTGGTCTTGATTGAGCCAATAACTTTTACTTCTTCACCTTCTTTGACAACGAGATCATGTTGATAACTCATCTTAAAGGTTTCTTCCCCATTGACCTCTACAGGAATTTTAATGGTTTCAGATGTGCAAGCCACACCTATCCGGTTAATGATTTGCAAGATTAACCTTTCGAAATAGTCCCCATTTAGTTTTCTCGCTTTATTTGCTTCTCCTGCAGGAAGGCTATCTAAAGCAGCACCTATAGATTGTTGTAGGGTGTAGACTGTATTATTGATCACAGCTCTTTCTGCTGTATTATCTTGACCGAGATCACGGATATTATCTAAAATCCTCAGGAATTCATCTTTGGATGTTTCGAACCTTTCCGCATCGTGCATGAGTTTAGAATTAATAGGGCGTGTAACTCTAAACTCTGCATCTTCTCCATATTGATAAAAGCGATAGTGATTTTCATTCTGAGAAACAATGACTGCTTGTAGGTTGCCATTTTGAACGTACTCCAAATACATTGCACAGAAATCTATGTATCGCTGTATGCTATAGAATTGATCTTTGTCTCTAACGAAGGTGTGTAGTTGATTTAGGCTCATCGGATAGACTTTCTTCTTTCTTCATTCCTTTTGTCGTATTCCACCCATTTATTAATACTCCAGTCTTCAACTGCTTCAATACGGTTTACGGCCCACCCAAGATATTCAGCCGAGATATCACAAGCCATCCATTTGCGGTTTAATTGTTCTGCGGCTACTGCTGTCGTCCCAGATCCGGAGAAAGGATCAATAATAGTGTCTCCTTCATTTGATGAAGCGAGTACAAATTTTCGAATGAGTTCCTCTGGCTTTTGTGTTGGGTGAGGGGTTTTCTCATGCATACCGTTACATGTGGTTGGTAGCTCAATAACATCCTTGGGCTTCGCTCCCATAGGGTGGGGAGTCCATACATGCTGTTTTCCGTTACCATACTGGCTTGTCTTTGCCTGAGGATGGCTTGGGTATTTTAAGGTATGCTCAGAATATGGAATCCGGACATAATCTACATTGAAGGTCTTCTTCTTATGCTTTCGAAAATGGATAATAGCTTCATGAGAACGGCCCCAATCATTGCTCAAATTTGCTTTGTTTTTATAATGCCAAATAAGCCATCGACACGCCTTGAAGAAGGCCATGGCTGGTGCTTTGACATCAGCAAGGATCTCTGGAAAACCGCAGATATAAAGAGTTCCTTGAGGCTTTAGTACTCGAGATGCTTGCTCAATCCAAAGAATTGACCAGTCAACGTATTTCTTATGGGTCTCGAAATCGTCCCAGTCTGCTTTCTTAATGTTATAAGGTGGATCTGCAAAAACTAAATCTACAGAGGAATCTGGAAGAGACTTTAACCATTCTATAGAATCTCCAAGCCAAAGTTGGCCATTTGGATGTTGGTAGAAGACTTGTGGTTTTTCAGGTTTGATATTTTCCAGGTCAAGGTTCTGAATGATACCCTTTGGTTTCTCTTCGCCAAAAAGTGTAGGAGATGTATTAGTAGACTTTCCTCGATTATATTTACTCATTCGTTCTGATCTATGAGACTCCAGATCAAATATAGGCATTCTCGCATACTGTTTACTCATAACTATAGTCTCCCTGTTTTCGATTGACAGCTTTATTAATAGTAGTGGTACTTATTCCTTATTTATAGGGAAAAGAGATAACGCCCCAAAATGTAAATGCATGTCTGGGGAAGTTCATACCTTTGCCGAGCCCATCGGCCATTGAAGGATATCGTGAAGATGTCCTACCAGAAAAAACGCTGAATACAGACATTCAGAATGTATTTCTGGTAATAATAATGGCTGAAAAGAGTCCATATCATAAAATTAGGGAATTGATCAGGAACGATCAGCTCCATGATGCTCTCGAGCTCATGGATTCTCTATGTTGCGATATCGACTTCAAGAACACTGTGCTTATTTACCAGTCTAGTCTTAATACAATCGAAAAAGCCTTTGGAAAAGAGGAAATCTCTTTTGACGACTTTCTGAGACATCTTACTAGGTTGAAGCTAGGGGCACTTGAAACTTTAGAAGGGATCTGAAAGAGTTCGGATCTCCGGTGATGATGTCGTCATTTCCCCCTCGCTATTTCTTCCATAACCCTATACAGTGGTTTTCGTCAAGCGGAGAGGCTAGAGGATGATTGGGGATAAGGAGCTGACGAAAGCCTTTGATAATTTTTCAAGGCCATACGGAGCTATTCAGGGATTTAGTGATGCCCTGGAAATGCTTGTCTGTGAATTCTGCCCTCATGACGTTAATCAAGAAACCAATCAGTTAATCGGTCGCTACAAGGAGACCTATTTGGAAGTGGTTAGACGGTTTAAGAATGATGACCATATCCGTAAATATTACCCACCGCTTTGTAAGGCACTTCTTGATGCCTACAATAAAGTGGTAACACCAGAGGGAGGATGGGGAGATCCTCTTGGCGATTATTTTCAGGAAATTGCTAGTGATCGGGATAAGTCTTGGAGAGGTCAGTTTTTTACGCCAGTACCACTTTGCGATATGATGGCCAAGATGGTCAGTAACGGGAACTATATACCAAATCAGGAAATATCTGATCCTGCTTGTGGATCTGGCCGGACACTGATTGCCTATGATCGTACTTGTCCACCAGGCTCCATGAACGTCTATGTCGGTGTTGATACTGATCCCCGGTGTATCCGCATTGCTGCGATCAACTTCTTCTTTCATGGGATACGCGGTATTCTGGCTTGTGGGAACTCCCTTTCCCTGGAAGCAAGATTTGGGTACCGGGTTTGGTCGCCTGAGATAGGATGGGGAATTGAGCACTTAGATGCAGCAGCTTGCCAGCAGTATATAGGGATTCCCTATGAGCCTGGCACTCTCAAACTTGATAAGTCGGAGATTGATTTATCCGATGTAAAAGGAAGCGGAGACCCTGGAGAACAGCTTCAATTATTCTGAGGGCTAAGTTGACAAAGTCCCTTGTTATTGCTAGGGAATGAGGCATGGAATTGCAAGTGGACACGCTCGTTTCTGTATCACGAGAGACCCTCACTAACCTCTACCAATTGGCCTCCTGGCAAGTCACCCAGAACCCTGTCTGTTATGATCAGTTTCCTTGTGACTTAGATGGCCTGGCTCATGTCTTCGATCAGGAGGGAGATCTCTTGGCCATCAACATTCAAGACCTCACAGACCTATACAAGGTGGGAGAGCAATACCGGATTTCTTTAGAGTACCAGGTGGATGACGCTAAGCGCAGGTACCAGGTAGGTGGAGAGAACCAGGCCGAAGCCCACGGACTTTATGAGGAACTTAGCTTTGAACTTGAGAAAGAGGTTCTACCAGTTATTGCCCAAGTTCAAAACCTCTTTATCCCATCACCCTAAATCTCTCTGCTTTTGTTGCAGGATGCCTAAGAAAATCCCGCGCCGAAGGTGCGTTATGAAAATGGACTCCACAGTGGAAATCCATTTTCTAATCCCCACATCGTGGGGAAAGCTGGAAGTAATGGCTTGCATACAGAATGCTATTTCCAGAGTGGCCTGAGCTTGGCGCATTTGATCCTCCCACGATAGCGGACTTTTCCCAGAAAAGCGTATCTTGTATGACAGCGGGAGGATGCAAGGTATGGATGGTCAGACCGTCAACTAATGTTTTGATCTTTCCATCCACCTTGACAAGGGGAATGCTTCCCCGTTGTATCCCCTTATGGTTACTGCTCTGCAACCATTCAACCCTGCTCTTTTGTCGCCTTCAAAATTCGTGTCATGTCTGCCAAGAAAAGTGAAAAACGCCAACGTAACCACCGCAAAACCTTCCGCATGAATGAGGAAGAGTTGTCTACCTTCCTGCAGAATAGCCAGGCTGCAAATCTGTCTGATGCAGATTTTATCCGGGCGCGGTGTTGCGACCAAAAGCCTGTCCGGAAGCGGCGTGTCCGTCCGCTTAACGAGAAGGCCTTAGCAGCAGGTTTGGGTCAATTGGGAAGTGTTGCCAACAACATTAACCAAATTGCCCGCGCGCTAAACGTTCTCAAACGTAAGAGCGATACAGTCCGCGAAGCGGAGCAATGGGCGCAGCATGATGCTACGATTGCTTACATCCATACGGCTGTTGCTGAATCCCGTGATCTCATCCGTCAAGCCTTGCTCGGTCATGATATTGAAGGGTAGTCGTATAGCCAATATCAAACATGCTCGCCAAATGGCGATGCACCTCTTCAAGGATGAGAATGCACAGATTGAGGTCTGGGATTCTATTGGCGGTGGCCAGGATCGTGAGGCTGTTGAACAGAGCCTGGTGGACATGCAGCTAATGACCAAGATGACCCAGGGAAATACAGGGATCTATTCCGTGGCCATTAATCCGCGTGAAGGTGAGGAAATGACCCTGGAACAGTGGGAGCAATCTGTCGATGCCATTGAGAAAGAGTTTGGGTTTTCAGGGCAAATGCGCGTCATGGTTTACCATGAAAAGGAAGGCCGTCCTCATTTGCATGTTTCTTGGTCTTTGGTAGATCAGGAGAAAGGGAAACTTCTCGATCCACGGCAAGACCGCCCAAGACTCCAGGGCGTAGCGATAGAGCTAGAGAAAGAGTTTCATCATGAGCTCACACGCCGGATAGCCAATGATAATACGCTAGAGATTACAGATAAGGACAGAGCCAGGGAAGCAAAGACAGGGAAAAGCGCAAAGGAGCGGAAGGCTCTATTATCCGAGCTATGGCGGGAGACGAAAAGCGGAGAAGAGTTTATCAAGGCTGCTCAGGAACAAGGCTATATTATCGCCCAGGGAGACCGGGCGCGTATTGTGGCTGTTGACCGTGATGGAGAGCCTTTTGGCCTGGCACGACAACTCCCCAAGCTTGTCAAAGCGAAGGATGTTCGGGAGCGTCTAGCTGGAATTGATTTGCCGTCATTCGCCAAGGCGCAGGAACTACAAGCAGAGCGTACTCAGAAAGCCACAGAGAAGGCCGTAGAGCGAGAGAGTGCGGAAAACGACCCAGATGGAACCAAAATCTTAAACGACCCTCTAGAGGCCGCTCAGGAGCGTTTTGTGGGACATAAAAAAGCCTTCCAAGAGCAAGAAGTCGAGAGGTTGGCCAGAGACGATGGGGGAAAGTCCTTGGAGACATTGACGGGCTTCAGAGATGGCGAGACTCTTTCGCCCGATGGGACGCGCAAGCAGAGGAAGGTTTCTGCGAATACACTGCTTGGCGTGATGGCTGCCTATACGAACCTGTCTGAGCAGGAACGCCAAGAGATCAGACAAGAGCTACAGGAACGCTTCCGTAAAGATCAAGAAACACTAGAGCAAAGACAGAAAGAGCAGGAAAGAGATGAAGTGGACATTACCGATATCTTCGGAACGCGGGATTCAGATCTGCAAGACAGAGATATTGGTAATGAGCGAGACTGATGATCATCAAGAAGACGAGACTTCAGTAAGATGTTTTAGTCCAAGCTGACTTTTGATGATGAGGTCTTTGCGAGCCTTAGAGAGATAATCAATATCCAGAGTCCAGATGATACACTTGATATGATGACGATCAGTATGCTGATTGTATTTCCTGTCTTTTGTTTTTTCGAGGATCGCAATGGCTTCAGTCAAGTACGCGGCACTTTGATAATTTTCATTCGCGCCATGGTGAAGTCCATAATTTCGGCGAAAGACGAGTTGTTCCTTATAGGGCAAACTTTTTATCTGGAACTTCGGTATCTTCATAAAAGGAAGTATATTCCATTTGATTAAAATTTTCAATATCTAATTCGTTGGAGACAAAGCAAGACCGTTCAATTGCACATGCGGAGCAACGCCGCGAAGCTGCCAAGGCAAAATATGATCAAGCTGTTCTGGAAGCTCACAAGATGCATCAGGTACGCAGGGACGCGATTAAGGATGCTGATAAAGAGCAGTATGATAAGGCCTCAGGAGATATTGAGAAACAGTATGAGATTAATCAGTATTACAATCAAAAACGAGATCAGGCTGATCAGGAGTTAGCAGATCAAAGGGAAGATGCTCGCCGTGAGTATGAGGAAGAGCTAAAGACAATTGATCGTGAGTTGGAAGAGACGCAGAAAGAAGACCAGGAACAAACTCACGGTCAGCAAAAAGAAGCTGACCGTGAGCAGGATCATGATCCCAGTGATGTTCATGGAACGTCTTCAGATGTAGAGCAGACGCAGGATGGCGGCCGCGATTAATCCTCTATGTGTAATGGATTGGCTCTGTATCGTTTGTCCCAGTTGGTCTTGTGTTGCCAGAGATCAGTTTTCCAGTATTCCTTGAAATGAAGCCTAGCTACGGATTTACGGTCAACAAATAGCAATATTTCTTCTTTTAGCTCTCGCACTTCTGCTGCAGTATGAACGTTTCTTGGCGTAGCTCCCGTTGGGAAACCCCAGAGCTGACTATAGCTTGGGAAAGATGTTTCCCCTGTCATTTTACTGATGTACTCTGCCGAGAAATTGTCATTGATCCCAAAGGCATGCATGACAGTTGCATTCCCAATGAAATTCTCCCATCCACTTTCCCCGTAGAGTTTCCGGAGCTGATTCAAGGATTGAATGATTGCCCATACGCGCACCCCATAGCCTGAGTAAGCCCCCATGGCAGTCTCTACCATTGGCATATTGCCCAGAGTATAGAACTCATCGAGGATAAACTGAACATCCTTTTTTGGTTTACGGATGACGGATTTCATACAGGCTCCAATCACGAGACGAAGCCAGGCGCCATGACTTTCGAGCTTATCAGCAGGAATGACCACATAGAGAGTAGTATTCCCCTCACTGAGAGTATTGGGGTTGAAGTTACTAGTATGGCTTTGCAATCCAGGACGCAGTAAGGGAGACTTAAGAAAATCTGTCCACTTCCGCGCCGTGGATTTTACTGAGGCAGCTTCACGATTACTATTGGCTTCTAGGGAGCCGATGGCATGGCCTGTTTTGGAGATGATCCCATCAAAGGCTTTGTTGTTCACCATATCTGTGATGAAGGTTTCCCATTCGCCATAGAGCTTACGTATGTCTTCCTTGGTCTTTGCCTCTTTTAGCTGTTCTGCAGACGGCTTTTTACTTTCTGCACGGAGGATATCCCAAAGGGTATTCAGATTAGGGTTACTCTCCTTTGTGGTAAGATGTGTAAGAATTCCGGTAATCATTGTTCGGGCCTGGTCATTGAAATAATCTTCTTTACTGCCACCTGGCATCTCGGGAACAATCATTTGAGCAAGCATCTGGGCATCATCAGGAATCTCTCTTGGATCGATGTTGCTTTTGAGAATATCCATAGGATTGAAGCCAACGATGTGCTTTTGGAGCTGATCCAAATGGGCAAAGCGCTTATCTCCAGGATGGAGATCCTTGAGTTTTTCCAGTTGCCGGAAAGGATCAAGGATTTTCACGGATCGTGGATTGCCATCCTTATCGCGCCGACTGGCCTGATAGATTCCTGTAATAGCGGTATTCTCTCCCTTGGGATCAAGAATAACAAGGCTGCCGTCATAGTCTGTTGCGCCCAAGAGATGCGGAATAATTAGGTTTGTCCCCTTCCCTGCTCTGGTTCCAGCAACAGTGATGGTATGACCACGTTTGGTGTAGTGATACTCTCCCCCACCGATGTAGGTGCCTTGTGCCTGGCCATTGGCTTGGTAGGCTGTGAGTTCTTCTGGACGCATAACCCGGGCGGTTCCATGACGGTAGGACTCTAGCATGTATTTGCGAACGCCTGCCATCCAGACATAGGTAATAACCCCAATGATCAGATTGGGTAAGAAACCGAAGGCAATTGACCATAGATGTAAGGAGAAAGTCTTTGGTTTGAAAGTGTACATGAGTTCTTTATAGGCATCTTCTATCGTAGGGCTATTTTCAATTCCGATCTGTTCTGATATTTGGGCCTGTCTTGCCTTTTGCTCTATAGAGTTCACATGGTCGATAAGACCGAAGAACAAAAGGATTCCTACGCCGACAAGAAAGCCACGCCGTAATCCTCTGCTATGGGGGCTTGAGAGACGGTAGAAGAAGAAGTCTTCACGGGTCTCACGGTCATAGCAATACATCATGGTAAACATAGCGCAGGCAAAAGGGATGATCGCCCATGCCCCCAGAAGGATTGCAATCAGTGTTAAAAAGAACAGGGTAACATTGTTGTAGACATAGCGCACCTTCCCATTACGCCATGAATAGGTCTTTGTCGCTGTATCTTCAGTAGAAAGATGCTTAGTGCGTACAGAGATATAGAGAACAAGCGTTATTAGGAGAATAATGGGAGTCCCTATGTAGAGAAGAAGATTTGTGTAGGCTCCTGAATACCAAAGCAAGAAGTGGAAGAGCCCTCCTGCCATTGGTATGATATAGAACCGTTGCCACAGATCACCTTCTTCCAAATCAGCCTTTGGCCGGAATGTTATCGTATTGTAGATAAAGGTAAAGGCTAGGCCGATAAGGGCCAAAAATACTAGGCTTGCTATATAGCTTAATGGGGCCGTTGCACCGATAGCATTCCCAATCATAAACACCATGGCAATACACCAAAGACAGGCAAGTAGCAGAGCGAGCAATTTACGCTTGGCAATCTTTTCAGGTGTCCCCTGCCCTTCGTTGGTATCCGTCGCAAACTTGTAAGCCGATACGGCTTTATCTTTAACTAACTGTATTTGGCTCATAGGAAATTATTGCTTGGTGATGTCAAGGTGAGTGGTAGTAAAATGGACAACTTTGGGGGTATCGAGCGAAGTGATGACCTCACCCGCTTTGTTGCGCAGAGGTCTTCCCCACTTATTCTTATGGATTATTAGTTTAAAATCCATAGGGGCTTTTTCTGGACTTGATAAATCCATTATAGCTTTACCGCTTCTGAGAATATCATAAATCTCTCTGATGTAGTATTCCTGTTCCTGGTCTTCCCGTTTATCTCGGAAATAGAGCCGAATGGGCTGACCTTTTAGGGTAGGAAAAGCATCAACATTCTCCTTGGTCTCTTCATCGAGAAGCGCGTAAGTGATTTCATCTTTTGAGGTATCGTAGAGCTTACGATAGTTTTTCCCAAAGTTGATTTCACTAATCAGATGCGTTAGACGATCATCTCGAAAAAAGAATGTCGTATCCATGGCTACGAGATATTGAAAGCCATTATCAAATTCTTCAGATAATCGAATATCTGTAGTACGCCTTGGCCTGTCATAAGGCAGAGCTTTGCGGCGTTCAATTTCAGCGATAACTGCCGCACGTTTAATTCTTGGATAGATTTCCTGGTAGAAAGGAATTAGCAATAGGACGACCCCGGCTATTCCCCACAGGGTGAACCTAAGATTAGAAATCATACGAGTAATTAATTTTAGAGACTGATTACTCCCATACAGTGATGACAATCACTGATGAGCTATTTTAGACTAAAAAACTCAGGGAAATAAAAGGGGCTAGTTATGTATATGTCACGATTGTAACCGTGATTATGTTTCATAATTACGAAAAAAATGATTGAATAAAATGTTCGATACACCGTGAAACCTTACAAGGTTTACGATTTCTTCCTTACCATAAGTACACCAGAGGGCTACGAAAGAGAATCGACATATTACAGGTCTACTCAAGCAAACAATAATTTGATCAACTTTTTTGATCCTTAATTATATCTTTATATAATTGAATGAATATTATTTATATTTCTATATAAGGATATAATTATGATTATTTCGAGTGTTTCATACAAAGGAGGCGTAGGTAAGTCCACAATCGCACAGAACCTGGCCGTCGCCTTTGCGCTTTCAGGGCATAAGGTGGTACTCATAGATGCAGATGAATCTGCAGCGAGTAGTAAATGGGCAGCAAGCAGAGCTGAGCATGAGATTGAGCCTTTCATTCAGGTGATTCCGAAGTTAGATCCGCGCGATATTATTCCATCAGTAAAGCGGCTCTATGAGGATAATGATATCATTGTCATTGATGGCCCCCCTTCCCTATTCCCGATCGTATCTAAGATTTTACTCTTGGCTCATGTGAATATTGTTCCCGTAACCCCTAAAGGAGGATCAGATATCTGGGTGACCCAGGACTTCCTAGATCGTTATGAGGAAGTTCGTCAGAGTAGTGATCAGGTCGGTGCAGCTTTTTTTGTTCTCAATATGTTCAAAGACAACGTAAACCTGCATAAAGCTTTTGCCGAAGCCTTGGAAGAAAACCAGGCCGAGTTTGGCGTACAGAAACTGAATACGATCCTCCATGAACGTGTCGCTTTTGGAGAAGCGAACTCACAAGGGCTTTCTGTTCTCGAAGGGGGAGACATGAAAGCCAAGAAAGAAATTGAGTCTCTCTATTCAGAGATCGTTGGAATTTATCAAACCGTCTAAAGGAAATATCATGGCGAAGAAAGATGCACTAAAATCAAATTTGATTAAGAAGAAGCCAATCATAGAGGAAACGAAGGCGGATAAAATTGTGAAGAAGGTTCATACCCCACAGCCAGTCGAAGAAGAGAAGACGGTAAAGACGAGCGTTGATTTCCGGAAGTCTCTGTACAAGGCAATGAAAATGAAACTTCTGGATGAAGAGAAAACCATGAGAGAATACCTAGAAGAGTTGATTGAGATGGATATAAATAAATAATATTTACGGTTTTATATAAATATTATTTATATCTATAATCTTGTTCTGAGAAAAGATCCCTCTAGTGGGGGTACAATTTTTACCCCTTTCCAGATGTCGACATTTAGTCGATACCTGAAGGGGAGGGGGCAAAATGCCACTACCCTTTATTGGGAGAGCCTCTCCAGATATGGTTGCTCGTGTTCTCGATACACTTTTTACTTTGATCGCTAGGGTAGAAGGGAAGCGATACAGTTTTAATTCCAGAGCATATAAATAATATTTACATCAATATTATTTATATATAATTCAATAAAGAAGCTCAGCTAGGGGTGAGTACAAATTATACCTTCCCTTAATCCGTTACAGAATGTAACGAGTTTGCTAAGGCTCTTAATGTGGTGGAACAACACCACATTAACCCCGTCAAAGTTGACAGATTTCTGAGGATAGGGAGTGTCAAAACGCTCCATTCCCTTTTTAATACAGTGTTATGACTGTAATTACATTGGTGCTGGTTTTATATCTTTATTTAAATAAAGATATAAATAATATTTAAATATGCTGCTATAATTAGCTCGAATGATATCAAGCTATGCGCTAGGTTAAAACTATGAGTAAAAAGAAGAACCAAGTCATTAACGTTGATGGGCGAGATATAGTCATTACTCAGATTGATGATAAATACTATATCTCTCTATCGGATATGGCCCGTGAAGATGGTGGAAATAATCGTATTCAAAACTGGATGCGTAACAGAGATACAGTTGTTTTCTTAACTGCTTGGGAGCAGATTCACAATCCAGATTTTAATTCTGTGCAAATGCACAGAATTACATCCGACATTGGGCTTAATAGGTTTATTCTTTCCCCTAAGCAGTGGATTGAAGCGACTAATGCTATTGGGATGATTTCGAAAGCGGGTCGTTATGGAGGCACCTATGCACACAAGGATATAGCTTATCACTTTGGAATGTGGTTATCGCCTAAGTTCTCTCTCTTAGTCATTCGAGAGTTTGATCGCCTCAAGAGTGAAGAGTACAGCCGCCAGAAGCTAGAGTGGGATTACCAACGCTTTTTGACGAAGGTGAACTATCGCCTGCATACAGATACTATTAAAGACGTGATTATCCCTAGGCTTCGGGAACAGCAAAATCGGACACCAGATTGGCTGGTTTACGCAGAAGAAGCAGATATCCTAAATATGGCTGTCTTTGGAATGATGGCCAGGGATTGGCGAGAGCAGAATCCGGAGCTGGCCAGGAGTGGGAATATGAGAGATTATGCTGAAATCGTAGAACTGAACGTTTTGGCGAATATAGAGAGCCTGAACACCGTTTTGATCGATCAGGGGATGGATAAGACCCAACGCTTCCAAGTGCTCTCTCAGGCCGCCCTATCGCAGTTTAAACGCCTCTCGGAGAACGATAACCTGAAACAACTCGAAGAGTAGGGGAGACCCTACTTACTGACCTTCTTCGAACTGCTCACGGCGAATACTCGAAAGCTTCTCCATGAAAGAAGCAAAATGGATACGCTCTTCAAAAACCTTTTTGGCTAATCCCCCTCGTTTTTCTTCCGGAGTTGTGCGCTTATTTGACTTCCCGATCTTTGCTGCTCTAATGCGATCAAGCCGTTGGGTTTCTGTAATACTCAGACAATGTTCAACATAGTAATGCTCAAAGCCGATGATCTCACCAAAGCTGCAGTATCGTTTGATGATCGTCAAACCAAGATTACGGTTCACCCCATACTGAATCAGTAGCACATAAGCTCGACCTTGGGACTCTGTCAGGCTACTAATAATCCCTACAGCCATATCGCTTTTAATTTTCTCAGCCTTGAGAGCCTTTATAAGCACTTTTTGGGTTTCTGTAAGGTCTTGTTCTATTGCAGCATCAAAAAGCGTCATAGGGTCTTCTGGACGCTTCTTAAGCATCCTTAGGTTAGGAATTAACTCCATCAGGATTTTAGGACGGATATAAACAGTAAATTTTACTTTGGAAGCTGTTTTTCCTCTTCTCTCAATCGTGTACTCAAACCAATAAGGTACCAGGTCATTGTTCTCTAATTCTTTGCGGCATGGTTCCAGAATGCGGCGTTTCATATCGGAGAACTTGGGGTACTTGTCTTCAACACCGAGAAAGAACTTTAAATCGTCTACGCCATAATCAAACGTGATTTCTACCTTGCCAGATTCCTTTTGGTGATACCGTTGGAAAAGGTCAACAAAACGGGCTGTATGTCCTGATTTGTAAGCACGAATATCCCATAGTAGCTTTGTATAGGACTCATTCTCCTTATAAGCCAGGTAGTAGGCCAAACTCTGGGTAAAGCGAGCTACGATACTTCCTTTTGAGACACCTAGGCTTTCAATCCAGTTGATATCAATATAGTCTTTACTGTTGTTACCCTTCTCAATGCGAATAGGGTTATCATTTAAATTCTTGCGGATATCACGGGTTAACGCATAGATATCTGACCACTTTTCTTTCCCAGAATTATTGACGTAGGACAGAAATTCTTCAGCATTGATCGATATAATACTTAGAGGATCATCCTGGGAGATTGCTCGCGCTAAGATGTATATCAGCTGACGTGATCGGAGATTGATCTTTTGACCGCCCAGAAGGAGACGGTTATGCTGGATAATTTGGGGATTTGTTTTTTCTTGTAAACTCATCTTCACGAGATTTGGCATGACCTATTCCCCAAAACTAAGAAACTGCGACAAAGATAAAACTATATGTCGCAGATAATTACAGTTTTGTCTAGATAGGACTTATAGAGGGTTATGGTTATCTGTGGATAACTTTTCGTAGGAAAGTGCTTACCCCTAATTTGTCGCAGATAATTTCTTCTGAAATCATGGTCTATTAGAGTCCTGGTTAATACCTCAAATCCTTGTGAATAAACGTTTTAAGTAAATTTACAGAATCTGAACGATATAAATTTACCCCTAATCTGTCGCAGAACCCCTAATCTGTCGCAGTTAGAAATCAGCTCACCCCTGATTTGTCGCAGATCTACCCTTAATTTGTCGCAGGTAAATGGCTTACTCACCCCTGATTTGTCGCATTTTAACCCCTAATCTGTCGCAGAAAACCGGCGTAAAGCATTGATATTTAAAGATTTAAAATCCCTTATTTATAAGAATCATAAAAATTTAAATACCTAATTATAGTAGAAGTTCAAAAACTTATTCATCAACAATAAACTAGCATACAATTTTGCGTATAGTTAAGGTCTTCGCAATGCTCAGTCTCATTTTCTTGGGGGCTAGCCCCCAAACCCCCAAGATTTTTATAGGCATAACAACATAAGCAGAATTTTTGAGTTATGTACGAAATCCTTCGTATTTTACGAGTACTTTATGACGTCTTGAGTAAAAACCTACTAGACAATCTTTCTTTGTTTTGCTATCTTGAATTTGTCTGGTGAAGCGGAAGCGAGCTCTGCTGGGAAGCAACTCGTCAGGAATAACCAGGCCAACGGAAGCAGATTCCCCGTGTTTGGCACCTACACGGTATAATATAAGATGTAAAGAGCGGCCTCACGTGAGCCGCTCTTTTTTTGTTATATGTCATAATGATGACACATTGCGGTTCGTACTCTTTTCTTTACTAGAAGAAATCAGTATAATTGCTGCCCAGAAAGATTTCTCTTTAATATTTATTCCCTAACATTGACCAGAGGCCTAGCGAAAGTTAGGCCTTGCTTTTTTGTACAAAAAACACGCCTTTCCTACATATCAATAATGTTTAGTATTGCGATGATCTAGGTGAAAACTTAGGGTAATATATCTGGGATAATTAATTTTATTTCGATTATTAAATAGGTCATTTTTGGAAAAATCCAAATACCTAATTCAATGACTTGTAGAGTAACTCTATTAGGTTCCCTTATACTATGTTGGGGGCTTATCCATTCTACCTGTTTACACGCGCAGGAATCTAACTGTTCAGATGGACTAGATAATGATGGTGATGGTCTGATTGATTGTTATGATACAGACTGCGGCGGTACAGGAGCCTGTGCCAATTTTTACTATGGTGTCTTACCACCCGACTGCCAGTTTATCCCTCCAAGTAATGCAGATACCTTTGAATTAGAATTGGTCTGGCAGACTGATGAAACCCTTTACCCTATAGACCAAAGACACACCCCCATAGTTGGTGATATTGATAATGACGGGGTTCCAGAGGTATTAGGATTAGACCCTGGCAACCCCGGTTATGTAAGAGTGTTTGATGGAATCACAGGAAATCAAGAAATAGCCATTACGGTTTCTACAGGACTATCCTCTTTTTCCAGTCCGGCCTTTGCCGATGTAGATGATGACGGGACAGCAGAAATATTTGTGATTGATAATAGTGCTCAACTCGTTCGCTTAGAGCATGATGGAACCACCACATGGACCAATACTACTGTAACCGTACCAGGGAGCAACAACACTACAGCCATAGCTGATTTTAACCAGGATGGAACGCCAGAGGTATATGTCGCTAATAGAATTTATGATGCAATTACAGGGACTAATTTAGCTAACGGTACAGATGGATCAGGAGCAGGTAATGAAGGGGGGTATACCGCCAGTGAATCCTTTCCCGTACCTATAGATGTGTTTACTTCCACTGACATTATCCCAGAGACAGGTTTAGCCTGTGGAAGTGATTGTGATGGACTTGAGCTCGTAGCAGGAAATGTTGTCTATGCAGTGAATTTGGGCGCAGTGGCTATAGCTGATCGCCTAGTTCAAGTGAGTGAAGTTACTGGTACAGGCATAGGGGATGGTGTTACCAGTGTAGCTGATATGGACAATGATGGAGATTTGGATGGGGTGATCATGGATAATGGGGTCATTTATATGTGGGATCTTACTACCGGCACCCAGTTATATGATACCTATACAATCTCAGGTACTAGTAGTGGGGGACGGATTAATTTAGCCGATTTTGATAATGATGGGGTCTTAGAAGCAGGGGTTGCTGGAAGAAATATCTATGTCCTAGTAGATACCAATGCAACGAGCAATTTAGTCGCAAAATGGACCTTGGCCAGTGATGATGGTTCTCAGAGAACCGGAAGTACGGTATTCGACTTCGAGGGGGATGGTATTAATGAGGTGGTATATAGTGATGAAGAGTATTTGTATGTTCTTAATGGTGTTGACGGCTCAGATCTATCCAGAATACAATCCCAATCTGGGACTCGCTTTGACTATCCATTGGTCGTAGATGGTAATGGAGATGGCGTAGCAGAGATCGTCATTACTTCCCAAGATGGTAACGGTCCGGGATTTAGTGGGAATAATTATATTAGGATGTACAGGTCTAGGAATACTCCTTGGGTCTCTGCCAGGGAAGTCTGGAATCAACACACCTTCTTTGGAACCAATATCAATGATGATCTAAGTATTCCGATCGTACAGCAGAATCATCACATCGTTCCTGAGTTGAATGGCTTTCTGGTACAGTCTACCATTAGGCTTGAAGATGGCTCTCCCTCTTTCGGGGCACCCAATGTAAATCCCAGCATAGTCGGAATTGATAACACCTCCTGTGGGAATGATAGTGTAACCTTCGAGGTTAAGATTGGGAATACGGGAGATTGGAAGTTTCCATATGGGGCCCCTGTAGCTTTTTACAAAGGAAATCCCCGTGTAGCTGGAAGCACCCTGATTGACACCACATTTGTCCCAACTACAGTTGATACAAAAAGCAGTCAAACGGTCAATCTAGTCATGGAATTTACTTCTGGCGACTTACCTGGTGACATCTATATCGTTCTGAACGATACTGGTTTTGCTAATGCTGTTTTACCTTTCGATATCTCCACGGACTTTCCGGTAACAGGTGTAGGAGAATGTACTTATTATAATAATTACACCCATGTATTCTTAGAAGCCTCTTGTAGCCAAGCATCAGACTGGGATGGAGATGGAATCAGTGATATAAATGACTTGGATAATGATAATGATGGCATTCCTGACACGGAAGAAGATGGAGGAAGTGGGTTCCTGGCACTGGATGATGATGATGGGG
>ERZ1740072.266-NODE-266-length-22357-cov-16.837055_pt1 | contig 22357 bp, 23 predicted proteins | sample MGYA00581733_ERZ1740072 | MGnify/ENA primary metagenome ERZ1740072 (study PRJEB43018, sample SAMN04849741) | marine metagenome | isolation source: floating plastic debris | place: Pacific Ocean | collected 2008-08-30 | study: EMG produced TPA metagenomics...
TGCTTAATAATCTCAAAGGCTTTTTCTGGATCAACTTCATAGGTAATCGACACCTCCACCGCAGCATCAATAGGATTCTTGGAATAATTCACAATCGACCCAATATCACCGTTGCGTAGAATCTGCACCTGACCATCTGGATGCAAAATCCGCGTGGTGCGTAGTTCAATAGACTGCACAGTTCCCTGGGCTTCTGTTGTCTCAATAAAGTCCCCAATTAGATAGTAGTCCTCAAATAAGATAAAAAAGCCGCTGACCAGATCCTTAACCAGATTCTGTGCTCCCAGACCAACTGTGATACCCACAATTCCAGCACCCGCTAAGATCGGCCCTGGATCAATATTGAGGGCTTTCAACAGAAACAACGCCGTTCCAAAATAAATCACATACCGCAACAAACTGACAATTAAAGGCGTAATCGTCACTCGACGCTGATAAAGTGACGTGGATGTGTCATCTGTTGATAGCATGATCTCCGAAACAACTAGCTGCATAATATTGACAGCTAATCGTCCTAGAAAAATCAGGGCAATCACCTTTACAGCTTGTGTTCCATAGTCTGCCAGATTAGCAATTAAGGATATTTGGCCCACCACTAACATGGCCACATATACCCAGACGATATATTCTAAAGAGCGTTTTAGAAAAGGAACAAGATGTTGCAGCTGCTCGTAGAATCGAAATAGGTTATTGGGGTTAGAATATTTTTGGCTCAGGGCATCCAGACTATCAACAACAACACTGACGGACTTGAATGCAACAATGCCGATAGAAATAATCAAATAAATACGCCAGGTAGTATATAAATAAGGCGATACTTGCTCAGGCAACTGTAAAAAACGAGCACACCAAATCAGAGATAGCAGCCACATCCCCGTACTCAATACGGCACCCAGTGCATCAAACAGTTGGTCAATACTGTCGTCATTGGCTGTAATTTGCTCTATCTGCTTAGCATAACGACCGATCCGATCCAACAGCCGTCGTAGTGGGCGTTGTAAAATACCGACCAATACTAATAAACAAAGACTTTTTCCACCGCCCGCTGCAAGCCCCAGCCAGACTCTCCGAGGCGTATTCTGAATTAGCGACAGCGTATATACATCTGGCTGCTCGCCTTGAAGAAATATCCAACCGTTAAACCCTGTCGCTAAAAGTAATAATAAAAATCCCGAGATCAGTACAATCCCTAGAACATTTTGCTGTAGCCCTTGAAAATTGGTGTCATCTAGCTGCAGCGAAGACACCTGTAAAACCCGCCGAGCCCCCCAATTAAGAGATACGTATAAAAAACAACAAAAAATTAAAATAAATATTAGTTCAATGGAAAAAAGTAATAGTGTAGCCACGATCTAACGGCCTCGCGAATGGGCAAGCAGGCAGTGGCAGTTTTTCTAGCGTTTTAAGCGCTAGAAAAACTGCTACATGCACCATACAAAACTTGCTCGTCATGTGGCAATTAACCGCAAGGCTACCTATTTTTAGCGTTGCTGATCCTCGGTATAAATTTATCTGCGAGATCCTGTCCTATGGCATATCTCACAGAGCGGTTCATCCCAAAAACCAGCAACGGCCTCACTTAAAACGAGTCGCTTACTGGGGTGGCAAAAGCACGGTATCAACAACATGAATAATTCCATTGCTCGCCTCAATATCGGCCGTAACCACGTTGGAACTATTCACCATGACCCCAGAACCAACCGAAACATCCAACGGAATTCCAGCAACAGAATTGACACTCCCCGATGACAGCTGAGTGGATCTAACGCTTCCAGGAACAACGTGGTAAGTCAAAATCGTCGCCAACAGCTCTCTATTCTCAGGCTGAAATAGACTCTCAATGGTTCCTTTGGGTAAACGACCAAAGGCATCATCCGTCGGTGCAAAAACGGTAAACTCAGTCTCTCCATTGAGCACACCCACTAGCTTGGCATGCTTTAACAATGCCGTCAGCACGTCGAACGAATCATTGGTAGATGCAATACTAACAATAGTGTTTCCAGTGTGACCGTCCTTAGATTGTAGAGACGTGGCTTCCTTTGCCTGGGCCGGGAGTACAGCAAGCATCAAGGCAAAAGCACTGGTCAAAAATGTTAACTTTTTCATGAATTGATATCTTCCTAAAAGACGTTCATTAGAGATACGACGCCATCATCAAATTGGATTATTTAATTTTTGGCGTTGCTGAGCCCCGGTATGAATTTATCGGTGGGTACAGGTGCGAGTGTAAAGCCGCCATAGAAAATAGGGTGAATGCTAGCGCTACCTCACCTGTCATGACTCCTTACTTATATAGCCTCACTCCTTACTTAAATAGCCCCTGTGTCGTTCACGTTACTGTCGTTCACTGCACTGCCCACACAGACCTCTCTGTGGTTGCATATTAGGCAAGAAAGGATTAATAATTGGTCTAGACGTCTACACTAATTTAACAAGTGGTTAACGCTTGATTAAGCCATGGTTAACGCAGAGCAACAACCATTGAGACCTATTTGGATGTCAACGTTGGCAAAAGCGCCCCTGCCGCTTTTGGAGCAATGTGTCGAAACGCTTGAGCATTTGCCTGAGTATGGATTGTTGAGAGCGCCTGAAATTGGCCTGGCTATGGTGCGGGGGCGGGCTGAGGGTACTGGCCCCCCCTTTAACCTGGGCGAGATAACGATTACACGCTGTGTGGTGCAGCTGGGCGAATTTAGTGGCTTTGGGTATGTGGCTGGTCGCTCAAAACGCCATGCTGAGCTTGCGGCCCTATGCGATGGACTCTTGCAACATCCTGACTGGCAAGACCGGGTACAAGCCCAGGTAATTATCCCGCTGCAGACTGCGGCCCAAGAAAAGCGCAACACTGAAGCGGCTGAGGTGGAATCTACCCGGGTTAACTTCTTTACTATGTTGCGGGGGGAGGGCTAACCATGATTACCCAACTGGCAGGATTTAATGATGCGGTCCATGATGCCCAAAGCACCTTTCGAGCCCTGTTAGAGGCATTGGCACGCCCTGGCATACCACAGTCAACTGTCTCACTTACGCCACCTGCGGGATTAGACATCAGCTGTGCCGCTGCCTGTCTCACGCTGTTGGACTTAGAAACTGTGGTGTGGCTACAGCCAGGGTTTTCTGGAGATGTGCGCCCATGGCTTGTGTTTCACACTGGCTGTCGCTTTACCGATAATCCTAAAGCGGCTAACTTTGCTTTGCTTGGTGACCTTGGCTCTTCACCTAAGCTGAGTGATTTCTGCTGGGGAACTGCTGAATATCCAGAGGCGGCCACATCATTATTGATTCAATTACCTGGGTTAACGGGCGGGAAACCAGTCACCCTGAGAGGGCCTGGAATTCTCAATGAGATTGAGGTGATGCTGCCCCTAGACACTAGGTTTTGGCAACAGTGGGAGAGCGTGACAGCAGACTATCCCCTCGGCTTAGACTGCTGGTACTTTTCCCAAAATCAAGTTGTAGGGCTACCTCGCACGGCTAGGGCTAACTTTGGAGAGGCGGCTCCATGACCCTGGTGATTCGTCCTGGCACCCTGGGCGATTTACCCCACCAGGGTTTGGACATAGATAACGCTTCAGGTTTGGAGCATGAAGCGGTTTTACCCTTGACCGACATAGAAAAATGGTTTATCCAGCAATATCCCAGCTGTACCGGTAGCCTGTATGGCCGAGAGAATTGTGGGTACATTTCCAGACATTAGCCCAGACATTAGCCCAGTAAATTAGCGGGAGAGAATCATGCCCTACGTTGCGGTCAAAGGTGGAGAACGGGCCATTCGCAATGCTGAAGCTTTACTCAAGGCAAAACGACGGGGTGATAGCGCGGTGCCAGAGCTATCGCTGGAGCAGATCAAGCAACAGATGCAGCTGGCAGTCAATCGAGTGATGGCTGAGGGGAGTCTGTACGATCCCGATCTGGCGGCCCTAGCGATTAAGCAAGCCTGGGGCGATCTGGTCGAGGCTGCTTTTTTGCTACGGGCCTACCGCACAACCCTGCCTCGGCTTTACTATAGTAAGCCACTGGATACGAGCGAAATGGCTATCCAGCGGCGGATCTCTGCCATTTTTAAGGAGGCTCCCGGCGGTCAGAAGCTCGGACCCACATTTGACTATATTCACCGGCTGTTGGACTTTAAGCTAGCGGCTGAAGACAATATATTTCCTGCGCCTGCCAGTGAAGAGTATGACGCGACCGCAGCGACACCTCGAGTGGCCCAGACATTAGAGCAGGAAGGGTTGGTGATACCGCCGGAAACAGCGGTTAATCAGTCTCGAACCGAGGAGAACGCGTCTCAAACCGGGGACATTATCCACTCAACAGGGGAGGGGCAATCACCCGACATTGAGCCGTTTGATATCACACGACAGTCGTTGACCACGCCCACTAATCGGGATGCTCGTTTGCAAAATTTGGCTCGCGGAGACGAAGGTTTTTTGTTATCCATGGCCTATTCCACCCAGCGAGGCTATGGAAAAAACCATCCCTTTGCAGGAGAGATTCGCATGGGAGAGGTAGAGGTGGTAATTTCTCCTGAGGAACTGGGGTTTGATATTGCCATTGCCGACATCGCTGTCACAGAGGTACAAATGGTCAACCAGTTTAAGGGTAGCAAAGAGATTCCACCTCAGTTTACCCAGGGCTATGGTCTTACGTTTGGCTATAACGAGCGCAAGGCCATGGCTATGGCCTTGGTGGACCGGGCTCTTCAGGCAAAGGATCTGGGTGAATCTCTTGATGGACCGGCTCAGGATGAAGAGTTTGTGCTCTATCACTCCGACAATATTGAAGCTCAGGGGTTTGTCCAGCACCTTAAGCTGCCCCACTATATTGACTTTCAAGCTGAGCTAAATCTGATTCGCAAACTGCGTCGCGACTACGAGCAAAACACCAGCAAATCAGAATCATCTGATGGCTGGCAGAAAGAGGAACCCGACGAGATGGAATCCTTTGCTTAATTTTTCGCTGCCAGGGCCGCCCCTGTAGTCCTTATCCATTGCTCTCCAACACTATTATGTCCTCCTCTCCGGCCTCTTCTTCTCCCTCTAACTCTCCTCCTGCAAAACCGGAACCTGGGTTTAACTTTGCCTACCTGGACGAACAAACCAAACGTTCCATCCGTCGCGCTATCCTCAAGGCTGTCGCCATCCCCGGTCATCAAATTCCTTTTAGCTCACGGGAAATGCCCATGTCCTATGGTTGGGGAACCGGTGGTATCCAGGTGACGGCGTCTGTTATTGGTCAAGATGACACGCTAAAGGTGATTGACCAAGGGGCGGACGACACCACTAATGCGGTGAATATTCGGCGCTTTTTTAAGAAGGTATGTGGTGTGGCGACCACCGAGCGCACTGAGGAAGCAACATTGATTCAAACCCGGCATCGGATTCCTGAAATTCCGCTGCAGGAAGGTCAGGTGTTTGTTTATCAGGTGCCGATGCCGGAGCCGCTGTACTTTATCGAGCCGTCTCGTACTGAGGCGAATAAAATGCATGCCTTGGAAGAGTATGGCCCCATGTACGTCAAGCTCTATGAGGACATTACCAAGTTTGGCCGTATTTCTTTGGCCTATGACTATCCGGTGATGGTGAATGGGCGACATTTAATGAACCCCAGCCCAATTCCTCGGTTTGACAATCCTAAAATGGATATGAACCCGGCATTACAGCTATTTGGGGCGGGGCGAGAAAAGCGGATCTATGCCATACCGCCCTATACCGAGGTCAAAAGCTTGGATTTTGAGGATTATCCTTTTGCGGTGGAGAACTGGGACCATGCCTGTGAATTTTGTGGTGCGACTGACAGCTACCTAGATGAGGTGGTGATCGACGACCGGGGAGGACGCATGTGGATTTGTTCGGATACGGACTATTGCGAACGGCGTCAGCAGAAACGCTCAGGCACTACGAAAAAACTGGCCTAACGGGAGGACTAACAAATGCAGCCGCTATTAACGGTCAACAACCTGAGTAAGTATTATGGGGATTTGCGGGCGTGCGATCGCATCTCCTTTACCCTTTACCCTGGCCAGGTCCTGGGCATCATCGGCGAGTCGGGCTCTGGCAAAAGCACCCTGCTCGATAGCATTGCCGGCCATGTCCCCTTTGAGACAGGCACTGTCGAATATTGCAATCGCGCCAACAGTCTCATTGACCTACGCACCCTGCCCGAACCGCGCCGCCGCAAGCTGATGAAAACAGAATGGGGCTTTGTCCGTCAAAACCCTCGTGATGGGTTACGCATGACCGTCACCGCCGGCGCCAACATTGGCGAGCGACTCTTGGATGTGGGCGACCGCCACTATGGCAACATTCGCACCGAAGCGCTCCAATGGCTGAGCGAAGTTGAGATTCCCCATGGCCGCATTGACGACTTTCCCACCACCTTTTCCGGTGGGATGCAGCAGCGGCTACAGCTAGCCCGAATCCTAGTTACCCGACCCCGCATTGTGCTCATGGATGAACCCACCGGCGGTCTTGATGTATCGGTGCAAGCCAAGCTCCTAGACCTGATGCGCTCCCTGGTGCGCACCCTCAACCTCAGCGTCATCTTGGTCACCCATGACATTGGTGTCGTCAGGCTGCTAGCCCACCGACTGATGGTGATGCAAAATGGTCAGGTCGTCGAAACCGGCCTGACCGACCAGGTGCTAGATGATCCCCACCACCCTTATACGCAACAGCTGGTAAATGCCACGTTAGTTCCATAAACCTACTGATAGCCCTCAGGAGATTGTTCCATGATGAAAGAACCCATCAACAAATTCTGTCCCCGTTCTGGCAAGTATGTTCAAGCAGACTCGCTAACCACCTATCGGGGCCATACTGTCGGGTTTTGCAACCCTCACTGTAGCCAAGATTTTGCGGCTAATCCTGATGCCCATCCGAGTGATCGAGCCTACTTTGACACCCTACTTAAGGAATATGAGCTGGCAACAGAATGAAATTAAGTGAGAATCTACCCCCACACATCTCTTCCCATGGACACATTACAACTCTCACCGCCGCCTGTCGCCCCCACTAACACCACCGCCCTACTCCAAGCAGACCAACTCCACAAAAGCTTTGTGCTCCACCATCAGGGCAGCGTTAAACTGCCTGTCTTGCAAGGCGTTTCCCTCACCGTCAACCCTGGAGAATGTGTCGCCCTCCAGGGTCCATCGGGGTCAGGCAAATCCACCTTTATGCGCTCCCTATATGCCAACTACCGGGTCGATAGCGGCTCTATTTGGGTCAGGCATAAAGGCGGCTGGGTGGATCTGCCCCAGATTGAGGCCCATCGGCTAATTGACGTGCGTCAGCAGACCCTGGGCTATGTCAGTCAGTTTTTGCGGGTTATTCCCCGAGTCCCTGCGATAGAAGTGGCAGCAGAACCGCTCATGGAACTGGGCGTCGAGGCTGATGTGGCCCAGGCCAAGGTGCGAGACCTGTTCTCTCGGCTTAACTTGCCAGAACGGCTGTGGGAGCTATCACCTACCACGTTCTCTGGGGGTGAAAAGCAGCGGGTCAATATCGCCCGCGCCTTCTCGGTGGACTATCCCATTCTGCTGCTGGATGAGCCCACATCAGCCCTGGATGCGGTCAATCGGGAGGGGGTAATGCAGCTGATTGAAGAACGAAAAGCCCAGGGTTGCGCCATGGTGGGCATTTTCCATGATGACGAGGTGAGGGAACGGGTTTGCGATCGCACCCTTACATTTGGTTAGTTATGCGGCGTTGCAGCTCCTCGGGATGATTTTATCTGCGAGATACTGGCCTATGGCATCTCTCACCGATCGGTTCATCCTCTAAATCAGCAACGGCAATTATGCTGACTCCCCGGTCAAAATTGCCACCAGAATTCTCATCAGAATTTCTATATCTGTGGGTACCCGATAGAGTTCCAAGTCTTGAGAAATTTTCTTTTGTTGTCGATCTAGTACAGCAAACTGCCAAATACGGCCAATCGAAACCGCACCATAGAGGAGATTACCCGCCGATGGATCCGTAACTTTATCCAATGCAATCAGCTCAGCTGCAAGCTGCTTAAAGCCTCGCTCTAGGTTTTCGTCCTTGGCTTCAATTATGAGCAAGTTATGCCCCGCCTGAAGATAGTAATCCAATAGCCCCTTCAGCTGCTCCGTAACTTTGAGAGAGTAGCTCACTTTCACCTTCACATGAATCAGATGAACTAGCTCTAAAACCAGAGGTGCAATTAAAAATTCTCGGCGTGCTGCTTCACTATCTAACGTCACGAACGGCAAACTCTCTTCCAGCCGTTGCCTCAATCGATCAATCGTTTCTACTGTTTTTTCTGCCTTGGGTAACGCTAGCGACGTTGGCTCAAAGCTATATCCAAAATGAGTAACGATATCTTCCAGATAGTAGTTCAGTTTGAAATAATCAGAAAAATAACAGGACTCTGGTATTTCAATTGTTTGAGCCATTTTTATATCTCCTAATCCTAGGAATTCTACCCCTAGAGATAACGTTAACTTAACCTTGATTAGATATGAGTTAGAGATGTCTATACGTTTCTAAGTTATATCCATTGGTGGAGAAGTCCTTTACATCCTGACATCCCTATCTGCCTGCCCCATGACTGACACCATCTACACCAATTATCGCCTACAGCTTCCTGATGATGAGGTTCTAGGCACCTTAGTCGTCAAAGACGGCGTGATCACAGACATTCAGCCGGAGACCGTTGACCATGGCCAGAATGGCCATGGCGACTACCTACTGCCTGGATTGATAGAGCTGCATACCGACAATCTTGAACGGTGCATGTCCCCACGCCCCAAGGTAAGTTGGCCCCTAGATGTGGCAGCCGTACACCACGACCGAGATTTAGCCGGAGCCGGCATCACCACTGTTTGCGATGCCATTTCCATTGGCGATCTAACCCCTGGCTCCCTGCGGATGACCCAGTTTGGTCCCATGATCGACACTATTTATCAGGGGCAAACCACTGGTCGGTTTTCAGTGGACCATCGGCTGCACCTGCGCTGTGAGCTTGGCTATGACCAGGTATATGACCTGGTGGCCACCTACGCTGAGCACCCGCTGCTGTCGTTAATGTCATTGATGGACCACACACCGGGCCAGCGACAGTTTGTCAAACTCGACAAATACAAAGAGTACTACCAGGGCAAGCACGGTGTCAGTGCCGATGAAATGGAGGGCTTTATTCGCGATCGCATCGCCTCCCAACAGCTCCATGCCATCGATAACCGTCGCAAACTGGTGGACCTGGCCCAAGCGCAAAATATCTGTCTAGCCAGCCATGATGACGCCACGCCAGAACATGTGCAAGAAGCCCTTGATGACGGCGCCGCCATCGCCGAATTTCCCACCACATTAGCAGCGGCAAAAGAGGCCCACTCCCATGGGTTACAGGTGATGATGGGGGCCCCCAATCTCATCCTGGGCGGGTCCCACTCCGGCAATGTATCGGCCATGGACCTGGTCAAACAAGACCTGGCCGACATTATCTCGTCAGACTATGTACCCCAGAGTTTGGTACAAGCGATGTTCCTCATTGCAGAGGCGGTCAATGTGCCGCTACACCAGGCAATGCGGCTGTTTACCCTAAACCCAGCTAAGGCGATTGGTCTCGATTGCGATCGCGGCAGTCTAGAAGTGGGCAAACGGGCCGACATGATTACCCTGCACCATGATGGCGTGGTGCCTCGGCTCACCTCTGTTGTGCGCCAAGGAATTCGCATCGCCTAGGTGGAGTGAGCCCAAGGGGGACCGAGGGACGTTTCCTCACCGAATATGTCTAGTTCTCTTCCCCCTTTTCTTCAAACCCTCAAAGAACCTCAAAGAACTTCAACAAGCCTCAAACGGTCGGATACAGCCCACCAGATAAGAGTTATGACGGTCATCTCCCGAGAGAAAATCGCAGTTCAAGGGGCAGCGGTGCTTACCCCAGACGGCTGGCGAAAAGATAGTACCGTCCTGGTCAAAGACGGTAAATTTGTCGCTGTTGATCAGACAACGGCACCCACCGGATATACCCCTATCGATGCCACCGGGCTACAGCTTTTACCCGGTCTTGTGGATATCCACGGCGATGCCTTTGAGCGCATGATTGCACCGCGCCCAGGGGTGTCCATGCCACTGGAGATGGCCCTAGTGGAGAATGACCAGGCACTCTTATCCGCCGGTATCACCACATTTTTCTATTCCATTACCGACTCGTTTGAGCCGGGGTTACGGAGTCGAGCCACGGCCCGAAAGCTGATTAAACAACTCACCACCCCCAACAACGGTCTCCGGACAGATAGCCGCATTCACATCCGCCATGAGCAGGCGAACACGGCCGACTACGATGAGCTCTGCCATTGGCTAGAGTCTCGTCAGGTGACGCTACTGTCGTTAAACAACCACCTCCCCGACACCCTAGATGACCAGCTGATCGAGCGCTATGCCCACAGCGTTCGTCAGCGGATTAAACAATCAGATGCTGACATTCGCACCCTGGTGGAGACCGCCCATGGTCATTTGGCTCAGGGGCTGGCTCAGACGGAGGACCTGGTGCAGCGCTGTCATCAGCTAGAGATCCCCATGGCCTCCCATGATGATGAAACGGAGGCGGATGTGGCCAAGAGTCGGGAGCGGGGGGTTGCGATCGCAGAATTTCCCGCCGCCATCCCCCTGGCTCAACAGTCCCGCGCCTATGGCGCCGCCATCCTCATGGGCGCCCCCAATCTCGTCCGTGGCGGCTCCCACGTTGGCTATATGGGGGTGGCCGAAGCCGCCCAGGCCCAAGTGCTCGACTGTCTGTGTTCCGACTATCACTATCCGTCGTTATTCCACGCCCCGTTCTTGCTAGCCAAGAAAAACCTGATGTCGTTTGCCCAAGCCTGGAAATGCGTCTCTCAATACCCAGCCGAAGCCGCCAAAATAGGCGACCAAAAAGGAAAAATCGCGCCCGGCCACGACGCCGATTTTCTCTTGTTAACCCCCGATTGTCCGTTACCCAGCGCCATCCGTGCTGTTTATATCAACGGTCAACCCGTTAAACAATCGAGTTAGCCTTTTTTAAAATGAATAACATCACCTTAGAACAAATCCTTAACGTCTATCGCAGCCGAGGTCAGGCCCAATACGGTGGCGAGGCCGTTAGCCAGCTAGAACACGCCCTCCAGTGTGCCACCTTTGCCGCAGACGATGGGGAATCCCCTGAGCTGATTGCCGCCTGTTTTCTCCATGACCTCGGCCATCTTGTTCACCACCTGGGAGATGACCCAGCCATGCGCGGTATCGACGACCGTCACGAATATCGCGCGGTGCCCGTCTTAGAAACCCTATTTCCAGAGGCAGTAACCACCCCCATTCGCCTACATGTAGCAGCCAAGCGCTATCTCTGTGCAGTAGACGATGGCTACTGGCATTCACTCTCACCCGCCTCTAAGCTAAGTCTAGAACTCCAGGGCGGCATCTTCTCTTCACCCATGGCGGCAGCCTTTATCCAGCAACCCAATGCCAGGGATGCCGTTAAACTTCGCCGTTGGGATGACCTAGCAAAAATCGCCAACTTAGTCACGCCAGACTTAGACCACTTTCACCCCATCCTAGAAGCAGCCTGTCAGGTTACCGCAGCATGACCCTCATCGCCCAAATTAGCGATTTGCACGTCCAAGCACCGGGCCAGCTAGCCTATGGCATCGTCGATACTAACCCCCTGGTGGCAGAGGCCATTGCCCACCTCAGCAAGCTCAATCCCCAGCCAGATCTTGTTGTTGCCTCCGGGGACCTCGCCCACCATGGCACCCCAGCAGCCTACGCAATGTTAGCCACCCTGCTCGCACCGCTGCAATGCCCCATTTATCTCATGCCGGGCAACCACGACCAGCGAGATAATCTACAACAGGCATTTACAACCCACACCTATCTACCAAAGGACACTACCCACCTCAGCTATGGTGTAGAAGACTACCCCATTCGCATGCTCATGCTCGACAGCATCACCCCACAACAGGGTGGCGGCTGTGTCGATGCTGAGCGTTTAGTCTGGCTAGAACAACAGCTGCTAGCCAGACCCAATACCCCCACCCTGCTCTTTATGCACCATCCCCCCTTTGCCACCGGCATTCCTTGGATGGATCGCAAACGAGTGCAGGGCCATCAGCCATTAGCAGAGCTAATCAGCCAGCATCCCCAAGTCAAACGAATTAGCTGTGGACACCTACACCGCACCATCTATACCGATTGGGCAGGCACCGTTGCCAGCAGCCAACCCAGCCTAGTGCACCAGAGCGCCATGGACTTTGCCCCCAATGCCCCCAGCCAGTTTGCCCTAGAGCCACCCGCTTACCAGCTCCACGTGTGGACCCAGGAGAGCTTAATCTCCCACACCGTGTTCGTGGGTCAGTTCGATGGCCCCTATCGCTTTGCCGACGGCAAAAAAGTTGTTCCCATCGACCTATGAACCTAGCTCGTTGACCACAGCCAAAGCATCTTGGGGCTCAGCTCGCTGTGTATAATCGGCCTCAGCAAAGCCATAGCGAATACGACCCGACTGATCAATCACATAGGTTGCAGGCAAAGGCAGCTCATAGCTATCGTCACCGTTACTAGTGGGGATATCAATCCCAAAGCCCTTGTAAAGGGGCTGTAGGGATGCATCCAGCGTAAACACCAAACCATACTGACGCGATACCTTGTTACCCACATCGCTCAGCACGGCAAATTCTAGACTGTGTTTTTCAGTGACACTGAGGGAATGGTCAGGCAGCTCCGGGGAAATAGCCACCAGGGTAGCATTAGCCTGTTTAAACTCAGGCAGCAAGTTTTGAAATGCCCGCAGCTCTAGATTGCAGTAAGGGCACCACTCCCCCCGGTAGAAGTTGATCACGACGGGGCCTTGCTTTAGTAATTCGCTCAGACGTACCGATTTACCCGTCGCATCGGGCAGCTCAAAGTCAGGTGCTTTATCGTTAACCGTCAGGGCTCGGTTAGCAATACCGGTGGCTTCCAGGGCTTCAGTGGCCGCGGCCATGGTGGCTTGAGCATCCTGAGGTGCTTTTGATTGAAAGTCTGCCTGGAAGTCTGCCAGTTGCTCAGCTAAAGGATGGGTCGTTGTAGTCATCGAAAAATGCCTCTAATGGATCGGTTTGTTCGAAATTCTAGAACGAGTATATTCACCCTAGATTAGAGTTAGCTGAGAGACCATACCGACGTCTGTTTAAAGGGATCGGCTCAGTCCTTGAGTCAGAGAGAGTTCTTTCCGGACTAAATTTAAGGTTGCTGTAAATTAAAGAGATAGCATAGGCAAAACTTTTAAAGAGTCTTGTCGACCGTACACATTTAAGGACAAGTGTTGTGCCAATCTTCTTTGGGTGTTAATTAGATTGTTCTCCAGATGAGATGAGACTCTATGAACTGGATAAAGCATGTTAGCCAGCTATATATTGAATGGCTACGAGCCCAAATAAAGACAAATCACGGCCGGATCGTTTTGCTAGGTCTTGTAGTTGGCCTACTGTATTTCCCCTTGTGGATACACGATTTAGTCATTCGCTCCATCAGCGGCTCGACAGGCCTAGCCTTAATTTCCTGCGCCGCGCTGATGGGATTAGCCCCTCTCTGGCAAAAGCGCCAGCAGTTAAGACGGTTAACCGCCTCTGAAGAAGACCAAATCATTGGTCACTTGCTTATTTTGGGCAGCGTAGTCCTGTTTCCATTTTTTCGAGCAGATATGTGGGCTCAGGCTCTGATCTGGCTATTTATTATGGGTGGGATCACCCTTAGCACCTGGGGTGCGACATTCTTTGTTAAATATCCACTGACCACATTATTAGTCCCCATGACGGTTTACACCCGTCCCGGAGTAATTGCCCAGGGAACCTGGCGCTTTCTCATGCCGCAAAACTTCTTAGAGAATATGATGGCGGCGGCCAGCACCCAGGCACTGCAGTGGATAGGTCAACCAGCAATCGTCCAAGGTCGATTTATTACGATGCCCTCCGGAGGAGCCGTTGAAGTTGCCTGGCGATGCAATGGGTTTAACATGGCCGTGGCCATGGCCGTAACAGGTTTACTGTTAGGCATCTTCTTTAAACGTACTCGACTGCAAATTACCAGGCTAATGCTGGTAGGCGCTGCCGTTGGCCTAGTCTTTAACGTGCCGAGAATTATGCTAATGGCATTGGCCCATGCCTATTGGGGGGATTGGTGGTTTGACTTTTGGCACGGTTCTTGGGGCGCACAAATTTTTGTCGGTGTGCTGTTTACGGTCTATTACTACACAGCGATGGCGATGTTAAACAGACAACAGCGCAGTCTAAAGAAGGCTTAGCCGTTTTTCCAACGTTCCATAATACCGATTGCATCTGTCAGGCTAGCCCAGACAGCAGGTATTTCCATAGGTCTGACAACACCGCCACTTTTTTAGAGCTTTATTTCTGATTCTAAACATTACCGTTGTTATTCTTTAAAGACGGGTAATAAAAAACTGACGTTGCTGATCCTCGGAATGATTTTATCTGCAAGATACTGTCAAACAGCATGTCTAACCGATCGGTTCATCCTCTAAATCAACAACGGCAAAAACTCGTATCTATAGAATCTGCCCAGGGTGATGATACAGCTGCACTTGGCTCCAACAACATGTCAATCTTGACGTCATATGAGCCACTTCAGTTTCTGACCCCGCACGATAAAGCTCTCATTCAAAATCCAATATCTTTATATAGAGCTCCTATGTCTTCTCAGATGTTAGATATACCACTAACGGCAATTATCTCGACTACTCCAGATCAGATTGCGTCCGAGCTAGGAGGGGAGGCTGTTATTCTCAACCTAAGTACGGGGCAATACTATGGGTTAAATGAGGTGGGTGCTAGGGTTTGGGAACTAATTCAACAACCTTGTACAGTTGACAGTATTCTGCATAATCTGCTCGAAGAATATGACGTCCAACCCGATGTCTGTAAGCGAGACCTGACTAAGATCCTGGTAGATATGAAAGAGGCCTGCTTGATCGAGGTGAGTGATGAGCAAACTGCATAGATTACTCAAACTTTCAGGAAACGAATTCAGAGTCTTGCTCTATAGCTGTTTGCTCTTAAATAGTATTCGTTTGGCGCTGTGGTTATTGCCGTTCAGTCTTTTAAGACAAAAGCTGGCACAAATTTCCTCGGTGTGGGTATGTGAGACTCAGCCAACATCTGTTTCTGTGAAGTTTATTGTATGGACCGTTAATGTTGCCAGCAACTACACCCCAGGAGGGGCTAAATGTTTAGCCAGGGCACTCACGTCACAGCTGCTGTTAACCCGATATGGATATCCCCATCAGCTACATATTGGTGTTGCTAAAGGGGCAGCCAATACCCTTGAAGCCCACGCCTGGATTGAATATCGAGATCATGTCATTGTTGGCTGGTTAAATAACTTGAGCCGATTTAAATCGCTTTCTGCTGATGGAGCAAACCAATGAGTGGGATTGCAGGAATTTATCATCTTGACCAGCATCCGGTCGTGTCTAGCGAACTGTGCCAGATGATGAAGGTTCTGGCGCATCGTGGACCCGATGCATCCGATACTTGGTGCCAAGATTCCATTGGTCTTGGTCATTGTATGTTGTGGACAACAGCAGAATCGCTCCATGAACAGCTTCCCTTAGTTAAGGGTGATCTAACTATTACCGCAGATGCCCGCATTGATAACCGAGACGAACTGGCGCAGGTACTATCATTGCCGGATCGACCATTAGAAAAGATAGCTGACAGCGAGTTTATTCTGGCCGCCTATGAGCAATGGGGCAGCGACTGCCCAGAGCATCTGCTTGGAGACTTTGCTTTTATGATTTGGGATGGCCAAAAACAACAGCTATTCTGCGCTCGCGATCATTTTGGGGTAAAGCCATTTTTTTACTATCACCAGCCCAATAAATCATTTGCAATCGCCTCCGAAATAAAGGGGTTGCTTTGTCTAGATTGGGTTCCTCAACGAATAAACGAAACCCGTATCGCTGATTATCTGACGCTGATGCTCGAAGATCAGGTAATTACTACATTTGAAGAGATTTTACGGTTACCGCCTGCATCTCGAATGTGGGTTGATAGCACGGGTGTGGAGATTGAAACCTATTGGAAATTAGATCCTAATTACGAATTAAAATTGGGATCAGACGACGCCTATGCAGCCGAATTCCGTCGGATTTTTATCGAAGCTGTTGACTCTCGATTGAGAAGTGCCTTTCCAATCGGTTCCCATTTAAGTGGTGGGCTAGACTCTTCATCTGTAAGTTGTGTAGCCCGTAAAATCTTAGATGAAACTACGGGAGAGACACTCCATACATTCTCTAATGTTTTTGACACGGTTAAGGAGTGTGATGAGCGTCCCTATATCAACGAAGTATTAAAACAAGGTGGCTATACTCCCCACTATATCCACGCGGATACATTTGGTCCCTTAAGCGATGTCGATCAAATTTGGGACTATGAAGATGAACCATTATTGGGTCCCAGTCATCACTATCCCTGGCGCTTAAACCAAGCTGCCCACCAAGCAAATGTTCGAGTTGTCTTTGATGGTTTTGATGGGGACACAGTTGTCTGTCACGGTTTAGCTCGGCTGCATGAGCTAGCGGCACAACAGCGATGGCCTGAGTTTGCTGATGCTGTGGATATAGCGAGCAAGAATTATAGTCTTTCTGTTAGCGATCTTTGGGCCTATTACGGGTTGCCTGCGCTGCAACAGTTAGCGAAACGTGGACGATGGTTCGCCTTCGCTAAGGCTGCTAATTATATTCACAATCGCTTCCAGTACCCACGCCGCCGATTGTATATGCAGCAAGGGATTAAACCAACCTTCAAACACCTTTTACACAAATTTCATCGAACGCCCAAACATCAGCCTGACAATTCAATTACGATAGATTCACTGGTAAACGCTCATTTTGCAAAGCAGGTCAGTTTAGAGGAGCGGGTTAACAAGTTTACTTCCAATTCAGCATCTCCAACGTCGGTGCGGCAGAAGCATTGGCAGTCTATTACTGGGGGAGTACTGGCGCTTAATCTCGAGGCAGTGGATCGCTGTGCAGCTGCATTTGGTTTAGAGATCCGTCATCCATTTTTAGATCGCCGTCTTGTTGAGTTTTGTTTGGCTGTTCCGTCGGAGCAAAAATTTAGAAAGGGTTTTGGACGGGTAATTATGCGTCAGGGACTGCATAATATACTGCCTGAGATGATCCAATGGCGGGGTGATAAGGCCAATATGGGTGCTAACTTTATCAATGGGCTATTAAACATCAATCGTCCACTTTTTGAACAGGCACTTGAGACCCATAAACACTCAATTCTTTCGTATATTAATTTAGATAGCTGGCAAACTTCCTGGCAACGGCTTCAGGACTATCCAGAGTCTAATCAAAAAATTAATTCGACAACTAAAGATAATCTGGTCGTATGGCGAGCTACGGTACTGGCTCTTTGGTTTCAGCGTAGATCAAAACCGCTTTAGATAATACAAAAGATAAAACAGACATTTCTATTGGCATGATAGGGCCATCCAACAGGGTTAACCCTAACTGTAAGTCCAACCCAAGGGGGCATCGCCAAGTGTCAACTTAACTAACTAACTTTAAGGACATAACATCATGAAGAAGACATACGCTCAGCCCAACCTAACAGCTTACGGTAGCGTCCAGGAGCTAACCAAGGGTAATGGAACTGTTGCAATCGGAGATTCAATCATTTTCTCCGATCTGCCTGTTGAGCCCGTTGATGGTTTTGGTTCTGTCGACATCGACATCCCAGGAGATTTGAAGTAGATTATAAAATCTAAAACTCTTGGTTAATGGATGGGGTATCTAATCAAAGATTTTCTTCCTTCCACTCATCGCTACTAAAGATCAACGGGGGCCTATATCCGGTATCTTTAGGATTTCATGGGTGGAGGTGATGGGCATCTCGTTAGATACCCCTCTTTATTACTTTGACAAGTACTGTGACGTTGCAAGCTCATATCTGAGCCTTTGTCTACTACTTAAGTCTATATCCAAAAACGTTACTAACAATACCTCTCTAGAATTTCATTGTAAGATTTCGTCTTAAATTTAAGTTGCGCTTATTTTTTTAAGTTATGTACTGCTATTCTGCCTACCAGCTGTGTCTCCACTCAGAAATTCCGCTGTCAGGGTTACCTACAGCTGAAGGTGAGCCTGATATTATCATTCGTTTAAAGCATGGAGACGAACAGCTTCAGGTAGATAACATTGAACCCAATAGGGACTTGTTTGGCCGCCTAAAGGGAATAGGAGATTGTTGGATCTCAGATGGGAGGTTTATCACCATCGCTCCGTTGGAGGGTGTTAGCCATGAGATGCTCGGCCCTAATATTTTAGGGGGCTGTATGGCGGTGATATTACGACAGCGCGGTTTTATAGTCCTTCATGCCAGCAGTGTTGTCATTCAAAACAATGTAGTAGCATTTTTAGGGCACTCGGGTTGGGGTAAATCTACCCTAGCAGCCGCGTTACATGGTCATGGTCATAGCGTGATCACAGACGATATTCTGGCTATTAACCTAGAGGATGCCGAGACACCTCACATAGTTCCATCTTTTCCCCAGTGCAAACTCTCCCCGGAAGCTGCTGTCGCATTGGGGAAAGATCCGGCTACGTTAGCGCCCCTCTGTTCTCACTCTTCTAAGCGAGCTTACAACTTTCAAACAGGCTTTCAAAACGAACGGCTACCGCTGAAAAATATTTACCTTTTAGCTAAAGGTGATAGCCATAGTATTACTCCACTGAGTTCTAAAGATGCGTTTTCCTATCTGGTCAGTCACACCCGTGCTATGGCTGTGCTGAGCGACCCAACATCACTCAAGACTCATTTTAAGCAATGTACCCAGTTGCTTAGACAAATATCTTGCTATCGCTTTACGCGGAAACCTGGTTTAGCAGAATTACCGGATTTAGTGCGATTAGTGGAGGAACATGTGAAAGAAACATCGGTTGAGAAACCAGGGGTGAACCTGCCGTGCAATTTGGTAAACCGTTAGTTGCATTTGTTAAGCAAACTCAGCGTTTGGTACCGGCCCTACGTCTAGTGTGGCGTAGCAGTCCTGGTTGGACCATGGCTAAACTGAGTTTGCTGGTGGTCCAGGGGCTACAACCGTTACTACAGATTTATCTGGTGAAGCTGTTAGTTGATGCGGTTACGGGTCAACCAGAAATTACGGCATCACCAGAGTTATTAAATCAAAGCAGGCCATTACTAATTGGTCTAGCTGTAGCGCTATTGACTGGCATGATCGCTAATGCGCTTTCAGAGCTAGTCACATCGTCACAAGCTCAAAAAGTCTCTGACTACATGCGCGGCATTTTGCATGCTAAGTCTGTTGAGATTGATTTAAGCTATTACGAGAATCCTCGCTATCACGATACGTTACAGCGGGCGCAGAAAGAAGCGACTTATCGCCCCAATCAAATTTTAAAGCGGCTGGCACTGGTAGGCCAGAATGGTATTTTACTGGTGGCCATGGTGGGTTTGTTATTAACTCTCCATTGGGGCATCACCAGTGCCCTATTAATTGCCATTATTCCAACCGTCTTAGTCCGGTTATATTACACACGTAAACTATATGCGTGGCAGCGTACCTGGACACCGGTTGAACGAAAATCAGCCTATCTTTCCTGGCTATTAACAGGCGATCAGTTTGCCAAGGAAATTCGGCTGTTTGGGTTGGGAGAGCTGTTTAGTCAGCGATTTAATCGGTTGCGATCGCAACTTTACCAAGCCAAGTTTAAGCTAATGGCGTGGCGTTCACTGTCATTTTTAGCAGCCAACATGGTCGCAGGCCTCATGGTGGGGGCAATCTACGGCTTTATCCTCTATCAAGCGCTGCAAGGAGTCTTAAAGCTAGGGGATCTTGTCCTCTATCACCAGGCGCTACAGCGGGGCCAGAGTGCGCTTAAATCATTCATAGCCGGTCTTTCTGGGCTACACGAAGACAACCTGTTCCTGAGCAACCTCTATGAGTTTCTAGACCTTCACCCGCAGATTGTGACCTCCGCACAGCCCAAGTTCTGTCCACCGGTCAAAGAGCAGGGGATTACGTTTGAGAACGTCGGTTTTCAGTATGAAGGAACGTCTCGGCAAGCCCTTCAGGATCTCTCATTTACGATCAATCCTGGTGAAACCGTGGCCCTTGTTGGAGAGAATGGGTCAGGAAAGACCACACTGATCAAGCTCCTATGCCGTCTGTACGATCCGACCCAAGGGCGCATTACGCTCAATGGCATTGACCTACGCGATCTTGACGTTGATCATTTACGCCAACAAATTAGCGTTATTTTCCAAGACTATGCCAAGTATCACCTCTCTGCCCAAGATAATATCTGGCTAGGCAATATCCATTTGCCCCCACAGGATGAGCGCGTTATGGCAGCGGCTCAACATGCGGGAGCCCATGATGTAATTACCCAGCTGCCTAACGGGTATGACACCATGCTGGGGAAATTATTCCATGGTGGAGAAGAACTGAGCATTGGCCAATGGCAAAAGGTGGCGTTGGCCAGAGCCTTCCTCCGACAGTCCCAGGTGATTGTGCTAGATGAGCCCACCAGCGCCATGGACCCAAAGGCTGAGTATGAGCTATTTAGTAAGTTTCGTGAGCTGATCAAAGACCAATCGGCAGTTCTCATCACCCACAGGCTGTCCACAGTCAAAATGGCAGATCGCATCTATGTGATGGATAAAGGCCGCATTGTAGAAAATGGCACCCACCAAGAACTGATGGACTATCAGGGAACCTACGCCAATTTATTTGAAATACAAGCAAAAAACTACTGGTAGCCGGTCTGCAGATAAATTGCCATTGCTGATTTAGAGATCGATTTTATATAACTAAACGCTATTACAATCCGTGAGTACTTTAAACACGACTGAATTTGCGCCAGAACTTGCTTTACTACTGCAATGTGCCAGGCATCATTTGAAGGGCGGATGTCAGCAGCAGATCCAACAGCTTGTTAACCATCCAAAGTTAAATTGGCGAGACGTTATTCACCTGGCCCGGTTTCATCGGCTGTTGCCCATATTGCATAAAGTACTCTTCTCTAAGGACCTAGCGCTCGATCTACCAGACTCGATCTTAAAGGCGTTACGGGGATATTGGCTAAAAAATATAGGTAGAAATTTTTCCCTAGTACAAGAGCTGAAGAGTTTTCTCGAAATTTTAGACACCCATCACATTAGGGCCATTACGTTTAAAGGACCCATGACGGCAATGAACGCCTATGGGGACCTATCGCTACGCATGTTTAGCGATCTAGATTTATTAGTTCATCCAGACGATTTTTTGAAGCTTAGGGAGATTGCCATCAACCAGGGCTATCAATGTGACAAACTGATGGCAGTTTCAGAAAGGGAATGCCTCAAGCAGCTCAGTTCTCAAGAACAGGCATCCTACTTTCAATCCCAGAAAGAATACAGTTTGCTAAAGGTGGAGAGTCGTACTTTTCTAGATATTCATCAGGGAATTTTATCTAAACAGTTTCTACCGTTATTTGATACACGATGGATTTGGCAGCATACCCAAGAGCGTCAGGTTGGCGGACACCCAGTTCTAGGGTTAACCCCAGACGTTGAAGTGATTGTTTTAGCCGCCCAAGGAGCCGAAGAATATTGGCCCCAGCTCGGTAAACTTTTCGACTTGGCCATGTTGATAGAGAACCAGCCAAATCTAGACTGGAATAGCGTGCTTGACCTATCGGAAAGCTTAGATGTTTTGCCCAGACTGATATTGGGGTTAACGCTTATTCAGAACCTATATGGAGTTACGCTGCCTGACCAGGTCGATAGACACCTCAAAGCCGCTCCCCCACTTCAAGCCTTAGCCCAGGAAATCCAGGAGACTATGCTGAATAAGCCACAGCATATCGACTCCAAACTCACCCTAAATCTTGTGCTCTATCAGCTACGACTGATGACCCATTGGAGAAATCGAGTACGCTGTGTGCTAACGCTAATGAACCCGACCCTCGCAGACATTGCCGCAATACCGCTGCCCAAATATTTGTTCTTTATTTACTACCTGTTCCGGCCTGTACGCCTCATCCAAGAAGTTGTTTGGCCGCAGCCTGCCCATCCTAAACCGTAGCGAAACCGTAGCGAAAACATAGCGCACCGCAGGGTTTGAGGAGATGGTCTTATCCCGTGCCTAACGCCGCATTAGCTGCTTTTCTCGATGTTCCTGCCAGCGTAACCCGAGTAAACATGCAATGGTGAGCATGTGGCCCGGTTCTTCCATCTGGGTCAGGATGCAGCCGAACACGGCGGTTGATAGCAGCAAAAACCGACCAAAGTCATCTACGCAGATCTGTTTCCAAACGATAAAACAGATAAACAGGTAGCCCGTTAGGCCAA
>ERZ1740072.270-NODE-270-length-22190-cov-5.948859_pt1 | contig 22190 bp, 17 predicted proteins | sample MGYA00581733_ERZ1740072 | MGnify/ENA primary metagenome ERZ1740072 (study PRJEB43018, sample SAMN04849741) | marine metagenome | isolation source: floating plastic debris | place: Pacific Ocean | collected 2008-08-30 | study: EMG produced TPA metagenomics assembly...
TGGCCGCGGTGCGCTGGCCCGCGCCTTCCGCCTCACGTCCGGTCACGTGCGGGGTGGGATCGACGCAGATCACGTCGAAGCCGGCGGTGCCAAAGGCCGCTGCTGCGGTCAGCCCTGCAATGCCGCCGCCGGAAATCAGGATGTCACAGGCTGTGATGTCGCGCATGATGTGCCTTTCGCTACCTCCAGACATATGCCTTTGCGCGGTGAGGCCAAGGCGGCATCCTGTCCTACCCGGTGAGACGCGACAAAAAGTGGCTGAGATCGTCGGTGTGGTGGTGAATGTGGGGTTCTTCCACCGGGTCGGGAGCGACATGGGCCGTTTTCATTCCCATGGCGTGGGGGGCGGCGAGGTTGCGTGGTTCATCCTCGAACATGGCCCCGATGGCCGGGTCCAGCCCGTCGCGCGCGAACACCTGTTCAAAGGCGCTGTGTTCGGGCTTCGGGCGGTAGCCTGCATGTTCGACGCCGTAGATCGCGTCAAAGAGGCCTGAAAGCCCCCGCGCGTCCAGCACCTGCTCAGCGTAAGGGGCCGAGCCATTGGTGTAGACGATGCGCCGCCCGGGCAGAGCGCGGATGCGCGCGTGCAGGTCTGCGTCGGGTTGCAGCGCATCAAACGAGATGTCGTGCACATCCACGAGGTAAGGGTCTGGATCAAGGTCATGTTCGCGCATGAGGCCCGCTAGTGTGGTCCCGTGCTCGCGCCAGTAGTGAACACGCAGCCGATCCGCCTCGGCTTTGTCCACGCCCAGTGCCTCCATCACATAGGCTGTCATCCGCACTTCGATCTGATCAAAGAGGCGGACGGACGGGTGATAGAGCGTGTTGTCGAGGTCAAAGACCCACGCCCGCACATGGGCAAATTCGGCAGCTGGCATATACGCAGGCTTAGAGCGAGGTGCGATTAACTGCAAGAGGGTTGCGCGGGTCGCGTCCCGCGCCCTAGGGTATGACATATCAACGACTTAAGAGCTTTGCCTTATGCCCTCTGCGCGCGCCACAAACACCGATGCCTATTCCCTGATCCTTGAGGCGATTGACATTGGCACCTATCGCCCGGGCGATAGGTTGGTGGAAAGCGAGTTGGCGGAACGCTTTGGCGTGTCCCGCACCCCGGTGCGCGAGGCGTTGCAGCGTCTTGAAACCCAGTCGTTGCTGGCGCGCGACGGGCGCAGCCTGATCGTGGCCTCGCTTGATCACAACCAGATGTCCGAACTTTATGTCGTTCGTAGCCAATTGGAGGGATTGGCCGCGTCTCTCGCGGCGCGCCATGCCACCGACGAAGAGGTCCGCATCCTGCGTGATATGGTGGAGTCCGACAACGCACTGATTGGCGACCCTGCGGCCCTGTCTCGCGCCAACCGGCGCTTTCACAAACAGATCCATCTGGCCTCGCACAACCGCTATCTGGTGCAGCAGCTTGATCTGGTTCACCGCACCATGGCCTTGATGGCCACCACGTCGCTGGCCGCCGTCGGGCGAACCCGGATTGCGCAGGACGAACACGACAAGATCGTGACGGCCATCGAAGCCAAAGACGAGGCAGCAGCGGGCGAGGCGCTGCGCGAGCATATCTCTGTCGCGTTCATGACCCGCCTCAAACAGGACGCAGATGCACGTCAGGACGAGGCCTGAGGCCCGTCTTTGTCCACTTTTCCGTGACCGTGCTGAGTTTTGTCCCAATAAAACGGCTTGGCCACCAATTCGTATAGCGCCTTGTAGCTGGCCAGTGCACCGAGCGGGAAATAGAACACGAGCGTCGGAACCCACCACAGAAGGTGGCGGTGATGGCGGTCCGATACGGCCAGCATACCAATCGCAGTGTTGAGCACCTCGGTGCAGATGAAGAAAACGGCCAGCGGCCAGAACACGGCTTCGCCCAGCGTTGTGATCACAGGGTGGGGCAGGCCGAACATTGGCAGCCAAAAGCTCCACAGCAGGGGCAGGGCGGCGAACTGCACCACGGTGGCCATGAACATCGCCTGAATGCCGAGAAACCTCCACAGACCCAAATCACGCAGCAGCGCGCGCGGCGAGCGCATGTGTACAAAATAGGTGATCAGATACCCTTTGATCCAACGCGAGCGCTGTTTGACCCATGGCCACGCACGGCAGTTGGCCTCCTCAAAGGTCGCCGTTGGGATCAGTTCCGTGGTGTAGCCTTGTCGCGCGAGGCGGATGCCCAGATCAGCGTCTTCGGTCACGTTGTGGGCATCCCAGCCGCCGAGTTCATCCAAGATGGTGCGCCGGAAAAACAGCGTGGTCCCACCAAGCGGCAACACAAGGCCAAGGCGGGCCACACCCGGCAGAACAAGACGCCACCAGCTTGCGTATTCGATTGTAAAACAGCGTGCGAGCCAGTTCTGGCGCGGATTGTAGTAATCGAGGATGCCTTGCAGGCAGGCGACCTTTGGCCCCGCTTTGGCAAATTGAGCGACGACCTTTTCCAACTGGTCGGGTTCAGGGGCATCTTCGGCGTCCCAGACCCCGATGATCTCACCACCGCAAAAGTCGAGCGCATAGTTCATTGCACGTGGTTTGGTGGTGATGGTGCCGTCATCCGGTACCTCGATGACGCGCATCCAACTGGGCAGATCAGTGCGGGCCAATGTAGCGCGGGTAACGGCGTCCTTTGCCTCAAGTACAAGCACAACCTCCAACAGCGCCTTGGGATAGGTGAGTATGGACAGCCTTTTGATCAGCGCCTCGGCAATCCGTTCCTCGTTGAACAAGGGCACAAGAACAGAAATTTTGGGCGATCGGGCGCTGGGTGGCAGGGCGAGGGGTGCGACACGGGCGGGCAATTGGTGTGTCATGCGCGCGGCCAAAGCGAGGGCTTTAAGAGTGGTGATCATGGTTAATGTTAGGATGACAAAGCCGAACAACACGCTGAGCGCCCACAACGGAAAAGCTACCACGCCACCAAGGACGAGGGCCGCGACAAGACCGGCCTGTACGCGCCCCAGTGTTCCACCAAGCGACCATGAGCGACAGCTGACAGCTGCTGGCCGCTTGGTTACCGCTCGCCGGGCCAGGTGCGTCCCATACAGCCTGCCGGTCTGGCCGATGATCTGATCCTGATCTGCGATGACGGGCAGCATGGCAGGCGCGTTGCGCGGCAGTGCGGAGGCCAATGCGCCCATCTGGTCGGGCCGCGTGCAGGCAACCAACAGCGTGTTGTCAATCCAGCGCCATGGCACAACGCCAAAGCGTTGGCACAGCCCGGCTGGCAGCGCCTGTGACATAAGCGGACTGGGTGGATTGATGTCCAGATCAACCCGGTCGGTATCGTATTGGAGGGCCAGCGCTGACAGCACATCGCTGCGCGCAACATGCCCTTCGGCCACCAGAATTTCGCCCAAGGGCGAGTCGATGCGCCGCTGCAAGGCGAGTGCCTGTAACAGGGTGGTCTGGCTGATCAATCCGGCGTTGACCAACTGCCGTCCCACCGGCAGGGCAGGCTGGTCACGCCGCGCAACCGGGCGGGGCGCGGACAATCGCAGTAAAGGATCACTCATACATGGGGTCCGAACCTATTGGTCAGACCACTCTGCGCCCGCATGGTTAATGGGGCGTTAAGATATGTGTTAAAGGTGAACGGATTTGTGTCAGGCGCGCTGTGCGTCCATGGCCGCGGCAAAGCGTTCGAACAGGTAATAGCTGTCTTGCGGCCCCGGGCTGGCCTCAGGGTGGTATTGCACCGAATAAACCGGCTTGCCCTTGACCCGAATACCGCAGTTCGACCCGTCAAAGAGCGAAGTATGGGTCTCTGCAACACCTTCGGGGAGTGTTTGTGCATCCACTGCAAAGCCATGGTTCATCGAAGTGATTTCGACTTTGCCGGTCTCAAGGTCCTTCACCGGGTGGTTGGCGCCGTGGTGGCCGTGGTTCATCTTGATGGTCTTGGCCCCCAGTGCGAGTGCGAGCATCTGATGCCCAAGGCAGATGCCAAAGACCGGAATGTCGCGTGTCAGCACGTCCTTGATCATGGGGACGGCATATTCTCCGGTGGCCGCTGGGTCGCCAGGGCCGTTGGAAAGGAACACACCATCCGGCGCGTGGGCCATCACCTCTTCTGCTGTCGCGGTCGCAGGCAGCACGGTCACATCGCAACCCGCAGACGCAAGGCAGCGCAGGATGTTCCGTTTGGCCCCGTAGTCAACAGCGACGACCTTGTATTTGGGATCGTTCTGGGGCGCGTATCCTTCAGGCCATGCCCACCGCATTTCATTCCAGCGATATGACTGCGCGCATGTGACATCCTTGGCCAGATCCATGCCCTCAAGTCCCGCGAAATCACGGGCAGCCGCCACAAGGGCGTCGGTGTCGAAATTGCCATCCGGATCGTAGGCCAGCGCCACATGTGGCGCGCCTGCCTGACGAATGGCGCGGGTCAGCCGACGGGTGTCGACGCCACCAATGGCGATCCGCCCGCGGGCGGCCAACCATGTGGACAGTCCTTCGGTTGCGCGCCAGTTCGAGGGGTCTGTTGGCATCCACTTAACGACCATGCCACTGGCAACCGGGTCACCCGTTTCGTCGTCTTCCGGGTTCACGCCGGTGTTGCCGATGTGGGGGAAAGTGAACGTGACGACCTGACCCGCATAGGATGGGTCGGTCATGATCTCCTGATAGCCGGTCATGGCCGTATTAAAACACAGCTCAGCTACCACCTGTCCCGTGGCCCCGAACCCGGCCCCGTAAAACAGCGTTCCATCGGCCAGCGCGAGGCAGGCTGTCGGCGCGGGTGGGGCAGTGATGTTCATGGGGCAAACCTTTGGCAGCAAGGGGGTGACGCGGGCGAAAAGCGGCAAATTGCGCGGAAACTAATACCAGCGCATGACCGGGTCAAGCGGGATTGCCAATTTGCGTATGTGTTTAAAATCAATGAGTTAGCGTGAAATACACACCTTGCCACCTTATCTCACTTGGCCTATGTATGTGCGCTTATCACGAGGCCATGGGGATGGACGTCGAATATGGATTTGCGCACGAAGATTTCGGCTGCGATGAAACAGGCTATGAAAGAGAAGGATGCGGTGCGTTTGTCGACCCTGCGTCTGATCAATGCCGCCATCAAGGACAAGGACATTGACGCCCGCGCGGCGGGTCAGGATGACGGAGTGGGCGAGGCCGAAGTGCTTGCCATCCTTGGTAAGATGTCCAAGCAGCGGGTCGAAAGCGCGCGCACCTATGAAGAGGGTGGGCGCCTTGATCTGGCTGAGCGCGAGATGGGCGAGATTTCGGTGATCGAAGAATTCCTGCCTCAACAGCTGGACGAAGCGGCCTCGGCAAAAGCGGTCGATGATGCCATTGCCGAAGTGGGTGCAGACAGCATCCGCGATATGGGCAAAGTGATGGGTGTGCTGAAGGCCAAGTATATGGGCCAGATGGATTTTGGCGCTGTCGGCCCAATGGTCAAGGACCGTCTGTGCGGCTGATGTGAAGCCCGCCAAAGGACACTTCAGACTTGCATAAAGCGCAGCTCTGCACGGTTCAAGGCGTGCGTTTCAACGCCTTGATCAGGTCGTCATAGAGCGCAATGCGTTCTTCCTCGCTCAGAAATGCGCCTATTTCGACCTCGCGCCCCATACCCTTTAGCGTCACGTATTGCGGCACCGGCCCTTCTCTGTCGTACTTTATCACCTGCGTCCAGTAGCGGTTACAGTCCCATTCCTGCGTGTCGCCCATGGGGTTGGTGCGCACAAGGTGCGCCTGTTCACCGCTGAGGGTAAGCACCTCAATGATTTGCCGCGCCCGCCGATTGCGTCGCAACGCAAAGAATATGCCCCACACGGCCAGCATCAGGAATGGCAAGAGCCCCCACAACACGACGCTACCCAAAAGGGGCAGGGCCGGAATCAGGATCAGAGTGAAGGTGGACAGCACAAACGCGGCCATGCCCTTTTGCGGCAGCGAGTTATGTGGCCACAGGTGCAGTTCCTGTGTCGGTGCGTCGGGTGATGTTGTCCATTCGTAGGGCATGGCCAGAGTATATGGCCCCTCGGCGAAAAGTCGAAGGGCAGGGTGTCGCGGGGGCGAGATGCCTCATCTTCTGTTGGTCTCGGGTGTCGAAGGTCGGAGGCGTTGGTTTTCCGGATAGTTCCTGGCACGGAAGTGGAACGCGGGCCGGCGGGTGGCTTGCGGCAAGGGCAGCTTTGAGCCCAAAGTGCTGGATGCAGCACCTTCGTCGAATGTCTCTTTGGAGCCGCGTTTCAAGCCTTGTTGCACTCGGCTGGTAGCGAGCTGACTGGCAAGCGCCTTCAGAGCGGAGGCGCGGAAATCCAAGGAGCCGAAACCTGGTGTTTCAATCGACTTGATGTGGCGTTGGTTTCGAGCAATCATTATCAGTGCAAATTTTAAGCAAAACCCAATTGAACTAAGGAAAGAACATGCCACCCAGTATGACACCCAGTTTTTCTAAGCCGGTTCATAAAGTCGTGAAAGGCGACACCCTGAGCGGAATTTCGAAAAAGTACGGTCACAAACACTGGAAAGACGTCTGGGACGCCAAGGAAAATAAGGCGATCGTCAGCAAACGCAAAGAGCCTAGATCCATCCAGCCGGGCGACACACTCATCATCCCGTTCACGGCAAAAGAAATCTCGGTCATGTCCCAATTGGCGGTGGAGTATCAGGAAACTGTGATGTGGGAAGCCGAACTTATCTCGGAATTAGATGACAGAAAAAAGAAGTATGAACGGACGATCAAAGGTCTCGAGAACACAGTTAAGTCCAGTAACAAACTGCACAAAGCTCTTGTTGGCGAACTGAAGAAAGCCGCAGCAGGGGCCAAGAAATGGGGCCAAGGTGTGGACGTGGCCGCGACCGTCATCAACATCACACGCGGCCTGACCAAAATGACTGCCAAAGGGTACAAGACGCTGGCAATGGAAGGCGATGAGTTGATCAAGGCCAACAAAGAAATGCAGAAGTCCGCGCTGAAGTTTGCATATGGTCCCTTGAAAAAACCTGTAGCCAAAGGTGTAGGCGGGCATCTGACGGACGCAAACAACAATTACAATATGGCTGGCGCTGCAGTCGGCATCGTGCTGGAAAGCTACGTCAAAATGACGTCACCATCTTTTTGGGCATGGACGTATGTGCGCCTGCGCGAGGGCGACAGTTGGTCCGATGCGGTCACCTATGACTTTCAGAAGGACTGTGCCAACAAGATTGCCGGGTTGGAGCGCGATCACGCGGCGATGGTGCGCAAACTCAAAATACGGATCGGTCAACACAAAAAGCTGATTGCCTCCGCGACCAAAGAGCGGGCTACCGCGGTCAAACGAAAACAAGAGGCCGAAGCGCATCTGACCTACATGGAGAAGGTTATCGCGGATTAGCGGTCATGACTGACGACACTGGGTTCGACTGATTTATCCGCAGAGCAGATCGTTTTACGCAAGCAGCGCCTGCACTTCGCCAGACCGGGGCGCGGTCTGGCGAAGGATCAGTGTCTCCGGTTTGTCCCGACCTGGGCGGACAGTGTCGGCCGTCGTAAGTGTCCGTTTCATCCCGAAGCGCGGAACCGCGCCTAGAGGTCGATGGCGCCCGTGAGTGGGGCGGAGGAGGGTTCTGGGCTTAGACTGCGCTGTTGGGTGGCGCCTGAAGCGAGATCTTCGCGGTAAAGCTTGAGCAGGCCTTTGGTTCCGTCGGGCAATCCTGCGATGGTGCCAAGGGTGCTGTCGCCAGCCGCTTCAGCGCGCAAATAGGAACTGGTCAGCAGACGCTGTTGAAAGCTGGTCAAAGTGCCCGTTCCTTCGTACCCCATGTACCGTTGATAGTCGGAAACGGCACTGCGGGTGGCGGGGCCGATGCGTCCGTCCACTGGACCCGCGTCAAAGCCGAAAAAGTTGAGTGAGGACTGAATCTCGCGTCCTTCGGCTGTGGCTGGAATGCTGGGGCGATAGGTCTTTTTCGCCGCGGTGCTGCGCGGTTGCGCGACGTAGGTTTGAGGTGCCGCTGCGCGTGCGCGGAAACGTTCCTGTTCGGCGCGCGCCACGCGTTGTTTGCGCACCTCTTTCTGGATCAGCGCGCCTGCCACGCCGCCCAGGACGGCACCGGCCAGAAAGTCCTTGGTATCGGCACTTGCCCGTGTGGCGGGGACGAGTGCGAGGGAAGCTGCCAGAACGGCAGACGTTAGTCTCATTGGTAACATGACATGGTTCCTTTTCTCTTGGTCCTGCAACAGACGGGACATGGCGTTCGGGTGGCGCAGTCCACGAGGCAGCAGTTGAGTAAGAATATGAGCCGGGCAGGCGCGGCTGGAAGGGCATTTGGCTTTTGCCCTTTCTGCCCGGCGAGGGCATGCCAAAGGGGCCGGTTTGACAGGCAGCGTCCTGCCGGAACAGGTGCCTTGTTATTGCATATCAAGCGGCGTGCAGAGCGCCGGCAAGGGCCAAATCCGCGTCGCACACCAAAGCAAAAGGCCCCGGCGTGGAACCGGGGCCTTCTTTGTCTGTTCATGTCACAGCTTTGCTAGTGCGAATGCTGTTTGTCCCAGTCTTCTTGCTTGGGCAGGATTTCGAACGTGTGCTCTGGCGGTGGGCTGGGCAGTGTCCATTCCAGCGTGTCCGCATACTCGTTCCACGGGTTGTTCTCGGTCACCTTGGCGCCAGCGCGCAGCGAGTAGATGATCACACCAAAGAAGAACAGGAACGACGCAAAGCTCAGGAACGCGCCCCATGAGGACCATGCGTTCCAGTAAGCAAACGCTTCGGGATAGTCGATGTAGCGGCGTGGCATACCCTGACGGCCCAGGAAGTGCTGGGGGAAGAAGGTCAGGTTGGCACCGATGAACATCGTCCAGAAGTGCAGTTTGCCCGCCCATTCAGGGTACATGCGGCCCGTCATTTTGGGGAAGTAGAAGTAGATTCCCGCAAAGATGCAGAACACAGCCCCAAGCGACATCACGTAGTGGAAGTGCGCAACCACGTAGTAGGTGTCGTGATAGAAGCGATCGACGGCCGCCTGCGACAGAACGCTGCCTGTCACGCCACCCAAGGTGAACAGGAACAGGAAGCCAAAGGCCCAGAGCATCGGTGTTTTCAGCTCAACCGAGCCGCCCCACATGGTCGCGATCCAGCTAAAAATCTTGACCCCTGTGGGCACCGCAATGACCATCGTTGCCAGCATGAAGTAGGCTTGCTGGTTCAGCGACATACCGACCGTGTACATGTGGTGCGCCCACACGACAAAGCCGAGGACACCAATCGCGATCAAGGCCCAGACCATCGGCAGGTAGCCAAAGACTGGCTTGCGCGAGAATGTCGCGATGACGTGGCTGATGATGCCAAAGCCGGGCAGGATGATGATGTAGACTTCCGGGTGTCCGAAGAACCACAGAATGTGCTGGTACAGCACCGGGTCACCACCGCCTGCAGGATCAAAGAAGGCAAAGCCAAAGTTGCGGTCCATCAGCAGCATGGTGATTGCACCGGCCAGAACAGGCAGCGACAGCAGGATCAGCCAGCTTGTGATGAAGATCGACCACGAGAACAGCGGCACTTTGAACAGTGTCATGCCCGGGGCACGCATGTTCAGGAAGGTGGTGATCATGTTGATCGCACCCAGGATCGACGACGCGCCCGAGACGTGGACCGCAAAGATCGCCAGATCCATCGACATGCCCTGTTCATTGGTCGAAAGCGGCGGGTAGAGAACCCAACCCACGCCCGAACCAAGCTGACCATTGCCACCCGGTGCCAGCACCGAACAGATGGCGAGCGTGGTGCCTGCAACGTAGAGCCAGAAGGACAGATTGTTCATCCGGGGGAACGCCATATCCGGCGCGCCGATCTGCAAGGGCATGAAATAGTTGCCAAATCCGCCGAAGAGGGCGGGGATAACAACGAAGAACATCATGAGAATGCCGTGACCAGTGATCAATACATTCCAAAGATGCCCGTTCGGAGTACATTCGCCTGCCGCCGCCGCCGTGAGCCGCGCGCCTTCCATGCACATGTATTGGACACCGGGGTCCATCAGCTCGAGCCGCATGTAAACGGTGAAAGCCACCGATACAAAGCCGACAAGGGCCGAGACGATCAGGTAGAGAATGCCGATGTCTTTGTGGTTGGTGGACATGAACCAGCGGGTAAAGAAACCGCGCTCGTCTTCGTGTTCGTGGCCGTGAATGGCTGCGTCTGCCATGCGGTGCCTCCTAAATATGTGTTCTCGCGCATGTACGGGGTTCCCGTCCGGACACGGCGTTACGTCCGTTCTAGAGTCTTGGACCCACCGCTTCAATAACTGATCTTATGTTTGACCGGGGTGAATTGTCGCGCATTGCCTCGCAATTTGCCGCTTGTTTGGGCATTGCTGGACTGCGGCAATCCGCCTGCCGCACAATAAAGCCGTATTTTGGCTGTACCAAAGTCCAAACTCGTCCATTATTCGACCGATTTTGCCGGATAGTCGGGCGGAGAAGGTGCACAAAGCACCGCGTTTATTGAGTGATTGAAGTAGTATGGCCACCAACGACAATACGAATCCGGGCACCGAAGCCGATCAGGTCATTTCCGGCACCACCGGGAATGACAGTCTGACGGGTGCGCTGGGGTCTGACACGATCAACGGGGGTGCGGGCGCCGACGTTCTGAGCGGGGACGCCCCGGTTGCCGGCAGTTGGCTGTTTGAGGCGTACAATTTCAATTTCTCATCCTCTGCGGGTCAAGCCTTTGACATCGAAAGCGGCACCTTGGCCGGGACCGGCTATGTCACGGATTTCAACGAAAGTGGCTTGATCAACACATTGCGGGGCACCAGCGGGAACCCCGAAGACTTTGGTGTCATCTACACCAGCACTCTGAACACGACATTGGGTGGTACATATCGTTTGACCACGCGGTCCGATGACGGTTCGACGATCCAGATCTTTGATTCCAGCGGAAATCCGTTGTCCTTTGACAATCAGACAGGCGGCACGCTCGACTATCTGAACAATGACTTTCACCAGGGTGCCCGGACGCGGTTCGGCGACGTCGAACTGGACCCGAACGAAACCTACACCATCCAGATCCGCTATTGGGAAAACGCCGGGCAAGACGTTCTGTCATCGACGATCTCGGGCCCCGATACAGGCGGTTCTGCCGAGAACCTGCTGACGACTGACATGATCGGTATCCCTCCGGGGCCGACGACGTCCGTTACTGGTAGCCCGGCTGGCGTCGAGGGCGACGACGTGCTGGATGGTGGCGCGGGCGATGACACCATTTCTGGCGACGGCGGCGATGACACGCTGATCGGGGGCGCAGACGATGACAGCCTGATCGGCGGAACAGGCGATGACAGCCTGACCGGGGATGGTGGCAACGACACGCTCGAAGGCGGGGCCGGGTCAGACGAACTGGAAGGCGGTTCGGGCGATGATGTCATAACCGGTGATGACGGTTCCGCCGAAACGATCATTTACGAGGATGATTTCGAGGGCACGGTCGAGGGCTGGTCCAACAATCAGACCGAAACCGACTCCGGCCTTGGCACCTCTTTGGGCCGCTTTGGCAGTCCGGATGGCACCATCGCAACCCAGCGCACCTTTGATCTTGGCTCGGACGCAGAACAGATCAACGTCGACTTCGACGCGCTGCTGCTGGACACCTGGAATGGCGAAGACTTCATCATCACCGTCAACGGCACCGAAGTGCGTGTGCCGTATCTGGAAGGGGATGCCAGCGACCCGGCTCCGCAATCTTTTGTCGGACCTGATGGTGCTACATACAGCTTTACTTTCACCAATCAGGCACAGGGCGACCTCGGGTACTCAAACGGTGACGATGCGATCCTGAACGTCGCACTCACCATTACAAATGCGCCGCCCAGCCTGACGATTGGCTTTGGCTCTGATCTGAACAGCACGATCGCCAATGAAAGCTTTGCGATCGACAATTTCAGCCTGTCGCGGATCGACACCGCCAACGATACGATCACAGGCGGAACGGGCAATGATACACTGACAGGCGGGAACGGCGACGACTTCTTTGTCTACAATTCCTGTGACGTCGACGATGTCATCACTGACTTAAACACCGGCAACACCGGTGGGATCGAAGACGACGATCAGGCCAACAACGACTTTATCGACCTGTCCGCGTTCTACACCCATCTGGGGGAGTTGCGGGCCGACCTTGCCGATAACGGTATTCTTGACCAGTCTGTTGGCGATTTTACGGACAACACTGCCCTTGGCGGGTCGCTCACGTTCACCGGGGTGCCGGGCAGTGATCTGACCTTTGACAACACAAACGTCGCCTGTTTCACCCGTGGTACCCTGATTGAAAGCGTCGATGGCCCGGTTCCTGTCGAGGCGCTGCGCAAGGGTATGCGTCTGAAAACGCTGGATAATGGCAACAGACTGGTGCGTGCGGTCTTGCGGCGAGAAGTGGACGCGCGGGGCGACCTCGCACCGATCCACATCACGGCTGGTGCGCTTGGCAACGCACGCGATCTGCTTGTGTCACCTGCGCACCGGATGCTGATTTCGGACTGGCGTGGCCAGATGCTGTTTGGAGCGGATGAGGTGCTTGTGAGTGCCGCGAACCTTGTGCGCGGCGATCTGATCTACCGCGTACCGCAGCCGCGCATCACATACTACCACATCCTGATGGACAGCCACGAGATTATCTTTGCCGAAGGCGCCGCCACCGAAAGCTTTCACCTCACCCGTGAGGCTGCCGAAGCCGTAGAGTACGGCTATAGCGAAGAGGCTGCGGTTGCTGCTGAAATTGCGCGGGTGTTCCCGGAACTTCTGGCCTGTGCCAGCAGATGTGTTCGCCCGGCGGTCAAAGGCTATGAGGCGCGCGCGTTGGCTGGATTGCTGGGCTAATCCGCGCCAAAGACCTGTGTGAACTGCTGTTTCAGGGCGACATCCACGTCATCCATGGTCACAGGCAGGCCCAGATCGACCAGCGACGTTACCCCATGATCTGCAATCCCGCACGGCACGATGCCGTCAAAATGCGACAGGTCGGGTTCGACATTGATCGATACTCCGTGAAAACTGACCCATTTACGCAAGCGGATGCCAATCGCGGCAATCTTGTCCTCGGCCACTGATCCGTCGGGCAGCGGGGGCTTTTCGGGCCGCTCCACCCACACACCGACGCGCCCATCGCGGATTTCACCACGCACGTTGAACGTATCCAGCGTGGCGATCACCCATGTCTCAAGCTGATGGACAAAGACGCGTACGTCTCGCCCACGCTTGCCGACGTCCAGCAGCGTATAGGCCACGCGCTGACCGGGGCCATGGTAGGTGTATTGCCCGCCGCGCCGCGTCTCGAACACATCGAAGCGGTCGGGGTCCATCAGGTCCTGCGGTTTCGCAGAGGTGCCTGCGGTATAAAGCGGGGGGTGTTCAAGCAGCCAGATACATTCGTCCGCCTCGCCCGCGGCGATCGCCGTCGCGCGCGCCTCCATCCACGCCTCGGCCTGGCGATAATCGGTGAGGCCGTCAGTGGTGATCCATTCCACCATAAGCGTCAGGCAGCGGCGTCTTCTTGGGCGACTTGGCGCAGGATCTGGGCGTAGGCATCTGCACCCTGCGCGCCGGTCACGAGGTATTTCTGAGCAAAGATCATGGACGGAACGCCCGAAATGCCGTGCCCGGTCCAGAACCTCTGTTTTTCACGAACGGAATCGGCCAAAGCGCCGGTATCGAGCACCTGCGCTGCGTCCGCGCGCACGATGCCGACGCCTTCGGCAACGTCGAGCAAAACCTGATGATCTGAAACGTCGCGCTGTCGTGTGAAATGCGCCTCAAACAGTGCCAGCTTCAGAGGGTGCTGCAATCCGATACTCAGCGCGAATTCCAGCAGTTGATGGGCGGCAAAGCTGTTCACGATGCGACTGTCGGTTGAAAACTGAAAGTCGATACCAAGGCTGGCCCCGAGCTGTTGCAGCTGCGCGCGGTTTTGTGCCGACTGTTCGGGGCTCATGCCGTACTTCTCGGCAATGTGTTCTGTGAGGTTCTGCCCTTCAGGTCCCATGGCGGGGTTCAGTTCAAACGGTTGCCAGCGGATTTGTGCCCCCATGCCAGTCGCGCCAAGGGCTTGTTCAAGCTGACGAAACCCGACGATGCACCATGGGCACATCACGTCGGACACGATGTCGATCTGAATTACAGGCGCGGAGTCTGGGGTGCTCATCTGTTGGGCGATCCTTTTCAGGGCTGTTGGCTACATCGTGCACAATGGCGCATAATTCAAGCAGGCGGGGCGGTGCGCAGGCCGGGTAAGGAAATTATGACTTTGCGAATCTGGAAGCAGTGGTAACTTGAAACCGTATTCTCAGGAGGTTTTTCATGCTCACCAAGACCATTACTGCATCCGTTCTGGCCCTCTCTGTCGCGATCATACCCGCGAGCCGCGTGTCGGCTGACGCTGGCGACTTTGTGGCTGGCGCCATCATTGGCGGAATCGTTGGCCACGCCGCCACCAAGAACAACCAGCGCAGAAAGTCATCATCCAGCACCTATGCGCGTCCCCGGATTCCTTCGACCCAGGAAGGGCGGGAGATCCAGGCGTCCCTCAACTACTTCGGGTTCAATGCGGGCACGGTGGATGGACAGCTGGGTCAGAGGTCGCGCAATGCGGTGTCGGCCTATCAAGCCTATCTTGGGTATCCTTCGACCGGGTACCTTTCCCCGTTCGAACAGAACCTGCTGATCAGTTCCTACAACCGTGCACAGGCTGGCGGTTACGCAGTTACCCAACAGGTGGCGACAAACCCTGATGGAACGCGTGGGCTACTCAAGACCTATCGCGCGGAATTGGCAGGGCAGGCGACGGCTCCGGTTCAGGGTACGACGATTGTCGTCGCACCACAGCCTGTGGCCCCAGCGACAACCACAACTACAACAACTGTGGTCGCCGCAGCCCCCGCACCGGCACCCGCGCCGGAGGCTCCTGCCGCGGGTCTGCCGAGCTTCCTCGGTGGTGGCGCGACCCCATCGCTTGCGTCGCACTGCAACACAGTGTCGCTGCTTACCAACAGCAATGGCGGTTTCACCACCGCGGCGGCGATGACTGACCCCAATGTGGCGCTAAACGAGCAGTTCTGCCTCGCACGCACCTACGCCATCGCGAAGAGCGAAGATATGATTTCAAAGGTACAGGGGTTCACGCCGGATCAGATTGCTGCCCAGTGCGAGCAATTTGCACCCGCCATGCAACCCCATGTCGCCGCTCTGGCCCTCAAGACGCAGCCCGAAGTTGTGAGCGGCGTGGCGTCGTTCATCCTGACAACCGGCATGTCGCCTGCGCAACTGAAAGGCACAGCACAGATTTGCATGGGCGTAGGATATCGCACGGACAACATGGAGGTCGCGTTGGGGTCCGCTCTGATGCTCTATGCCATGGGTGACCACGTGTACGGTGAGTTGATGGGCCACCATCTGGCGCAAGGCTTTGGCACCTCCAAGCGGGTTGATACGGCCCGTGTGTGGTACGCCGAAGGTATCCGCGCTGTTGACAGCGGGGCACCTGCCGTCTTTGCCCCCGGTCAGCCGGAGCGCAACGAGCTTTTGCGCAAAGCGTCGCTAAGCCTCGGCACCTCGAATTCGAGCGTGACGCCGGTTCAGCCACTGGTGCAACCTGCCGCGCTGCCGTCTTTCGGGGTTGCGACTGACTGAGGACATTACCTGTCTGATTGGACACAAAGCCGGGGCCTGTGAGGGCCCCGGTTTTTCATTGTTTTGGGCCAGAGTCATTTCTTTTGTAATGTCCTCTTGGCAAGGGATGCGTTCACGGCTAAAGACCCTTTCACCAAGTCAAGGCATGCGGCCGTGGCGGAATTGGTAGACGCGCAGCGTTGAGGTCGCTGTGAGGTAACACTCGTGCGAGTTCGAGTCTCGCCGGCCGCACCATTTTCAAGATTTCGAACGGCGTGGCCGTGTTTTTGAGTGGGTTCGAACGTTTTTCGAACGAGCGCACCATGTATGTCTGTTTTGCGCTGCACTACTTTGGTGCTTTTCTTCAAATTCCGAAAACTAACTCTCCGATGGCGATGAGGGGTCATTCGAAACGAGAGTGAATTTCTGAGGTGCGTGCCTGACGGGACTCTGGGCGTCAGGTGAGAAGATTGCGCTGAGACTTGCACAGGAACACCCATCCGCCTTGCGGTTCCCACCTCTTGTCGTCATGCATATACCATGACCGCTGCACTGCCTCTTTTGGTGTTCTCCGATCTGGACGGCACCCTGATCGATCACCACACTTACGACTGGACACCTGCAGGCCCAGCAATCAATGCATTGAAAGAGATAGGGGCAGGGGTCATTCTTGCCAGCAGCAAGACGGCTGTCGAGGTTGACATCCTGCGCACTGAAATGGGGCTGTCAGGCTGGCCCGCGATTGTCGAAAACGGAGCCGGATTGCTGGACGCACATGCCGCGCCCGACAGTATATTGGATCAATACATGCGGTTGCGCGGAGCACTCGACGCGGTGCCGGATGCGTTGCGCAGTTCTTTTGTGGGCTTTGGCGATATGAGCGCGGCAGAATTGTCTGCTGCCACCGGGTTGTCCACGAAGGGCGCCGATCAGGCGAAACAGCGCGCGTATTCCGAACCGGGCACGTGGTACGGAACACAAGAGGAAAAAGAGGCGTTTCTGAGCGAACTGGAAGAGCAAGGCATTGTCGCACAGCAAGGTGGTCGGTTTCTGACGCTATCCTTTGGTGGAACCAAAGCCGACCGGGTGCGCGCTTTGCAGATGGAGTTTGCACCCAAGACTACAATCGCGCTTGGCGATGCGCCAAACGATATTAGTATGCTGGAGGCATGTGACTACGGGGTCGTGATTGCCAATCCTGCCCGTGCGCCGTTGCCGACGCTGGAGGGGGAAGACAGCGGGCGTATCAAGCGCACGTCCGGGGCGGGACCCGCCGCTTGGAACGAAGCGATGTTGGACTTCTTGGCGCGACACAACTTGACGTAAGGACTGACTCTTTGGCGGACTTTCACCAGAACGGAAACATCGCGACCCTGCACAATCTGCGCACCCGCTCATCGGCGGAACTGTCGGACGAATTGGTGTCCTTTGCGCAAACGCGCAAGATTTCACTGATCCTCCCCTGCCTTTACTCAGAGCTCGAAGGGGAGGCGATGCCCCACATTCTGTCCGAATTGTCCAAGGTGAACTATCTGCATCGCATTATCGTCGGCCTTGCCCGCGCGGATGAGGTTCAGTTTCGCCATGCGAAAGGGTTTTTCGAAGGCCTGAACCAGAACCATATTGTGATCTGGAACGACAGCCCGCGCATGCTGGAACTGGGCCAGCGTCTTGAGGCGATGGGGCTTTATCCGGCAGAGCAGGGCAAGGGCAAGAATGTGTGGTCTGCGCTTGGTTATCTGATTGCCTGTGCGGACAGTGCAGTGATGGCCATCCATGACTGCGATATCCTGACCTACGACAACGAGATGCTGGCCCGCCTGGTCTATCCGGTCGCCAACCCGAACTTTCCCTATCAAGTGGCCAAAGGCTATTACCCGCGTATCGGGGGGGATCGCCTGAACGGGCGGGTGACGCGCCTGCTGGTCAGTCCGCTCTTGATCGCGCTGAAACGGGTGATCGGGGATCGCGACTACATCGATTACCTGCGCAGTTTTCGCTATCCGCTGTCGGGCGAATTTGCGATGCGTACAGGAATCTTGCCGGATTTGCGCATCCCCTCGGATTGGGGCCTTGAGATTGGTGTGCTGTCCGAGGCGTGGCGCAACCTGGCACCCAAGGCGGTCTGTCAGGTCGAGATTTCGGACGCCTATGATCACAAGCATCAGGACCTCAGAGCAGATGATGCCAATGATGGGCGCAGCCGCATGTCGACCGACATCTGCAAGGCGATCTTTCGCAAACTGGCCGCAGATGGCACAGTCTTTACGGCCAATGTATTCCGGACGCTGAAAGCCACGTATTACCGCAGCGCGCTTGATTTGCTTGAGGCCTATTACAACGATGCCAAGATGAATGGGCTCTCCATTGATCGGCATAGCGAAGAACGCTCGATCGAGTTGTTTGCCGAAAACATCATGCGGGCCGGGCAGGTGTTCATCGAAAATCCGCACGAGACGCCATTTATCCCGACTTGGAACCGCGTGCATTCGGCCGATCCAAGTTTCCTGACAGATATGCTGGCAGCGGCGCGCGCCGACGATGCCGAGTTTAAGACAGCGTGAGTTAAGACAGCCGGAGACCAGTTCAGGTCCGGTTCGTGATCCAGCGGCATTGATAGGGTGCAAGCGTGATCGTACCCTCGGACGTATCAATCACCTCGCCCGTCAACAGATCGACCCAATCCTCGTCATCAATCAGGTTCATCGCGTCGGTCGCGAGGTCGACCGTCTCTGCGCTTACATTGTGCAGGGCAAAGATGGATTGATGGCGATCAAGGCTTTGGCGCCAAACCCCGAACACATCATCGCGCAGGGACATGGTGAACTGTGTTGCATTGGGGTGAAAGGCCGACTGTTCGGACCGGATTTTCAGCCTGTATGACAAGGCCGCCAGTACTTGCGCATGGGTCGTGTCGGGATCATCCAGTACCGCGTTCAGCGTCGGGTAGTCCCAGTTGTGGCGGTTGATGGCGCGGTTCATGCCACGTCGAACGACCTGTTCGTGATCGTTACGCGTGGCCAGCATCGAATGGATGTAGAAGGCCGGGATTCCTTCCAGCGACATCACAATGGTCTGGGAACAGATGAAGCGATCAAAGTGATAGCCATCGGGTCCGTCAAATGTGCGTCCCGTCGCCTCATAGAACGTAGTGTTAATCTCGTATGGGGCCTCACCGCCCCCGGGCAAGGCTCGCATGGAGACAAGGCCACCAATGTCCTTGATCACGTCGATCATTCTGTCCTGCTCTTCCTTTGGCAGGATACCTTCGGCAGGGCGCATGCCGATCCCGTCATGGCTGGCGGTAAAGTTCAGGTATGCACAACCCAGCTGCGCGGGTGGCATCCCCTTTTGCCATTTTTTAAGGTAAGCGGCCGATCCCGACATCATCGCATGCAGGATCAGCGGGGGCAGGGGGAAGTTGTAGATCGCGTGCGCCTCGTCCCGCTTGCCGAAATAGGACAGGTTTTCGGCCTTGGGCACGTTGGTCTCTGTTAGCAGGATCACCGTCTCGGCTGCGTAATCACAAAGCAGCCGCATCAGTTTCACGACCGCATGGGTTTGGGGCAAGTGGATCGAGGGCGATCCGATCTCTTTCCACAAAAACGCCACCGCATCGAGGCGAATGATTTGCACCCCGTTATCCACGTGCAGGCGGATGATGCGGAGAAATTCCAGCAAGACTTCCGGATTGCGGAAATCCAGATCGATCTGGTCGTGGCTGAATGTGCACCACACGTGGCGCGCACCGTGTGTGGTTTCGACTTTTTGAAGCAAAGGCGTCGTGCGCGGGCGGACCACCATATCGAGGTCGTCCGTGGGAGAGGCTTCAAAGAAAAAGCGATCATAGGGCGCTTGGCCCTGCCGGTAGGCGTTGAACCACGCGCCTTGGCTCGACACATGGTTCAGTACCAGATCGGACATCAGGTGAAACTCATTTGCGATCCGGTTGATGTCGGGCCAGTCGCCAAGCTGTGGATTGACGGCGCGAAAATCAGACACCGCAAAGCCATCGTCCGAGGTGAATGGAAAGAAGGGCAGGATGTGAACGCCGTTCACCACGCCCTTCATCCGGCGCAACAGAAAATCGTGCAGCAAATCAAGCGGCTTGTGCACCCCGTCAACAATGGAGTTGCCATAGGTGATCAGCAGCGCGTCCTTTTCCGTCCACAGGTTGTTGGAAGGCTGACGGCCCCGTTTGCGTGGTTTGGTCCCTTCGGGCCAGAACGCGTCCACGATCTTGCTGGACAAGATATCGCGGTCAAGATCTGGATAGATCTGCTCAACCAGTTTCGATAGCCGTTGGCCAAAGTTATTCTTGCTTGGTTGCATGGTGCGACCACGTCCAGAGTTATAAAATTCCAATGTTCTGAAAGAAGCACCGTTTTCGGGGTCTTGCCTAGTCAAAACGAGCGGATTCGGGAATGCTCGGTCGCCATCGTGTTGCAAATGCACAGAAGTTGGGTTTGCGCGGCGATCCTCTCCTGTTTCGTGTTAGCGGTGGGCCTTGCGCGTCGTGCGCGCTTTCTATCCAATCAGGGGCGAGCAAGGAGGAGCGAAAGGGTAGGAATGAAAGGCGTGCTGGACGGATTGCGGGTTGTTGAATTTGCTGGGCTGGGGCCTGCGCCGCTCGCCGGTCAGTTGCTGGTGGATATGGGGGCGCAGGTTACGGTGATCGACCGCGTATCTGGGCCGTCTGACCCCACGGATGTGAACCGGAGGGGGAAACGCTCGGTCGCGCTGAACCTTAAAACTGCAGAAGGGCGCGACGTGGCGCAGACCCTGATCGCGCAGTCCGATATTCTCATTGAAGGGTTTCGTCCGGGCGTCATGGAACGTCTTGGGCTCGGGCCCGAGACCTGCTCAGACACTCTGATTTACGGCCGAATGACTGGCTGGGGACAGACCGGCCCAATGGCCCATGTCGCTGGGCACGACATCACGTACCTTGCGACAACCGGCGTGCTCAGCCTGATGGGCAGCCCGGAAGCACCGCCCAAGCCACCGCTGAACCTTGTCGCGGATTATGGTGGTGGTTCGCTGTTTCTGGTCTGTGGGGTGTTGGCAGCGGTGATCTCGCGCGGTGTGACGGGCAAGGGGCAGGTGGTGGATGCGGCCATGATTGATGGCGTGCCAGCGATGATGGGCCTGATCCACGGGATCATGGCGCGAGGAGAGTGGCACGAGCCACCGGGGTCCAACTGGCTCGAAGGCGGCGCGCCATTTTATCGGTGCTACCGCTGCGCGGACGGTCGGGATGTGGCCGTTGGCGCGTTGGAGCCACAATTTTATGCGCTGTTGCTGGATGGCTTGGGTCTGATTGATGTCCCGCTCCCGGATCAGAATGACCGGGACAGCTGGCCCGACATGACGGCCCGCTTTGCAAGTATCTTTGCCCGCCATCCTCGCGACCATTGGGCAGAGGTATTCTCGGGCACGGATGCCTGCGTCGCCCCGGTGCTGTCGATGGACGAGGCAGCAAGGGATGCGCATCTGGCACCTCGGGGCACCTATGTCGACGTCGGCGGCGTGCGACAGTCAGCACCCGCGCCTCGTTTTTCAAATGCGCCGGCGGGAACAGTACCCGTACCCACAGCCCCCGGCGCGCAAACCGACGTGATCCTGGCAGAGTTGGGCTATGACGCGGCGGCCATCCAATCGTTGCACGATGGTGGGGTCTGCACGTGAAGGCACTGATTGCAGGGGCCGGGATTGGCGGACTTGCCAGCGCGATTGCGCTAGCCCTGCGCGGCTGCGAGGTCGCCGTTTTCGAACAGGCCCCTGAACTGACCGAAATAGGCGCGGGCCTGCAGATATCCCCCAATGGGTGGCACGTGCTTCAGGCCCTTGGTGTTTCGGATGGCCTGCGCGCCACACTGTTTGAACCTGAAGCCATCGAGATGCGTATGGGGCAGGGTGGGGCTCAGGTGTTTCGACTGCCTATGCGCGGGTATGCCCGCGACCGGTGGGGCGCGCCTTACATCCATATTCACCGTGCGGATTTGGTTGCCGCACTGGAGGCGCGGCTTTTGGGCTTGCAAACCGGCTCAATTCATACAGGGCACGCGGTTGTCAGCTATGAACAAACAGAGGGTGCCGCGTCCCTGACAATGGCAGATGGCACCAAGCACGTCGGCGACGTCGTCATCGGCGCAGACGGACTGCATTCAGTGATCCGCACGCAAATGTTGGGGACCGACACCCCGCGCTACACCGGCAATGTGGCGTGGCGCGCGGTTGTGCCGATCGAGGCGCTGGGCGCACTCGCGCCGCCGCCAACAGCTTGCGTGTGGGTGGGGCACAAACGGCATGCTGTGACTACGCGACTACGGGCCGGGACACTCGCCAATTTCGTTGGCATGGTTGAAACCGATAGCCCGGCAGAGGAAAGCTGGCGGGCCGAAGGACACTGCGCTGAAGCGCAAGCCGCCTTTGACGGCTGGGCCCCAGAAATCCGCGCGATCCTCGAAACGGCGGATGTCCTGCATCATTGGGCGCTGTTCGACCGCGCGCCCCTCCCACGCTGGCATGAGGGTCGCGTGGTGGTATTGGGAGATGCAGCACTCCCGATGTTGCCCTC
>ERZ1740072.271-NODE-271-length-22166-cov-5.002668_pt1 | contig 22166 bp, 17 predicted proteins | sample MGYA00581733_ERZ1740072 | MGnify/ENA primary metagenome ERZ1740072 (study PRJEB43018, sample SAMN04849741) | marine metagenome | isolation source: floating plastic debris | place: Pacific Ocean | collected 2008-08-30 | study: EMG produced TPA metagenomics assembly...
ACAAGGATCGCGCGCCGAAGTGGCAGTACAGCGATGGCGCGGTTCCAGCCACGGCGGTGTCCAAAATGTTGATGCCGTTGGGAAAAATAGCGCTGAAACTGGGAGGAACGGGCATGAAAATCGGATTTATCGGGCTTGGGAACATGGGTGCGCCGATGGCTGCAAATCTGGCAGCTGCGGGTCACGAGGTGATCGGCTTTGACGTGGCAGGCACGACGGCCAAGGGCGTCGGTATCGCGAGCAGCGCGATGGACGTCGCCCGCGATGCAGAAATCGTTATCACCATGCTACCCAATGGCGGTATTTTGCGCTCTGTTGCGGATGAGGTCATCCCCGCCATGCGCAAGGGCGCAACACTGATCGACTGTTCTACTGTGGATGTGGACAGCGCCCGCGCCGTGGCAGTGTTGGCCGAGGCGGCGGGTATCTTATGTGTCGACGCGCCCGTATCGGGCGGCATCGGCGGGGCCGCTGGCGGCACGCTCACCTTCATGGCAGGCGGAAGTCCGTCAGCCTTTGCCAGCGCAGAACCCCTGTTTGAGATCATGGGTCAAAAAGCCGTGCATTGCGGCGATGCTGGGGCCGGTCAGGCGGCCAAGATCTGCAACAACATGATACTTGGCGCGACGATGATCGCCACCTGCGAGGCCTTTGCACTGGCCGACAAGCTGGGGTTGGAGCGGCAAAAGATGTTTGACGTGGTCAGCACGTCATCGGGCTTTAGCTGGTCGATGAACACCTATTGCCCTGCCCCCGGCGTCGGGCCAACAAGCCCTGCTGATAACGGCTACACCCCCGGCTTTGCAGCCGAATTGATGCTGAAGGATCTTGGCCGCAGCCAACAGGCGGCTGAGGCCGTGGATGCCGACACACCCATGGGGCAACGCGCATTGGAGTTGTACCGTCAGTTCGTCGAGGACGAACACGGAAAAGGCAAGGATTTCAGCGCGATGCTGCCTCGGTTCGAAACGCGCGGGCGGTCCTGATCCCTATTTACCCACCGTGATCAACAGCATGACCGTGAACATCACGGGCACGAGGCACAACGCCACGATGATCAGCGCCGGATAGCCCCATGTTGCGATGGCCAGCCCCCAAGCCGCGACCAGCGCCAGGACCAGCAGTAGAACGCGTGCTTCCGTCCCAAACAGAGTTTCGGCAAAAGTGCGCGCCATGTCCCGTGGGCTTTGTGCCGCGGTGACTGCAGGTGCGATGTTGGTCGAATAGGTGGTCATCGGTGATATCTCCATCTGTTGTTGAGAAGGAGATAGTACCAATGCCGCACTGCGGAATGCGGCATTCTGACTGAAATGGACGGATTAAGTTCAAACCCGCGCGAATGCCCCTATTCTGCAGCGACTTTGCGGGGCGACAACATCGGTTTGAGGTAGTGGCCTGTATGGCTGTCCGCGATCTCGGCGACCTCTTCGGGTGTCCCAGTGGCCACAACGCGTCCGCCGCCATCCCCGCCCTCGGGGCCAATATCAATGATATGATCGGCTGTTTTGACCACATCCAGATTGTGTTCGATCACAACGACAGAATTGCCCTGATCCACCAGCTCATGCAGTACCTCAAGCAACTTGCGCACATCTTCGAAATGCAGACCCGTGGTGGGTTCGTCCAGAATATAGAGCGTACGGCCCGTCGAGCGTTTGCTGAGTTCTTTGGAGAGTTTCACCCGCTGCGCCTCGCCCCCTGACAGGGTCGTCGCCTGCTGGCCGACCTTGATGTAGCCAAGGCCCACGCGCATCAACGCATCCATCTTTTCACGGATCGTCGGAACGGCCTGGAAGAAGGTTTGCGCGTCTTCCACGGTCATATCCAGCACATCGGCGATGGACTTGCCCTTGAACTTGATCTCGAGCGTTTCGCGGTTGTAGCGCGCGCCTTTGCAGGTTTCGCATTCCACGTAGACGTCCGGCAAAAAGTGCATCTCGATCTTGATCACGCCGTCGCCTTGACACGCCTCGCAGCGCCCGCCCTTGACGTTAAAGCTGAAGCGTCCGGGCTTGTAGCCGCGCGCCTTGGCCTCTGGCAGCCCTGCAAACCAATCGCGGATCGGCGTGAAGGCCCCGGTATAGGTCGCGGGGTTTGAACGTGGTGTGCGCCCAATGGGGCGCTGGTCGATGTCGATCACCTTGTCTAGGTGTTCGAGACCCTTGATCGTTTCGCAAGGTGCCGGGGTTTGCCGCGCGCCGTTCAGGCGCATGGACGCCGTTTTGAACAGGGTTTCGATGGTCAGCGTGGATTTACCCCCGCCCGAAACACCTGTGACACAGACGAACTTCCCCAGCGGGAAATCCACGGTCACGTTTTGAAGGTTGTTGCCGGTGGCTTTGACCACGGTGACCTTCTTGTTGCCCTTCTTGCCCTTGCGCCGTGTGGCGGGCACCGCGATTTCGCGCACGCCCGACAAGTAATCGCCGGTGATCGAGCCGCTGGCAGTGACTTGCGCCGGAGTGCCGTGCGCAACAACTTCGCCGCCGTGCACACCTGCGCCGGGGCCGATGTCAAAGACGTAATCGGCTTCGCGGAGCGCCTCTTCGTCATGTTCGACGACAATCACGGTGTTGCCTTGGTCGCGCAGGTTCTTGAGCGTGCCAAGCAGCCGGGCATTGTCGCGCTGGTGCAGCCCGATAGAGGGTTCGTCGAGCACGTAGAGCACGCCCGTGAGGCCAGAGCCGATTTGCGAGGCAAGCCTGATACGTTGGCTTTCCCCGCCACTTAAAGTACCACTTGAACGTGAGAGGGTAAGGTACTCTAAACCCACATTATTCAGAAATCCGAGACGTTCACGGATTTCCTTCAGAATCGCGCGCGCGATCTCGTTCTTCTGCGGCGTCAGGAAGTCAGGTACAGCCGAGCACCAGTCATAGGCCTCGCGGATCGACATCTGCACAACCTGGCCTGCATGCAACAATTTGTCGGGGTTATCGGCGGGGCCAATTTTTACCGCCAGCGCCTCGGCACGCAAACGGTAGCCGTCGCAGGTGCCGCAGGGGCGGTTGTTCTGATATCGCTCGAACTCTTCGCGGATCCAGTTGCTGTCGGTCTCGCGGTAGCGGCGCTCCATGTTGGGAATGACACCTTCGAAAACGCGTGTCACCTGATAGACGCGCCCGCCCTCGTCATAGCGGAACGGGATTTCTTCGTCGCCTGACCCATAGAGAAAGACTTGCTGCACAAACTTCGGCAGGTCTTTCCACTTGGTTTGCTGGTCGAATTCGTAGTGTTTGGCCAGTGCTTCGATGGTTTGCAGGAAATACGGGGATTTGCCCTTGCGCCACGGGGCCAGCGCGCCGTCGTAAATTTTCAGGTTCTGGTCGGGCACGACGAGGCGTTCGTCGAAGAACAATTCCGCCCCCAACCCGTCGCAGGACGGACAGGCCCCGAAGGGCGCGTTGAAGGAGAACAGGCGCGGTTCAATCTCGGGAATGGTGAAACCGCTGACGGGGCATGCGAATTTCTCCGAAAACGTCATGCGTTCAGGGTCGCCCTCGGTCGGAGCGGTTTCGAGGATGGCGATGCCGTCGGCCAGATCGAGTGCTGTGCGCAACGAGTCGGCAAGCCGGGTTTCCAGACCTTCGCGCACGACGATCCGATCGACGACCACATCGATATCGTGGCGGAATTTCTTGTCGAGCGTGGGTGGTTCGTCGAGTTCATAGAAGGTGCCGTCGACCTTAACCCGTTGGAAACCTTGCTTGCGCAACTCAATGAATTCCTTGCGATATTCGCCTTTGCGGTCGCGGATGATTGGGGCGAGCAGATAGGCGCGCGTGCCCTCTTCCAAGGCCATGACACGGTCCACCATGTCCTGCACTTGCTGGGCTTCGATGGGCTTACCGGTCTCGGGGGAATACGGCGTGCCGACGCGCGCAAAGAGCAGACGCATGTAGTCGTAGATTTCGGTGACTGTTCCGACTGTCGAGCGGGGGTTCTTCGACGTCGTTTTCTGTTCGATGGAAATGGCCGGGCTCAGGCCGGTGATGTGATCCACATCCGGTTTCTGCATCATGTCGAGGAACTGGCGCGCATAGGCGGACAGTGATTCCACATAGCGGCGCTGACCCTCGGCATAGATGGTGTCAAAGGCGAGGCTGGACTTGCCCGACCCCGAAAGACCAGTGATCACAACCAGTTGGTCGCGCGGAATATCCACGTCGATGGATTTGAGGTTATGCTCGCGCGCGCCGCGCACCTCGATGTTCTTTTGCTCGGCCATGATCAGCCCCCCGGGTTAACACTTCGTACATAGGCCAGAGGCGCCGGAGCGCCAACGGAAAAATGAGAACATGACGTGAACATGCGTCTTGCTGCCATCTGATGTCAGTGGCGGCGGCGCATCGCCATCCATGCGTGCACAAAAAAGCCGCCCGCGAGCACAAACATCGCCGTCCAGATCATGCCCGCATACCCCGCCACCCCGAGAATCGCCAACAGGGCCGGTGTGCCGATGGTGTTCCCCATATTGCCGGTCTGGGCCAATGCGCCGTAGGCCTGGGCCTGTGTGCTGGCCGTTGTGTTCAATTGTGGGATCGACGCGAATGTCGCCCCCTGTACCAGTCCCAACCCGGCTGCCAGGGCGAGGCAGGCCGCGGGCAGACCCGGTGCCATCAAAAGCCAAATGAGGGCTGCGACGCTGCACACAAATCCAACTTGCGTGAGTTGCACCGCCGATATCACCCTCAATGACCAGACCCCCAGCGTCATCGACACGGCAATCGACACCAGCGGCATTGCCCCCATGACCCACGCCCGCCACTCGGGCGAGATGTAGGGCGGCAATACGGTCAGGATGGCGAGGAAGCAGAAGGTGTAGAACAACCACCCTGCCCCCGGTGCCGCAATGCGCGGAGAGCGATAGATGGTGAGGTGATCGGCCAGCAGGCCGCGCAAGGACAGCGTGCCCTCGGCTGAGGTTTGCAAGGGGCTGAGGAACAGCGTCAGCACGACAGCAAACACCACCATCCACACCCCGTGCGCGATGAACAGCGCGGGCAACCCGTAGGCCGCAACCAGCGGCAGCCCAAGAGCGACCAGCAGCGTGAAGGCGACGCCAAAAAACGTGCTCCAAAGCGTGAGTGTGAACCCGGTGTGCCGCGCCGCACTCAGGCCAGCGATGAGCGTTGGGGCCGCAACCACGATGGCAAGGTGCGACAGGCCCTCAACCACACGGCTGGCCAGCATCAACGGCAGCGCTGGTAATGTGGCCTGAAGCAGCGACATCGCCGCACCAACCCAGAGCGCCCACAACATCGCACGGCGATAGCGGATGCGCGCAACCACGAGGCCTGCCACCACCCCCAAGAGGATGCCAACGAAGCCAACGAGCGAAACGATAAACCCAAGGGCCGCACCCGCATCAGGGTAGACGGGGCCCAATTGGTCAAAGATGACGCTGATCTTGGCGTATTGTCCGGCTGCACCCAGCCCCGCCCCCCAGAGGACAAAGACGAGAGGGAAGTTGGTGTGCCGGGTCATAGACCCCGGCTACGCCTCAGGAGCCGGGGCTTCAAGTTGTGATTTACACCCATGCCGTCAGGCATGGGCCTCACTTACATGTGGATCACGCGGTCATACGCATCCAGAACGCTTTCGTGCATCATCTCCGACAGCGTCGGGTGCGGGAAGACGGTGTGCATCAGGTCTTCTTCGGTGGTTTCCAGTGCTTGGCCGACCACATAGCCCTGGATCAGTTCTGTCACTTCAGCCCCGATCATGTGCGCGCCCAACAACTCGCCTGTTTTGGCGTCGAAGACGGTTTTGATCATCCCCTCAGGCTCGCCCAAAGCGATGGCCTTGCCGTTGCCGATGAAGGGGAAGCGGCCCACTTTGACGGTGTAGCCTGCGTCCTTGGCCTTGGCCTCGGACAGGCCGACGGATGCGACTTGCGGATGGCAGTAGGTGCACCCTGCAATCGAGTTGGGTTTGATCGGATGAACGTCGTTTTTGCCCGCGATCAGCTCGGCCACCATAGTGCCCTCGTGGGATGCCTTGTGGGCCAGCCACGGTGCCCCTGCGATGTCGCCGATGGCATAGAGCCCTTCGACGCCTGTGCGGCAGTATTCGTCTGTGACCACGTGCGTGCGGTCGATTTTCACGCCGAGCGCTTCGAGCCCGAGGTTTTCGACATTGCCGACGATGCCCACGGCGGAAATCACGGTATCAAAGTCGTGCTTTTCGACCTTGCCGCCCACTTCGATATGCGCAGTCACTTTGCCCTTGGCGCGGTCGAGTTGTTTGACCATCGCCTTTTGCATGATCTTCATGCCTTGTTTCTCAAAGGACTTCTTGGCGAAGGCTGAAATCTCTTCATCCTCGACAGGCAGCACGCGGTCCATGACTTCGACCACGGTCGTGTCGGCCCCGAGCGTGTTGTAGAAGCTGGCAAATTCGATCCCGATGGCACCCGATCCAATGACCAGCAGCTTTTTGGGCATGCGTTTGGGTGTGAGCGCGGCCTTGTAAGTCCAGACCAGTTCGCCGTCCGCCTCAAGACCCGGCAATTCGCGGGCGCGTGCACCGGTCGCCAGGATGATCGCCTTGGCAGTGAGCTCTTCGGTGCCTTTTTCGGTTTTGACCGACACTTTGCCTTTTGCGGGGATCGTGCCCTCGCCCATGATCACGGTCACTTTATTCTTTTTCAGCAGGTGTTGGACACCGCCAGACAATTGCCCGGCGATCTTGCGGCTGCGGTCTACAACTGCAGGCAGGTCGTAGCCGATGCTGTCGGCCTTTAGCCCGAATTCCTTTGCGCGATGCATAAGGTGGAAGACTTCGGAACTGCGCAGCATCGCCTTGGTTGGGATGCAGCCCCAGTTGAGGCAGATACCACCGAGGTGTTCGCGCTCCACGACACAGGTGCTCAGGCCCAGTTGCGCGGCCCGGATCGCCGCCACATACCCGCCGGGGCCAGAGCCAACCACCACTACGTCAAAGGATTTCGCTGCCATGTCTCGTGTCCTCGCCAAACTCCGGTCAGAATTAGTTTAACGGTAAACCACTTTTCAGCAGACCTCAACGAAACTCGTGCGCGACACTTCGCCCTGACGGATCAGGCTGCTGCGCTGGCCTGTTCCAGTCCGCGCAGAATTTCGCCGTAGCCACCCTGATCAAGGAACGCCTGTTCGGCGCTTGTTGTTTTGCGCCCCAGACAGGAATTGCGGTGCGGGAAGCGGCCAAATCGGCGGATCACCTCGCGGTGGGCGCGCGCATGGAGCAGGAATGTCGCATCGCCCATTCGCTCGCTGATCAACCGCACGGCGCGGTCCTGATCACTGCAGTTTTCTGAGTGTTCCAAAGGCATGTAGAAGAAGACACGCGCAGGTGTGTCGATGCGTGTGTCCCACCCTTTGGCGATGGCTGATTTCGCCGCCGCCAGTGCTGCGCGGTCCAGTGCAAAGGCCTGCGCTGAGTCGCGGAACATGTTGCGCGACATCTGGTCTGCGAGGATGCAGTAGGCCAACGCCCCGTTCGGGTATGTCAGCCACAATGCAAACTGACCTTCGGTGGCGCCGTGCCATGCCCGCCCAAACCGCTGGCGTATGGTGTCGTCAAAATCAGTGTCGACCTTGAACCATTGTTCCGGCGAGCACTCATCCAGCCAGAATTTCAAAATGTCGTCCGGACCTACCATGGTTTTCACTCCTGCTCCCATGCCCCGTCATCAAATCGTTACACGCCAATATGTGGTCCGCCCAATCACGAAATACAACATTATGCAGCTTTGTCGTCATCATCTCCGGACTGGTCCGCGCTGATGGCGTATTCTTGTGCAATTTCCATCGAAACCGGCGTCACGACGCTTTGGGCCATGGCCACATATGCACCGGTTTCGCCGACCGAGATCGTGCCGCGCTGAGTCGTGCGGTAGATGGCGTATCCGGCAAGCACCGCAAACAATACGGCTATGAAGAGGTAGAACCCGCCTGCACCGACGTTTTCCATAAGCGCGCCAACAACGAGCGGGCCGAACACCGCACCCAGGCCGCCAATAAACACCAACCCTCCCGAAGCGGCTGCCATGTCTTCGTGTTCGAGAAAGTCATTGGTGTGCGCCAGCAGCAGGGAATAGGCCGGGTTGGACATCCCTCCCACTACAAACGCGCTCAACAGCAGCCATATGAAGTTGGGCCCAAAGAGCATCCCCAAAACAGAACCCGCAAGTCCGATCATTGACACGATGATGATTAGCCGCCGACGGTCCATCCGGTCCGATATCCAGCCGATCGGGTATTGCAACACCATCGCTCCGACAAAAAAGGTCGCCACGAAAGTCGAGATTTCGGCCACGCTCAGGCCCACCTGAGCGGCGTAAACCGACGACATCCCGAATTGCGCTGAAAACACACCCCCAAGCAGCAGCATCCCAAAACAGCCCAAAGGCGATTTTCCAAACAACTCACGCAGGGTCATTGGTTTGGTCGAATCAAAAGCCGGTGTTGGCGTAATCGACAAAAGAATGGGTGTAATTGCGAGGGACACGAGCACCGAGGGGATTACAAACAGAACGAAGCCGGAAGGGTCCGCTGTCAGCAGCAGGGCCTGACTTATCACGATCCCGGATGTCTGCACGATCATGTAGAGCGACAGTGCTTTGCCCCGGTTGGAGTTGTCAGCGGCATCGTTCAGCCAGCTTTCTGCCGTCACGTACACGGCCGAAAACCCAAAGCCGATCACAACCCTGCCCAGAGCCCAGACCCACGGGTTTGCGAAAGTGGGGTAAAGCAGGATGACCGCAGAGATCAGCGACGCAAGAGCCGCAAAAACCCGCACGTGCCCGACCCGCCGGATCATGTTTGGGGCCATCCGGCTGCCAAACAGGAACCCGGCAAAATAGGCCGACATCACAATAGACATTTCGAGCGTCGAAAACCCTTCGATCTCGCCGCGGATGCCCAGCAGCGTGCCCTGCATCCCGTTGCCCACCATCAAAAGGCACATACCCAAGAGCAGCGCCCACGCGCTTGTGAGGACCTGGATCATGACGTTCGTCTCCTGCGCGCTGTGTCGGGTTCAGCGATGCCACGGTCTGCGTGATTGTGTCATTACATATTACGACTTTGTGGTGTCGGTTTTGTCTGTGTCCGCGTCAGGCAGCAGCAGGGACGCATCGCCGTAAGAAAAGAAGCGGTAATGCGCGTTCACAGCGTGATCGTAGATGCGCTTGATCCGGTCCTGCCCCATCAGGGCGGACACCAGCATCATCAGTGTCGATTTGGGCAGATGGAAGTTGGTCATCAGCCCATCCGCCACACGGAACCCAACGCCGGGGTAGATAAAAATGTCTGTCTCGCCCTCCCACGCGCTGACCCCACCATCCCGCGCCATCGTTTCGATCAGCCGCAGAGCTGTGGTGCCAACGGGAATCACCCGCCCCCCGCACGCCTTTGCATCCGCAATTTCTTGTGCCGCGCGTACGCTCACCTGCCCCCATTCGGCATGCATTTTGTGCGTGGGGACGTCATCGACCTTGACCGGCAGGAACGTACCTGCACCGACATGCAGCGTGACGTAGGTGGTCTTGACGCCCCGCTCTTTCAGCGCCTCCATCAGGGCCGTATCAAAGTGCAGCGACGCCGTAGGGGCGGCGACGGCCCCGCTGTTGGCAGCCCAGATGGTTTGGTAATCCACTTTGTCGCGCGCATCCGCCGCCCGCTTGGCGGCAATGTAGGGTGGCAGCGGCATCGCGCCCGCCTGCGCCAACGCCCCATCAAAGTCATCGCCCGTCAGATTAAACTGCAAGTGCCCCTGCCCGTCCGTCGTCCCCGCCAGCGTCGCGGAGAGTTCGGGCGAAAAACGCACGTCTTCGCCCACGCGCAGTTTTTTGAGCGGTTTAACAAGTGCGGACCATGTGCCATCGCTGCGCGGCTCCAGCAGCGTAACTTCGATCTTTGCGGTTGTTTCGCCCTGGGCAGAGGTACGCGCACGAGTGCCGAACAGGCGCGCGGGGATGACCTTGGTATCATTCAGAACCAGCAAATCACCGGGGCGCAGCCAGTCCACCAGATCCGTCACATGCTGGTCATGGATGGCATCGCCTTGCGCTACAAGCAGGCGCGCAGATGAACGCGGCACTGCAGGCCTTGTTGCGATCAGAGTTTCGGGCAGATCAAAGTCAAAATCGCTGAGTTTCATATGCGCGCTCTACACCCGCGCTCAGCGGCTGTCACGTTCCTCCTGACGCAGGCGCATACGGCGCTCGGCAATGGTCTCTGTCGGCTCGGCTGGTTCTGTCAGGGCGTTGGCGTCCGGGATCACGGGCACTGCGTCTTCGCTCACCGATGGCAATGCTGGTGGCTGGCTGCGAAATATCTCGCGGAACATGCCGGGTGTGAGCGCAGAGAGCGGATTGACCTGCACCTGAGGCTTGGCGGCCGCACCGCGCAGGGCGTAATTGAAACCGATCAACCCCTCGCCCTTGCGGGTAAAGACGCTGCCGATCCCGTTGATGATGAACAGCGGAGAGATGACTCCCTGCATATCAAGGATCGAACGGTTCACGTCATATGTGCCGAACATCGACAAACCCATGGACGGCCCGATTGCGCTGGCTTGGGTCAGTGTCATGACAGACGGGGTCAGGCGAAAGGCGGCCTCAACCTCCTGAAAATGGATGCCGGACCCACCCATTTGTTCCAGCAGTCCGACAATGCTGAGCGCATTCAGCAGGGCGGCAATGGCGGGCGCGTCCTGAATACGGGTTTCCCGGATGCTGAGACTGCCGTCAAAGCTCGCAGACCCCACAGGGCGCAGCGCCAGCGACAGGGTCCCGCCCCGCGCCTGTTTCAGGATGCCCGCTGAGGCAGCGACCCCCCCGGCATCATCCGAAGTGATGCGAATGGCGCTGCGCCCGTTTTGCGGCAGAACCTCTCCGCGAATGGGTGTGGCGCCATTAATTCGCGCCTGAAATGCGCCGTTCAGGCCACGCGTCATATCAAATTCGCCTGTCAAACCGGTAAGTCGAATGGTGTCCGTGACAAGCAACTGGTCCAGCGTCAGGTTCAGAGGCCCACCGCCCTGCCTACCCGCACTGCCCGACCCGGAGCCGCCAAAATCCGCCTGACGCAAGTCCAGCGTCCCGCCCCGCACATTGATCGCAGGCGGCACGTTTGCCCCACGCCCGACAAGATCAACAGGCGCGTCCAGCCATTGCCCCACCCGCACCCGGTCAAACCGGGCGCGCGCTAACCCGCCATCGGGGCGCAGAGTGATGGCGCCACTGGCCCGCAGGCCAGGCGCGTCCAGCACAAGGCGATCCACGCGCGGCGTCTTTCCCAGCAGGCCCGTCACCGACAGCGTCGCGGGGGTTTGGGCCGCCTTGCTCCATCCCAGCGGAGGGGACGACAAACGGATGCCGCGCAAGTCCGTTTCCACCTGAAACGCCGGAGCCGTATCGTCCACAGGCAGGGTGACCCGAACGCGACCTATGCCCTGTCCCGTCAACAAACCCGGCGGAAGGCCCAGATTCAGCGCCGTGTCTGTGCGCTCAGACAACTCCATCGTGCCCGATACAGTGCTTGGCTGAGGGCCTGACCCGATGGGTTGATCCCATATCGCCTGAAATGGAATGCCGTCGAGCGTGCCCAGACCTGAAATCTCGACCCCCACGTTGTTTGCCACGACCTGAAGCGTGCTGGTCGCCAGCGTGCGTCCTTCAATCAGACGGGCGCTGCGCACTTCGCGTGCAGTGCCGCGTGCGTCAAATACCAACTCGCCCGGCTTCAACCCCTTGCGCAATGGCAGGGACATCGTTCCTTCGGCTTGCAGGTAGCCATCCGCAATGGCGACTGGCAGGTCTGCCTTGGTCATTATGCTGAGTGGTGGCGCGTCCAACATCGCCAGTGCTGCAGTGACGCTGCCCCGTGTTTCCAGGCGGACAACCGCGGGTGGACCTTGTTTGGCGCGCACATCCGGGATGATAAAGGACGACCCGGCCACATCAATCGCACCGCCTTCGGGCGCGATGACCTGCCCTTGATCCACCGTCACCACAAAGCGGTGGTCAAGCAGGCTGGCGGTACCCGACGCTTTGGTAACAGGCGGCAGGGTCTTCACATAGCGCACATCGGCGTCTGCATAATCAAAGCTGACATAGGCACTGGGCGGCGCGCCGGGCGCATTGCGTAGAACAGCATCCAGATTGCTCAGGGAACCCCCCAGTAGGTTTTGCAACAACCATGCCCGGGTTTTTGGCACCGCTCCTTGCGGCCACAGCGCCAGCAGCCGTTCGGGCGTTACCCCGTCCATCTGGGCGTCCAGACCATAGCTCCACCCGTCCGAGCCCGCCTCAAGCACGCCCCGTGCGAGCACGGTCTGGCCCTGATCCTGAAACAGGGCCTGACCCACATCCAAGCGAAACGGATCAAGGGCAAATCGGAAATCCATCTCGGCCGCCTCAAGACTGACCGGCGTGTCATAAAGGTTGGCAGGGTTGGTCGTGAGCGTAGAAGACCGGAACTGCCCCACAATGTCTTTGAGCCGACCATCCGGAGTAAGCCCAAGCACGGTCTGCCCTTCGATCCTTCCTGTGATCCAAGCGCTGTCGACGGACAGTTCATCAAAGGTCAGCACACGGGCCGCCGGATCATACCCGAAATAGCTGCGCGCCGAAGAAAACGGCACAGGCCGGGTCGCGTCGGTGGGTTGGATCACCCCTTCGCCGATTGTGAGTGTGGCGTTGAGTGGCGCAAGTGTTCCGTCCGCGTTGACCCCTGCCCGCATCGACCCCGAGATCGGCGCGCGCAACACGTCAAGCCATGCAAAGGGTGGTGCAAGTGTGGCTATGTCGCCCGCATCAATGCCTTCGATCGATGCGCCAAACGTGGCCGCCACGTCGCCCATTTGGCTTTCGTAGTTCGCCGCCAGCGTCGCAACCCCTTGCCCACCGCTGAGCAACGCAAGGTCTGTGGTGATCCGCACCGTGTCGTCAGATCGGGTGAGTTGCGCCCGCCCCCCATCAATAGTCCATGCCCGGTTGGACCGCACATCCTCAACTTGCAGCGTCAGCGCGCGTATTTCGGCACTGCCCAAGGCGTCAAGGGCCGGATGTGACAGGATGGCGTCAAACCCTTGGACCAGCTCGAGCAAGGTGGCGGCCTGTCTGTTCGGAGCCGACAGGTCAAGCCCACCCGAGAGAACAACCGACCCGTCCAGTTCGCGACGCAGGCGGGCGAACACGCCACTGACGGACATATGGGTGGGACGCATCTGCCCGCCCAGCAGGGCAGCAAGGGAAAGGTTGGTCCGCAATTCGCCAAACGCCACGATTTCAGCACCGCTGTTGGATACCAACTGAACGTTGGTCATGCGCACCTGTGGTTGGGCTGCGTCTTCAACAACAAGATCGAGCGCGTCAAAGCGTAAATCCGCCTCTCCCAGCGCAACTGCGGCGCGTGTCTCGATCTCTGTCCGCAGCCAGTCGGGCGCAGAAACAGGTCGCCCCATCATCACGTAAACCAATGCGCCCAACAGAGCCGTAAATATCAAAGTCGTCAGCAGACTGCCTACCCGGTGGCGACGCCACAGGTTTTTGCGCCGCACGCTGGGTGCGACGGAAGTTGGTTCAGAACTGCTCATACCTTTATTCTTGTCTGCCCTGACCTATCATGCCAGTCACAACTTCTTATTTTTCGTGACCAAAGGCCAAAATCATGCTCGATATCGCAACACCTGCCCCCGATTTTACGCTGCCCGACGGTTCGGGCAACGATGTGACCCTGTCCAGCCTGCAAGGCGGCGCGGTTGTTTTGTACTTTTATCCTCGCGATGACACGCCCGGATGCACAAAGGAATCCATCGCCTTTTCCGAAAACCTGGCCGCGTTTGAAGCCGCGGGTGCCAAGGTGTTCGGCATCTCAAAGGACTCCGTCGCCAGCCACGCCAAATTCGCGACCAAGAAAGAGCTGACCGTGCCGCTGCTGTCGGACGAGCATGGCAGCGTGTGCGAGGATTATGGCGTGTGGAAGGAAAAGAACATGTACGGCAAAAAGTACATGGGGATCGAGAGGACAACCTATCTGATCGATGCAAACGGAAGCATTGCGATGGTCTGGCCCAAGGTGAAGGTCCCAGGGCATGCCGAGGCTGTTCTGGCCGCAGTTCAGGCGCTGTGATGCAACCCCTTGCGCAGATGGCAGAGGCTGTGCTGCGTACGCCTGACGGGCGGGAAAAGACAGCGCTGTCGCGCATGCTGGCCGCTGAATGGCGGGCAGCACGCGCGTCTGGCGAACGCCCCGAGATTGGGCGCGCTGACCCGCCAATGCATCCCGCGCGCCCTGCCACACCCGAGTTGCTGAGCCCCCGTGATGTGCCGCGCCGCAGACCCGGCAGCCCGGAGGGGCGCATCGCATTGCTTCATGCTGTGGCCCATATTGAACTCAACGCCGTGGATCTGCATTGGGACATCATTGCGCGGTTCACGGATGTCGCAATGCCCATCGGGTTCTATGACGATTGGGTGAAGGCCGCCGATGAGGAGTCCAAACATTTCAACCTGATGTGCGACTGCCTTGAAGCGCTTGGCAGTCACTACGGCGCACTGCCTGCCCACGCCGGCATGTGGCGGGCCGCAGAAGACACGGCGACGGATTTTATGGGCCGGTTGGCCGTGGTCCCCATGGTGCTTGAAGCACGCGGCCTTGATGTAACCCCCGGCATGATTGAAGTTTTTCGCAAAGCCAAGGCAGATCAGGCCGTGGCCGCCCTTGAAACAATCTATTCGGAAGAAGTGGCACATGTGGCTTACGGGTCCAAATGGTTCCACTTTCTGTGTGGACGCCACGAGATGGATCCCAAAGACGCGTTTCATGAACTGGTACAGCGTTACTTCCACAGCCCGCTCAAGCCCCCGTTCAACGAAGAAAAGCGGGCCGAGGCCGGATTGCCGCCAGATTTTTACTGGCCATTGGCAGTGGCAGACTGATCCGTATGGTTTTTTTGCCTATTTTTTGGGCATAATGTTACAGTTTGCCGCCAGTTTCGCGCAGGTAAAAAGGATGACCCTTGCCGGAGGTTGTCCACCACTTTATGCACACGTCCTAAGGCACCGGGTTGGGGGACGTGAGTGTCGCTATTGGGACGGGACAAGGAACACGTAGTGCGGACACGCATCGGCATCAAAGTGCACGGGCTTTTGGAACACTATTTTCCGGAACGGCGCGTTTTCCTGAAATCTGACAACGACACGCGGTTCATCCGATTGAGACCCAGCACGCAACTGTTTGCGTTTGCAGGTGGGTCCTTTGTTATTGCCTGGGCGATTGTTGCGACTGCGATCCTGCTGATGGACAGCATTGGGGCCGGTAACTTTCGTGAACAGGCCAAGCGCGACCAACGCACGTATCAGGCTCGCCTGAACGACCTGTCCGGTCAGCGCGACAGCCGCGCCGAAGAAGCTTTGGCCGCGCAAGAGCGGTTCAACGCCGCCCTGACCCAGATTTCGGTGATGCAGACAGAGTTGCTGGAATCTGAAACCCGCCGTCGAGAACTGGAAACGGGCATTGAGGTGATCCAAACCACACTGCGCGATACGATGCAGGCCCGCGAAGAGGCCCGCACGCAATTGGCAGAACTGGAGGCGCAACTGGAATCCGGTGGAACCGACAGCCCGTTGGTCGCAGGTGGCGCAAATGCGCCGATGGATTTCGTCGCGGAAGCCCTGGCCAAGACAGCAGCCGAGCGTGATCAGGTTGTAGAAGACGCACAAGACGCCCTGCTTGCCGCTGACGAAATGGCCACTGAAATCGCGTTGATGAAAGAACAGAACGACCAGATTTTCCGCCAGCTTGAAGAGGCAATGACCGTGTCCGTGGCCCCGCTGGACAAGATGTTCCGCGCCGCTGGCATGCCAACCGAACGTATTATTGAACAGGTGCGTCAGGGCTATTCCGGTCAGGGCGGCCCCCTGACACCTCTCAGCTTTTCCACCAGCGGCGAAGAACCCAGCCCAGACACACTGCGCGCAAATCGCATTCTAAATCAGATGGATACGCTGAACCTCTACCGGATCGCTGCGCAAAAGGCGCCCTTTGCGACGCCGGTAAAGTCATCGTTCCGCTTTACCTCGTCCTTCGGGTTCCGTCGTGACCCCAAAACTGGCGGACGGCGTATGCACAATGGTGTGGATTTTGCCGCGTCGCTTGGCACGCCACTTTATGCCACTGCGGACGGTGTCGTAACGCACGCGGGGTGGCTCGGGGGGTTTGGGCGGCTTGTGAAAATTCAGCACGAATTCGGAATCGAGACCCGCTACGCCCACCTGTCGCGACTTAACGTTAAAGTTGGTCAAAGGGTCTCGCGCGGGGATAGAATTGGTGCTATGGGAGCGTCTGGACGGGTTACCGGCGTGCATCTGCACTATGAGGTGCGCGTAGGCGGCAAGGCCGTGAACCCGATGATCTATATCAAGGCAGCTAACGATGTTTTCTACAAGCAAAATCAACGAACCCGGCCCCAGTGCGGATACAGCCAAGACCGCCGCGCCAACCAGCCCTGCCCCTGCAGCGCCAAAAGCAAGCGAATTCAAGGCAAGTGCCCCCAAGGCCAAGCCCCCTGCGTCGCTTCTGTCAGCCGACCTGCATATCACAGGCAACATGAAAACCACCGGCGACATCAATGTTGAAGGCACTGTGGAAGGCGACATTCGCGCCCACCTGCTGACCATTGGTGAATCAGCGACCATCAAAGGCGAAGTGATTGCCGACGATGTAGTCGTCAATGGCCGCATCGTGGGCCGCGTGCGTGGCCTCAAGGTCCGCCTAACATCGACCGCCCGGGTCGAGGGTGACATCATCCACAAGACCATCGCGATCGAGAGCGGCGCCCATTTCGAAGGCTCCGTGCAGCGCCAGGACGATCCCCTGAATGCAGGCAGCGGCAAACCCGCCCGCCAGCAGCAACAACCTGCCCCGGCGCCCAAACCCGAGTAAGGCACTTTGGCAGACCCAAAGTCACGGGCGTTGCAGTCACCTGCAACGCCCGTTTTTCATGCGGGCTTCTGCGCCGAACGCAACAGGCCCTTTATCCTGGCCGCGGCTGTCCTGACCACCTCCATCGGCCTGATTGACGGCCACGTTGTCGCCATCGCCTTGCCTGCGATGCGCGACAGCCTGAATGCCGATCTGGTGCAGGCTCAGTGGATTCACAACGCCTACATGCTCACCCTGTCGGCGCTGATCCTTGTAGGCGGGGCGATGGGTGACAGGTTCGGGTTGGCCCGCGTCCTCGGGCTTGGCATCGGGCTGTTTGTGCTGGCATACGTCTTTTGCGCCATCGCCCCCACCGCGCTGTTCATGATCATCGCACGCGCCGTGCAAGGGGTGGGCGCGGCGATCATGGGGCCCGGCTCACTGGCGATCATCGCCCGCGCGTACCCCCGCGAAAGCCGCGTTCGCGCCATCTGTATTTGTGCCGCCGCCGCTTCGCTGACCTCCGCTACAGGCCCGATCATCGGCGGCCTGGCCCTTACCTTCGGCGGGCCCGACACCTGGCGCTGGATCTTCGCCATCAACCTGCCGCTCGGCGCGGTGGCGCTCTACCTGCTGTTCAGTCGCGTGGGCGCGGACCGGCGCAATGACAGCACCCGCATCGACCTGCCCGGCGCGCTCTGTGTTACGCTGGCGCTGCTCGCGCTGGCCTGGGGGCTGACCGCCCGGCAAGAGGGGCATGGGGCGCCCCTCTGGCTGGTGTCCGGGGTCATCCTTCTGGGCCTGTTCCTGCTCATCGAGGCGCGCAGCAGCCACCCGATGATCCCTCTGTCCCTCTTTGCTTCCCGCGCCTTTTCAGCCGCCAACGGGCTTACCTTCACGCTCTATGCGGGCTTGTCGATCATGTTCTTCTTCATGCCCATGACCTTCATCGCCGGTTGGGGCCTGAGCGAGATCGAAGCCTCCGCCGCCTTTGCGCCCATGTCGGTCTTCATCACCCTCATGTCCGCACGCGCGGGCCGTCTGGCCGACCGGTTTGGCCCTGCCCCGCTGCTCGTCATCGGATCGCTCATCGTCGCGTGCGGCTATGGGGCGGTGGCCCTGCGCGCGCGGTACCAGGACGTCTGGGGCCACATCCTGCCTGCAATGTGTCTCGTCGGCCTCGGCATGTCCGCCGTGGTCGCGCCCCTGTCGACCTCCATCATGGGCGCCGTCGATGACAGCCAGTCCGGCACGGCCTCGGGCATCAACAACGCGGTCACCCGGCTTGCCGCGCTGATCTCCATCGCGATGGTCGGCGGGCTGGTCGCGGCGCTCTATTCCAGCGCAGGCGGCACCGCCAGTTTCGGCGTTCCCAGCGACAGCGTGGGCCACGCGCAGGCCATGACAACCGCCTTTGCCGGCCTCGCCTGGCTCGCCACGGGGCTGTCGGTACTCAGCGCCGCCCTGGGCTGGCTGACCCATGCAGGAGGGGACAAAAATTAACCTCTTGATAACAGATACGTTGATTTAACAACGCCGCGCAATACTCTGTCTTAAAATGAAAAAAGCGCGCTAAGCGGCGCGCTTTTCCCGATTTTGTCCCCGCGGGGACAGATTTTTCAGTCGGTCACGACGACCTTGGTCATCACGTCCGGCGCACCCGTGATCGCCCCCGACCGAGGGTGCCCGCGTTTGATCAGGTCCAGCACCTCAAGGCCCGCTGTCACGGTGCCGACCACCGTGTACTGGCCGTTCAGGAACTGGGCATCACCAAAGGTGATGAAGAACTGGCTGCTGGCGCTGTTAGGCGATTGCGAGCGGGCCATGCCCACCACACCGCGCACGTAAGGCGTGTCCGAGAATTCGGCAGGCAAATCACCCTGCGCCGAACCACCCGTGCCCGCACGGCGCGCGTCATAGTCATCGGTGGTGTCGCCGAACTGCACGTCACCCGTCTGGGCCATGAAGCCGTCGATCACACGGTGAAACGCCACCCCGTCATACTGCCCGCTTTCGGCCAGCGCGGTGATGCGCGCGACGTGCTGGGGCGCGATGTCTTCGCGCAGGTCGATGGCGATCACACCATTGGCCTCGCCCGCGACGGTGATCTCGATCCCGCTGGCAAGGGTCGGGCCCGCCGCCAGCGTGCCAAAGGCCAGCGCCGCTGTCAGGTTACGCCACATCGGCGGCCACCTTGACGCTGATCATGCGGTCAGGCTCCGCAGGCGGCTCGCCGCGCGTGATGGCATCGACATGCTCCATCCCCGAGATGACCTGCCCATAGACAGTGTACTGGCCGTTCAGGAAGTCGTTGTCACCGAAGTTGATGAAGAACTGGCTGTTGGCGCTGTTGGGGTTGGCCGAACGGGCCGCGCCCAGCGAGCCGCGCGCATGCGGCACCTTGGAGAATTCGGCGGGCAGATCGGGCTTGTCCGACCCGCCTGTCCCGGCCATGCGGATGTTGAACCCGTCTTCCATATCGCCGTGCTGCACGTCACCCGTCTGAGCCATGAAGCCGTCGATCACGCGGTGGAAGGCGACATTGTCATACTCGCCCGCACGCGCCAGCTCTTTCATCCGCTCCACGTGCTTGGGCGCCACATCGGGCAGCAGGGCGATGGTGACGGTCCCGCCCTTGAGTTCCATCAGGATCGTGTTTTCGGGGTCTTTGATCTCGGCCATGTGCGCCTCTCTTCATTTGTGTTGGGCAACTACCTATGCCGAGCGGCGGGTCGGGACAAGTCGCGCATTGACCGGAACCGAAATTGCCGCGATGCATGGCCCCAACAACGACCTTAAGGAGCACGCAATGGGCTGGAAAACGCTGGACGACATGGATTTGCAGGGCAAGCGGGTGCTGACGCGCGTCGACATCAACGTGCCGATGGAAGACGGACAGGTCACCGACGCCACGCGGATCGCGCGGATCGCGCCCACCGTTGCCGACATCCGCGCCAAGGGCGGCAGCCCTGTCTTGCTGGCCCATTTCGGTCGCCCCAAGGGCCAGGTCGTGCCCGAGATGTCGCTTGCGCCCCTTGTGCCCGCGCTCGAGGCCGCCTTTGGCTGCCCGGTCACATTCGTCGAACGCCCCAGCCGCGCGTGGATTGACGCGCAAGACGGCGATGCGGTGATCCTGGTCGAGAACACCCGCTTTTCCCCTATGGAAGAAGCAAACGATCCCCAAATGGCGCAGTTCCTGGCATCGCTGGGGGATGTCTATTGCAACGCCGCCTTTTCGGCGGCGCACCGCGCACATGCCTCGACAACCGGTGTCGCGCACCTGTTGCCCGCGTGCGCCGGTCGCTTGATGCAAGCGGAGTTGCAGGCGCTCGAGGCGGCCCTGTCCAATCCCAAGCGCCCGGTGGGTGCCGTTGTGGGAGGCGCGAACGTGTCGACCAAGCTCGACCTGCTGGAGAACCTCGTCAAGAAGATCGACCTGCTGGTGATCGGTGGGGGCATGGCCAACACGTTCCTTGCGGCCCAGGGCGCGGATATGGGTGCCTCGCTGCAAGAGGCGGATTTGCACGACACGGCCCGCGACATCCTTGCGGCGGCAGAGACAGCGGGCTGCACCGTTCTGCTGCCCAGCGACGGGCGCGTGGCCCGCGCATTCGAGGCCGGTGCCGCGCATGAGATCATCGCGTTGTCGGGCGACACGGCGCTGGGTGCCGACCAGATGGTGCTGGATGCGGGCGATGCATCGGCTGAGGCGAGCGCAGAAGCCGTCGGCACGCTGAACACATTGATCTGGAACGGCCCACTGGGTGCCTTTGAAATCGCGCCCTTCGACACGGCCACCGTTGCGGCGGCCAAGGCGGCGGCGGCCCTGACGACATCTGGAGATTTGATTACCGTTGCGGGCGGTGGTGATACCGTGGCGGCGTTGAACCAGGCAGGCGTGGCCGACGATTTTACCTATATCTCCACCGCCGGTGGCGCGTTTCTGGAGTGGATGGAAGGCAAGGAATTGCCCGGTGTCGCCGCGCTCACGCAGGGTTGAGATTTTTCCCTTTGGAAGTGCCCACCGCCCCGCCATAGTACCCCCTGTTGACGAACATCACGGGGGACATCGACATGGCGTGGACACTGGTCACCGGCGCATCCGAAGGCCTGGGTGTGGAGTTTGCCCGGATCGCGGCCAAGGAAGGGCGCAACCTGATCCTGACGGCACGGTCCAAGGACAAGCTGGAGAACGTTGCCGAAGAGGTGCGCGCCACGGGCGTCGAGGTCGTGGTGATCCCGGCCGACCTGTCGGAGATGGCCGAGGTGGACCGGATGTGGTCCGATGCCAGCGCCGGGCGCGAGATTGACGTGCTCGTCAACAATGCCGGGCTGGGGTACAATGGCCCCTTCTCGGATGGTCAGGGATGGGCGCGGGAACTGAGCTCGATCAACGTGAACATGCTGGCCCTCACCCGCCTGATGAAGCTGGCCATCCCGCAGATGCAGAACCTGCCGAAAGCGCGCGTGCTCAATGTCGCGTCAGTCGCAGCCTTCACGCCCGGCCCCCACATGGCTGTCTATCACGCCACCAAGTCCTATGTGTTATCGCTGTCCGAAGCCGTGGCCGAAGAGCTGCGCGGCAGCACTGTCACTGTCACCGCCTTGTGCCCCGGGGCGACGGCCACCAATTTCTTTGAAGATGCGGATATGCACGGTGTGCGGCTGCTGAAACTGTCAAAGCCGATGAAAGCCGCCGAAGTTGCGGAACTGGGCTGGCTACAGGCGCGCATCGGCAAACGGATCGTCGTGCCAGGTGCGATGAACAAGGTGTTTGCGATCCTGCCCCGCATCTCGCCCCGGTCCTGGCCCTACTGCGTGCAGCCGCCCGACAGAGGTGGATTTGAGGCAGATCGACATGACCCGCACCGCACGGCCCGCCTTGGGCACATTCATCTTTTTCGCCGTGGCCTTTGCCCTGGCCATCTATTTCACCTTTGCCGCCGTGCAGGGGGATTTTGGCCTGTTCCGCCGGGCAGAGATTGATGCAGAGGCCCATCAGCTTGCGATCCAGCTGGCGGCCGTTCAGGCAGATGTGGCGGAGATGGAAAACCTCACCCGGCGGCTGTCGGATGACTACCTTGATCTTGACCTGCTGGACGAGCAGGCCCGCAGTATCCTGGGCATGTTGCGCAGCGATGAGATCGTGATCCGCTAAACCCCGTTATTTTTCAGATATTTGGCTGCTGCTTTCCCTTGCGGCAGATTGTCACTCGCTTGTCGGGCGCGTATCCTGTAGAGAATAGTTTATCT
>ERZ1740072.272-NODE-272-length-22129-cov-5.937981_pt1 | contig 22129 bp, 26 predicted proteins | sample MGYA00581733_ERZ1740072 | MGnify/ENA primary metagenome ERZ1740072 (study PRJEB43018, sample SAMN04849741) | marine metagenome | isolation source: floating plastic debris | place: Pacific Ocean | collected 2008-08-30 | study: EMG produced TPA metagenomics assembly...
TGCATGTGCCGCAACGTCAATGGGCAAGTCTTGGCCCATGCGACATTTGCCTCATTTTGCGGCGACAAAGACCGTGTTACCGCCCGCCTCTTGCAGTTTACCAACCAGAGGCATCATGTCCGACAAGACCAATTCCACCACCGCCGATCTGGCAACACAAGCCGGGGTCCTTCCCCTGCGCAGCGTGCAACTGATCGGGACTTTCACCAGCGAAAACACAAGGCGTGCTCTTCTGCGCCGCGCGGGTGGGGACATCGTCACAGTCACCGTTGGCGACAGATTGCAACCGGGCACAGTCATTGCAATCGATGAAGGCACGGTGATTATCAATACGCCAAGTGGCACCCGCACTTTGCGCATTCCCACGCAGCCACAGCCGCGCGCCGCCGCTTGACGCCCCGGGCGGCACGGGGCAAGACGCGGCCATGACAAAAACAGCTCTCATCACCGGTGCTTCGCGCGGCCTTGGCCACGCCCTCGCCCTTGCGCTCGCGCCCACGCATCACATCATCGCCGTGGGCAAAACCACCGGCGCACTCGAAGAGTTGGATGACCAGATCAGGGGTCTTGGTGGATTGGCCACCCTCGCTCCTATGGACATCACCAATGACGCCGCCATGCAGACCTTGTGCCGCGGAATCCATGACCGCTGGGGCGCGCTTGATCTGTGGGCGCATACTGCAATTCACGCAGCCCCATTGGCACCAACGGCGATGATCGACGCCAAAGACATGCGTAAATCAATTGCGGGGAACGTAACCGCCACAGCCACTCTGATCACCTATGTCGCCCCTCTTTTGGGTACTGACGGCACGGCATTGTTCTTCGATGACCCAAAGGCAGGCCTCACATTTTACGGCAGCTACGGCGCGACGAAGGCGGCACAGATTGCGTTGGCGCGCTCCTGGCAGGCCGAAACCGAACGGACAGGCCCGCGTGTACACATCGCGGCACCTGCTCCGATGCCAACCGCCACCCGCGCACGTTTCCACCCGGGTGAGGATCGCAGCGCCCTTGCCGATCCAATGGCTGAAGCCAAGCGGATCGTGACATCACTCGACTCTTGAAGTCACGCGCAGGCCGTGGCTGACTACTGGCCATGCTGCGCATCTTGCCTCGATTTGACACGCCCCGTCCCGCCACAGGGCGCGGCACGCTTGCCCGCGTGTATGATGCGGCAGAAACCGGATGGCAGGACGGCATTTCCAAACTGGGCTTTGTCGAGGCCTACGAGCGTCTAATGGCGCAGTGCCCCAAATCGCGGGTACCGCAGCCAAAAGTCATGGACGTGGGCACAGGCACAGGGGCCTTTGCAAACGCGTGGATCAGCGCGCATGGCGCACCGGGTACACTGACACTCACCGACATTTCGCCCGCCATGCTGGCATCGGCCACGTCCCGCTTACCCAAAGCGCGGGCAATTCACGCAGGCCTCGGAACTGCGATGCCGGATGTCCCACCGCAGGACGTCGTGCTCTGCGCCCATGTGATCGAGCACCTAGATGATCCCATAGCCGCTCTTCAATGGCTCTATGACCGTTTGACCCCCGGCGGGCGCCTCGTGATGGCGATATCTAAACCGCATTGGTGCACCGCGCTGGTCCGCTCGCGCTGGGGCAACGCGGCATACCCGCCCCAAAAGGCCCAAGAGATGCTGGCTCGGGTCGGTTTTCACGATGTTTGCGCCCATCCGTTTGCCAAAGGTCCCCCTTCGCGCGTCTCTCATGGCTACATCGCACGCCGTCCGTAACCCACAGGCCACGGTCCTGTTTCTCTGATTCAAAAAAATCCCCACCGGAGTTACCCGCAGTTGCCCCACGAGCACCCGGCCCATAGTAAGGAGGGAAAAGGGGCAAACATGCGCATTCTGATCACCAATGACGACGGCATTTCCGCACCGGGTCTCGCTGTCCTTGAAACAATTGCGCATGATCTGGCCGGCCCGGACGGAGAGGTCTGGACTGTCGCGCCCGCCTTTGAGCAATCCGGTGTCGGGCACTGCATCAGCTACGCACGTCCTTTCATGATCCAAAAGATCGGACCAACCCGCGTCGCGGTCGAGGGAAGTCCGGCAGATTGCGTGCTCGCCGGCCTTTTTGAAGTGATGGAAACCATGCCTGACCTGATCCTGTCAGGGGTGAACCGCGGCAACAACTCGGCCGAAAACGCGCTTTACTCCGGCACGCTGGGCGGCGCGATCGAAGGGGCCTTGCAAGGCGTGCTGTCCATTGCCCTGTCACAGTATTTCGGACCTGCCAACCGCGACCTTGATGATCCGTTCGAGGCATCGCTGGCCCATGGCAAAAACGTGATTGAGCGGATTATCGCCAACACGCCGAAAGTACAGCCGGGCTATCAACTCTTCTACAATGTCAACGTGCCCCCGGTCGCGGCCGCAGACGTCAAAGGGATTGTACTGGTCCCCCAAGGGTTGCGCCCCGGTGTTGGCTTTCACACCGAGGCGACCACGTCTCCCTCGGGTCGCCAGTTCCTCTGGATCAAGGGCGGCAACCAACAGGTGGAAACCGCGCCCGGCACAGATGCTGCGGTCAACTTGGACGGCTATATCTCGGTCACCCCTATGCGCGCCGATTTTACAGCACACGACATGTTCGACGCTCTGGGAGCCATCGCCACATGAGTGAAGACGACCTCGCAACCCGTAAAATGCAATTCCTGTACGCCCTGCGCTCGCGCGGTGTGACGGACAAGCGGGTGCTTGAGGCCATGGAGGCGATTGACCGGGGCCCCTTTGTGCGTGGGCTTTTCGCCGAACGGGCTTATGAAGATATGCCACTGCCTATCCCATGCGGACAAACCATCAGCCAGCCATCCGTTGTGGGGCTGATGACGCAGGCGCTCAACGTCAGTCCACGAGACAAGGTGCTCGAAATTGGCACGGGGTCTGGCTATCAGGCCGCGATCCTCGCGAAGCTTGCGCGCCGGGTCTACACCATCGACCGGCACCGCCGTCTGGTGCACGAGGCGCGCGAGATTTTTGACGAACTTGATCTGCACACGATCACGGCGATCACCGGGGACGGTTCCCACGGCTTGCCTGATCAGGCCCCGTTTGACCGGATTATCCTGACCGCGGCCGCCGAAGACCCTCCCGGGCCTTTGCTTGCACAGCTCAAGGTGGGCGGGACCATGGTACTGCCTGTGGGTCAGTCGGATGCGGTGCAAAGCCTGATCCGGGTCAACAAGACGGCAGAGGGCCTGGAGTATCATGAATTGCGCGATGTGCGGTTTGTCCCATTGCTCGAGGGCTTGGGCAAAGAGTAAATTTGGTGTAAACCATGGGTGAGGCGGCACCAAACATGGTGCCATGATCCGGCAATACCCCCAAACAGAGGGGTCCGGCAGAGGACGACGCAGATGACTCCGACAAAACCGCGTGCGCGCTATGCACGCCTGATGATCGCAACACTCAGCCTGGGTGTGCTTGTGGCCTGCGATGAACCGCTCGATTTTGACCTGCGCGGTCAAGATGGCGGGTTCAACACGCGCGAGGCCGCCCGCAACGCAACTGTTGATCGGCCCGAGCCGGACGCGCGCGGCGTGATCTCGTATCCAAACTATCAGGTGGCCGTCGCACGACGTGGCGACACACTCACGGATGTGGCCAACCGCGTCGGCTTGCCTGCGGATGAATTGGGGCGGTTCAACGGGATTGCGGTCGACGTGCCGCTGAGACAAGACGAAATCATCGCCCTGCCCCGGCGCGTGTCCGAACCAAGTGGCACAGTTGGTGCACCGTCGAGCGTAGATGTCACGACACTGGCTGGCTCAGCCATTGATCGCGCAGAACCGACACCGGCAAGCCCGGGAGTAACGACAACACCTCTGCCCGACACAGGGCAAGAACCCATACGCCATCAGGTCGAACGGGGTGAAACCGCCTTTACCATCGCACGGCTCTATCAGGTGCCAGCCAAATCGCTGGCGGAATGGAACGGTCTGGGCACGGATTTCGCCGTACGCGAAGGTCAATACCTGCTTATCCCCGTCGCCCGGGTCGCCGCACCGTCTGGGGTCACAAGCCCAACAACGCCGCCGGGCACAGGCTCGGCCACTCCGACACCTCCCAGTGCGACCCAAGCCCTGCCAGAGGACGATACGGCCAGTGAGGCTGCGGCCGCCGCTGCCACCGCGACAGAAACCGTCGCAGACGTGGGACAGGCCAGCGCGTCAAGCAATGCAGCGATGCTGGTCCCTGTACAGGGCAGCATCATCCGTGGCTATTCCAAAGGGCGCAATGACGGAATCGACATCAAGGCCGCACCGGGCACGCCTGTGAACGCTGCGGCCTCAGGCACGGTCGCCGCCATTACCCAAAGCGCCGAAGGTGTGCCGATCATCGTTGTGCGCCACCCCGACAACCTGTTGACGGTCTACGCCAACGTTGACGGCGTAAAGGTAAGCAAGGGAGATGCAGTCAAGCGTGGACAAGCCATCGCACAACTGCGCGACAGTGCCGATCAGGCATTTGTCCATTTCGAAGTGCGCGACGGTTTCGACAGTGTTGACCCAACAGATTACCTGCCCTGACCCATTTGTCTATGACAGCTGGTGCCTGATCGTTGAGCGAAGAACACCAACAGACATTGCAATGCCGAGAAGCGCGCGGCGTTTCTAAGGGTGTGGCCAGTTATCAAGACTGTCCAAGCCGCCCTGCCTTTTGGACAAATGCGCATCAACCTTCTGCTAGCACGCGTTTCCACGCGGTCGCCCAACAAACCAACTCACCAATGATCTCGTCAGGGCGGTCGCGTCGCACGGTTTTCAATGTACAACTTGTGCAAGCGGGGCGAGAGTGTAAACCGGCACTAGCAAAGCCGACCGGTTCCAGCAGTACGCTATCGAGGCAAGCGCGTGCGTTTCGTTGTTCGTGGTGGTTCGTTTCTCGCTGCAACGGCCGTTGTTTTGGTCCTGGCCGCTTGGGCGTTTCTTTCTTTGCCCCTCTTTGCGACGCCCAGAAAGGCCGTGGTCGAACACATTCTGACCAACAACCTGAAACGGGACGTCTCCGTGAACGGGGACGTTCGCATCTCTTTGGGCACCAGTATCGACGTCAAAGCCGAAGAGCTTGCCCTGCCAAGCGAGTTAATGCCCGACACAAATGTGCTGGAAATCAACAGTCTGAGTTTTGATCTGCCCATCAGCGCCCTCATGAACGGCCGTTTGAACATCAAGGATCTGGCAACCGACGGCATCCAGTTGAACTTGATCACGCAAGAAGACGGAAAAACCAGTTGGGCCACAAATGCGGCTGCCTCGGACAACAATGGTGCTGCGCCCTCGGGCAAGACACTCGCAATTGGTGACATTTTTCAAGACCGAGAGCTCACGCTGACGAACGCAGCCGTTCTGTACCAAAATGCGCAAAACGGGTTGGATTTGGATGCGCGGTTCTCAGAACTCCTTCTCAACCGCAAACGCGGGAACACGGCGGCGTCAGCCCAAGGGATTGGCGACGTGAACGGCGAAGCGTTTGAGATCAACAGCACGTTCCCGGCGGATCAGCCTTTTCAGGCAACCGCAATCTTTGAAGACATCTCCGTCACGCTCGATGAGGTATCTTCACCTGATGGCTTTGAAATGGCCATCAATGCAGAGGTGTCTGCGCTGGGACAGCTGTTGGACATCCTCAAACTGAACCGGGTCATTGAAGGCACCAGTTCAGTTGGCGCCGTTTTCAAGCACTCAGACGGAATTGCGAAAATTGATGACTTGGCTGTCGACGTCGCGTTGGACAGCGGCCAAAGCCTTATCTTAAGTGGGAATCTCGGCGAACTGGACAGCCCCGACGATGTGTCCCTTTTCACCCGGATCCAGCTCTATCCCGAAGATGCCACGCCGCCAGTGACAACGAACCGATATGACCTGAAGCTTGTATCCGTAGATATGGAAATGGACGCTCAACCGGGCAAAGTCGCACAGCGCAAGATGGTGATTGTGACAAACGGGTTTACCTTGGACACTGCCGGCGAAGGCCCGCCGCCCATCTCATTCTCTGACTTGTCGCGCACCCCAGACGGCGCGTTGCGCGTCGGCAAAATTGACTTGCGGATTGGACAACCGGAAAAACCATTCTTTGTGCTAAACGGATCCATCGACGACGCCTTGCAATTGATGGGGATCACGGCAGACGGTGTCTTGGACATTCCGGCAAGCGACTTGATTGCACCTGACGTGTTGGCACAACCCAATCAACTGGGGGAACTTTCAGGCCAATTCAAATTGCGAGGCGATGTACAAAAACTCTCGCTCAGCGATCTGGACACCAAAACCCAAGGCACTGATCTTTGGGAACTGGCTGTCACCGGATCGGTCGAGAATGTGTTGAAGTTTGAAGGGCTTGACCTTGGGGTCGATATCAGTGTGCCTTCGGGTGCCGCGCTTATGGAAGCTTTGAGCCTCAAACCAGTCGATACGGGAGAAGCGAACCTGTCCATTGATCTGAGCAGCCAGGGCACGGATTGGACGGCCAGCACCGCGGTTGCGCTGTCAGAATCCGGTCTGGAATTCTCTGTCGATCTGGACGATGCAACAACAAGGCCCGCGCTTCGTGGCCTCTTGGAAAGCGACCTCATTCGCATTGATGAGTTGCAAAAAATAATTTCGGCCGCAACCGAGCTTCAAAAGCTCGGGGCAGAAAGCGGAAACGCATCAGAAAACGAAGCGACCGACGAAACGGTCAGTGACAGACCATTGCGAGACGTCACCATCAATCCGATTGGGCGCACGATCCTGCTTTCAGGCATGGATATGGACATCGATATCGACCTGCGCAAAATCGAAGGGGCCGACGGCTTCAACAGCCTTCAAAGTGAGGTCACCGTAAAAGACAACAAACTCGACGTTGGACCCTTGGCGTTTGAGTATGGCGGCGGCAGCTTTAATGTACACGGGGAAATGGATTTGTCCGACGACACCCGGGCGATGTCTGTTAAGGGGAGTGCCGGTGGTTGGAAACTGCACGATCTTCTGGAAACACTTGAGCTCAAAAAAGACGTGAGTGGCACACTCTATGCTGACTTCGATATCAAAGGCGAAACAGAGTCGGTCCAGCGTTTTCTTGCATCGATGAACGGCTATGCAACCATCTCAATGCGCAACGGGTCAATCGAAACCCAGCTACTGGATTTGGCGGGCCTTGGCGTTTTGCCTTGGTTGTTTTCCAAAGAACGGGGCAAGGTCGCGCCGATTGACTGTTTGCGCGCACCGCTGTCCGTTTCCAACGGAACCATCAGCACCAAGCAAACCACTCTGGAAACGCACTTGGTACAGGTCATCGTGTATGGCAGCGTCAACCTGAACCAAAAGTCTCTGGACCTCGACATTCAGCCCCGGAAAATCGGAAAACCGCTGGCGCGCAGCCCGTGGCCTGTGACCGCCTCGGGCCCTTGGTCCAGCCCAAAGATCAAAGTCAAAGATGGCCCCAAAAAGCTGCGCCGATCCGATGGTGCAACGAAAATGCCAGCAGAGCGAAAGCCCTGTGTGCCCGATATTCTTCAACTGCAATAGACTGCGCGCCATCAGAACGCGGCGCGCTTTCTGGCAGCAAGGTAGACGGGTCAGGCAAAGGTCAAGAACACCGGCGCTGCGAATACCTGCGCGCCGCCAGTTCAGCCAGCCAGCTTCACGCCCCGTCGCCCGGCAAGATCGCAGAAACACTGCCACGCCACCCTGCCCGACCGCGACCCGCGCGTGGCCTGCCACTCAATGGCCTCGGCCCACAGGGTGTCATCGTCAATCTCAACGTCGTATGCCGCACAATAACCGCGGATCATCGCGAGATACTGGTCCTGATCGCAGGCATGAAAGCCCAACCACAAACCAAAACGATCCGAGAGCGACACCTTTTCCTCAACCGCCTCAGACGGGTTGATTGCACTGCCACGTTCGTTCTCGATCATATCGCGCGGCATCAGGTGGCGGCGATTGGAGGTGGCATAGAGGATCACGTTTTCGGGCCGCCCCTCTATCCCACCATCCAGAACAGCCTTGAGAGATTTGTAGTGTTGGTCATCATGGCTAAAGCTCAGATCGTCGCAATAAAGCACAAAGCGCGCCTGCTGCGCCTGTCGTAAAACAGACAACAAACGGCCCACTGATGGTAAGTCTTCACGATGCAATTCAACGATTTTCAGTTGCGGAAAATCGGCTTCAAGTGCTCCATGTATTGCCTTGACAAGGCTCGATTTTCCCATGCCACGCGCGCCCCAAAGCAAGGCGTTGTTGGCAGGTAAACCAAGGGCAAACTGACGGGTATTGGCAAGCAGCGTTTCACGCGACCGCTCCACCCCCAACAAGAGTTCAAGAGGCACGCGGGAGACTTCGCCCACCGGCTCCAGCCGATCAGGCTCCGTGCCCCAGACAAAGGCACTGCTGGCGTTAAAGTCGGGTGCCGCCATCGGCGCAGGAGACATCCTCTCAAGCGCCGCTGCGATGCGGTCCATAGGATCGTCGATCACTTAAAACGCCCCTCCGTTGCGATCATGGTTTCGCATCGTCCTCAGGCAGGTCGCCCAGATCATCCTCGTCGTCATAATACCCTTCTGCACGCAGCTTGGCCTCGCGCTTTTTCTCAACGCGGGCAACGAGGAAGATGGAGATTTCATACAGGCCATAGACGACCGTAAACAGGATGCCTTGGGTGATCACATCAGGTGGTGTCACAAGTGCTGCCAGCACCAGAATACCGACCATCGCGTATTTGCGCACATTGGCGAGGCCTTCGGCACTGACAAGACCCGCTTTGCCCATCAGGGTCAGAAGGACAGGAAGTTGAAAGCACAGGCCAAAGGCCATGATGAATTTCAACGTGATATCAAGGCTTTCATTGACCTTGCCGAAGAAGGTGATGCGAATGCCGTCAGGCGTCTCGGGCGCGGCGGGCACGGGCACATCCGGCACGACGTCGGGGCTTACAAACCCGTTCATGAGCCCGGCAATGATCGATGGCACATCCGCAAAGCCAAGGAAAAAGGCCATCGCCAGCGGCGTAACCACGAAATGCGCAAAGGATGCGCCCAGAAGGAACATCACCGGCGAGGCGATCAGGAACGGCAAGAACGCGTTCTTTTCCTGCCGGTACAGCCCCGGCGCCACAAAGCGCCACATCTGAAACCCGATCACGGGAAAGGCGAGCGCAAAGCCAAAGACCATTGAGATGCGGAACAGGGTGAACAGGTATTCCTGCGGCGACGTATACTGCATCGTCGGCGACGGATCGCCCAGATCCCGCAGTGTCTCTTCGATAGGCCCAAGCAGGAATTGCAGGATCGGTTCGGCCACGGCAAAGGCCAGTACGATGCCAATGATAAACGCGATGACCGAACGGATCAGCCGCGTACGCAACTCGGCCAGATGCTCGATCAGCGGCGCGGTACTGTCATCAACGTCGGACGTGTCAGCCATCTTTGCTCTCTTCTTTCGCCGGCGCCGCGGCCTCTAGCTCCTCTGCCTTTTTCAAGGCGTCGGCGGCTTCCTTGGCCTTGCGTTCAGCTTGTGCACGAGCCGTTGCGGCTTGAATTTTGCGTGCATTTTCAGCGCGCTCAGCCTTTTCGGCGGCCAACTTGCCAGTCTCACTTTCCGGATCGAGGTTGTTCAGGGTCGAGGTCACGTCCTTGGCCGCATCCTTCACCCCGTCCATTGCAGCACTCATCGGGTTGCTCGCCGTCTTGATGGTTTTCTGGATGTCCTTCACGCCTGCCTCGTCCGCCGCCTGATTCATGGCGGTGGAAAATTCGCGCGCCATGCCCTTGGCTTTGCCGACCCAACGGCCGACGTTGCGAAACAGCACAGGCAGGTCCTTGGGGCCGATCACGATCAACGCGACGATCCCGACCACCAGCATCTCGGTCCAGCCGAGGTCGAACATGGTTTAGGCCTTGTCTTTTTCGGACTTCACCACGACGTCTTCGGCTTCGGGCGTGATGTCCTTGGCCTCTGCCGCGGCTTCCTCTTCCAGCTCTTTCTGGCCATCATTGATGCCTTTCTTGAAGCTGGTGATGCCTTTGCCGACTTCACCCATCAGGCTCGAGATTTTGCCCCGGCCAAAAAGAACCAGAACCACAACTGCAATCAGCAGAATGCCCGGCAAACCAATATTGTTCAGCATTTCAAAGTCTCCCTATCCGCGCGACACACGTCGCCTGTTGCCAGAGGTGATATGGGCGACGCGCGACTGCGACCAGTCATCACTGCGGGTTTGACGAAGATGTGACGTCCAAAATCACAAAAAATCTGTCTGGCTTGAACTCAACTGACAGGTTAGTGTCAGTTGGACAGGGCTAAACAAGGCGTATCACCGCTCGAACAACAGGAGACATCGATGCGCACCATTATGACCACCCTCTTCGCCGCGACCATTGCCCATACCGCAGCCGGCGAAGGAACAGGCACCACACATCCTGTCGCAGAAGTCGTGACATTCCGGCTGGTCGAAGGCACGGATCCCGCCGCCTTTGTAGCCGCCGCCGATGACATGGGCCCGTTCCTGAGCAGCACCGGTGCCATGATCAAACGCACGCTGTCCGTTGATGACACGGGCCTGTGGACCGACCACATCACGTGGACCTCGCTGGACGCGGCCAAGGCGGCCGCCGCCCAGATGTTCGAACAACCCGTAGCGCAGCCTTTCATGGCCATGATCTCGCCCGAAGGCATGGACATGCGCCACGCGCCCATCCAGTTGCAACAGGAGTAGCATGCGCCGCACCGACCGCCTTTTTGACATCATCCAGATCCTGCGCGACGGCAAATTGCACACGGCGCAGGGTATTGCTGAGGTTTGCGAGGTGTCGGTGCGCACCATCTACCGCGACATGGACACGCTGGTGGCATCTGGCGTGCCTGTGCAGGGCGAACGGGGCGTGGGTTACATGATTACCGAGGCGATCAGCCTGCCCCCACTCACCCTCACAACCGAAGAACTGGAGGCGCTGAACCTCGGCATGGCCATTGTGGCAGAAGCCGCCGATGAGACGCTAAAGTCTGCAGCGCAAAGCCTGGCCGACAAGATCGATGCGGTACTGCCTGAGCGTACCGTAGCGGACGCCGACAAATGGAAATTCGCCGTCTACCCCTTTGCCGATGCTGTACGTGGATTTGCGCAGATGCCGACGTTGCGCGCCGCAATCCGCGCGCGGCAAAAACTGCGCCTGACCTACCATTCCAAAGGTGACCGGATCAGCACACGCACGATCCGCCCGCTGCATATGGAATATTGGGGCCGTGTCTGGACGCTGACGGCATGGTGCGAATTACGCAATGATTTCCGCGTGTTCCGCGTGGACCTGATCCAATCGGCCGAAGCCCTGCCCGAGATGTTCGTAGACGAACCGGGCAAACGGCTGAGCGACTATGATCCAAACCTGTAACACACGTTGCCCTCCAACCCATATCCCTCCCCCGCGCAGATGATCAGGATGACCCTTTGGCAAAACCGGAGTGGGCCTCCGCGTTGAAGACGTTGGAGGCAAGGTCGCCTGTCTCTCGCACTTCTTCGAGTGTCGTGGCGGCCAGCCGTTCGATGAGGCTCTGCTCGATTTCCTCCAGAACGGATGCCACTTTTCGCTGGAAGACGTGCTCGACCGAGCAGGCAGGCACGCCCTCTTCGCCGCCTGACGCAACAAGTCTTTCATCCAGTGCCAGATAAACGTCAGCCAAAGTGATCTGGCTGGGCGCGCGCGCCAACCGCCAACCGCCTGCATGGCCCTTTTCGGAGTCCAGCAGACCTGCTTTTCTCAGTTTCCCCAGAACACGGCGCACCACGACCGGATTGGTCCCCGCGTGCGCAGCAATATTGGCAGAGGTCTGCATTTGTGTCGGATGACCTGCCATGTGGCCCAACGTATGCAGGGCAAGCGACAAACGCGAATTGCGTTTCATGAGCGTTTTTCCCCTACAGCGTGTTATAATATAACATTCATTGTTGCATTGCTATCGTAACTGAGTAAGTTGCGTGAAATTCACAGCAATCACCGGAGCCAAAGATGTCAGAAACGCGCCTTCCCGTCACGGTCCTTTCAGGTTTTCTGGGAGCCGGAAAGACCACCCTACTCAATCGCGTGCTGAACAATCGCGAGGGCCGCCGAGTTGCTGTCATCGTCAATGATATGTCCGAGGTAAACATCGACGCCGATTTGGTGCGGGCGGACACCGAACTCAGCCGGACTGATGAAACGCTGGTCGAAATGTCCAACGGGTGCATTTGTTGCACGTTGCGTGATGACCTTTTGGATGAAGTGCGCCGCCTGGCCGGTGAAGGCCGATTTGACTATCTGCTCATTGAATCCACAGGCATTTCCGAGCCTTTGCCCGTCGCCGCCACCTTTGATTTCCGCGATGAGCATGGGGAAAGCCTCGCGGACGTCTCACGCATCGACACGATGGTGACGGTGGTAGATGCGGCCAATTTGCTCAACGCCTATTCCAGCCACGACTTCCTGAAAGATCGCGGCGAAACAATGGGGGATGCGGACGAACGTACGCTGGTTCACCTGCTAACCGATCAGATCGAGTTTGCCGATGTCGTCATTCTCAACAAGGTCTCGGATGCGGGCCCTGAGCGCACGGATGCTGCGAGCAAGATTATCCGCAGCCTGAACGCGGATGCGAAAATCATTGAAACCGATCATTCGGACGTACCCGCCGACAGGATCTTGAATACGGGGCTCTTTGACTTTGAAAAGGCCCATGAGCAACCGATGTGGGCCAAAGAGCTCAATGGTTTTGCCGATCACGTGCCCGAGACCGAGGAATATGGCGTCGCCTCATATGTCTATCGTGCCCGCCTTCCGTTCATCCCGGAAAAGATCATGGCCGCTCTGAACGGTGCTCTGCCCGGAGTTATTCGCGCCAAGGGACATTTCTGGATTGCAACGCGCCCCGGCTGGGTCGCTGAGTTTTCACTGGCGGGCTCTCTGTCCAGCGTCACGCCGCTGGGGAAGTGGTGGGCGTCTGTTCCCAAAGACCGCTGGCCACAGCTCGACAGCGCCAAAGCCTACATGCAGGCACATTGGGAAGAGCCTTGGGGCGATCGACGTCAGGAACTGGTATTCATCGGTTCGGGTATCGACTGGCCTGCTCTGAAGGCGCAGCTGGATCGCTGTCTCGTCCCGGCGATTGCGGTGCCAGGCCCTGATAACCTGCCGGACTATCCCGATCCCTTCCCACAGTGGCGTCCCGCTGAAAAAGCCGCATGATACCCATCCGCGGGACGGCGAAGAACGCCGCCCTTGGTGCCGCTGTTTCTGACACGTCCTGAGATATGGGCGTCATCCACACACCTTGATGTGTTGCGGTGATCTGGCACCAAGCCATTTGCCGAATGGGCGCTTGAATGCGCCCCATGCGGACCTGAGGGATGTCAAATCTGAATGAGATGATTGTCCCAGGCCAGGCCCTCGTGGCGCCGTCCTGTTCCATGACACTGCCCAATGCACATCATGTCCCCACTGCCAGAAGTCACCGCAAAGCCCGCGTCAAACTGAGAGACACCACATACGTCCGCAAGCGCAAATGCGCTTTGTAAGCGCCCTGTTTCCGTCCCATAGACTTGCACCAGCCCCCCGCGTGGTGATGTCACAGCGATCGTCTCTCCGTCGGCTGAAAAGGCAATGCTACCGATATAACCTACCATCTGTCGGATGCGGTCAGGCGCTGCATGCAGCAGCGAAACAGGCGCACCCCTTTGATGCCAACCGACAAGCGCAGAGACATGCCCATCACCCTGCCACTGCATTCCAAATGCAACGCGGCCTTCCGGACCGACCGCAAGATGCCGGATCGAGTTTTTGTGCATGCCCGACGGCAAGCTCAAACTCTCGATCACGTCTCCATCTTCGATATAGGCAAGGCTGGGCTGCATTGTTGCGATGTTCAGCTTGGTTCGGCCTGTGTCCGGATGTGTGTCGATGCCACCATTGGCAACAACCAGTGTGTCCGTGCCCGGTATGCGTTTGATATCATGCGGACCGATGCCGCCGCTGTCCCATTCGTCGATGCGCAAATAGCCAGCGCCCGCGTCCCAGACCCCTATGCGACCTCGGCCTGTCTCGTAGTCGTTTTCTGTAGTGTAAAGCAGGCGACCATCTGACGAGAACGCCCCATGGCCGTAAAAGTGCCGCCCGGCTGGTGCATTGAGCATGGCCCGTTGTGCGCCTGTCGCACAGTCAATGACCACAGCGAACGTGCCAGGTCGTCTCGCAAAAGCGACGGCTTCGGGCTTTGACGGATGGGCGGCGGCGGCATGTCCACGCGCGGGAAGCGGCAGTTGGAAGGTAATGTTCAACTTGGCATCAAGTCCACTCAGGACATATGTGCCATCTGGCCGGGCAGCAGCGGATAGAAACGACGGCGAACCCGCGTCGGCCCAAGTGGGTTTGGGGACAAGTCCCGTCGCCAAAAGGCCCGCGATGAATGTGTGACGCCCAGTGTCCAGCTCAGTCTCCGTCCAACGCGGTGAACCCTGCTGCAACACCCAAGGTTGGGCCGAGGTCAGTTTGAACGGTTGTTCGGATTGTCCCTACCGCTTGGCTGATCACCTCGATCTTGAGACGGGATTGCGGGTCCGTGACACCAGCAAAGATGGGATCATTCAGGTCCAGCAGTCTGGAATGCGCATCCTTGAACTGGCGGTCGAGCGTTTCGGACAGTTCAGTGTCCGAAACGGCAAGATAAGACGCGAGCTCTTGCAGTGCGCGAAGGCTAAGCGCCACATGCGCAGCAGACCGGCCTGATCGCCAAGCCTCGGCACGTGTTGGTCGGGGGCGGTCAAACGTGCCAAGCGGGCGGCCAAGGCGGCTTTCTTGGGTTAACTGCAGACCCGCGCTCAGCGCTCGCAGCATCTCTTGCAAGACCTCTTCCTCGTTGCGGTAGAGGGCGTCAGGACCTGGGGACAACAGGACTTCCACATAGTTGCGTGTCCAATCATCATAGATCGCGGCTGATGTGGCTGCGATGTCGGCGGCCACTGTCTGAACGAGAGTGCAATGGTAGCCCGCGTCGCCCGCTTGCATCAGCGTTTCATCATAAAGCAGGAATTCCATCGCATAGAAGCCCCGCGCCGCAATCGAGACTGCACCATAAGTGTCCGGCTTGTTCGCAATTGGGTCTTGATCCGCGATCAGCATCGCCAATGTGCGCGGTGTCGCGCCGCGACTGTCGGGCCAGAAAGCCAATGCAAAGGCCCGATCATCGATTTCCGTTGGACCAAACCGAAGATGACTGGCCGCAACCCACGCATCAAACGCGACCCCATAGGCATCGCGCAGATCAGGCGATCGGGGATCGCAGTCTTGCAAGGCGGTGCGGCTCAGCGACCGAGATGTGGAGGCCAGTGCCTCGAACCGAGGCAGGATGTGCCCTTCGATGATGTCTGGCACGGACGGGCCTGCGGTCACTGCAAATGGCACACAGATCAGGGCGGCCGCAAAGAGATTTCGTTTCATAGGCTTTCCAGAAATCTGAGCAGTGCCTCGCGGTCATCCGTGGACATTTCAACCACCGCATCCCGCTGTGACTGTGCTTCGCCTCCATGCCACAAGACCGCTTCGAGAAGCGAGCGCGCACGACCATCGTGCAGGAAATAGCTGTGGCCACTGACCTGTTCAGTAAGACCAATCCCCCAAAGCGGCGGAGTGCGCCATTCCTGACCAGTGGCCCGCGCTTCGGGGCGGTTATCGGCAAGGGCCGGTCCCATGTCATGCAGCAGCATGTCCGTATAAGGCCAGATCAGTTGAAAGCTTTGTTCGGGCTGATCTTCAAGGCGATGGGTGACAAAGCTAGGGGTGAGGCAGGCCGTGCAACCTGTCGCATAAAAAACCTCCTTGCAGCGCAACACCTGCGGGGCATCCACGTCCCGTCGCGCTGGAACACCGAGATTGCGGCTGTAGAACGTCACAAGCTCCATACCAACCGCATCGATTTCCGTCCCACGGACGTCATCGTTCCCGTGAATGGCGTCCAGGCAGCGGGTTTGGTTCGCGGTGCACTCTCCACTGCCCGCAGGAAACAACGGGTTTGAGATACCAATGTCTCCCGCAAATGCCCCTGCGGATTGTTGCATGATCGTCGGATTACCTGCCTTGAGACCAAAGCGGCCCAGCATCGGTTGGTCATATTCAACAGACCACACGATATTGGGACGGCCAGATATACCGTCATTGTTCAGATCGTCAGGGTCCGCATTTGCAAGGATGTCAGCGGCCGGTATCGCCTCCAACAGCCCAAGCCCGATCATCTGCGGGGCGACGCGCGGAGATAGCATCGCCCCGTTTGCCAAGGGGCCGTAGCCGAGGTTCTCGGCAGTGTAAGTTGGGGCGCGCAATGACACCTCTGTGCCATCGGCAAGTTCGACGATATTCTCGGTATATGTGACCCCTAGGCTGTATTCCGACGCAAAGCCCTGCACGGCGAAATCCTGCATCTGCGTGCCGTAGTTCGGATCAGGCAAAGTAGCGATGTAGTCTGCGATCTCGGCGAGCCTTTCATCGTTGGCCACACCATCCGGATCCATGATGGAGATCCGCAAGAACATGGAAATGGCATTGTCTTCAGCGTTTTCAGGCGGATGGCCGCGACCGTCTTTGATGTGGCACCGCTGGCAGGAGCGCGCATTGAACAAAGGCCCAAGGCCATCAGACGCCAGTGTCGAAGACGGGGACGACACCCAAAGCTTGCGGAACAATCCGTTGCCCAGTTTGAACTCCAGTTCGTCTTCGAACGTGATGTTGGCAGAGGGCTGCGAAAAGGCGTTCGCATCGGGCAAGACCCGCACCGTCGCTGCGCCCGCCGAGCGGCTTTCAAACCGTTGCGCGGCGCTGAAGTCAGTGGTTGGGGCAGTCACCGAAGCAATCCTCGCCGCTTCTGCGGCTGTCCGTGGCAGGACGGCGAGATGCGGATCACCCAGACCGTCGTAAGCGGTCCGGGCCGGTGTTTCGGCAAGCGCGACTGATCCCGCCATCAAACTGGCGAGCAGCAGATTACTCGGCTTCATCCATTTTTGATGCGTTAAGTTGCGCATATTTGTCTTCACCAATTTTGGCCACAAGGTCCAGTTGGGTTTCAAGAAAGTCGATGTGGCCTTCTTCGTCGGCAATCAATTCCTCAAAGATATTCTTGGTGACGAAATCACCCACAGCTTCGCAGTGCTTGCGCGCGTCCATATACAAATCCCGCGCCCCATGCTCGGCAGCGAGGTCGCACTCGAGGGTCTCTTTCGGGGTCTGCCCAATCCGCAAGGGATCAAGCTTTTGCAGGTTCGGATGCCCCCCAAGAAACAGAATACGGGCAATGATCTTGTCCGCGTGGTTCATCTCTTCGATGCTTTCCTCCCGAGATTTTTTGGCCATGTGACCAAGGCCCCAGTCCTCCTGCATACGGTAGTGAAGCCAGTACTGGCTGACTGCCGTCAATTCGCTGCGCAGGGCATCGTTAAGGTAATCGATTACTTTTTTGTCGCCGTTCATAGTCTTCTTCCTGTGTTGCTGCGGGTTTCAAATTCCGCAGTTGCATGGGGACTTCTAAGTTGTCGTTGCTGCGCATGGTGGACAGAAACAAAGGCATACACCCGCCACAATCTGCCGCCTTTCCCAGTGCGCGGTAGACTTTGCCGGGGGTGATGATGGTCTTGTCATCCGATGCCCGCATCCAATCGATAGCCGCATGGATTTCGTGATCAGTGATGCGCTGACAGTGGCAAACGAGCATTTCAGGCAAACCTCGGGGTGCACATGATGACAAGACCTTAAGGCTTACTGGAAAACGGCGTCAGGATCGTCGAGGGAATCAGAACCTTCGATGCCAACACCGTCCACGCCAAGGGCGGCAATCACCCGTTCGATGGACCGCGTTTGATCGATCAGGCCATTCACACCGCCCATGATCAGGGCTTCACCCGCTGCATTGCCGCGCTCAAGCATTTGATCATAGGCAAAACCCGCCTCCGCCGCGATCTTGATACGACCCAAGGCCATGACAGCGTCACTCAACTTGTCCTGCATCTCGACATCGAGCGCGGCGTCAGTTTCAGCGACCAAATCCGACAGGGAAGGCCCCGTCACCAAGGACCCATCTACACGGACATATTCGCCGAGATAGACGTTCTGGACGCCCACGCCGTTGTAGTAGTGGTCATTGTGCGTGTTGTCGGCAAAGCAAGAGTGTTCCTCTTCAGGGTCGTTGAGCATTACACCGAGGCGCATCCGCTCTCCTGCCGTTTCTCCGTAAGACAAGGACCCCATGCCTGTCAGTATGGCCGAAATGCCTGCATCTGGGTCTGCCATCAATTCGATGCGCGCCGCACCGTCATCAGCCCAAGCGCCCGCCATATACTCCAGATCCGAGATCAGCAGATCGGTGGCTGCTGTCAGGTATGCCCCGCGACGGTCACAGTTGCCGTTCGTGCAAGCGTCACCCATGGCATAATCCGTCCACGGACGGTCCCCCGCCCCCGTGCCATGACCGTTCAGGTCCTGGCCCCAAAGCAGAAACTCAATAGCGTGGTAGCCAGTAGCGACATTGGCCTCGACCCCATCCGCTTCTTGCAGAGTGTCTTCCAGCAGGGCGGGTGTGATTTCGGTGGCATCAACCTGCTCACCTGACAGGGTGAACATCGGGTTGGCGATCACGTTCAAAGCCGCAAATGCGTTTTCGTCTGATGGGCCACCATAGGAGGCATCCACGTAATCGATCAAACCTTCGTCCAACGGCCAAGCGTTCACCTTGCCCTCCCAGTCGTCCACGATGGCATTGCCAAAACGGAACACTTCTGTCTGCTGGTAGGGCACGCGCGCGGCCAGCCACGCTGATCGTGCTGCGGTCAGGTTTTCAGCAGATGGGTCCGCAACCAGTGCATTTACAGCCGTTTGCAGACGTTGTGCGGTGATCAGGCTGTCGGCGTAGTTCGCGGCTGCGATGTCGGCATAAGTGCCCAGCACGTCGCTCGCCTCCACCGCCAGGGCGGGTGTGGCAACGCCAAAGGCAATGGCGGTTGAGAGAAGATAGCGTTTCATGAAGGTGTCCCTTTAGTGGAGTGTTTTTGGTGAGTGTTGTTGTGACGCTGCAAATTCTCTGGGCGCGCTGAGCCGCATACGCAGGAACGCCATGCCGACTTCGGCCGCCAAGGATGCAATCAACGGGGCCACATCGGGTCGCACCAGAAGTGTGGCCATCAACAGCGCGTCTTCGCGCTCCCCTGTGGCAGCGGTGGCGATGAAGTTGGCAAAGCAGGATTCGTCAGCGCCCAAACACTTGCAGTGAACCGAATGCCGCATCAGCGGTCGGCGTCCATGACGGGCGCACAATGAACAGAGATCCTCAAAAGAGGTTACGGCCTTGCGGCCCTGATCCGCACCAAGGCTGGTGGCAAAGTCGTTCCAAACCTGTGCTTGAGCGTCAGGCCCGTCACACCAAAGACGCAGGTAGATCACAGCCGCAGCTTCGATGCTGTCCAGTTCATTGATGAACCCCACCGGCGCACCGCCACGGTTTGACGAACGCGCGGTCATTTGGTGAGTATCAGTTTGCCGGATCGCGTGATCCGCAAGGTGTAGGTCTGCTCGTCGAGGACAATTTGGGCCAGATCGCCGCCCGCTGTCAGGTCGCGGGCCGCGTAGCTTGGCAGGTTTGGCGCAGGTGTTTGCCTTGGCGGTGTTGAATGGAAACTCATCCCCGCCCCCATTCACCGTCCAAAACGCGGTCTGCGATCCACATGGGGGATAAGCTTTCGGCCTCGGATGCCGCCGCCAGCACTTCGAACTTGTCAAATTGCCGGGTGCGCTGTGAGTTACGGGTTTCAAGTGCATCTTCTGATCGCCTCGGGGCCTGTTGGATCGCTTGCATTGGTAAGTCCTCACATGATGACGTGTCGGGCTTCCCTGCGTGGAATCGGGGTGGCTTGACCAAGTTTATTTCTGAGTGAACTTGTCAGGTATGTCAACCTGACAAGTTTAGTCGGAAATAACCTCTTTCAAAAAAGCGAACTTTCAAGTCGCGCAACCGGCGCTCTTTTATGCGTGACTAAAGACTGTTTTCGCCTCAGCCAGATGGGGCGCAACATATCGCGCTGCGTGGTTAGTCCGTTTGCAATGGCGCTAGGGGTCGTTGAGATGAGCGACTTTTACTCACACCCTGTGATCCAACCCGCCGAGAACGCGCAGAGTACCAGCCGGGATTGGGCGACGGTTCGGTGATCCAAAACCTTGAGCATTGAGACAAGAGAACGCCCAACGACATCTGTATGGCACCTGCAACAAACCCAGTGGCACCCTGCCCCCCACACTGACATGATGCAGCTATGACCACGCAAATCATCATCGGATCAGATCGCTTGCGCGCCACGTTGTCGCCCAATGGCGCACGTCTGGAGACGCTGCACTTTGATGGCTCTCCCTCGCTCGTGCTGCACGCCAACGCCAAACAATACCCGGGCTGGCGAGCTTGTTATCCCGGTGCCATCGTCGGCCCTATTGCGAACCGGGTGCGTGGTGGCACATTTGCCATGGACGGGCAGCGCTACGTGATGCCTTGCAATGAAAATGCCGTGACGGCACTCCATTCGGGCCCCGATGGCGTCGATACGCAGGACTGGGAAGTGACCGGCCAATACGCGGGGCGCGCATGTTTCGCCCTGACCTTGGAAGACGGTGCAGGCGGGCTTCCCGGCCGCCGGAGTGTTGATGTGGAGTATACGGTGCACGAAACCACATTGCGCCTCGACATCCGGATGCACACTGCCCGCCCTACACCGGCCGCCTTTGCCCACCACCCTTATTGGCGTCTTGGGGACGCGCGCGCACATCGCCTTCAGATCGATGCGACCCACTATCTGCCATGTGACGCACAAAATCTGCCCACCGGAGAGATTGCGTCAGTTGCAGGTTCACCGCTTGATCATCGCAGCGGTGCTGCGCCAGACCCCGCCGTTGATCATAACTTTTGCCTCTCAAGTGCCCGAAAAACTACCGCTCAGCCCGTTGCCACGCTGACCGGCGCGGATGGGCTTCGCCTGCGGATCGACAGCACGGAACCGGGGTTGCAGGTCTATGCCGGGGCGTTCCTGCCAACCCTGCCGGGCACAGATATCGCCCCCGGTGCCGGGCTCGCCCTAGAGCCCCAAGGCTGGCCCGACGCAGTGAACCATCCGAGCTTTCCCAGCGTGCTGTGCACGCCCGAACGACCCTATCACCAGATCACGTTCTACCACCTCGAAACTGTCACATAATACGCGCAATTGCGCCCTGCTCCCGGCAAAACGCTGTGTTTTATCAAAGGTCGCCATCACAGTGGATGGCGTTTTGTGAAAGGCAAAGAGTTATGCCATCCCAACCGCGTCCCCCCGCGCCTGCGCCCAGCCCGCAGCCCGCCCCCAAGCCACGACCAACGCCCGTCATCACGGACTATGCGAGCCTTTAACCTGAGGTGACAGCGCACGCCCGGCGCATTAGAGTTGCGCCATGGGCACCCCTGTCTCCACGATCCGCAACCTTGGCCCCATGATGGACGCCGCCTGCGCTGCTGCGGGCATCCCAAATGCGGAAACCCTGCGCAAACTTGGCGCGGACACGGCCTATGCCATGCTGCTTCAGACCGGCACCAAGCCACATTTCATTGGGTATTACGTCCTCGTCATGGGGCTACAAGGTCGTCCGTGGAACGACTGTAAAGGCGAGGAAAAAAAGGCCCTGCGCAAACGATTTGACGCCATCAAGTCCAAGAGTTTTGACAGCGACCGGTCAGAATTTGAACGCGTGCTGAACGAAATCGGCATCATCGAAAAGCGTGGATAGATACGCAGCCGTGATTGGGCCAGGTGGGTGGATACGCCCTCTCCGCGCCAGGTTTTTATTACGCCAACCGATGACGGAAATAATCAATGGTGCGGGAAATGCCGTCTTCCAGGGCAATGGACGGTGACCAGCCCAGTGTTTCGAACGCGCGCGTCAAATCCGGGCAGCGTTGCTTGGGATCGTCCGGGACCGAATCTTCAAATTCGATCTTTGATGTCGACCCCGTCAAGCGCAACACAAGCTGCGCCAGTTCCAGCATCGTGATTTCCTGAGTGTTGCCCAAATTGATCGGGCCAGTGGTTTCGGCACCTGTGTCCATCAAGGCC
>ERZ1740072.273-NODE-273-length-22085-cov-13.728961_pt1 | contig 22085 bp, 10 predicted proteins | sample MGYA00581733_ERZ1740072 | MGnify/ENA primary metagenome ERZ1740072 (study PRJEB43018, sample SAMN04849741) | marine metagenome | isolation source: floating plastic debris | place: Pacific Ocean | collected 2008-08-30 | study: EMG produced TPA metagenomics...
TGGAGACCCAACACCTCTGTATAACTTTGCAACTTGTAGTAACCTTATCTTACACCTAAACTGATTTAAGCTACTGAAAATAATAGGTCATGTGGTGAAACCCGTTACATCCCTAATAAAGGAAGTGATTTGGGTAAGCAATTTGGGTAAAGCCGGGGCTATTTCTGATCTTTTGGTGCATTGCGAACTGACAAGTCAGCGCTGGCGCGATCGCACTTTTTACAGTTCAACTTATAACCCAGCATGGCCGTTCTCCCCGCTACGGTCAGGACCCAAGGCCGTGTAGTCAAGCGATGGTCTCAGCGAGCACATTTTTCGTAGGTAATGCCAATGCTGCACGCCATTTGATAATAGGGCAGTTTCACCCGCAGTTGTTCTCCAGCCTCGGTGCTATCGGTGCCATGTTGCCAGGCAGCATACTGAATCAAGCGAGCAATCGCACCACCGCTCGCTCTGAGACCAGGCCATGCACCTAGGACCAGCGCTATACTCAGACCAGTTATGGCAACGGATGAACGTACGGTTTTGGCTATAGGTGGGCACCATGGGGCAGTCTGTAAGGGCTTCGGAAACGGGACTTGCGATCGCAAACCAGGCCCGTCAGCGCCGGGGTTGGACCAAAACCAGCACCGCCCGCTGGTGGCAAGATGCCCACACCTCCAGGGCCACCCTGCGACGCTTCTGGCGCGGTGAGCGCATCCAGCAAGACGCCTTTATCGCCATTTGTCAGACAGTGGGTCTTGATGACTGGCAAACAATTGCCGAACCATTATCGGAGGCCAGCGATGAGCCATTATCGCGACCCCCTCTTATTGACTGGGGAGATGCCCCCGATGTGGAGCAGTTTTATGGCCGCCAGCAGGAACTGCAACAGCTACGGACTTGGATTGTGCAAGACAGCGCCAAGTTAATTAATATCAGTGGCTTGGGGGGAATTGGTAAGACCGCCCTCGCCCTCGCCTTGGCGGAACAACTGCAAACAGACGTTGACCACATTATTTGGCGTTCGGCCCGCAGACCTCTCGAGGCACTGCTGACGGCGTTACTCGATGCCCCCATAGAGACCGTTGATCAGGGGCTACGACAGCTGCTCAAAACAATGCAGAGCCCCAGACTGATTATCCTTGACGATATGGCTGGGGACCCGCTCCATTTAGACCTTCTCTATCAACTGTCGCGCGCGCGCCATCAAAGTTGTTTATTGGTGCTTAGCCGCCAGCCACTACCTCCCCAGTTCCATCTGTTAAATCGCGCCCAGCACCTATCTCTGTCTGGGTTATCGGCTGATGCCGCAGCTCAGCTGTTACACGGCTGTGGTGGTCACTCTTATCAGCTAAACGCATTGGCCCGCATATATGGCCATAACCCCCTAGCCCTAAAGCTAGTGACTGTGACTATTCAAACTGTTTTTAATGGCCAGACAGCTGCCTTTTTAGCGCAGGAAACGGTGATTTTACCGGAGCCAATACGGCTGCTTTTTAAGCAACAATTTGAGACCCTTGGCCCCCTAGAAAGGTCATTGATCTTTTGGCTAACCATCTGGCAGGAACCGATCTCCCTATGTCGGTTGCAAACCCACGTGCTCAACCCTACGGGGGTGATTGCGGCCCTGTCTACCCTGGTGCAACGTGCTCTCGCCACCCAACATTTTCTCTCCCACGAGCCATCCTTTAGCCTGCAACCCATGGTGCAGACCTATGCCATGGATGAACTGGTCGAAACCATTATCCAAGAGATTAGTCAAGCACAGCAGCAGACTATTCAGTCTTTTCAACTTTTAAGAACCCACTGTCTCATCCGCCCTGGCACTGATGACATTCTTGGCGATCGCATTCTAACCGCACTGCAAGAAAGCTATCAAAACCAGCTAGCCCAGCCGCCACTAGCGTTGATAGAAGACTGGCTGCAACAGGCCAAAGACGACGCCCCTAGTACAGCCGGTTATCTGTCGTTTAATTTAACGATACTCAGGGACCTGTTGACCTCCCCCCTGTGAGAAAACATAGTAGGTTGAGGCCACAGATTCAACCAGCCCAAGCATCAGCAACGCTATGTTATTTCAACGCATAGTCAACGGCCTTTTCCGCATGAATAGTAGTGCTATCAAACAGCCGGATATCCGTATCAGTTTGCTGTACCAGCATCCCGATTTCGGTACAGCCAAGGATAATGGCGTCAGCGCCGCGTCCGGCCAAATCATCCATAATCCGCAGATATTCTTTTTTAGACTTAGCCTCTACCTTACCTAAGCAAAGCTCCTGGTAAATGACCTGGTGTACGATGCGTCGATCAGCGTCATTGGGGATTAAAACCGTCAGCCCATGGTTCTCGCTGAGCCGACCGCTGTAAAAGTCCTGCTCCATGGTAAATGCGGTGCCCAGCAGCCCCACGGTTTGAATAGTCTGCTGAGTTGAGGCCTGTGCGATCGCATCGGCAATGTGCAACAGCGGTATGTCAATGGCCGCCTCTATCTGGGGGGCCACCTTATGCATGGTGTTGGTACAGATCAACAGAAAATCAGCCCCCGCTGACTGCACTCCCACCGCAGCCTCTGAGAGGATTTTTGCCATCTCATCCCAGTTACCTTCATGCTGGAGCTTTTCGATGGGGTCAAAATCTACGCTGTACAGGGCAATTTTGGCAGAATGTAAACCACCCAGCGCCTGTTTCACCCCCTGATTAATGGCACGGTAGTAATTGACCGTGCTTTCCCAGCTCATACCGCCTAAAAGACCAATCGTTTTCATCGGCATCCTGCTTAAAGAGACTATAGCGTTGCACCCATAGTTAATATCATAGGGAATCACCCTTAGGTTAGGACGTCGTAAAATAAGGCATCCGCCATGTTTTTGGTAAACGGGCTCTGACAGCCTATGCCCGATTCAAGAAATCTATATTACGATGCGTCATGTTGTCCTAGAAAACCGTCGTTAACTTGCCACATCCCCCCTCAACCCGAGCCCCCTGGGAAAGCGATCGCTACTATGCCGCACTTAAACAGCGATATCGAAAAACGCAACAGGAACTTTTTCTAGGACTGTTAGCGCTGTTAGGTGTCATTGTCATGGGCACCCTCTGGTACTGGAAGGTGGAAGGCTGGCGTTTTACCGACGCCTTTTATATGACGGTGATTACCCTGGCCACGGTCGGGTTTACGGAAGTGCAGCCCCTGGGGGATCGCGGACGCATCTTTACGATTGTGCTGATCTTTTTAGGGATCTTTGCCGTCGGCTATATCGCCAACCGATTTACAGAAGCCGTTGTGAAAGGCTACTTTCAAGAAGGAGTGCGCCTAAACCAGCGTCGTAAACTTATGCAACAACTCTCTCATCATTATATTTTGTGCGGATTTGGGAGGACGGGTCGCCAGATTGCCGAAGAGTTTAGGCTACAGAAGATTCCGTTTGTAATTGTTGATACTGAGGAAGAATCAGTAGAACGGGCGCAGCAGCTGGGCTTTGTTGCGGTACAGGGGGATGCCACCTTAGACAATACGCTGCATTTGCTAAAAATTGAGTCGGCGGTTTGTCTGGTCTCTGCCCTAACATCGGATGCTGAAAACCTATACACTGTCCTCTCTGCTAGAACCCTTAACCCCCATGTGCGCATCATTGCTCGAGCCAGCAGTGAAGAGGCTATTCAAAAATTACAGCGAGTGGGGGCAGATGCCGTAATTTCACCCTATATTACCGGGGGCAAACGCATGGCGGCTGCCGCCCTCCGTCCCCAGGTGATGGATTTTATGGATGGCATTTTTTCAGGGGGGGATCGCACTTACTATATGGAAGAATTTCTGCTGGATCCGTTGGTGTGCTCCCAGATTGGTCAGACCCTAAGGGAATCGAGACTCCGATCTCGAACGGGGGTTTTGATTGTGGCTATTCAACGCAATCAGGGGGAGCTCATCATCGGCCCTACGGCAGAGGTGCAGCTACAGCCAAGGGATTTTCTCATTTGCCTGGGCACCGCCGAGCAGCTACAAACCATGAACCGCATCCTGAGCCCGCTTAATCTAGAACCGTTACAACAGCCAAATCGGGAATAACAGATTGGATGTCTGTTATACGGCATGACCAATTTTGTAGGAGCCATTCCCTGTGGTTAGGGGTTGTTAAAAATTAAGCTCATGGTTTTAGCTAGGAAAATAACTTGGGCGACTGGTTGGGTGTGAAAGGTGTTGCTTGGGGTCCCTCCGAGTTCCCCAAACCCCCTGGTTAGGGCCGGAACGCGGCCCTAAAACCCACCGTACTGAGTTTTCGCTAATGGCACTAAGTTTGGGATTACGGCGATGTCGATTATAAATGTTCTGGGTCGTTTTTTACAGAAGATTTAGAGTGTACAACTCAAATCATGAGGTTATTGCTTAACGGATCCTTACCCTGCGGTATCGGGGACAGGTAGCCAGGATTTCGTACCCAGCCCAGCCTGTTCAGGCTAGCCTCGGCTGGGATAGGGTGATTTCAAAAATGGAGCCCCTGGGCTGGTTACTTTTGACTTGAATCTCACCTTGGTGGGCGTTGATAATCATTTTGCACAGGGCCAAGCCTAACCCTATTTGAGAGACATCGGGCATTAAGGTGCCGATTTCATACTTTTCAAAAATCTTTTGCCTGAGCTCCTGGGGAACACCGGGGCCAGAGTCAATCACTTGTAGTTTGAGGGCATTCGATTGATCGTTTTCTATGGTCACAACAATGTCACTGTTTTCTGGAGCAAACTTAATCGCATTTGATAGAAGATTATCTAAGACGCGATACATTAATGTTTCATCAATGGAAATGTTATTGAGGGGGGAACTGGGAAACTGGCTAACAAGGGATTGTTTTTTCTGAGTTGCGATCGCACCAAAGTTATCCATTACCGACTGCACCAGCTCGCGAATATCCACATCCCTACGATTTAAGCGAAGATTTCCAGACTCAAGCAATGCAATCTTCAACAGATCATCAACTAAAAGCTGTACCCCCTGGGCCGACTCATAAATTTTTTCCAGCTTTTGCTGTACAGATGCCTCCACATCCATCTCCAGAAACTCTACCCCCAGCAAAACATCCGTCAGCCGATTACGTAAGTCATGCACCAACATATGAACCATATCTTCCCTAAATTGAAGTAAGGTTTGCAGGCTGTCGTGCTGGCGTTTAATCCGCAGCATTGAGTTAACTCTGGCGCGGAGTTCTAATCCATTTAGGGGTTTACTGATAAAGTCATCAGCCCCTGCATTAAGACATTGAGCCAGGTCTTCTTTCCGTGTTAAGGCTGTTACCATGGTAATGGGTATAGCCTGCCACTGGGGAAGGGCCCTGATCTGTTTGCATAGTTCAACGCCATTGATATCTGGCATCATCACATCTAATAAAATCAAATCAGGCTGAATAATATCCAGGGAGGTAATCACCTCCTTAGCATCGGCAACGTAGTGAAGCTCATACTCTTGAGCGCTTAAAAGAATAGAAATTACATCAAAGTTATCTGGCTCGTCATCAACAATCAGAATGGTTGGTACCTTCACTTGTTAATCTCCCGATATAAAATGCATTTACGCCGTTGCTGAGTTAAGGGGATACACCGGTCGCTTGGAAATGCCACAGGCCAGCATCTTGCCGATAAAATTACCCCAAAGAGCAAGTAACATCGCATCTATAGCATTGGTCACCTTGGTTAGGACGATTGCTATCCGAGCGTTATCTACCGTAAAAAATACCTCTTTTCCCATGGTTGGCGACACCCATAATCTGGAGCCCATACAAAGCTTTACGAATTCTGTGAAAATCACGTTTACGCTTAATAGACCTAATTTAAGTGGGTGGTCTCTGTAAAAACTGTTGGACAGTATCGACTAACTGCTTTAACGTAAAGGGTTTGATGAGATAACGGCAGATTTCAACAGAATGACACTGCGTATGCTCATTTTTCATGGCTGCACCAGTCAGAACAATCATAGGGGTGTGGGTTAATGTTGGCTCAAAGCGGAGTTGCTGAACCACGTCTAGGCTATTTGTCCCTGATAGCTGACTATCCACCAACATTAAATCAGGTGAGTGAGCACGGCTTAGGGTCAACATCTCCTGAGCGCTTGTTACCAGCCGTATGGCATAACCTTTAGCTCTCAGATAGCTGGTAAGCGTAATGCTGCTGGCTTCTTTATCGTCGGCTAGCAAGATCAAAAAGGCTCCGACGGGTTTTGCTTGGATAGGGTTAGGGGTAAGGCATGTGGAAGGGGGCTGGGCCGGCGGAAATGAAGGCACAACGGTGCAGGGCAAATTCACAGTAAAGCAGCTACCTTTACCTACCTGACTGCTAACGTCCACGGTGCCACCGTGAAGTTCCACAATGCGTTTCACTAAGGTTAATCCTAAGCCTGTACCCGAGTATTTACGATTTAAGGCGCTATCTATTTGAATAAAGGGCTCAAACAGCTGGCCCATATGTTTGGCAGCAATGCCAATGCCGGTGTCTTTGACCGCAATTCGCAGGACATGTTTCGATTTCCTACGATAAAGGCTGACCCCTAGCTTCACCCGTCCCCCCTCTGGGGTAAATTTAACCGCATTGCTGAGCAGATTAATTAGAAGCTGTTGAATACGTTGCTCATCTAATTTAACGTCTGATATGTGGGCGGGAAACTGAGTCTCAACTTGAATATATTTTGTATCAGCTTCATGTTTAATTAGGTCCAGAGCAAAGTTACAAAGCGGTATGACGGCTGTTGTTTCAAGGTTTAGGTCCATCTGACCAGACTCAATCTTGGCAACGTCTAGAATGTCATTGATCAGTTCTAGTAGATGGTTGCCGCTACGGCTGATCATCTGTAGGGGCTTAACTTGATGCTCATGAATCTTGCCAAAAACCTCCTCTTGTAAACTTTCTGCCATCCCTAAAATAGCGTTGAGGGGCGTACGTAATTCATGACTCATATTGGCTAGAAATTCATCTTTAAGCCGGGTAGCCCGTACAAGTTCTTCATTGGTGAGCCGTAGCTGCATTTCCGCCTGTTTGCGTTGGGTAATGTCGCGTACAATTTTTGAGGCCCCTACCACACATCCTGTTTCATCCCTTAAGGGGGAAATAGTGGCTGAGACCTGTATCGGGGTGCCATTCTTATGAAGGTTAATGGTTTCAAAGTTCTTTATTCGTTCTCCTTGCCTAAGACGCTTCAGAAGTTGAGGTTGTATATCTAGACGATCAGGGGGAAAGAGAATGGTAACTGATTGGCCAATGGCCTCTGCTTCTGTATATCCAAATAAACGGACGGCGGCTGAATTCCAACTGGTGATCATTCCCTGGAGATTTTTGGTGATAATGGCATCATTATTGGATTCAACCACATTGACCAGCAGACGGGCGTTTTGCTGGCTCTGTTTACGCTCAGTAATATCTTGAATCAGCGAAAGTATCGTAAATAGCCCCTCTGCATCCGGCAAAACAGAGGTTAAGATAGAAATTGTGCGCCTTTGGCCATCCTTACGAACAATCACAGCTTCTTTGACGGTTGGATTCTTTTCTGTGCGTAGTTGCTCCATGTAACCAACAACGTAGGCCTCTTGCTCAATTGAATCTGGAACTAGACCTGGGATGACCCCCACATTGTTTATTTCGTTAAGGGAATAGCCAGTGATGGCCTGCATTTCTCGGTTCCAAACCGTGTGGTGTATAAACGGAAAATCATCTATTTGATGACATACACACAGTCCTTCAGCCATGTTTTCTAGAATTTTCTGGCGAAACATATTTTCTTTTTGAATAATTGCTTCAGCCAGTTTGCGTTCGCCAATATCCCTTACAAAAGAAAAACAGTATTCATCACCATCAAGATTTAGATATTTAGTGTTGATTTCAACCGGATACGTATTTCCATTTTTGGCTCGATGCTGCGACTCCACCGGAAATCCTGGATGGTGCTTAATAATTTGCCAAATCTCTTTCCATTTGTCGGGAACAATCGTGGGATTAATGTCCCACAGTTTCATTGTTGAAAATTCTTCTTGGCTATAGCCTAACTTGTCACGGGCGGTGTTATTGACATAGTGAAAGCTCCCATCTGCACGAATCAAAAATACGCAATCAGCGGCAAGATCTACGGCTGACTGCGTCATACGCAATGCCTTTGTCCGTTCTTCGACCTTGCCTTCTAAGACTCGATTAAGGTGCTGAAGCTGCTGTTGTTCTTGCTTAAGATGAGTTACGTCACGGGCAATGGCATAGATAACCCCTGCCTCTGTATCTGGAATTGAGCGCCATGACAGCCACTTATAGGAGCCGTCCTTACAGCGATAGCGGTTTTCAAAATCAAGATCGAGGATATTATTGCTTTCTTTAAAGCGATGCAGTTTATCTAACGTTGTTGGCCGATCGTCAGGATGGACAAAATTAATAAACGGAATACCGATCAACTCATTTTGCGTATATCCTAGGGTGTTTTTCCAAGCCAGGTTTACTTCTATAAACTGTCCTTCCAAACTAGCGACGCATAATAGATCGCGCGATAGGACAAAGAATCTCTCTCGTTCTTGTTTGGCCTTTTTGCGATCGCTAATATCTTGAATAATTGCCAGAGAGTAGGCGTCTTGATCCGTCTGCGAGCGAACAAGACATATGGTTATTTCTGCCCAGAAGATTGTTCCATCTTTGCGACAGTAGCGTTTTTCTAACTTAAAGCTCTTAGTTTGTCCCAATGACAGCTGATGTAGCTTTTGGATAGACTCTGCGACATCATCGGGGTGGGTGATGTCATTGATGGTCATCTCCAATAATTCTGTCTGGGTGTAGCCCATCATTTTACAGAAATAGGGATTCACCAAGGTGATCTGTCCGGTTTTTACATTACACTCACTAAATCCGACAGCGGCTTGCTCAAAGGCGGTTGTCGCTCGTGTTTCTCCCCGTTGGTAGATCGCCTCAATACGTTTGCGATCGCTAATATCAGTTACAAACCCCTGATAGTATCCAGGTCTTCCTTGATCATCACACACCACCCAGCCATTTTCAGAAATCCACAATGTCGTTCCATCTTGACAATAAACTTCCGACTCAAAACCAACGACATAGCCCTGTTGGGCTATGGTCTGCTCAAAAACCTCCCGTCGCTGAGGCTCAACATAGAGCTGATGCCTAACATCATTGAGACCAGAAATCATTGCTTCGGGGGAAGCATAGCCATACATGCGAGCTAACGCCATATTCGCCATCAAATAATGGCCTGCGGGACTACGTTGATAGATGCCCTCCATCGTATTCTTATAAAGTCCTTGATAGTTTTCCTCCGTTTCCCGTAGGGTTGAACGATTTTGCCGATTGCTTAAACGAACGGTTGCGGCATTAACTTCGGTTTGTAGGATATCGGGTAAAAGCGTCAGGTTACCTTGCATCAAGTAATCATGGGCACCAGCTTTGAGCATCTCTACAGCTAAGCGTTCGCCCCCAGCGTTTGAAATAACAATAAATGGAATATCAAGCTGGCTCTGACCGACAACGCTCAAGGCTGCAAAGGCATCAAACCCAGGTAACTCATACTCTGTGATGATGGCATCCCAAGAATGAGTTATGAGTAACCTGCGCAAGGATTCGGCTGTTTTCACCCATTTCCAAACGGGCTCCAGTCCACTATTGTGTAGCTCGTGTAATATTGGAAATACATTCTGTTCTGACGCTGCAATAAATAGAATATTTAGGCGTCTATGCATGCTGACAATGCTCCAAGCAATTTGCCGAGAAACGGATAAAACTACCTTCCCTTAGGGTTGTCATCAGTTGTTAAAAACTGTAAAAAACAGCTGTCTCTCTAGATGTACGTACTTATATACTGTAAGCAATAACTGTCTGGATCTATCCGCCAAGTTTATAAATTCGAGTTTATAAATTCAAGTTTACGAGTCAACATTCTCTTTAGATGGGCATGCGGTATCCTATGCCTCTAACGGTCTCAATCATATTGTTTCCCAATTTTTTACGCAGATAGCCTACATAAACGTCCACAACATTTGAGCCGGGGGCATGATTATACCCCCACACACGATCAAGCAGCTGTTCACGACTGAGCACCTGCCCCGGAGAACTCATAAATGTTTCCAGCATAGTAAACTCACGGGTTGACAGATCAACAATGCGCTCCCCTACCTTGACCAACCGTGTGCGTAGATTGATCACAATACCGTGGTGAGCGAGCATCAATTCATGCTCAGGATTAGCGGGCACCACCACCCGCAACCGAGCGCGGATGCGGGCTAATAATTCTTCAAATCGGAATGGTTTGGTGACATAGTCGTCAGCCCCTAGTTCAAACCCTGCAAGTTTATCCGTTATGGTGTCACGGGCAGTCAAAATTACGATCGGGATTTGGCACCCCTGCCCACGGAGCTCCTCAAGGACTGATAATCCTTCCCTGCCAGGTAGCCCCAGATCGAGTATGAGTAAATCAAAACTGCCATCTAGAGCATTGGACAGCGCGTCAGGACCCGTGGTCGCCAGCTTGGCCATAAAGCCATTTTTCTGTAGCCCTTGCTCCAAAAAAGTGGCGATGCGAGCATTGTCTTCAGCAATCAAAATCCGTCTCATGGGCAACTTTCCTATAGGCAGGTTCTGGCTAGTGGCCGGTATATTGCATCTGTCAGGTTAGTTAGAACAATGGATACCCTAAACGCCTTAGATTGCAACCGTTAACCTGACGTGCAATCAACGTTGGCACAGCCCCTCCTTTGGAGATATACATCCGTTGACTGTTATACCTTTAGTATTAACTTAAATATTTACTTTCCCTTAAAACTTTCTTCTTAGATTAACAATTGTCCGCCAGCAGCTGGCATATCTCCGCAAATCAGTTAATCTACGTTGGCCTTAAATCATTTCTAATGAAATTAGAGTCTATGAGTAGACTCTAATATTTCATTCATGCAGATTTTAAAGATATTGGTCATAAAAAGAATAGTAGCGTTTGAACTAAGAGTTTTCTCCGTCATTAAGGCTGATTCACGCTACATAGCTAGTATCTGCTTTCGTATCCAGGACATTCAATTGTAATTTACTAGAGCTATTATCATGCGCCCTCTAATTGGACTTGTGCTAGAAACGTTTCCCAAGATATCAGAGACATTTATCCTCAATGAGATTTTAGAATTAGAGAGGCAGGGGCTGGATGTCCATATTTTTTCCCTGAGGCGTCCATCAGCACCGTTCAATCATCCCAATGTGGCTCAAGTTAAGGCCCAAGTTACCTATCTACCCTCATTGCTTCCTACGTTTGATAGGAATCAAGAGAAAGCATTAGTCAGTGCTCAGGTTGCTTTGTTTGAGCAAGATAGCACCGCCTATTTGCACACACTGAAGCGTTATCTAAATCGTGATGATGAGCAGCGATTTAATGAGTATTTGCAAGGCGGTTATTTAGCTTGGAAACTGCAGGAGCTAGGTATTAAACATCTCCATGCCCACTTTGCCGATGTAACCACGGCCACTGTGGAAATTGCCCAGGCATTCTCTGGCGTGTCATATAGCATGACAGCCCACACCAAAGATACTTATCTTAGGGATAAAGCTGTTCTCAATCGCCGTATGGCCAAGGCGGAGTTCATTTTTACCTGTAGCGAATCCAATCGCCGCTATCTAGAGCAGGTTTCTACGTCTGATACTCCTATTCACGTGGCTTACCATGGCGTAGATATTGCCAGCTTTAACCCCGCCCCTAAAATACAACCGTCGCCAGTGCCTTTAATTTTGAGCATCGGTCGTTTTTGTGAAAGTACGGGGTTTACCTATCTTCTAAAGGCGTGCCATCTAATTAAGCAAAAAGGTGTTGCCTTCAACTGTGTGATTATTGGTGATGGGCATCCTGATGCTTCTATCCGACAGCACATAAATGACCTTAACCTGGAGCAGCATATTACGTTGGTGGAAGAATGCTCCCAGCAACAGCGGATGGCGTACTATCAGCAGGCAGATCTATTTGTGTTGCCTTATTTAGTCGACGAGGCTAGCGACCATGACGGGATTCCTAATGTTCTACTGGAGGCCATGGCTATGGAGCTACCGGTGGTGACCACCAATGTTGTAGGAATTTCGGAGCTAATGCAGTCTCACTACAACGGCATTATAGTGTCTGAGAAGGATGCCCTGTGCTTAACGCAGGCCATGGAAGTATTACTCATTCAGTCCAAATTTGCTAAGACCCTTGGAAAAACGGGTCGCCTTACGGTGTTAGATAAATTTGGTTTAGTCAGCAATGTTGGTGCTGTAAAAGATAGTCTTTTGAGGGCTGTTAAACAGCCCATGCGCTCTAATTGTCAATCTCATGGGCTAGAAAATTTGCTTAGATTGGCTGCTTCTTAATAGAATTAGTTAAGGAAGAATCTTCTTGTTAGTTGCTAGAGGCTAGGTCGTTCCTCGGGATTAAGTAGGTAGGCAAAATAAATTACACAAGACCTTTTCAAAGATGACACTCTTGAAAAGGCCCTCAACCCCCAATTCTGGGGGCTTCAGAAATTAAAATCCCCCAGAATTGGGAGATTTCAGGAAGCCTCCAGGATTTTGAAATTAATTGTGCTCATCTACTTAGGGGAAAAGGTGGAGCTCAATCGTTGATTGAGACTAACCACTGGGTTCTGTTGGATTTTAAAAATGACTTGCTCCAAATCTACTCACACCAGTGTGGGTTTGGAGTAGCTCTTTGTGAGAAGAGTGAGTTTTGTATGAAAAAAGCGATCTTTGAGCTTGTTTTTCATCTAGGTGCCCTGTTGATATTCGGGAGAATATTCTATGAAAACCCTACTGTTTTATTGTCGACATATTCTTGGCATTGGTCATCTGATGCGCAGCATGGCTATTGCCCATGGTTTGATGCAGGATTTTCAAGTCTACTTTGTCAATGGGGGGGAGAGCATTCAGGAGTTTCCCATACCCCAGGGCATTAATGTTATAAATTTGCCGGTGGTCAAGCCTGGGGTAGATATGGGTCGACCGCAGGTTGGCGAATGCTCTCCAGAAACGAGCCCTACCCTTGTGCGTCGTCGCGATGTGCTACTAGAACTTTGCGATCGCATCCATCCCGATGCCATCATGGTAGAGTCGTTTCCATTTGACCATCATCAGTTTGCTGCTGAGCTTATCCCCCTACTAGAGTGGGCCAAAGCCCATGGAGCAAAGACCATTTGCAGCCTGCGTGATAGTGTTGTCACTAGCCAGGGCCGCGCTAAGTATGAAGCCAGGGTCTGTCAGCTCATCAATCAGTATTTTGACCAACTGTTGATCCATAGCGATCCAAGATTTATTGCCTTAGAACATAGTTTTTCTCTTGTGGGATCGCTTACCTGTGATATACATTACACAGGCTATATCGTTCCCGATATCGACCGTGAGTTTCCCCCCAAGAAGAACAGTGACCCACCCATGATTCTGGTCAGTGTGGGCGGCGGTCGTTTTGGCCATCAGCTACTTGACTGTGTTGCCAAGGCAAGCCAGTACCTAGAAGACAAGATTCCCCATCAGATTCACATGTTTACCGGGCCATTTGTCCCCATAGGGGTTTACGATAATCTACAAAAAATGGCTGTATGCTGCTCAAACCTGACCGTAGAGCGCTACACTCCTGACTTACTGAGCTATATGGCCAAAGCCCATTTATCCATTAGCCTGACCAGTTACGACACCACATTAAACGTGCTGCAAACGGGCGTTCGCGCCATGCAGTTGCCACTCAGAGGGCATCCTGACCATGAGCAGCGGCTACGCTGCAACCGGTTAGAAGAGCTTGGCATTGTTAAAGTTATTGAGCCAGCGGACCTGCAGCCTATATTATTCTCCCTTGAAATACTAGATACATTAAGCCGTGATCTAAATCGCATATATTTCTGTCTTCGAGGTGTTCAAATTACAGCTGCCCGAGTGAAAGCGCTCGTGACTCAAGAAGACTTTTTTACCCCTTTGACCCGTATTGTGAAACCGTTTTCTTAGCCCCCTCAAGTCAGTAGCGGCGACTAACGCCTGATCGATGAGAATTTTCTCATCAAAATTTTCATGATGAGTAAAATCTAACAGAGCTTTCATGGGGATTGTAGGCTTGATATTTATAATGCACTTGATAGGTGCAAGCTACCCTTATTAAGGATAGAGATTGTGGCCCAACCTTCTGCTGCTGATTTAGAGGATAAATCGAGTGGTCAGATACGCCATGGACAGTATCTTATGGATAAATTCATTCCAAAGCTCAGTAACGCCTAATCTTAACTGACTTAATCAAGTGCGTAACAAAAATAAGTAATCTTAACGGCTGTTGTGTGCTGTCTGCCTGCCATCATTAAAATGCCCTAGGAGTTCTTAGTGATGATGCTAATTAAACGCCCCTATGAAAATCCTGCTATTTTCAACGCATGTGCAACGTGCGATCGCAGTTGCACATGCTCCGTTCAATCTATGGCTATTTTCTAAATTTTTTTATTCACTCAGCTTGAGCTTGAGTGCACTGAGTGTCCAGGCCCAGGTCTTACCCGATGGAACGCTTTCTAGCACCGTTAGCTCACCCGACGGTCAAAACTTTACCATCGAAAATGGAGATCGCATCGGCAATAATCTCTTCCACAGCTTTGATACGTTTTCCGTCCCCACCAACGGGTCTGCTGTTTTTAATAATCCCACCGATATTGAAAATATCTTTAGCCGAGTCACTGGCCCCAATTTCTCCAATATCGACGGCTTACTTCAGACCACGGGTACAACTAATCTCTTTTTGCTCAATCCCAACGGCATTATTTTTGGTCCCAATGCGCAACTGAATATTGCCGGATCGTTTACTGCCAGTACCGCCAACAGCCTCACCTTTGCTGATGGTACTAACTTTAGCGCTGCAGCAGCTGAGCCATTTCTGCTGAGCATCAGTGTGCCCGTGGGACTGCAGTTAAATACTCAGCCCCAGGGCGATATTGAAAGCTGGGGACAGCTGGAAACGGGGCACGACCTGACACTGTTAGGCCAACAGCTTTATCTAGAAGGGAATCTTATTGCTGGTAATAATCTCATCTTACAGGCCCAAGACACTGTCACCATGAGGGATACGCTGGCACACTCAGGCAATGACCTGACTGTGCAGGGAGGCCGGGGCATCGATATTTTGGCCTTGAACCGTCTAGCACCGTTTGAAAGTGGTGGTAACCTGACACTGATCAGTGACGGAGATATCTCAGCCGACGCTCACTTTGAAAGTGGGGGAGATTTAAAGTTTCTCACGCTAACAGGTACACCAGGCACTGTGGTCAGTCTCCATGACCCGATTATCGTTGCTGATGGGGATGCGGTGCTAGGGGACTACACCGGGGTGGCATTGAAAGTGGAAGCCACGGGCAGCATTGAGACCGGGGATATTGTCATTACCGGACCTGACACCACATTGACTGCAGATGGCTCAGGGTCTGATGAGGATTTGTTGGCCAGCAGCCGAGCCGCTATTCTTCGGGCCGGTATAGAACCGGTGAATGGACAGCCGGCTGGGAGTATTGCTGTCAGCAGCATCAGGACCTCAGATAATACTGGAGGTAACGGTGGCCCAATTGTTCTAGAAGCAGAGGGAAACATCACTGTATTTGGCTCCCCAGTCGAATTTGGCTTCCTAACCGTTTTAAGATCATCTTCTTCAGGGTCTGATAGTGGGCCTACCGGTGATGGTGGAGCAATTTCCATCACCTCTAGATCAGGAGATATTACGATCTTAGGAAGCCTAAATACTAGCTCATCCTCAAGACCATCCCTCGTTCCTGATTCAGGTATTCCCACTCTCAGCAGTGGTGATGGCGGAGAAATCACCCTTACTACTGATACTGGGAATATCTTCATCGGAGGTCGTCTAGACTCAGCAGCAGCAGCATTTGCGATTGACACCTTTTTACCCTCATTTGCTGGCAACGGTGGTAATGGCGGTGCAATTACTCTCACCTCAAACTCAGGTGATATTACAGTTGAGGGGGATGTAGAATCATCATCATTAGTATTTGCATTCTCTATATTTAACACTGCGTTTGCTGGCACTAGTGGTGACGGGGGAGCTATTAATATCACCTCAGACTCAGGTAATATCCTGCTTAATGATAGGTTGGATTCATCAGCGCGTTCGGTTTCATCGTCATTCTCTTCTACCTCTTCTGGAAACAGTGGAAATGGAGGCCCTGTAACGATTGTCTCAAGGTCCGGTGATATTGTTACTAACAATACTATAGTGACCGCTTCAATCTCGCAATCCGACTCAACAGAGGGCATTGCTTCTACTGGTAGCAGCGCCAGCGGCGGTAATATTACTGTTTTTTCAGACTCGGGTGATATCACCCTAAATACCTCGCCCTCTGACCTAAGGACAATATACATAGCGTCCTCCTCTGTGTCCTCTGCTGAAGCGGGCGATCCTCTATCAGAAACCGCGACTGGCTCGTCTGCATTTGCAGGCAGTAGTAGTAATGGGGGTGACATTACGCTCTCTTCAGTCTCGGGAGATATTGCTGTTAACGTTCCCATTTTGGACTCATCATCTGCGTCAGACGCCACAGCAGATTTTGGTGTCAGCGGGAACGCCCAAAATGGCGGGGCGATTAATATTTCCTCAGCAACAGGAGATATTCAAACCAATACTGATTTACGGTCATTTTCATTATCAACGACGGGAACTGCAGGGCAGGCAGGGGACATTTCTTTGCTGGCTGATGCAGGCAGCATTAGCGGCAATCAAAATCTTTTATTGGCATTTTCTGTAGCCCGTACGGGTGAGGGGACTAGCGGCGGCGGAAATATCTCCCTTGGGGCAGGAACGGCGATCTCTGGGCTAGAGGCGTTCACCCTTGCAAGTAATGGGCCATCCGGTAATGTCACGATTCAAGGTCTCAGCGATAGCCTGACCGTTAACGATCTGCGTCTCACCACAACGGCTCAATTTTCTATTCCTTCTCTTCCAATCGTTGCATTCGGTCAGGATGACGCTACAATCGACCTTAATTTTGGTGACTTTGGCGAGTCGGGTGAGACTTTGGTTAAGGGTATGGGTGACATTACTCTCAATACTGTTATTATCCAAGCCGATGCCAACGGTACCCAGCCCGCAGGAGATGTCACGATTGAGAGTCCTAGTCAGGTGACGCTTATAGATAGTCAAATTAATAGTAATGCCAATAGTCAGGGACAAGCAGGCAATGTCGAAATTATTGCTGATCGCCTTTTGCTTAAAGACAATAGCCGCATCAATGCCACCACCCTGAGCAGCGATGGCGGTAACGTGACGTTGACCCTGGAAGACCTGCTCTTGCTGCGTGAGAGCAGCACCATCTCCACTACCGCTGGGACAGCCAGGGCTGGAGGTAATGGGGGCAATATTTCTATCGCGCTGGCGAATGGTGCGATCGCAGCTATTCCTACAGAAAACAGCGACATTACGGCCAATGCCTTTGCCGGGGACGGTGGCAATATTCAGATTACGGCTGGCGGTGTTGTTGGGCTACAGTTTCGGTCTGAGCTAACCCCGTTAAGCGACATTACCGCCAGTTCTCAGTTGGGTGTGGATGGCGTTGTTCAATTGGATACCCCCGACCTGGAACCTAATCAGGGTCTGGTGGAGCTACCTGGTGAACTGATTGACCCGAGTAATCAAATTGCTACCGACTGTTTAGCTGCAACGGATAATTCATTGACGGTGAGCGGGCGTGGCGGTTTGCCAGAGTCGCCAGATATTTTAAACAGTTCCACCGTCTGGGAAGACTGGCGTCCATTAGAGACTGAGGCTAGGTCAGCGGCTATCTCAACATCGATTGAGCGTGCTTTCCTTGTAGAGGCAACGGAAGTGGTCGTCGCAACAAACGGTCAGGTGGAGTTTGTTGCCCAGTCAGAGGAGTTGCTCAGCCCATATCAGATGAGCTGTGGGAGGTCGAGACTATGAAAAGCAATCACTTCTATCTATTTGGTATGGCAACTTGGTGGGTAGTTGCGATCGCGCCAGCGCTGACTTGTCAGTTCACAGCCCACGCCCAAGTCATTCCCGACGGCACTCTTTCCACGACTGTAGCCTCACCTGACAATCAAAACTTTGTCATTGAAAACGGTAATCGCACCGGCAATAACCTCTTCCACAGCTTTGATACATTTTCTATTCCCACCAACGGGTCTGCTGTCTTCAATAACCCCACCGATATTGAAAACATCTTTAGCCGAGTCACTGGCCCCAGCCTCTCCGATATTGATGGCTTACTCCAGACCACAGGGACGACGAATCTCTTTTTGCTAAATCCCAACGGCATTATTTTTGGTCCCAATGCCCAGCTAGATATTGTTGGCTCGTTTATGGCTAGTACAGCCAACAGCCTGGTCTTTTCCGACGGTAGTGAGTTTAGCGCTACAGCGCCTGAGACGCCTCTACTGAGCATCAGTGTGCCAATGGGACTACAGTTAAATACTCAGCCCCAGAGCGACATCGAAAGCCGGGGGCATCTGAAAACCAGTCAGGACCTGACTCTACTAGGTCAGAACCTCTATCTAGAAGGAACTGTCACGGCTGGTCAAAATCTCACCCTGCAGGCCCAGGACACAGTCACCCTTCGTGATACACCAACCCGTCCTTTTCTTGCTCGTTCTGGAGCCGATCTGACGATTCAAGGCGACCAGGGGATTGATATTTTGACGCTGCAGCACCCAGAACAAACACCTTTTGTCAGTGGCGGTGATCTGACGCTGATTAGCGATGGAGAGATTTCTGCCGATGCTCACTTCCAAAGCGGCGGAGATCTGAGATTCCTAGATTTGGCCAGTGCTCCTGGCTCCATTGTGAGCCTTTACGATCCCATTCTTTTGGCCAATGGGGATGTGGTGCTGGGAGACTATACCGGTGTGGCCCTCAAGGTGGAGGCTCAGGGCAGCATAGACGCCGGAGATATTGTGATTACGGGGCCAGATACTACATTGAGAGCCGACGGGTCGGGCTCTGATGTTGATTTGTTGGCCAGCAGTCGGGCTGCCATTTTGCGGGCAGGGGTAAATGCAGACGTGGGACATTCCCCTGGCAATATTACGGTCAGCACCATCAACACCTCAGATGTGACGGGGGGCGATGGCGGCCCAATTATTTTAGAAGCGGCAGGCGATATCACTGCCAGCGGTGTCTTTCTGGGACCACGGGGAGAGTTTGTGACGCTGGGTGCGTTCTCATTTTCAGATACAGGCGATAGTGGCAATGGCGGGGCCATTACTATTTCATCGAGGTCAGGCGACATTAGTCTTGTAGGAAGCCAACAAGAAAATCTCTTACTCGGTCCTGACCTCATTACTGTAGGCTCGTTATCTTTTTCAGTGGGTGCGGGAAACAGTGGCATTGGCGGGCCAATTGAGATCGCGTCGGACTCTGGAAATATCAACATTGTGGGTGACCTAAATAGTCAATCATTCACGGGCCAAGGCAGTAGCTTTTTTCTCCCGCCTGGTAACAGCGGTGCTGGAGGGGATATAATCCTCACATCCAATACTGGCGATATCACGATTGAAGGAGACGTGGACTCTGGCTCTCAATCATTAACGATATTTGTCCCCTCTGGTAATACCGGTGATGGAGGCAACATTACGTTATCTACAAGGTCAGGCAATATCCGATTAATTAACAATTCGGTCTCTGAGACTTCCTTAGGGTCTAGTAGCCTGAATGCCAGATCACAATCGATAGCAGTCGACGCTTTTTCTGGCAACACTGGTAGTGGCGGCACAATCACGCTGTCATCCACCACAGGTGACATCTTAATAGAGGGGCCATTCGTTGACTCATCTTCAGAATCCGTTTCGGCCTCATTCACGACTCCTACCTCCAGCGGCAATAGCGGTAGCGGTGGTGACATCATCTTTTCATCCACATCCGGCAACATCACCATTAACAGCTTTGTGAGCTCATCCTCTGAATCAATAGCCGGCTCCTCATTGTCCGCCAGTGCTGGTACCAGTGAGGATAGCGGCAATATTTCGATCACGTCAGATTCAGGAACTATCACTGTTAACCCCATTTTCAGCTCCAACGATCCTAATTTTATCGGGATTCAATCGGATTCGGGTTCTCTAGCGACTTTGGATTCTTTGACGGGTGTTGTCCCAGATTCTGCGACGGCATTCACTAACGACAGTGGTAATGGCGGCGATATCGTCCTTTCCTCAAACTCTGGCGATATTGTTATTAACTCTGGACTGCGGTCAACATCTTCTTCGATAGCACAGGCTGATCCCAATCAAATTCAATCTGTGAGCAATACAACCAGTGGGGGCGCCATTACCGTCTTCACCCAATCAGGTGATATCCAGATTAATCAAGACCTGCTGTCGCTATCACTTTCAAATACCGGTACGGCTGGACGGGGCGGAGAAATTTCACTGTCTAGCCGAGAGGGGTCCATAATTGGCAATGATAGGAGTCTCTTGGTTTTCTCTATTGGTACACAACCTGAAGCCACAGGGACAGGTGGGTCTGTGGCTCTAAGAGCTGATCAGACGATTTCTGGTCTGGAAATCCTCACGTTTGCAAACACAGGTTCTTCCGGCAATGTTGATATCCAGGGATTGGGCGAGCATTTAACTGTAAGTGATGTCGCACTGATCGTCACGCTGCAAGACTCAGTTTTCTCACCCATTGGTGACTTACAAGAGATTGCGCTTGATAATGAGACTAATTTCACATCTGGCCAAACCGTCATCAAAAGTCTCGGCGACCTTACCCTCAATAATGTTTCTATTGAGGCTAGCGCCAATAGTACTCAACCGTCGGGAGACGTCACCGTTACCAGTCCTGGGCAGGTGACGGTCCTTAACAGTCAGATCAACAGCAACGCTAATAACACTGGACAGGCAGGCAGCATTGAAGTCACCGCTGAGCGTCTCGCTCTTAAAGACTCCATCCTATCTGCTACAACAACGGGACCTGGCAGGGCAGGGGATATCCGATTTAACCTATCAGATACCTTGATCCTTGATAGCAGCACACTGACATCCAGCACTGACCCAGGTTCCACGGGCCAGGGAGGCAATATTGAGGTAAACGCCACAGCCCCTAGCCTTGAGACCCAATTGCAAAATGAATCCCAACTGGCAGTCAACTCTACAGGGCAAGGGGAAGGGGGGAACATCAACCTAACCGGCCAACGCCTTACCCTCAGAGATGCCAGTCAGATTAATGCCACCACATCGAGCAGCGATGGGGGCAATGTCAGTCTGGTGCTGGGAGATTTGCTACTCTTGCGCAACGGTAGCGAAATCTCCACCACTGCTGGAATTGCTGGGGCGGGCGGCGATGGCGGTGACATTTCGGTGACATTGGCAGATGGCTTGATTGTGGCATTGCTAGATGAAAACAGTGACATTACGGCCAATGCCTTTGCCGGGAATGGTGGCAGTATTCAGATTGTGGCAAGTGGCATTGTTGGACTGCAGTTTCAGCCTGCGCTAACACCATTAAGCGACATTACGGCCAGTTCTGAGTTTGGGGTAGATGGCATTGTTCAACTTGATACTCCTGAGCTAGATCCTAATCAGGGTCTGGTGGAGTTGCCTATTGAACTAGTTGATCCGAGTGAGCAAATTACTACCGGTTGTTTGGTGGCAGCGGATAATTCATTAACGCTAAGCGGACGCAGTGGTTTGCCAGATTCGCCCGACGCTCCCAACAGCTCAGCAGTCTGGGAGGATTGGCGTCCGTTAGAGACTAAGGATAGGTTGGCAACCACCTCAACATCGGTTGAGAGTACTCCCCTTGTAGAAGCAACAGAGGTGATGGTCGCAGCCAATGGCCATGTAGAGTTTATCGCTCAGTCAGAGAAGTTGTTGGGGCCACATCAGATAAACTGTGGAGGGCTGAGGCTATGAACAACCAGCGCTTCCGTTTAATTGGTGTGGCAAGTTGTTGGGTGGGTGCGATAGCGCCAGCGCTGACTTGTCAGTTCGCGCCAGTGCTGACTTGTCAGTTCGCAACCCCAGCCCATGCCCAGATCATCCCCGACGGTACCCTCTCTACCAGTGTTACCTCATCTGACAATCAAAACTTTGTGATTGTGAGTGGCGATCGCAACGGCAATAATCTGTTCCATAGCTTTGATACCTTTTCCATTCCC
>ERZ1740072.275-NODE-275-length-22015-cov-17.347996_pt1 | contig 22015 bp, 17 predicted proteins | sample MGYA00581733_ERZ1740072 | MGnify/ENA primary metagenome ERZ1740072 (study PRJEB43018, sample SAMN04849741) | marine metagenome | isolation source: floating plastic debris | place: Pacific Ocean | collected 2008-08-30 | study: EMG produced TPA metagenomics...
GTTATTAGCCATAACTATGACCTGGTATCAATTTTTATTGAGTACACGTGCTTCTATGACACGTGCTTCTATATGAATGCGAGATTCAATCGAAATTGAGACGAGGGCTTCTGGTGATTCTTATCACACAATCTTTTCAGATATTACGGAGTGCTTTCGGGGAAGTATGACCGTAACGCGGTGCTGTTCCCTAGATTTTTACTAATCGTGTTGGTTAAAACCATAAACTTCTCTCCGGAATCCTACGAGTATCCGGAAACCCGAAAGGGCGATGCGTATCCTGCATCAGATATCTAAAAATGTCATGTTAGTCACACACAAAGCGAAATCTATCTCCTAGCATTTAGCTAGATTAAAACTAAGTTCAAATTATCTACTTTTTATACTTTTTTGGCTTTATTAGAGCTTTAGCAAACTTTCGTCAGGGTTATTGTTCTCTTTACCTAGACAACAGTTTGATTGCTTAACGTAGAGGAGATTTATAAATCACTTACCTCACTCTTCGGGTTCTTACTAAGCCCTTTATCGATCCAGTTAACGCTTCAAATATTTATTTTCCTGAAATACTACGTCTTTCTAGCTAAATCATGTCTTCTGCCACTGCATTTCTGAAGAATCATGTCTTTCATGGCGTCAAAATTCAGTTTAAGCCTCTAAAACCTATCAGACGTTGGATTGACTCCTTGACAATTGATGAGCCTAGGTTGGCTCGCCGCATTGCTCGCCTTGTGCCTTCCCAGTGTCCGTTCGAGCGGGATGTTGTACTATTTGGCCGCACCATCGCCCATATTCCGCCGATGTGTAAGCTCAACCCTCTCTATGATGAGGTGGTCGGGCTGCGTTTTCGAGCCCTGTGTTTCTTGGCCGATGAATGTGGTGAGGATATTTCCGCCTTTGTTTAGGTGGTGTATGTCCCCTATCTCTCTATTTCGGATATTTTGTGGGGACGTTCCATGGAACGTCCCCACAAAATATCTAGGGTGTTTGGCCAACTTCTTTTAACAACGTCATGGGGCCGATTTGTTTCAGGTGGTCCATCTGGGTTTGATTCTTAACCAGTAACGACCCGGCGAATCCTAGGGAATTGACTGAGATGCCCAGATGGCCATCTTGACGTCTTGGTACCACCATTAACCAGCTGCGGGTGCCCAGTAGGTTGTACGGGTGGCGCTGGGGTTGGTGCCATTGGTCGCTAGGAGCACCGATACCCAGGTGGCTGAGCAATTGACGATAGCGCTGTAGCCACTGTTCTGCGGTATCGTCAGGGGATAGTTGGGCGATACGGTGGGTATAGGGAAGCATCGGCGATTGCCCGATTCCATCGATAAATTTGGTAGTCTGAATGGCGGCTTCAACGGGCAGCTTCATGGACTGCTGAGGGATAATTTGCAGATGTTTGTGGGGTTGGCTGGCTCCGGCGGCTTGACCCCCGTTGAAGAAAAAGAGGCCGGTCACTTCTTCTAGACAGCGGCAGAGGGCTTGGAAATCCCCTAAAGTCAGCCAGTTAAGCTGGGATTCGAATTGCCGGGTGACGATTAGAAAATGATGATCGACGACGTTGAACTTATTGAGCAGACATACATGGGTATCGGAGATGTCTGTCACGTAGAGGTTTTGGTCGTAGGGCAAAAAAGGATTGGTCTTCTCTTTGGCTTGGACCTTACGGGCCTGCGCTTTACGGTTCAGGTTGGTTAAAATCCTTACAATAAAGTCCACCCCCGTATCAGGGACAATTTCATACCGAGTGTCAATGGGTTTGAGGGCTCCTGTGGCTAGGCCATGTTGGGTCTGGATTTGGAGCTTAGACCATAGGGTACGGGACTGCCAGGGTTTGCGGGGCGCTGTGCGATCGCACATATGTCTATCCTGATAAACCACTACTGCTGCTATGCAGTTCTAACATAGCTCTGGGGAAAATCTGCTGAGGTAGCCGTGTGGGTTATGGCTTTGCAGATTTTATGTCGTTACAGATTTAGCCGTTGCTGATTTATCCGTTAGACATTCTATTTGACAGTATCTTGCAGATAAAATCATCCCGAGGATCAGCAACGCCCAGATTTATGCAGCGATCAGGAACGTTCGAGTTATTTATCTGCTCTACAATTAAGGTCGTCCCGATTACTATATATATGAGCATGGGTAGGAACCCTTTCGAAATACTCAAATTCCGCACCCATGTACTGGTTACATTTATTGTTAGCAATTTGCTGGTAGGTACGGTTTATGCTGTCCTTGAGTACCAGCAGCTACTGCCCTGGCCTTTGCACGACAAGCTGTGGATGCCCGTGCAGTTCATGATGATTTTTGGTCTGGTGTGTGTCGTTTTGCTGGCCACTGGCCAGCGGGCAGGGCTGAGGTTAACCCGTTTATTTGGTCCTCCACCGCGTTTTCCTTGGGCCTACGGACTGTTGCTAATTTCTAGCATGCTGATTTTCTCATTCAGCAGTTTTTTATTACTGTTCTATCCGGTCTCGCTCTTTGCCCCTGGTTTTGTAGAAGAGCGTCTGACCGAGCAGCTGTTAAGTGTCGAAACGGCGGCCCCCGACCTGTATCGCTACCTGATGCTGTTTGTCGTCATTGTGTTCGCCCCCATCGCCGAAGAATTTGTGTTTCGAGGTGTGTTGCTACAGCGCTGGGCCGTGCGTTGGAACTTACCCGCTGGTGTGGTCATGTCATCTGTCCTATTTGGCATGCTGCATGTTAATAATCCCCTGGGGCTCACCATGTTTGGTGTGATTATGGCCCTGCTATATATTCGCACCCGCAGTCTGTGGGCACCGATTATTGCCCATGCCCTCAACAACATTGTTTCTGTAACGCCAGAACTGTTGTCGTCTACTCCCCAGACATTCGATATTGGAGACTTTCAACAGACCTGGTGGGTCGGGCTGGTTGGTTTATGTTTGGCTGCACCTACGCTGGGGCATTTTATCTATAGGAGCTGGCCCCAGAAGACGATGCAGCCACCGTACTTTGGCGAGTAGATAATGGTGGCGGTATTCCATGGAACACCGCCACCATTAGGTTTCGTTACGAGATGCTTTTCCTTTAAATCTCTCCTTTGCTGTCTCAAATGCCTCCTTCATTGTTGCCTGAATTCTCTCGGGGTCAGGCTTTTTGCCACCCATGAGATCACCAAAGTAGACACAGGCTCCTTCTCCCAAAGCCCAGGTGTAGGCCGCGGCCCAGGAGGCGGCGATAACACTGCCAAACCCAGGCACAAGTTTGATTAACTCTCGCCCCACGGCCTGGGCCAAAAAGCCCCCAGCGATAGTACTGGCGACACCGCCTGCTTGGGAAAAGCTCAGGCGCTGACCGTAGAGTTGACCAAGGGCCACAATCATAGAGACCTGAAGGACAGTGATAGCTGGCATGGTGGCAAAGGGCAACGGTACGGCGGCCAGGGTGGCGGCAATAACTGCAAAAGCGGAAATATAGCGACGGGCAACGTCTCGGTAAATTGCCCCCAGCTGTGTTGTGGCATTATCGGTCTGATCCAGCAGCTGGTAGATGGCGTTGGATTCTGCCTCGGGCAGCTGCTCGGATAGGATAGTTAGCAGAGCGTCAAATCCATAGAAAACCGGCACATAGCCATCTTCTTCGAGGGTGAAATCAATCATAACGGCATCGTCGTAGAGGCCGTCAAAACTACGTTTTAGTTCACCAAAGGCCCGCTGCACAGCCGTTTGAGTAGGGGGATAGGGCCCATGGTCATCTTCGATGGAGTAAAGCTCGTGCAGGCAGGTGACCACTAACACCACCGGGATAGTGGGGTGTTGTTTTCTTACCTGTGTCAGGATCTGGTGCAGGCTGTCCACGGCGAAGTCGTTGACCTTTACCGTCACCAGCAGGATTCTTGCCCCACGGGCCGGGTGGGCCAGGTCTGCTTGCAATTCATGGATAATGCCCTCCACATTACGCTCCACATCTCCTAACCCTATGGTGTCGGTAAACAGCAGCAGCGGCAGCTCGTCTGAGGGGTAGGCATAGCGTTGGGTGTGTTGAGTGTGGGGGCGAAATCCCTGGCCAATAATATCGGCGGATACTCCAGTTAAGCCACGCACAATGGAGCTTTTTCCTGACTGGGGTTTACCGATTAGCCAGGCTTCGGTGGTGGGTAACTCCGCCCGCATGTTTTCTAGGATGTTGGCTACTTGATCATCATCAACGGCGAACCATTTAAGTGCCCTCTGGGTGACCTGATTTGTGGGGAAACCGGAGCCAATTGCCTGCCATGGCGGCAGCCAGCGGCGTGACTTGGGTGATGGTGGATTGGGTGAGTTGGGGGTATTGGGGGTATTGGGGGTGGATGCAGCCATGGCATCTCCTTGAGCTTGCATGCCCATTGTAACGACTGGATTATGCCTGTCTGTGGGGACTTCACCCCGATGAGGGTACTGATTTTACTACCCGACATCGCTCGATATCAGCGACGACCATTGCAGACTATTGTGAAATATTTCGAATTTGATAAATAACTACACCAAACTTTGCTAAGCTAAGATCTGATGGTGCCGTAAGAGTTTATACCTATGCCATACACCACTGAAGAAGGTGGACGCCTTAACAACTATGCTACTGAGCCTAAAATGTATGAGGCTGAGCCACCCACGGCGAATGAAAAGCGCAATTATGTGGTCTTTGGTGTTGTTGGTGCTGCCCTTGTGGTCGGACTGATTGCACTGACCGCTGTGATTTCATAGCTATCAGTTACTAGGGGTTAACGGTAGCTGGTTCTAGCTACTGTTTATTGTCAATCTGAGTCAGATAGTGGGGAGGGTCATCATTGATGGCCCTCCCCACTGCTTAGGCATGTTTCGGAATTGTTTGGGGGCCGTGGCCGGCACACGATTTAGGCATGTCAGCCATGACATGTATGGTTACGCTTAGTTAGCTGAAATCTTGCCATTGCTGATTTAGAGGATGAACCGATCGGTGAGATATGCCATGGGACAGTATCTTGCAGAGAAAATCATACCGAGGATCAGCAACGCCAAATCTTAGAGGGCGTGAATCTCACTGGCACCAAGTGTTTGCCATTAAGAGAGCGTTTGGCTTTAGCTGTTCTCAAGGATTTGTGTAACGAATTTAAAGAGCGAAGGTGATTGAGGCAATGGCACGCTGCGGGTGAGCGTGTCGAAAGGAGGCCTGCTTGCGACTTTAAAGAAGTCCTTTAGTGGGAGATTTGGGGGCTGGCAAACATAACTTGAAAATCTCCTCGATATCTTCAAAAATTGAGGATTTTCCTTTAAAAAAGCCTGATCTAAAACCGCTGATTATTCATGAACATGGGCAGTTGCCCAAGAACCGATTGCGATATAAATTCACTCACTTCACGTGCATCGTTAGTACGTTAGTTCAACTCCACAGTAAGACTTTTTCAAAGCTGTTCAATGTGGCCTGATGTCCATGCCTCAGCCTATAGTCATTGCTGAAAGCTTTAGGTGGCCGTAGGTGTAGGCCTCGGTATTAAACCTTGAGATTTAAAGAAGACTAGAGTGGGCGGGTAAAAAATATGGGGACAAGCTTTGACTTATGCAGTCCTCCTATATCTGGCGATTGATAATGTTAACTAACATCAAAGTAAGGAACATCTGCGGAACAAATAACGTTTATTACCTAGGGGTTATTTGTGATTTAATCACCATCTTTATGGCATCTTCTGAAGCATTGTCATAATCCCCCTGCAAGGGTATCTATCTAGGTAGTTATGTTGATTGATGCATCGGTTGAAAATAGAGAAAACGGACCCCGCATTTTAGTTGTCTCCGTACGGGGATTTCGCTTTCAAGTAGCCAACTGTATTCTGTATGAATTTGAAGACATTATCTGTGAATTAGAGAGAGCTAAACTCTACGCTCCTACACAGGAATTTAATCTGGCGAGAAGGCTATATCGCCTGGCTAAATATACGACTGGTTCCGTAAATATTGCGAGTTCTATTGCACCGTTTCCCACTGAAGTTTTATTGGAAAACGAATACGATCTGCTGTTTGTCGTTTGTGACAATCCTTGGCAACTGCATTTGCTAGAAACCGTTAAAAATTGGCGTGATAAATGTCGCCATAAGGCTTGCTACGTTATGGAAACGTGGAAGCTAAATTTTGATGACTGGCGTTTAGCTCACGAACCATTTAAGAATTTTGATCATATTTTTGCTGGTACAGCCCACTGTGTTGAAACGTATTCAGACGTTACCGGGCTTCCTGCCAATTACCTCGCACCAGGAATTGATGCCCTTAAGTTTTGTCCCTACCCAAATCCACCCCAACGACTGATTGATGTTTGTTGTGTTGGGCGTCGTCCTGAAGACACTCATCAATCATTGTTTCAGCGTTCTCAAGAAGACGAGAATTTCTTCTATTATTACGACACTGTTAACAATAAAAACTTACACGTTGCGAATCCTCGGGAGCATCGCGCTAAGTTGGCAAAGCTTCTACAGAGAAGTCGCTACAATATTGCTACTCATGCCAGGTTTGACGCCCTGAGTGAAACAGGGGGATATCAAGAGATTGGGAGCCGTTATTTTGAAGCAGTAGCTGCGGGTACGGTTTTGATTGGGATGCCTCCCATGGGTGATGTATTTCCCCAATATTTTGATTGGGAAGAGCCTATCGTTAAGGTAAACCTCTTTGAACAAGATGTGCTTGAGGTGATCCAAGCGCTCGATGCGCAACCTGACAAGGTTGAAAGCATCAGGCGTCGGAACGTGGTCAATACCTTACTTAAGCATGACTGGGTCTATCGTTGGCGGCAGGTGTTAGCTGCCTTTGATCTAGAGCCCAGCCAAGCTGTTCTTGAAAGAGAGAAGTGCCTACAGGAACGTGCCCGCCGTGTTAAGTCTACTGATATGTCTTTAGCGTACTAGAGCTGTAATGATACGTGCTCTGATTATTAGGGAGATATGCACCTGACTCGCAAATGTCCTGATGCATTAGGGCATTTGCGAGTCAGGTTAGCCGTTGTAATTTAAGACTGTTAGGGATAACCATTGTTCTAACTCACCTGAGTAGATGCCGTTTGCCTATCGTTTGGGGAGACGTCACAGCCATATGCTTTTTGATAATTGTGACAGTCTAAAGGTGTCTGTCCCTACCTGATTAGATAAAAATGGCTTTGCGACAATAAAAGGCTTCTGCATATCTATCTGGTGCGTTTGATTCAATGCCCCGCAGTCTTAGAATCGATGAAAACGTTTCTTCGTCAAACCACTGCTTATTGGACTGGGTTTGAAAGTGTTTTATTAGATAGGACAGCTTTTGCTGATAGAGCGGCTGATCAAGATGTACAAAGAAATTGGGATTTCCTAAATCCCCATCATATTTAGGAATCTCATACTCTAGAATCATATGGTTACGAAATGCATTTAACGTCAATTCAGAGATTAATTTATGGTCTTGGTGTAGATCATTGCGATAGTGTGTCAGGACTAGGTCAGGAGATACTTCTTTACTAAGCTGATCAAAAAACTCTTTGATTTCTATCCCGATATAGGGAAAAAATCGCTCCCTAAACTCTTTGATGATGATATTCTTTTTATTAGCGTTTTTCAGAAAGCTGTTTGCACTTGCTAAGGCTTCTTTTTGCCTGTGGCCTGTGGCTGAAAAGACAACCCAATGCACATCAATATCTTGAAATTGTTCAAGCAATTTTAAGATGGTTCCACCGCAGCCAATCTCAATGTCGTCACTATGGGCCCCTAAGCAAAGGATACGGTGAAATGAATTTTGATCCTGAGGATTACAGATTAGTTTTTGCATGGCTAGCTTTAAAGCAACAGAGTAGATGAATCGGGTGATTGCCTGTTTCATCGCAACGCCACGGATACAGTGTCAGTTGCAAATCAGGTGGCGCTATTGTGGTGAGTTTTAATTCTTGTCACCCTCTTAACCAGCCTGACAATTATGCCGTTGCTGATTTAGAGGATGAACCGATCGGTTAGACATGCCGTTTGACAGTATCTTGCAGATAAAACCATCATCCCGAGGATCAGCAACGCCTCTTCAACTAACCATTGGCTTTAATGTATCGTGCGATGGTTGAGGGCGTGTGAGATTTTTTATCTCAGGCTTGCCGCTACGTTGAGATATTTCTGGATGAGACTCCCATAGGGTCCAGGGAGTCTTGCCCTTTGCATACATATCGTCAAACAGCATCTTTTCCTTTAGGGTGTCCATGCATGCCCAAAAACCAGGATTTCTGTAGGCGGCGAGCTGCTTTTGTTGAATCAGTCGCTGGAATGGCTCAAGAACCAACTCTTCACCCGGAGTAATATAGTCAAATATTTCTTGTCGGAGTGCAAAAAATCCTCCGTTAATCCATAAATCTGAATGTTGTACAGATTGTATGTTTTTTACAACTCCATCTTCATTTTCTAAAGAAACAACATGGAATGATTGCGAGGGTTGTACCGCTAAGAAACTAGCAACCTTATCTTGCTGATTAAAATACTCAAGGTATAAATTCAGGTCCAGATCGCTGAGCCCATCTGAATAATTGGCTAGAAAAACGTCCTCGCCTTCTAAATATGGCTTGACGGCGACAAGTCGTTCTCCAATATTTACATCTAGACCGGTATCCACAAAGGTGATTTTCCAATCATCTATATCAGTGGTGTGCAGCTCAATACGTTTGCCGCCATTAGATAGGGTGAAATTGTTTGATAAACATTCGTTGTAGTTAAGAAAATAGTTCTTGATATAATCTCCCTTATAGCCAAGACATAAGATAAATTCTTTATGTCCAAAGTGGGCGTAATACCTCATTAAATGCCAAATGATTGGACGATAGCCAATTTCAACCATTGGCTTAGGAATAGTTTCAGAATATTCCCTTAGCCGAGTTCCTAATCCACCACAGAACAGAACAACTTTCATTTTATTTTGTCAGCCTCTCTATATTTTGTGTTTTTACTAAAAATCCAGGGGACGCTTAAATCAATGATGAAATTTATGTTTTATCTGGAGCTGACTGGGACTGGCTTATCAACTGAACGTGAACAAACGTCTAACAAGCCACTATTAATAAGATTAGACACCGCATTTTTGATTGTTGAAAAGTTCAAATCAGCTCGCTCAGCGATATCAAGCAAGGTGTGTTCTCCATCTGAGAGATTTAATACCCACAACATGGCCATGCGATCGTCAGGCGTTGTTTGTTTGCCTCCCATCGTGCTGTAAAGGCCACGCTTACCCAGCTGGGGCTCGCATTTTGGGTTGGTATTCAAATATGACTGGTTGTTTTCTAATACATCGATCACATTCAGATAGGTCTCAAAGGAGTTTCCTAAAGCCGGAATCTGCACAAAGTCTAAATTGTCAGCAGAGGTGTGATATTCGGGATAGGTGCCAAACTGGCTTCTTGTGAGGCTGCCAACCGGCAAATTGAAGCCAGGTGAGCAAAATTGTCGTTCATCGTACCCATAGGGTGAGAAATCAGAAATTGTATATTCCTGGGCTGAGCTTTTTAGGATATGGTGAACGACTCTATCAATGTCTGCATTTCCACGACGGCTTTTTTTGTAGGCTAAATGACCTGAGTCACCAACGTTAGAAACCGTTAACCCATGCTTGATTGACGAAACTTGACTCTCATTTAAACTCAACCAGGTAATAGAGCCGATGGTCCCTGGCATAAACAGAAAACGATAGGAGTAACGTAAAGACTGTTGGCTAAGATGCTTTGCCAGAAACGTTACGAGTGATATTCCTGAAAGATTATCATTGCAGAGCGAAGGGTGGCAGCTATGGCAACACAATAGAACCTCATCGGTTGTTTGCCCTGGCAAGAATAGCTCACCATAGGTGAGGGAACCCTGTTCTAAAGATGAGTCGATATAGACTTCATAGTCGCCGTCTGGAAGAGACTGCAGTGTTCGATCTGTTAGGCAGAATCCCCACATTTCCTTATAGTAGGAGGTTCGATAAGGAATCCAATCTGGTCGATCTGGCATTGAAAAAAGATGTTCTTTTAGTTCAGAAAGAGGCATCTTTTTATGGATGGGAATGCTGTAGTTTAATACATGCAAGTTTGATTTTTGAAAATCAACAATTTTTTTGCCCGTCTCATCCTTGATATAAGCATCACGAATATTCCATTCTTTAGGAACTGTCCAATCAAACACGGGTGTGTCAGTAGGGACTTCGTGAACCTCCAGAGGAATATGGTTTTGGATAATCTGTAGGGATTTTCGTACACCATCGCCAGTGATGCTACGGCAAATGGGATACAGCTCAGCTATCAGGTTGTACATCTCTAACCCTAAGCGTTCTGTATCAATGGATTGCGTATCAAGATCCGTATTTATAGTCATGATCCTGGAATACTGTTACTGTGTGCGATCGCAATTCAGAAAATATCTAAGGCTGAAAACGCATCAGGGAGAAAATCTTTATAGTCCTGATCGCGTTTAGACATCACACTGACTGACTCGGGCCAATCAATATTGAACGTAGTATCATTCCAACGAAGTCCCCGAGCACAATCTGGAGCATAGGATTCTGAGATTTGATAAAAAACTTCTGTTTTATCCGCTAACGTCTGGAATCCATGGGCAAAGCCTTTTGGGATATATAGGCTCCTCCGATTTTCAGGCGTTAGTTCAGCAAAAATCCACTGAAGATACGTGTCAGAACCTGGGCGCAAATCGATGATGACATCGTATATTGCACCTTTGGTACAGCTCACTACTTTTGTCTCTGCAAATGGCGGCAGCTGAAGATGCATTCCACGTAAAGTACCCCTCTTAATATTGAAGGAGATACTGCACTGCAAGAGGTTTGCATCTAAGCCGTTTATTGAAAACTCTTCCTTACACCAAGTTCTTGCAAAGAAGCCGCGCTCATCCTCGAACCTTTTCGGTTCTATGATGTATGCACCCTTTAATTTGGTAGGATTAAATTTCATTTCTAAGGGTAGACTTTTACTTCAGGGATGGGGACAACAAATTTTCCACCCCATTCACGAATCATGCTCATTTGCTGCATAATTTCATCCTTAACGTTCCAAGGTAAAATCAGCACATAGTCGGGTTTTGTTTCCTGGATCTTGTCTGGATGATGAACAGGAATATGGGTGCCTGGTAGAAACTTTCCATGTTTATAGGGGTTTCTATCCACCGTATAGTCAAGAAAATCGGTGCGGATACCGCAATAGTTTAGTAACGTATTGCCTTTACCAGGTGCGCCATAGCCAACAATTGTCTTTCCTTCCCGCTTTGTTTTAATTAAGAAATCTAGAAGCTTGCGCTTGGTTTCTCGCACTTGTTCATCAAAGTGGGTGTAACTTTCTAGCGATCTAAGCCCTGCGTCTTTTTCACGCTGTCTTAGATCAAGCACGCGCTCGCCCACTGGCTTAGAGTCATCATCTGTATGGCGTGCATAAACTCGTAATGATCCACCGTGGGTGGGCAACTCTTCCACATCAAAGATTGTCATGCCATGGGCAGCAAAGATTTCTTCTAGTGTGGTCAAGGTGTGATAGAAAAAATGCTCGTGATAAATGGTGTCAAATTGATTGGACTCCATTAGCCGCATCAAATGCTGGATTTCTCCTGTAAATACCCCTTGGGGTTTGAGTAAGATTTTGATGCCAGCCACGAAATCATTCAAATTTGGTACGTGGGCGATAACATTATTGGCTGCAATTAGGTCGCCTTGTTTACCCTGCTGTACTAGCTTTTGGGCGCAGTCTTGCCCAAAAAACTCATTGAGTGTGGGAACCCCTTTTTCAACGGCAACCTTAGCAATGTTAGTGGCAGGTTCAATACCCAAAACTGGAATATTCTTTTCTACAAAATACTGTAGTAGATAGCCGTCATTACTAGCTAGTTCAACAACGTGACTTTGTTCATTTAGGTTAAACCGTTGAATGACCTGCTCCGTATAGGCTTTACACTGGGCTAGCCAGGTATCACTGTAGGACGAAAAATAGGCATATTCAGTAAAAATATCTTCTGCACTCACATACGCTTCTAACTGTGCGAGAAAACAGTTGCTACACACACGCACATGTAGGGGATAAAATGCCTCCATTTGGTTGACTTTGTCAGCACTTAAGATGCTTTCACACAGTGGTGACATGCCTAAATCAACCAGGGTGTGTTCTAACGGTGTCTCACAAAAAAGACATTTTGGCGCATTCTGAAGAGATTTTTCCATGGTCCGTGTCATTTCGGCTTGCTGAGTCATGGTCTAATTTTTGAGGTGATTGAGGGACAGTGATGCCGGAGATAAAAAATAAAACAGCGGGACGGCTTACATTAACTGAGCAATTGCAGCTTCGGTGACCTGTCGCATATTGGCTCTGGCTTGATAAGCCTGGGTCCATGAGATGATTTGTTCTAGCCCTTGGGCTAGGGAAATGTTGGGACTCCAACCTAACTTAAGCCGTGCTTTGGCACAGTCTAAGCTTAGGGAATGGGCCTCATGGGGGTGGTAGGCTTGGTCTTGTTCCCAGGTGGCATCGTTGCCCCAACCCGATAAGAGTTTATCGACTAACCAGCCAACGGGTTTAACATCCGACGCGTAGGGGCCAAAATTCCAAGCTTCGGCAAAGGCAGGTCCTTTGTTATAAAGATTTTCTGCCAACGTTAGGTAGCCATTGAGCGCATCTAATACATGCTGCCAGGGGCGGGTGGCATAGGGATTACGAATAAGAACTGGCCGTTGTTCTAATAGGGACTGAACAATGTCGGCCACTAGTCCGTTGTGGGTCCAATCGCCGCCAGCGATCACATTTCCGGCTCGGGCTGTGGCGATTGCCACACCATGCTCTGAATAGTCACTCGCGTTAAAGAAAGAATTGCGATACGACTCTGTTACTAACTCTGAGCAAGCTTTACTGTTGCTATAGGGGTCATAGCCCCCCAGCTGATCAACCTCACGATATCCCCAGACCCATTCCTTATTTTCGTAGCACTTGTCTGAGGTGATATTGACCAAAGCGCGTACACCACCAACCTGTCGCACTGCCTCTAGAAGATTAACAGTGCCCATAACATTGGTTTGGTAAGTCGATACGGGATCCTCATAGGAGGTATGGACAACAGATTGAGCTGCCATGTGAATCACTATTTCTGGCTGGAAGTCAGCAACAACCTGGTGAAATGTTTTGCCGTCACAGATGTCACCAATGATAGACCTCATGCCATGGGCCACATGGGCTACTTCAAACAGACTGGGATTGGTAGGTGGTTGAAGCGCATATCCGACGAGTTTGGCACCCACCAGTTGCAGCCAAAGAGCTAGCCAGCTTCCTTTAAATCCTGTGTGCCCTGTTAGGAGTACTCGCTTACCTCTCCAAAAATTAGGATCCATTACACGTCAGTAGAATTTCTACAGGTAGAGTTTCCCTTTGTTTATTTCTTAGGAAATAATTACGGGTTTATACGCAAGGACGGAGACGTTTGGATTTTAGTTTCCAGTCTTTCTACTTCCTAGAAAACAAGGGGGGCTACACACGAAAATTTGGATAGCTAAACCACCGATAGCGCCTGTCAGGCAGGCTGTTGGGGTATGGGGCAGGGGGCAAAATCAAGTTGCAACAAAAAGTAATGACGTTTTGAGGGCTACGGTACTATCAGGTGTTGCTGCCGAATAGATGAAGTGGCTATGACGTCGATGTGGATTACAGGGCCCACCCGCAGTGGCAAAACTGCACAGTTAATTGATTGGTTGCATCACCAGGCTGCTGAGGCTGAGCGTCCCTGGCTTGTGTTTGCGGCCAATGGGGATAATCGGATGGTGCTGGCCCAGCGTTTAGCGGCTACGGTTCAAGATCGTGTTCCTTACAGCACCACCACTCCAGCAGGGTTTATTCAGAGCGAGGTCATTCTTTTTTGGCCCTTGCTGGTGGAGACGTTGGGGCTGAAGGCGCAGTTTCCCCTGAAGCTGCGCCCAGAAAATGAGCAGCTGCTAGCGCTCCAGCTATGGGAGCCGCTACTGGCAGAAGCGCTACAGGTGGACGGCTGGCAAGAGTCTCAAATGGTGAGACGAACGTTAGATCTGTTGCAGCTGGCGGCTTCGGCGGGGATTTGTGTTGAGGAGATTCCCCAGCGGCTGCGGCAGGGGATGGTGCGGGTGGCGGCTGAGACTTGGGAGGTGGTAGGGGATGCCCTACTGCAGTGGCGAACCTGGTGCTTGGAGCGCGGTTTGCTGACCTATGGGTTGATGACGGCATTATATTGGCGGTATTTGTTGCCGTTGCCCCAATATCAGACCCGTTTGCTAGACCGGTTTGCGGGGACGGCGGCGGATGATGTGGATGAATATAGTGCGATCGCAACCCCCCTATTGCAAATTTTCAAAACCGCAGGTCGTCTGCAAGCCTTTACCTATAACCCCAGCGGTCAGGTGCGTCTGGGGGTGGGAGCCGATCCAGCCGCCACGTTGGCATTAGCAGAAGGGTGTGAACGGGTACAGCTCTCCCACCCCGATGTCGATAGTCTGGGCTATGCCATGGCCGATGATGTGGTGCAGTGGGTGCAAGACCCCCTAGCCGTACCCGAACTCCCCCAACAGGTGCAGCTAATCACCGCCACCACCCGAGGCAAAATGCTGCGACAGACGGCTGATTTTATCGCCGATATTGTCCATCGCGATGTAGTCACCCCCTCAGACATTGCGGTGATAGGGCCTGGTTTAGACGCCATTGCCCGCTATAGCCTGATCGAAATTTTAAGCAAGCGGGGCATTGTTGTTGATTCCCTCAAAGATCAGCGCCCCCTAAACAGCTCACCCTTTGTCCGCGCTCTACTCACCCTGCTATCGCTGATCTACCCAGGGTTGGGACGGTTGGTCAATCGCGATGCGGTGGCCGAAATGCTGGTGGTGCTGAGCCAAACCCCCGACACCGAGGCCAGCCTGCCCTGGTTCGACCTGACCCGCATTGACCCGGTGCGCTCAGAGCTGATTGCCGACCACTGTTTTGTGCCCGACATTCAGCATCCACGACTGCTACCGGTGGAGAATTTTCCCCGCTGGGACCGCCTAGGCTATGAAGCGACAAAAGCTTACAATCGCATTTTGGACTGGCTCAGCGAGCAAAAGAAACAGCAGCAACAGCGCTACCCGGCGAGTCCGGTGATGGTACTAGACCGGGCGGTGCAAGACTTTTTGTGGCGTGGTAACTATTTGCCCAGCGATCAGCTATCGGCCCTAAGAGAGTTAATGGAAACAGCCCAGTACTTCTGGGAGGTGGAGCAGCGGTTAGCCCTCTATGGTGGCCTACCAGGAAATGATTCCTTGAGTGCTGTGGGGCGGTTTATTCAGCTGCTGCAGCGGGGTACGGTATCAGCCAATCCATATCCGGCTAGATCCCTAGATGGACAGCGTCAGGGGGTAACTCTGGCAACGGTATTTCAGTATCGGGCTCAGCGGCTTAACCATCGCTGGCAGTTTTGGTTAGATGCGGGCTCTCCTCGCTGGCTGACGGGGCGCGATGAGCTGTTTGGGGCGGAGGTGTTTTTGAGCGATTGGCCCCAGCGACCGGTGACGGCACTAGATACGGAAACGATGCATGAGGCTCGGTTAGAGAGAATTTTGCGAGACCTCTTGGGACGAACAACGGAGAGACTGTATCTATGCCACAGTGAGCTAGCGCTGAATGGTCAAGAGCAAATGGGCCCGTTGTTGGGGTTAGTGAGTGCGGTGGAACCCATAGAGGTGGGGCATCGGGTAGAGACCTAGGCAACGGCCTCCAGCCAAAGCCCCCAACAGCAGCGTTATGTTTCTATGGCTGATGCACACCAGTCATCATCGGTCACCAGGCTCATTTGACGAATTAACCCTGGCAATGTGCTCAATGACCTCACCAGACAGAAGCCAAAAATCACCGCCATTTGCCAGGTCAGTATCGCTGAGACGCCATCCATAATGGCTAGCATGGCCATCAAAAAGCTGAGGGTTACCAGCCGTAAAATGGCATGGGGAGCCTCGTTCATCTTGCCCTGGTAGCGATAGATCAAATAACGAATCCAGCTAGTAAGGGTTTGAGCCGATAACAGTATCCCTCCGATAGGACTGATGGCGGTCAGGACTGCAAACGCTGGCAAACGACTGTACTGCAACAAAAGATAGGGCCAAACGCGAGACCGTTTATCAACATAGTTAAATACCCGATAAACCAAACGTGTTATCGCTAAAAGAATAAACCAGCGCAATCCTAGCCATCCTGTCTGTTCAAAGATGGCGCTGCTGACAGTTAACTCTGGCGCTGTTGCCCAGTGCAGTAAAAACAATCCCGGTGCTGCAAATAATCCAGCCCAGATCCATGGCTGAACTAAGGGAGCCTCTGGACGAATAAACTCAGTTTCTTTAACGTTAGGCTGTTTTTCATAATGCTCAGCAACATAGTCGTTTTCATAATAGCCAAGCTCATAAACACACCAGAACGATATGACTAGGAAAAATAATCCAAGCGCATGTAAAACCGGCCTTGGGGCAATCCAGCTCAAGGCCAGCACTAACATTAGCCACTGATCCATCAAGATGCCGTGTAGCAAGTAAAGGGGACTATGCTTAAACCTGCTCGTATAAAGCAAGGGCGCATAGGTTGCGGTCATAGCCTGAATATATTGAGCCTGGGGCCATTGGATCAAAAATGGCTGCTGGGTAGCTTGAAGTAGCTCTATATCGTTACGAGAATCCGTGATAACGATGGCATTAGCCACCGTGTCAGCCCCCAGGGTTTTATTTAAGCGATTAAACTTGCCCGCTAGGCGATCAACAATACCTAGCCACAGTCGACAGGCATGAAGTTCTGTGGATGCTATATCTATATGACGCAAAATTGGAGCCACAATGGGGCGGAAGCCATCAGTCGCAACTAGAACATTTAAATTAGGATTGCTGCTCAGGGCCTGTACCAATATTTGATTTTGCTGAGTCTGGGCCACTTTTTTAGCTTGCCAGGGCCAAATCAACAACGTCCATGGAAATAAAATGGTTGCCAGTAGGACACGGACCCAGTCCCGAGAGATTTCGCCCCGTAGCTGACCCGGTAGCCAATTCCAAGGCTTTAAAAAGTCTAGTCCGCTAAGAAAAACGACGCCAACTGCCTTGGGATGTAGCGTGTCTAGATATTCCTCTGTGGAATTGCGTAACAATAATGTTTCGTCAAAATCTACCAGAACATTGGTGTTGGGTTCAGCCCCATGGAGCTGATGGAGTAAATCGGGAATAGGCTTTTGGATATCTTGTGGTTTAGGGCGGATGTCATTGGGTGGGGTTTGTATATTCTGTACCATATTGCCGGTTTGTCGATATAAGAGAAAAACTATGGGAACTAAAAAATCTCACTACAGATGTCAAAGAAAAATAAATAAAGCCCGATTAAAAGAGAGGCCTGTCCGAAATAAGATTTTGTGTCTAGCGATTATCCAATAAAGTCCACACGTTCGATTTTTGTGGGTACGTCTATTGCTATTTACGCTGTACCAGTGCTGATGACAGATGTTTCTTGTGAAGTTTTGGATGGGTAAGCTGCTTTCTGATGAGATTTCTGGCAAGCTTGCTCTGAAATTTTCCAGACTATCTGGAGTAGTATGGGTTTTAGCTTTAGCCGTTGCTGATTTAGAGGCTGAACCAAGCGGTTAGACGTGGGATAGGACCGTATTTTGCAGATAAAATTACCCCGAAGATCAGCAACGCCCAATTTTATAGCATTTCAAGGGCATGGGTATTGCCGCTAATAGGTGTCATCTTTTATACAAAGGCCTATCAGAAACCGGTTACAGGGCTGGGAACTATGAGCGTTCATTTTCTGTCCAAACGAGCCAAGTCACTCCTGCACTATCCGCAAGACCTACTTAGAAAACAAAATTAATTAGACTCCAGCATTGGAGGTACAGACGTTGCATGCAACGTCTCTCCAGCATTAATTCTGGATCTTATAAAATCCTTATCCCTTACTTTATCTCAAGAGCCTTTCGACACCTCTTTCTTGAGATGAGTATACCCATAACAGAGGTCTATTCATTGTACTTGGAGTAATGGCTCAGACATTGATGGCGATGGCAAGCGGCTCATTTTAAGACGTTGTCGCACCTTCAGGCGGATAGGACCACTCGACCAACAGGGCGGGCTACACATACCAATACCTGACCATTGTCTCGATCGCTCTCAGACAGGCCACCCGGCTCGTCATCATAGGCCACACTGCCCTCTATGAGCTGATGCTTACACACCCCGCAGCTGCCCATGCGACAGCCGCTAGCCATCTCAATTCCCACCTGTTCAGCCACATCCAGCAGACAGTCGTCTCCATCGCAGCTCACCTCCTTATTCGACTTAGCAAAGACGACCACTGGCTCAGCTGATTGGTCTGCTTCCTGGGGGGGCATGGCCGCTGGCGTGGCCTCTACGTTGGGTGCAGCCTTAGGTGCCGATTTCTTAGGCCCTTTAGCCCCGCCAAAACTCTCCTCAAAATAATTTTTCATTGGAAAGTCTAGACCCTCGAACAGAGATTTTGTACTATCCATAAACCCTTGGGGACCACAGACAAAGGTGGTGAAACACTCAAAGTCTGGCACAATCGCCTTTAGCAAAATCTCTCCCAAACGGCCACGATAGCCGCTCCAGGGGACACCCGTGGTGGGGCGGGTAAGGGTCCAAGCCAGCTCTAGATTAGGATTTTGACGGGCCATTAACTCCAGCCGCTGCCGACAAATAATATCTGCTGGGGTGCGGGCACTGTGGATAAAGACAATCTTAGATGTGGAGCCAGTGTCCCATAGCCATTGAGCCATGGACATCATGGGCGTGATGCCACTGCCTGCTGACACCAATAAATACTTATCTGCCGGATGGTCGATACAGTTAAAGTGGCCAAACGGACCTTGACTATCGACCGTATTGCCCACCGTAAGATGATCGTGCAGCCAGTTAGAGACTAATCCAGGGGCCATACCCTCCTGGGCAGCGGGCACACGCTTGACCGTGATCTCTAGCATGTGGGGGCGAGAGGGGCTAGACGAAATTGAATAGGAACGCTTGACCGGTTTCCCATCAATGTTGAGCTTGAGGGTGATAAACTGCCCCGGCTTATAATCAAACAACCTGGCCGGCTCTGCCCGAAAGCGAAAGGTTTTAACATCGCTAGTCTCTTGGATGATTTGGACACACCGCAGGGTTATGGTGTCTGTAGATGGGGCCGTAATAGTCGGCTGTGTCTGGGGCATTTGCTCAATCGACTCAACCAACAAGGCAAACTCCCCTAGTCGAATAACATCATCAGTGGCTAGGGCATAGGACTGGGTGACAGCCACCGTTTCATTATTAAGACGAGAACCATCGGTGCTACCTAAGTCAGAAAAGTAACAGCGTTGCCCCTGAAACAAGATACGTCCATGGACCCGACTAACCGTTGGACCATCCAACACCAGATCGCAGCTAGGATGCCGCCCAATTAAGCATTCCAGAGCATCCGTTTGTTTCGGCTCCAAACAACTTTCATAAAATTCATTAGTAGATTGGTTGATGACCTTGACTTTTAACATGGTAATAAGTGGTAGATCTACAGGAATAAAAAACTTAAGAGAACGTCAGAACTCTTTCTCCCCACGCATAATCGTTCGCTGATGGGTGGACCCCTGCCTCAACAGCGTACGAGGTAAAGGCGGCGCAATCGGATGGATGGGCTGCTGTAGGACCGTGGCAGCATTAAGCTCTGCCAGTAACTCATAATGCTGTTGAGGCGTAATCTCTAGCTGCTGTTGCAAGTAATGCAGCCGCATGAGACTGTTGGACGAATTTACCTGCTCCGTGTCTAGGGTCTCTTGGAGTACCCCTTTATAGAGCTTCTTGCGATCATACTGGGCTGTATGGGGCAAGGTTTTTGCCAGGACGTAAATTTCATCGGCACTAAGCTGATCGATGGAGCAGCTGACCAAGGGCGTTAACAACTCTGCAGGTAGTTTTGCCAGCTGTCGTTTTAATTTGTCAGCTAAGCTCTCCCGCAGGTACTGCTCGGGGCTACGCTTCCAGGTTCTATAGAGCCATATGGCGCTCAGACAGGCGATGGTTGCCTGAAAGCCAAACTGTAAGGCTAGGGGCCAATTGTTGATCTCGGGACGACCGCCGTAGATAAAGAAAATGTTGAACGCCAGAAAGGTACAAATAGAGAAGAGTCGATGCTGGCTTTGTTCTGGACCCAGGTGGGGAGAGTCTTGCTTAAGGAAACCCCGGTAGCGTTTTTCTAGCTGGATGCCGAAATAAAAGGTTGCGATCGCAAACCCTGCCAACACCAGCGGAGACGCCACCAGCTTAGGTATCGGCACAGCCGACCCAAACCAATACAACCCAGGCTTCCACAAGTTCTCTAACGTGGCAGACTCATGGCTCCAAACGCCAGAAAAGTAATAATCAAAATTACCCGCATAGAACCAATAGTACAGAAAGTAGCCCATCACCAGCCCCAAATAGCCATACTGCACCAGGCGGCGTCCCGGCTTCTGAAGATAGTCCCAGTAGGCCTTCTCACTATCAATATCCATACAGGACGTTTTGCAAGAGATGCAGGCACTTTTCTCATTACCGCCAGCATCTGCTGTGCGGCACATAGACTGGTTTAAACTCTTCGGTACCGACGTATGGGCCTGACTACCTAACAGCCCACGGGGGCCCGTAAACACCGTTTGCACCATGCCAAAGGGGCATACATAGTGGCACCAGCTGCGACCCCCCAGTAACCACACCACCCCGGCTGAGCTAAGCAGGGTAAGCACCAAAAACGTACCCAAAATAGGCCGAACAGAATTTACCAACAGAATGCGTCCATTTAGCCCCAAAAAGAATAGACCAAACTGCAAGTAAAAGTGATTGCGCTCTAGCCAAGGGAAAGCTTTAATCGACGAGCGAGGGGGGATGCCTAAGGCCCGTGGAATCTGGGAAAAGAAGTATAGAGGACAGATACGTCGCCAGGTTTCATGGCCAAACACAAAAACAATAAAAATGCCACAGGGCACCACCATGCCCCAAAAGATCCGAGCCCCAATGGCATAGGGCTCTAGGGGGACGCAATCACCCTGGACCTGGACACAGCGACCTGGGTCTTGATCCATAAGTAAAGTCTGGTCCCTCAGAAGACTCCAGCCATTGGCCGGGTCCGTTAGCCCATGGGAGATCGGATCATAAAATAAGGAAAAAATCAATAGTCCCCAGCCGATCACCAAGACCCATCGAACAACATGCATCCGCTGTTCTGAAATTTTTGACAACATAATACGCTCCCTCCCCTTTTTTCCAATGTGGGGCATGGGGCAGCCATTGGCAGTACCTATTAGGGTGATTTTTTTAAGTACTATGTAGATTATCCGGAGCTATTATCCGCATCCATCTAAACCAGAGAGCACCCCCATGAGCCCAACCGCCCCCCAGAAAAAAGTAATTGTTGTCGGTGCTGGCTGGGCCGGACTCGGGGCCACGTATCAGTTAGCCAAGCAAGGTTATGAGGTGACGCTGCTGGAGGCTGGACCGCAGCCGGGTGGGTTGGTGGCAGGCTGGAAAACCCCCGGTGGCCGTTCCGTTGAGGCCGGCATCCACGGCTTTTGGTATCCCTACAACAATATTTTTTCCCTGGTGGATGAGTTAGGCATTCAGCCCTTTACCCCCTACACCCGCTCATCCCAGTATTCGCCAGCGGGTCTGGAGGTGGAGTCGCCCTTATTTCAGGCGATGCCCTATCTGCCTAGCCCCATGGGCACCTTTATTTACACCCAGTTTAAGCGTCTGCCCCTGGCGGATCGGCTATCGGCCCTACCGCTGCTCTATGCGGTGGTGGACTTTGACAACTCTGACGATGCCTGGAAACGCTATGACGGCATGAGTGCTCGGGAGCTGTTTAAGCAATATGGCGTCTCGGAACGGCTATACAGAGATGCCTTTGAACCGATGCTATTGGTGGGGCTGTTTGCCCCTGGTGAGCAGTGCTCAGCGGCGGCCGCCATCGGGATGCTGTACTACTTTATTTTGGCCCACCAGCCTGACTTTGACGTGCGCTGGTGTCGGGGCACCGT
>ERZ1740072.276-NODE-276-length-21965-cov-4.689046_pt1 | contig 21965 bp, 24 predicted proteins | sample MGYA00581733_ERZ1740072 | MGnify/ENA primary metagenome ERZ1740072 (study PRJEB43018, sample SAMN04849741) | marine metagenome | isolation source: floating plastic debris | place: Pacific Ocean | collected 2008-08-30 | study: EMG produced TPA metagenomics assembly...
GGCATCAGGCTGAATCGACGACCTAAGGTCGGGGATTTCTGGGTGATTAACCTGGATGTCTTCTTCTTCGATCAAATATTGCCCGTATTGTTCGGGCAGGAATTGCGGGACTTGCAGCTCGGGGTCGAGATCGTAGACCAGTTCCTTGGACGTGATCAGCGCGTGATAGCGAATGTCGCGACCCTGATCGCCTGACCACATGCCGCGGCGACCGGATGGGTCGGTCTGATCGTCGAACTGAAGCTGGCCTGAAAGGATGTTCTCGCGAACGATGTCCTGTCGTTCATCCGCGGCTGGAAGGAATGTAGTGACGTCGACATCGCGATCATCGCCGACAAAGCTCATCGACAGCGAATAATCGTACATCGTGACGGCACGTAGCTGTTTAAGCAGGGTTGGCGCGCTGTTCAGGTGCCATACCGAAAGGATCGCACAGATCGCGATGAGCCAAGCGCTCGGATGCCGCACAAACGCGACCAGCCGTGTTTGCCAAGTCATGTTGAGTGTCTAACCCCACCTCGGATCGCTTCATCGGCCGTTCTTTTTTAGATCGGTTGCGGGCCTTCTCCTCCAACAACCAACGGTCCGTTAATCGATATTAACCATCAAGCCGCGCGCCTATACTCCAATCATTGACGGTTGGCGACTCTTTTTATTTCGCTTCCAATCATGGAGAAAATACGACCAAAGCTTGTCGGGGTCACGCCTAAAGCGCTTTAATAATTAGCAATAGTCTTGCAATTTGCGTCGCAAAATCTTGCCAATCGGATTCTTTGGCAGCTCTTCAATGAAGTGAACACGGCGCGGCACTTTGTAGCCCGTCAGTTCGCTGCGACAGTGCGCCATGACCGATTCAGCGGTCAGGTTTTCATCCTGTTTGACCACAAAAGCGTGCAATTCCTCGCCGCCGCTGGCGACTCGAATACCAGCGCTTGCCGCTTCGCCGACGCCCGGACAGGTCGACAGAATGCCGTCAATCTCATTCGGAAAGACATTAAATCCGCTGACCAGAACCATATCCTTGCAGCGATCGACAATGTGCAGCTCTCCGCGCGCATCGAAGCGGCCCATATCGCCCGTCTTGAACCATTCACCGTGATAGGCGTTCTGAGTCTCCTGGTCACGCCCCAAATAGCCTTGCATCACTTGCGGACCGGAGATCAGGATCTCACCGACCGTGTCGGTCGCTGTTGTGACGGCATCATTGTGCAGGATGCGCACTTCCGTACCGGGCAGCGGTGTGCCGGCAGAGCCAGGCGATTTGCTGACAGAATGGTCGCGCACGGCAATCAGCGTCGTGGCTTCGGTCATGCCATAGCCTTCGACAATATTTGACCCGGTCGCCTGCATCCAGGATTTGGCCGTATGGTCATGCAGCGCAGCAGCGCCGGAAATCGTCGTTTTGATACACTTGCCAGATTCCTGAAACCAGTCTTCCTCGAGCAGTTTCTCGAACAAAGTGTTCACGCCTGGGAAAATGTCCGGCTGAAACTTCTTGAAGGCCGCTTTCATATTGGTCAGCGGGCGCGGATTCGGGATCAGGACCAAATGACCGCCATTGGTGATGGCGATGACCGATGCGAGCATACCGAAGACATGATAAACGGGTAGCGCCAGCAACATGGACTGGTTCGGCGTGGTCAGCAGGGTCGGGCAGGCGCCGGCAAATTGGGCGATATTGCTCATCAGACCATTTTCGGTCAGGCGAACCCCTTTCGAGACGCCGGTCGTGCCGCCAGAATACTGATAAATCGTATCCCGCTGCGGATCCAGATCTGCCACATAGTCAAAAGCTGTCGGATCCGGCTTAGGCGCCTTTGCGAGAATGTCATTCAACGTTCGGTGCGACCCTTCAAAGGCGCGATCAAGCTTCTTGACCTTGCGCAGCAGGAAGTTCAGCGCCCCGCGCGTCACCGGCTTGAAGAAATCGGTCACCGAAATCGCAATCACCTGGTCGACTTGTGTGCCCTCGACCGCCTCTTCCATCATTTCGGAGAAAATGGTGGATCCGATCAGGCAACGCGCCTGGCTGTCTTTCAACTGTCGCCGGGTTTCGGCCGCGGTGTAGAGCGGGTTCACGTTCGTGACCGTCAGGCCTGCGAGGAAAACACCGAGCAGGCTCACAATGTAAGAGGTACAATTCGGCGATTGAATCGCCACGACGTCGCCCTGCGCATAGCCGAGGTCCTGGCGCAGGTAATTGGCCAGTTTCTGAGCCGATTGAATAGCGGTTCTGAAATCCGTCGTCTCGGCATGGCCGGTTGGTAGCGCCGTGGTCAGGAAGGGATAGTCGGCATAATTCTCCTGTGCGATCAGGATTTTTTCATGCAATCGCCCGGGATTGAGATCCACGAGCGGACGGGGAGAAAGTGCGACGTTTGAAGGGGTCAGAATAGCCATTATGTGCCTCTTTTGGGTACAGGTCTGGCCTACCGGATTTAGCTTTGAATCCCGTTACGGTTGATAGGTGAATTTTATGGAATTGGCTTAAGCCGCCTTTGCAGCCTTGGCCTTGCGATTGGCTTCACGGGTGGCCAGAAACTCATCCAGTTGCCGCGCCGCCATTGGCGAGAGTGGGCGATCGACAATGTCTTCACCCAGCGCGCGCAACATATCCTCGCCGGTCACTTTCTGCCGGCCCCTCTGGGTCACTCGTGTGACATAGATGGAGCGCAGAATTTCGGCTCCGGACTCGTCTGACCAGGTATGCCACATCTCAACATAGTGTTCGCGCCAACCGACCACCCTTGTATGGATTTCAATCATGCCTTGCGGCACGCGTGGCTGTTTGCGGGTTTGAATCGAGCTCAACACCATCGGCACCCAGCCCTGGCGTCGCACCACGTCTGACATTTTCGTCTGGATGAAAAAGTTGACCAGCGAGACATCAATGTAAGATGGCACGCGCGAGGGCAGAAGGTGGCCGTCGCGATCGAGGTCCGACCGCCGCAACTTGAACCGATAACGTGTGCCATCCCAGACATTCGCGTCACGTGGGCCGCGAAAGGTTCGGAATACTGTCAAAAGAAGGGTCAGGAAAAGATCCATATTACTCTACGAAAACCACAATAATGAGCGCTTGTACAAATACTCACTAGCGCGTTAACACACCGATCGTAAACGATTTCGTTGCAAGGCGAAAACTCAGAAAGAGTTTCTATCACATGGCGGAAGCATCGTATCTCATTATCGGGGGCGGCCCAGCCGGGCTGACCATGGCGCGGATGTTGAAGGATCGCGGCGTCGAAGACGTCACAATCCTGGAAGCCTCATTCAAGGTGGGCGGGAAGTGCCTGACCAGCGGGATTGGCGATCATGTGGTTGAGTTCGGCACGTGTTACGCCATCTGGTCGCATCGCTATGTGCTCAAACATATGAAGAAGCTCGGCATTCGCCGCAATTATCTGAAAGCGCAGCGGATCGATGATCGTGAATTGCTGGACTATATCCGCGATGGCGCTGGTCCACCATTTGCGGTTCAGGCGATCAAATATGCCTGGATGCGCTGGCGTCTGATGCGGCGCGCTGCGAAGGGCGATCCGGGCGTTAATGAAACGCTGGCCCAACCGACCGCGACCTGGCTCAAGGCCAACAATCTCGGCAAGATTGAGCGGATGATGCACCGCGTCGTGACATCGATCGGTTATGGCTATCTCGACCGGACGCCGCTGGTTCATGCCATGCGCTGGGTCGACATTGACATGCTGATCACGGGCGCGATCAAGTTCACGGTTATGCCGGAAGGGGGTTGGCAGCATTTCTGGGATCGGCGCGCCGACAATCTGACCGTGCATCTCAATCGGAACGTCGCATCCATCACGCGCCGCGACGATGGCGTTACCGTGGAAACCGACGACGGAACCAAGTACCAGGCTGATTACTTGATCAATACGATTCCGATGGATGAGTTTGGCCAACTCACCGACGCGACCCCTAACGAGGCCCGGGTTGCCACTGCCGTGAACTGGGCGGGCTATACCACCACGCTGGTTTCGGTTGAGGCCTGGGCACACACCGCCCCGGTCAATGCCTGGAGTGATACGTGCGCTGATGATGGCAAGGATGGCCAGTTGCTGTTTTCCAGATATGAATGCGAAGATGAAGGCGGACGGTCATTCTTCTCCGTCGGCCAATCCTCGGCGGCATATGGCGCGGAAGAATTGAAAGAGCTCGCAGTGTTCAGTGCCGAGCAGAAAGGCGCTGTGGATCCGTATGTGGTTCAGCAAATCATCTGGAAATACATGCCGACTTATGCGCCAGATCAGATCCGTGAAGGGCTGTTGCAGACCATGATCACCATGCAGGGCGAAAAACGCACGTTTCATACCGGCTCGAGTTTTTCACATGAAGCGGTATCGACAATATCGACCTTTAATGCGCGCTTGCTTGCATCGGCAATGACTTGATCGTCTCACCGTCAATTTGCACCTGATCCGACGGAACGACCGCCACCAGATTGACCGATTTCTCGCCGTCGAGATCTTCGCGATACTGCCCGCCAAGATTTTCGATATGCGTCGCCGACATGTAAGACGCATAGGCATCCAGCGTCACATCTGAATCGCGCTCCTGGGAGATGACCCCCTTTGCATTGCTGGCCGTCGCATTGCCACCGTGGACGCCGCGGACCACGAAACAAATCGCATCCGATCCGTCTGGCATGGCGCGAACATGCATGGTCAGCTTGCCTTGCGGCCCCACGGTCCGGTGCGCCTTGAGGCACATTTGTCCGAGTGCGCGTGTCAGGGATCCACTGGCAGACGACTTGACCAGCAAGTCTTCCGGAATGGCTTGCACGACATTATGCAGTGTCAGATCATCAATATCAGTTTGCGCCATTTCGGTCAGTTCTTCGCCGAATATTTCGCGCAGTTTGACCATTTCCGCATCGACCAGATGTGCGTTGTCATCCAAAGAGTGCCGCGTCATGGAAGACATCAGGCGCTCCAGATCTTTAGACGCATTCATGATCAGATTGGCGAGATTCCCCAGCTCTTCATCGTCAAACCTTATGCGCGAATCCGGCTGTAATAGACGTGCATATTTCATGATCGTCTTGATCGGATAGATCACTTCGCGCGAGATCGATTCAAAGAAAGCCGATTTGGTTTGCAGGGCCTTTTCAGCCTGCTGGCGCGAGCGCAGAATGGTTTGCTGGCTTTCGACCAGCGAACTGACATCCTCGATCAACTCGATCTGATCGCCTTCGACGCCGTTGAATTCGGTCTGACGGAAATAGCGGCCCTGCCAGAAATGGAAGCCCTCGCGGGTCACATTGCCATGCGCCAGCGCATCGCGGTTCTCGACCATGTTTGAATTGGAGAAGACCACTTCACCCGTATTGTCCTGGATTTCGAGTCCGATGCCGAGCGTCTTAACCGCCGATTCCAGGCGGCCTTTGGACAGTTCGAGGCCCAGCCGTACGCGTAGCATTTCGACCGTGTCGTGATACTTCAGGTGGGCCATATAGACCATGGTCACGCCAAGCGTGCCGCCCATGGCGGCGGTGATAATTGCGGCTGCGCCATCAATGAAGACGAGCGAGAAGACGGTGACCGGCAAAGCCCCGGCCAGGAAGCGCGCTGACATGCCGGCATTTGAACCGAGACAAGCGGCGGCGGCCGCACACATGCCGGTCGACAGCGCCGCCAATGTGATATTGGCGGCCGGATCAGGACCGGCAAAGATCAGACAACTGGACGCCCACCAGGCGCCGAACAGGAAATTGTTGCGCGCCCCCTTTTTCAGGAATCCGCCAGACAGTTTCACATCCTTCGGCACCCGCGCCATCATCACGGCGCCCTTATACTGGTAGAAGGAGAAGAAGAGGATCGGGAACCACCAGATCAGTGCAAGCCACCACTGAGTGAATTGCATAAAGATCAGAGTGACCGCCGTACTGTTGATCGCGGTGATCAAGGCCAGTGGCTTCATCACGGCCGACAGTTGATCAAAGAGTTCGCGTATGACGACGTGCTTCAAACGGCCGTCGGGCAGTTCCAAGGTACCGTGTACGATACTGTTGAATACGGACTTGGTCGATATGCGCATTCTGGCTTCATGACACAGAGATCTTGAGAAACCGGTCGCCTTGTTCGCAAATCTGATTTCAATTTCTTGAGGAACAGTCAATCAAGCTTTCCAAATCGTAAATCGCGCAGGCGAAATTCGAAACGGTAAGAAATATGAAAGGGGCTTGGCGTCAGAATGGCGTCAGATCCATCAGCCCGTCGGACCCCTGCATTGCTGCGCACCAGGACCCATAAAAAGTCATAGCTTAATTTCGATAATATCACTATTCGTATCGAGAATGGCTGTTAAAGTCATTTTTCTCAAGAATTAGGAAGAACTCCATGTCAGAAAACCAGAACGTCATTTATGAAATGATGAAGACCTTCTTTGAGCAGAATGTTCCATATGCGAAGCATACCGGGATTGAATTGCTTGAAATCGCAGACGGTCATGGCGCAGCGAAGCTTCCTGATCGCTCCGAAACAACCAATCATATGGGCACGCAGCATGCCGGAGCGCTGTTTACCCTGGCCGAGGCCGCATCCGGGGCGGCATCAGTGTTCCTATTTGCCGACAAGGTAACCACGGTTAAGGCCGCGATTGTCGAAGCCAATATCACTTATTTGCGTTCTGCCCGCGGCGAGATCATTGCCGATGGCAAGCTTCGCCAATCTGGCGCGGAGATTCTCTCAACGTTCAATGCTGATGGTAAAGTCGACTATATGGTCGACGTTGTCCTGAAAGACTCCAAGGATCGAGAGGTCTGCAAGATGGATGTGCAATGGTCGATCAAGTCGATCGTACCGGCCAGCTGATCTTGATAAAATTGTAAGCTGCCGCGGATCCGGCTGACGTGATCTGCGGCGGTTTGCTTTTCAATTCTGCAAAAACCGTTCTATGTCGCGATGAAAACAAATTCGCGTGGGAACTGGCATGACAAAGAATCCTGTAAACGATTACGCCCTCGATCAGGTCTGGCGGCATGGGCGCTCTTACAATGGCTGGACCTCGGACAGCGTCCCGGAAACCTTGATCCGGGCGATCTATGATCTGACGAAAATGGGAATGACGAGTGCTAATTGCTCGCCGGCTCGATTTGTCTTCCTGCACTCGAGCGAGGCGAAGGAACGACTGAAGCCACATCTTATGGAAGGCAATGTCGAGAAAACCCTGGCCGCGCCGTGGGTCGTTATCATTGCGCATGATCTGGAATTTCACGAAAAGATCCCGGAACTTTTCCCGCACAATCCGGGGGCCAAGGACTGGTTTGCCGATGAGCAGAACCGCCATACCACCGCGTTTCGAAACGGCACGCTGCAGGGCGCTTATCTGATGCTGGCGGCCCGAGCGATCGGGCGTGATTGCGGACCCATGTCTGGATTCAACAATGCCGGGGTGGACGAGGAATTCTTCCTGCCCAATGAAGCGACCAGGACCTGGCGTTCCAACTGGCTGTGCAATATCGGCCATGGCGACGACTCGACGATTTTTGAGCGTAGTCCGCGTCTGGCATTCGAAGATGCCTGCCTGATCCTGTAAGGCTTGGTCGATGCTGGTACTGGCCATCCATACGGCAGGACCTGCATGTGATATTGCCTTGCTGCGCGATACAGACTTACTGGGTGAGCAGCGTGAAGCGATGGCTCGCGGCCAGGATGCGCGATTGCCGGGTCTGGTCGAAAATCTGCTCAATGACGCAAAGGTAGAGCTGGCGCAGATTGATCGTTTCGCCGTAATTACGGGGCCCGGCTCATTCACCGGCATTCGGGTCGGCGTTGCATTTGCCCGCGGTCTGGCTCTGGCGGTCGACAAACCCTGTATCGGTGTCACGTCGATGGAAGCGGCACTTCCGGGCGGACAGCAAGGATCCGCCATGGTTGCCTTGCCGGCGCAGAAACGACCGCCGGATGTGACCTTCTGGACCCAGACGTTTCGGACCGGGTCTGCAACCGGCCTGCCCCGCGAGACGCGGGTCGAGGACTTATTGGATCTGCTGCGCGAACGGCCCCATATGCTGTACGGGGAAGTACCGGCATTGGAGCCTTTTTTTGATCCTGGCTTGATCCACGCCGCGATGCCGACCGCGCGACATGCTGCGCGGGTTGCCATGACTTTGGATCCGGAGGAGCGTCCGGCTCATCCAACCTATGTGCGGGCGCCCGATGCGGCTCTTCCGAAAGTCAGACCTGAAGCATGACCCGGCCCGTTGAATTGCTTGGAACCGCCGCGGACGATCTGGCTTCGGTTCACGCGTTGGCGTTTTCAAGGGAAGCCGCCTGGCGCGTCTCAGAGTTCCGGGATTTGCTCAATCAGCCCGCGACCCTGGCACGGGGTATTCGGGACAATGAAACGCTTGTGGCGTTCATCTTGATACAATTGGTTGAGGGCGAGGCGGAGATCCTGACGCTTGCCACCGCGCCGCAAGCGCAGCGACGTGGGCACGCGCGTACGCTTGTCGCAAACCTGGAGCAGGAATTGCGGCCTTCGGGTCTGCAAAATTGGCTATTGGATGTCGCCGCGGACAATGCACCCGCCCTCGCATTCTATGAAAGCCTTGGATTTCAGACAGACAGCCTTCGCCGAAACTACTATAAACGCCTTGAAGGCGGGTCGATTGATGCCATTTTGATGTCAAAGACCGTGGGTGGACAGATCAGTACATAAAACGCTACAGGATCGCTTATGGATCGTTTGGAAAAACTCTGCGCCGAAAAAGGCCTCCGCATGACTGAGCAACGCAAGGTCATTGCCCGAATTCTGTCTGTTGCGGATGATCATCCGGATGCAGAAGAGCTGCACCGTCGTTCGAATGCCGTTGACAGCAATATCTCTCTGGCCACCGTCTATCGAACCGTCAAACTGTTCGAAGAGTATGGGATTATTGAACGCCATGATTTTGGCGATGGCCGCGCCCGCTATGAGGAAGTGCCGGACGAGCATCATGACCACCTGATCGATGTAAAATCCGGCAAGGTCATCGAATTCCACAACGAGGAAATCGAACGGCTGCAAATCGAGATAGCAAAGGCGCACGGCTATAAACTGGTCGATCACCGACTCGAACTCTATGCTGTGCCACTCAAAGATGGCGAAGACTAGGATCTCGTGAGTCGCACCAGCTCGTTCCTGATTGCCATGACCGGCGGGTCCGGGTCCGGCAAATCCACGGTTGCGGAAGCGCTCTATAAGCATTGCGAGCAAACTGGCATCGTCATTTTCAATGAGGATGGCTATTACTGGCCGATGAGCCATTACGGGCCGGCCGACACGGACGCGCAGCGCCAGGCAATTATTGCCCGGGTCAATTATGATGACCCGATCAGCAAGGAAACCCAGCTGATGGCCCGTCAATTGGCAGACCTCAAAGCGGGGCGAACCATTGAGCAGCCGGTCTATGACTATGACCGCCATGATCGCAGCGAAGAAACCCGCACAATTCAGCCAGCCCCGATCATCATTCTGGAAGGCATTCACGCCCTGTCCGTGCCGGAATTGAAGCCGCTGATCGATTTGTCCATCTATGTTGATACGCCGGACGATCTGCGTCTGGCGCGACGCCTGCGCCGGGATGTGGTGGAGCGTGGCCGCAGCGTCGAGAGCGTTCTGGCGCAATATCTCGGCACGGTCCGCGCTGCGCATTATCGGCATACTTATCCAGCCATGTTTGAAGCTGATCTTGTGATCGCGGATGAAGGCCTGCCCGCCTATGGCCAGGTGCGAGCGAGTGAGGATGCCATTGCCCGCATGCTCGCCCCGATCCTGGACCGTATGAGATCAGAAGCTGTGATTTAATCGATCTCGCGTTACACTCGCCGCGATGAAGCGGCTTTTTATCCTCTGTCTCGGTGTGCTGACCTGCTCAAGCGCGGCTTTTGCCTGCAATATTGCCAGCGATCAGGCGCGGTTGCAGATCGTGGATTATGTCCGTGAGGGCCGCGTCTGTCTGGAAACGCCACCTGAGGGGTTCCGCTTCGATGAAGTTGTCGAGCGGGCCTTTATGACCAAGATGAATGAGGAGCGGAATCGAAAAGGTCTACACGCGCTGAAGCTTCGCACGGACTTGCGCCCTGCCGCCCGGTTTCAGAGTTTGGACATGGGCGTGAACGAGTTTTTCGAGCATGAGAGTCCGGATGGACGCCGGGCTGCAGCGCGGATTGCGGCCTTCGACCGAACACTGCTGGCGCAGAGTACGGGGGAGAATATCGCGGTGTTCGGACCCGCCAAATGCTATGATCAGAATGACAATCAGGTCTCCTGTTTCAATCTGCCGGGCTTCAGATTGCCCTCCGCCTCGGATATTGCCGAAGACCTTCACCAGAAGCTGATGGAAAGCGAGGGTCACCGCGCCAATATTCTGTCCGAGGACTTTACCCATGCCGCAGTCGGGGTTGCGCGTACCGATTCTGGTTTCTATGTGACGCAGCTTTTCGCCAATCCGGTCGGAACTCTGCCGACGCCTCTGCCCGCCCTGTATGAGGTCGATACCCGACTGGATGTGATGCCAGACCTGACCGGCTGGACCGTGGGTAATTATACTTTGATGGATTCAGATGGGACGCGGATTGATCTGAAATCAGATCGACTCCGAGGCCTTGCCCCGGGTGATATGACTCTGATCGTCACCGGAGAACGGACAAGTGAAGAAGAACGCGGTGCGCAGACATATATCCGGACCGAATGGCTGAATCTAAACGGCCCGTCCTTTACGCTGAGCGCCGCTAAAGGAAGCTAGCGATTTCGCCAATCGGTTTTTTGACCAGGGCGTGATTGGGCACCATGGCATGCTCTGCCGGATAACCAGCGACGAGGATCAGGAACGGCTTCTCAGTCTCGGGACGGCCGCAAATACCATTCAGGAACTTCATCGGATTGGGCGTGTGGACCAGTGTGGCGAGGCCGGCATTGTGACACGCCGCGATCAGCATACCCGTGGCGATGCCGACGCTTTCATGAATGTAGTAATTCTTCCGATCTTCGCCTTCACGTATGCCGCCGCGCCGCTGCGCAAAGATACAGATCAGCCAGGGCGCGATTTCCATATAAGGCTTGTCCGCATCAGTGCCGATCGGGGCCAGCGCATCAATCCATTCCTGTGCCGCGCGTCCGGAATAGAATTCGCGTTCTTCGGCTTCGGCGGCGCTGCGAATTTCGGATTTCTTCTCCTGTGACCCGACACAGGCAAAATACCAGGGCTGATGGTTGGCGCCGCTTGGCGCAGTCCCGGCGGCGAGCACACATTGCTCGATAATCTCTTGCGGCACGGCTTTGTCGGAAAACGCGCGAACGGAGCGCCGGGTTTGCATTTGCGTGTGGAAGGCCACGGCGCGAGCTTGCATTTCAGCTTCAGGATAGGCCGGAAAGTCGGCGCTGAGCGGAACGTGGGTTTCAGGACTGGTTTTCATCGCCGACCCGCTTCTGCGCCAATTTTATAGACCTTTTCCATCCAGTCCTTGATCTTCGACTCGGAGGCCGTTTTGGCCGCGGCGAAATGGTTGTAATTGGTCACCTTGATGCCGGTAAAGCCAAGCACTTGTTTGGTGATCCGATGCTTATGGGCATTGCCATACATGAATTTGAGAAACAGGCCCGGCGTGTCGGCATTGACCACGACATCCGCGGTGCGACCTTCCCATAATTTGTCCCACCAGGGATCATTGTCATGATAGGCAAACGCAATACCCGGCAAGAAAGAGCGATCAATTGCGCCCTGCATCTTTGCGGGCATGCCGCCCCACCAGAGCGGATGGAACCAGGCCATATGCTCCGCCCATTCGATGGTCTCTAGAAACGCGCGCAGGCTGGGCTCGTGCTCCTTGCGCTGTTTGTAGCCATGCGTCAGATCTAAGTCGAAAGACATGTCATGCAGGTTTATGCGCCGAATTTCAGAGCCTTGCGATTCGGCGCCCCGCTGATAGGCATCGGCCAGCCCATGACTCAGCGATGTCTCGTTCGGGTGTCCGACCCAGATGAAGAGTTTGGCGGCCAAGGCTTATTCCTCCGGCAAGTCCGGCACACCAACCGCATGGAACCCGGCATCGACATGCAAGACTTCGCCGGCAATCGAATGTCCGAGTGACGACAAGAGATAAAGCGCGCAGCCAGCCACGCCTTCCATCCGGGTGTCTTCCTTGAGCAGGGACCAGTCCTTGCCTGTGCCCATCAGTGACTTGCCGCCACGAATGCCGGCCAGAGACAGAGTCCGCATCGCGCCAGCCGAGATGGCGTTGACGCGAATGCCCTGCGTGCCCAGATCACGCGCGGCATATCGGGTCGAAGCTTCCAGCGCCGCCTTGGCAACGCCCATGACATTATAGCTCGGCACTGTACGCTCGGACCCGAGATAAGTCATGCAGATGATCGATCCGCCATCCGGCATGATTTCCGACGCGCGGCGAGCGGAATCGATGAAACTGTAGACGGAAATATCCATCGCCCGGCGAAAGCCTTCGCGTGACGTATTGGCGACCATGGAGCCCATCAGCTCATCCTTGCCGGCAAAGGCGATGGAGTGGACGAGGAAATCAATCTTGCCCCATTTGTCCTTCACCGCCGCAAAGGCGGCGTCCATGCTCGCATCATCGGTGACATCCGCCGGGATCATGAAATCCATGTCGATGCTCTCAACCAGGGGCCGGACCCGCCGTTCCAGAGTTTCCCCCTGATAGGTGAAACAGATTTCTGCGCCCTGAGCAGCCAATTGCTGGGCAATGCCCCAGGCGATGGAGTTCTTATTCGCTACACCCATGATGATGCCGCGCTTGCCTGCCATCAGATTGCCGGTCGGCATGTCTCCATAATCGGCCATATTCGGGGCTCCTTGCTCTTGGTCCTGTTGAACAGAGGGCTATTCGCGCCCGGCATTGGCGTCAAGCGATGTCGCTGCCCTGGCGTGGGCAGCACTGACTGGACCTTCCCTGCATTCGTTAATAAAGATTAACGCATTATGGGGCGTAACACATGGTGATAAGAGCGGGTCTGTTTGTGGCCGCGCTGGCAATGCTGTCGGCGGGCGGGTCGGCGAGCACGGTGCATGAAATCCGCTTTGTTCAGTCGGCTCAGGTTCTGGTCTGGCAAGGTGATGTCTGGGTCGGGCAAGGATCGTCCGTCGACCTGATCGGACAGGAATTCATCGAAGCTGTGCCATTTCCTGGATCCGGCCTATTGGATTCTGTCGCGCCAAGCGATCTCCCACTTACGGGCCGTATGCGGCTGAAGATTGCCAGCAATTCTGCATTTACGATCCAAACAAGGCGGTCGAACCTCACGCCAGAGGTTGAGGTTCGTATCGTCCAGGTCGGGCCCAATGCGCGAGCCTCGGGCCTCGTATCTGAAGGCGCCCCCGGGATTGTCTTTCACCAGGCCGAAAAAACGGCGCACCGTCCTGGTGCGCCAGAAACACAGGCGATCGAACTCGAACTCTCCTGGACCGGTGCCGCCCCGTCCGACATGCGCGTCATAGCAAGCCAATGAAATTGCAGTGGTTTTAAGAGCTTCTTAGCGCCCTCGCTTTAACGCCTTAGGGGTGAGGCGGAACATCAAACATATGGCAATGCCCTTGGCGATGGGCCTGGGAAGCGTCCTCTACGGCGCCGCACAGGCGGATACGATTGATCGTCCGCACTTTGAACTGGAGGGCCTGGTTATTGTCTGGGCCGCAGATGCCGCGGGGGCTGCGCCGGTTGTCTCCGACTTTATTGTCGATTCCGGGAATGGTACCAGCGCGGCTGGTTCCGGCGATGTCGATCTGATTGCCTCCGACGCTTATGCGGTCGTCACCGGGACCTTGATTTCAACGCTGGACGGCGTGGCCAGCGCGACGGGAGGCATGCCCTTTATCCTTACTGATACAGGCAATGGCACGATTGATACGGATACCAATGGCGATGGCGTGGTCAGTGGCGCTGACGCGTTCACGTCCTTTGGCATCCAGGACATCAGCGATGCCCGCGTCGACGCTGTCCGGCAATCCTCAAGCTTCTATGTCGCTTCGAATGTGCCTTTCGCGATTGATGCCCAGGCCTTCACACCCAGCACGTTTACCGAGTTCATTCTGCTGCTGATCACGCGGGTACAGCTCTCCGTATCCCAGGCGGGCGATGATGGTCTGGCATTTGGTACCAGCGCACAATTGCCGCATTCCGGCGGCGCCACCGCGGGCTTCGCGCCGAGCTTGCGATTGTGGGACCTGCGCACACCGCAAAACGTCTTTACCGGCAATCAACGCACCGCCGCTGCGCCCGGCACTTTGGCGGATCAGTCGGTTCGGTTTGACGCCGAGTATGCGATCGCCGCCGCCAATCTGGCCGGCTATGACCTGTCGCTCGGCACGTTCGATTTCCAGGTCGAAGTGGTCTACACTGTCTACGTGCCCTAGGGCCTATTTACCGGGCTTGTCGACCAGACCCACGCGCATGTCGATCGCAGTATAGCTCATGTCTTCATCCGCAAAGACGCGGCCATCGGCGATGCCGAGAATAAGCCGGCCGCGGCGCACTCGTTTCATATCGATTTCATAGCGCACGAGTTTGGTGTCTGGCGTAATCTCGCCGGTAAACCGCACCTGACCCACGCCGAGGGCGCGCCCCTTGCCATAGGATCCCGTCCAGCCAAGCCAATACCCGACCGCCTGCCACATCGCGTCGAGACCGAGACAACCCGGCATCACCGGATCGCCCGGGAAGTGGCAATCAAAGAACCAGAGGTCTGGATGAATGTCGAATTCGCCAATTACGTGACCCTTGCCAAATTCGCCACCATCTTCGGAAATCTCAGTGATCCGATCCATCATCAGCATTGGCGGCGTCGGCAATTGTGCATTGCCAGGGCCGAACAATTCGCCCGCGCCGGATTTGAGCAAGTCTTCTTTGCTATAAGACGGCTGAGGGGTGTGGAATTCGTGCGGTCCCTTCATCGAAACTGGCCTCGCTGATTTGAGTGACGCATCTGTCTTTTGCAGATACTGGATCGCCCGGCCTTATACGCATGTGCGCAGTGCGGCAAGGCCTTGCGGGCCTAGAGATTATCGGTTGCGACTTCCGTGCCCCAGAGTTCCGATTGCGGCAGCCAGCCCGACTGGCGGCCAATCCTGATCTTGCACCAGCCGGCATCACATGTCGTCAGTTCTGCAATGACGCCAGCCTTGAGATGGGCCTTGGCGCGCGCCTCGGCCGACGGTTTTTGCTTCAGTTCGACATCGCGGGTCACGAGCGTGGTGCGCGTCTCGGACAGCATTCGGGCTTGCATCCACACTTCATCGCCGTCCGGATCGCGGACCCGGCGCCAGCCATGCGTCTCACGGACCACCAGCATGGGCAGGCCCTCGCGTTCATAGCGCCATAGAATTTCATGATCCAGGTTCGGGCCCTGACGACCGTGCACGGCCGAATAGCGCAGCGATTCAAAGCGCGGCAGGGCTTTGCCAGAGAAGCGACTGATCTTTACAGTTTCAGCAGATTGGCGCGCTTCAACCGTCATCATCCCGACCCCTCCAAACAGGATCAGACACAGAAGAGAACGAGCAAACAGCGCTGTCATAACTGCTTTTTTGCCGATTGAGGTGAATCGTCCGTAAAACAGCGCATTGGCGAGCTGCTTTTGCTCTGCTAAGCGCGGACAGGAAAGCGAGGAAGCATGTCAGATACGCGCCTGAAGGTCATTGTCACCCGCCGCCTGCCAGATGCGGTGGAACTGCGCCTGAAGGAACTGTTTGATACTGAGCTCAACCCGTCTGACGCCGCCTTCACCCCTGAGCAATTGATCGATGCGGTGCAGCGCGCCGATGTGCTGGTGCCGACCGTGACCGACCCGGTTGATGGCCGCGTGCTTAGCCAGGCGGGTGACCAGTTCAAGATGATCGCGCAGTTCGGCGCCGGGGTCGACAATATCGATGTTCAGACCGCGAATGAGCATGGCGTCACGGTGACCAATACGCCGGGTGTGCTGACGGATGACACGGCGGATGTGACCATGGCGCTGATCCTGGCTGTGCCGCGTCGTCTGCGGGAAGGCATCGAACTGATGGATGCTGGCACGTTTGATGGCTGGGCGCCGACATGGATGATGGGGCGCCGTTTGTCCGGCAAGCGCCTCGGCATTATCGGCATGGGCCGGATCGGCCAGGCAGTGGCGCGCCGGGCCAAGGCGTTCGGGCTGCAAATCCATTATCACAATCGCCAGAAAGTCTCGCGCCTGATCGAGGAAGAACTGGACGCGACGTATTGGGACAGTCTCGATCAGATGCTGTCGCGCATGGATATCGTCTCGGTCAATTGTCCGCACACGCCCGCAACCTTCCATTTGTTGAATGCTCGCAGACTGGACCTGATGAAGCCCGAAGCCTTCATCGTGAACACTGCGCGCGGCGAGGTGATTGATGAAGCCGCGCTGGCCCAGGCGCTTCAGACGGGCAAACTGGCTGGCGCCGGGTTGGACGTGTTTGAGCGCGAACCGGCGGTCAATCCGGACCTGATGGGCCTACCCAATGTCATTCTCTTACCGCATATGGGCTCGGCCACGGTCGAGGGGCGAATTGAAATGGGCGAGAAGGTGATCATCAACATCAAGACCTTCGCCGATGGGCATCGCCCACCCGACCGTGTGATCCCGGCAATTTTATAAGCGCCTTAGGGCGTGATCAGTGCACGCTCACCGCTTCGAGCTTATAGGCTTCAGCGGCGGCTTCGGCAGCGGCGCGGCCTTCAATAATGGCCAGCTTCTGGCCTTCGCCATTGGTCACAACCACCAGATCTTCGAGATCCTCGACGCCGCGCAAGGCATCTGCGGGCAGCTCAGCGAGCTCCAGCTCGTTAATGTTGCGGAAATAGACAAACCGGCTGAAATCAAGTTCGCCGGCGGTCGGCTTTACAAGGTCGTTCATGGTCTACTCCTTCCGTTCTTAGACAGGACCAGAACACCGGACGCCTCGCGAGACCCCATCATGGCAGCCCCGCCTTTGGAGGTTTGGTGTTACAGTGAATCTAGGAAGCCATGGTGTCACCATCAAGGCGCAGGCGTTCACATTGAGTTGTGAATGGGTGTGGTGCTGGAAAATCAAGCAGCGCGCGCAGCCCGACAAGCGGGCGGTATCGTTCTCGAATTTGCCGTTTGGAACGTCGAAGTCGACTGGCGCGCGGATACTGACACGCTCTTGCCAGATATGCTGCAGAGTCGATGACTTTAAAATTCTTTTGAAGATCTACCGCCGTACCTGTTTTTAACTAAGAGTGTGTGTGACCACAAAATTCAAGATCTCGCTACGTCGAGTCAATAAAAGCGAGATTGTAACTAAACTATTCAGGAGGACTGAGCGTGATATCTATCGGAACCCCTATTCACTTCGGAGCAATACTCGCTGCGATAATGCTCGCCGCGTGTCAGGCCTCGATACCAGAAACAGGTGATCTCAGTGCGGAAACGGTGAGTGTGCAAACTGTCGTCGATGATGCCCCAGATGGCGAAGCACTCGTGTCCGCCTATCAGAATTGGAAGACATCGATCCTAAACAGCTCCAAGGCTCATAGCATTAAATGGCGAGAAGACAAGCGGCTGCTCTGGATCAATGCCAACGCTGAGCCAGAGGGGTTTGCACGAGACGTTGCGCTCCGAGTGATCCACGACCAGTTTCCACGTAATGCGAGCATCTGGGACCCTGTTGAGGTCTCTAAGATAATCGAAGAAATCGACCCACCCATTACCGATGAAAAGCTTAGCTTCATCAGTCGGTATTTATTCCAGCAGATGCAGACAACCGATGCGGAGAACGCTGTTTGGATAGAAGAACAATATGCCTTGAATCAGGGTTGGTTCAAAATTTCGGACTATGGAACGTTCGCTTCAACGAATGCTTGGCTTCTGGTCCAGCACGCGGTGCACCGCCCAGACTTCATGGCTCAGGTGCTGGACGAGATGCAACGCCTCTATCCTGACGATGAGGTTAGGAGCCAAGACTACGCATTGCTATATGACCGGGTCCAGATGATCAGCGAAAAACCACAACGATACGGCAGCCAGTTTACTTGTCAGGCCGGAATTATGGCAGTGTACTCGCTGGAAGATCCTGGCGCTTTAGATGCCTTGAGAGCTTCAGTTCAGCTTGGACCGTTTTCCGAAGTTGCAGATGGGATCGTTGGTCAGCTATGCTAATGCGCGAAATTGAGCTACTGACTAATCCTGGTCTCTCAAAACATATTCGCCCGGTTTCTCACTCAGCGTATTCAACTCATCTAAACGAGCAGATGAATCCGCCCAATCCAGGCCGCTCGAAATATCGGATATGGTCCGCATCCAGTCATCAGCACAGGCCGGGTATGGACATGAATGTTTCAAGGATTATGGCTCTCTCAGCGTGAATTTGAGCTGGAGCCAATTGCCATGGATGTCGATCATACGAACGATCTCGTGCGTCAGCACCATGAGGGCAATGAGGCGTGGTTTTCGCAGTGTGATCACTACCGGTATGATTTACGGTGGCGCGCACAGGAAGGGGGTGATTTCGAAGCTGAAGAATGCATCTTCCTGATGTTGAATCCAAGCACAGCGGACGCCTTCAAGCTTGATCCCACAAACCGGCGATGCTTCGACTTTACCAAGCGAGAACGGGCGAAATACATGTATGTCCTGAATATTTTTGCTTATCGAGCGACAGATCCACGGGATATGAAATCACAGGATGATCCGATCGGACCCGAAAATGACCGTCTCATCCGGCGCGGGCTTCAACGTGCGAAAGAAAACGCTGCGAGATTCATTTGCGCCTGGGGCAATCACGGCGCTCACAAACAACGGTCCGATGAAATCAGGCAAATGATTGGTGACGCAGGCGTTCAGGCATATTGCTTCGGCTACACCAAATCGGGTGAACCAAAGCATCCGCTTTACCTGCGGAAGGACAGTGCGCTGGTGCCCTTTCAATAGCCCTGTTCTTGGCGTCCGGTCCGACGCGAAAAATGGCAGCAGGATCGAACCGGCCCTGGCGGCTTAAACGCGCTCGACTTCAGTCTCTCATCCCTCTGCGGCCAGCCGCTTGAGATTATCAATCGCGTTCTGACCATTCATCATGATCGAGCCGAGCGTCTGACCGACGCTGGGCTCGGCCATATCGGCATTGGCGATCAGCGTGGCGAACCCATCGAGACGACACTTGTTGCGCCATTCCGAAATTTCCGGGGAGGACATCCACATGACGGTGTTTTCCATCGCTGCGGCGAGGACCAGAAGAACGTCCTGCGTCGTATCAATGCCGGGCGCCGGGCGACTGTAATTATTCTTCTCGTCTTCCGGAATGTGCGCCTCGATACATGCGATCAGGCCAGCGCTGTAGCAGGGCTGGAACTGCCGAATGACCTGGACATGGATCTCATCCGGCTGGAAGACCGGCACGCGGACGCCGACATAGTTCTTGAACGCGCTGGCGGTGCAATCGACATAGAGCGTATCCGCGGCCATCTCGACCTCGCCCTGGTCCAGGATCAGACGGCCTGGTTCAATCCGCTGAACATAGCCTTTGCGAATGACATTCTTGATTGTCCGCAAATGTTCGATCTCTTTCTCGGTGACGATCGAAGCATGGAACATGGTCGGGCGTCGGGACGTATCGACCCGTTGCCACAGGCCGGCGGCTTCCATCCGATCTTCCAGCTCGGTAAGGGACTCAGCCGCCGCATAGATTTCAACCGCGCGGGCCTGGCCGCCAACCGTGTCGTCGAAGAATTTCTGATCAATGGTCTGGAAATTGACCCGGTTCAGAAACCAGGCATCGCGCGGCACGATCCAACTGATCTTGTCCGGATCAAATCCATGCTTCAACAGCCACATGATGGAATCTGTGCCCGTCTTGCCGCCGCCAATGATGCAGACATTCTGATGCTTCGGCGCGCTTAGCGGCAAATCATTTGGCGGCAAGCAGGCAACCCCGTCGGCGACCTCATAATTGCGCGTATGCGTGGCCGGAATGCTGGTCGTCAGATAATTGGCGAAGACGGTTTTCTTGCGCGCCTTGATCGTATGCTCTTCTCCGGACAGCAGCGAGCGAATGGTGCCGTCCGCCTCATATCGGGTCAGCGGCAGGAATTTGACCCGGCCAGAGGGCAGGAACGTGTCCTCCATCAATTCGTGATAATAATGGGTGATCTCTGGCGCAGAGGACAATTCCTCAAACCCGGCATTCGGGCCGGTCTCTTCAATCTTGCCGCTGCCAAGCTCCTTGGACTCGACGCCATAGGTTGACGCAGACTGGTGCAAACGAACAAAGGGATAAGCTTCATTCCAGTGTCCGCCCGGCACAGCGCGGTCATCAATCATGACAAATTCAGCATCGGTCTCGCGCAGCATTGTATCGACAAAGGCCATCCCCACAGCGCCGCTGCCAATCACCAGATAGTCCGTTTCCAAGTCCATGATCTTCCTTCCAATTTATCCCCTGGCGCCAGGAACGACGCGTGCGCTGGTTTATCTAGAACGCTGTGCGCCAATGCCCAATCGGATTGGCCCGTCTTGCAATAAAACTTGGATATCAGGTCGGTCGCGGAGTGCAATTGGAACCCGCGGGGCCGGTTCGCTTATACTGTCAATATCTCAGTGTTTTTTGTAAGCAAGACATTAACGGCGTGAGACGAAGCGAATAGATCGATTTACCTTTAAACTGTAGCATTTACAGGGGATTTCGGCGTATTTCTCCTTAAACGTTTCTGAACCGGAATGAAACACTGAGGCAATATAGGTGGCGCATTCGGATAATGACGAGACTGTATAGTTAATCCACTATACCTGTGATTGCAGACTAGGTGGATAACCTTATGTATAGTACAAATTTCGAGTTTACGAACGCTTCATTCTTTCAAATAAAACCAAATCGAATGAAGCGTCGTCTGCTTTGCGCCTCGGCGCTCGGCCTGGTCTTCGCGCTCGGCACGCCAGGCGCGGCGCGCGCACAGGCGGGCCATCAATGTGAAAGTGGTGCCCAGGAAGGCTTGCCGGCTTCGATTACTAGCGCGATCGAGTGCGGGCCTTTCGCTGAGGCCAACGCCGAGCACGCCATCGCCATTGGTCGAAATGCTGATGCCGGCGATGGTTTTAATGATGCCGACGAAGATGCAGGCGCGATCGCCATCGGCGGTGACGTGGATGAAGATGGTACAGGCGCCCAGTCAATTGCTGCAGGTGCCATCGCCCTTGGCGCGGACAGCGCCGCCACGGGGGTCGACTCCATTGCCATTGGCCCGGACAGCAGCGCTGCGGCCGTCGGCGCGATTGCCATTGGTCACGATTCCGTCGCCGCAGACGATACAGCGGACACCAATGCCGTCGCGATCGGCAATGCGGCCCAAGCGCTTCACGCTGACGCTGTGGCCATCGGTGCAAGCTCTGTGACGTCCGCTGACAATACGGTTTCTTTCGGTACGGTCGGCGCGGAGCGGCGTTTGATGAATGTTGATGACGGGATCGAAGACACAGATGCGGCAACGGTTGGGCAGGTCAACACGATCGAGAGCGACCTGTCCGCTGACATCACTACGATCAATACTACGCTCCAGTATTTAGACGTAAACAGCACCGGCACCGCAGCATCCGCGACGGGCACTGACGCGATCGCGCTTGGCAAGGGTGCGCAAGCGTCCCGCACTAACAGCATTGCGATCGGCGAAGGTGCAACTGTCGACGGCCTGCATGGCGTGGCAATCGGGGAAAACGCCACGGCGTCGGCGACTCGGAGTTTCGCCTTGGGCCGAGGCGCCAGTGCCTCGGGCGGCAATTCGCTTGCGCTCGGCAGCGCGGCAAGTGCTTCGGGCAGCAATTCCTTTGCCCTCGGCAACGCGGCAAGTGCCACCGGGACAGGTGCCTTCGCGTTCGGTAATGATGCCCAAGCGACAAACACCGATGCCGTTGCCATCGGTCGAGATGCCCAAGCGACCAATGGTGATGCCTTTGCCCTTGGCCGTGACACGCAAGCATCTTCA
>ERZ1740072.278-NODE-278-length-21932-cov-6.751520_pt1 | contig 21932 bp, 23 predicted proteins | sample MGYA00581733_ERZ1740072 | MGnify/ENA primary metagenome ERZ1740072 (study PRJEB43018, sample SAMN04849741) | marine metagenome | isolation source: floating plastic debris | place: Pacific Ocean | collected 2008-08-30 | study: EMG produced TPA metagenomics assembly...
GCGTTGAACAACGCCATAGCCTGGCGTGCTTTGTTGGTCTGGAGCGGACCGATGAGATGGACGTCGATTTCGCTATAGGTTTCGCGAAAGGCAGGCCATTTGCCATCCGCCTCTTGGACCCGATTTTCACCAAACAGCCGATGGCCTTGATCCAAAACGGCAGCAACCCGTTCGTTGGGTTGCACTTTGCTCACAGCAATCAGTTTGACGGACCCTGCGGGGCGGCCTGCTTTGGCCTCTGCCTTGGTGATTTGCTCTGAAATTTCGGTGAGGGACATGGACGCTTACCTTTATGCCTATGATGCAGAGAAGACATCAGGTCGTTCCAAAAGAAAAGGGGCGCACCCAAAGGCGCGCCCCAAATCGTTAGACTGTTCTTCAGCTTAGAAGTTGAAGATCAGACCCAGGTCGGCAACTGTGTCGCCGCTTGTGTTTTGGCCAACACCGCCGCGGAAGGACACACCGCCGCCCAGCGAGTGACGGAAGCCGATCGCGACTGTTTCGTCATCAGCGTCCATACCGTTGTCAGCAAAGACGAAACGGATGTCTGTGGCTGCGCCAACGTCGTACTTGACGGAGAAGCCGTAGGATGTGTCGTCCTGATCGTCCGAGTCACCAACAATGATCGAGAAGGCAAACGCACCGATGTCACCACCGAAGCCCAGCGCCCAGAAGTCGTTCGTGCTAGACGTTGTGGTTTCGGAGAAGGTTGGGTTTGTTGCGTCCAGAGGAGCACCAACGTCACCGGAGATGACAGTTGAATCGGTGTCTTTGCTACCGCCAACGAGGCCAACTGTGTAGTTGCCGAAGTTGTAGCCAACACCAACCTGCCACTCTTCACCGGACGTGGCTGTTGTGCCGTATGTGCCAGGTGTTGTTGTCAGATCGAGATCGTCAACAGTTGTTTCGGAATCGTCAGTGATCGACGCCGAGAATGTCAACGCGCCAGCGTCGTAACGGATTTTGATGGTCGGAGCGATACGATCATCGTCACCGCTTACGCCGAATCCGCTTGCTGGAAGCGCCCAGCCGGACGACTGTTCAGCGAACGATGTCAGACCAACGCCGTAGCCGTAGTAGTCCAGAACGTCGCCGGAATCCAGCACGTCAGACACGTGACCAACGTCCAAGCGCCATGCGCCGGAAGTCACAGCAAAACCAGCTGCCGAACGCTGAGCAACATTAGATGTGCCTGCTGCGTTTTCGTCTGTCTGCCACCGGATACGACCTTCGAACTTGAGACCGTTGTCGGACTCGGCAACGCCGGTCGCCGTCAGACGGAAACGCTGTTCGATGCGTGTGTCTTGCGCCGCACCTTCATCATAGAAGATGCCGAAACGGCCGAAGCCGCCGAGCGTTACTTCCGCAGCTGCAACGCCAGCGGTGGCGACGAGAGCGGTTGTAGCGAAGAGAATCTTTTTCATTGGTTTTCCCTCGGTTTTCAATTCACGCCCTAACCGGGGAATCCGGAAGGGGATGGTGGGTGTTTCGTTCATTTGTGCTTTCACCTCAAGCAACGCATGACGACCTGCCCCAATTCCGACATGGTTGGTGCAGCTTTGCCACACTCATGTTTTTGCCAAGACGCCGCTCACCCCATGGCCCTGTGGCTTGCGGGGTGGAATCAACTTGTCTATCAGGGGTGTGGAATTAGTCATGATGGGCAGCACAATGGGCATTTCTCAGTCTTTAGGGCGGTTTAAGGGGTTTATTATCCTTTTGTCCTGTGCACTTGCACTGGCCGCGTGTGGCCAGCGTGTCGGCGTCAGCAGTCCCGGCGAGGTCAATGTTGACTCCGATATTGCGTCGGCGCGCGACGGCGTCGCGGGAACCACGCTTTCTGAGTCTCTGCGTGCGGGCCGCAATCAAGAATCAATCGTTCAAGTCAACCGATATATCTGGTCTGCTTCGCTGCAGGTGCTGGATTTTCTGCCGATCCAGTCCGTTGATCCCTTTACTGGCGTAATCATAACCGGCTTTGGCACTCCGCCCGGCGGGGGACGTTCTTATCGCGCCACTGTATTGATACAGGACCCCTCATTGGACGCACGGTCTTTGAATGTTGCGCTACTTACCAATAGCGGACCAGCGAGTGCCGCCACTGTGCGGGCGGTCGAAGACGCCATTTTGACGCGTGCCCGTCAGCTGCGTGTTGCTGACAACCGTCTCTAAAGCCCTTTCGGGCGCCCCCATTCCCTACTAAACAAGCGTCGGGCCCAAAAAGGCCCGACGTTTTCATGTTCAAGACCAGGATCGCCCTCGCCCTATGTCCACCTATTCCCCTTCTGAAATCGAAGCCCGCTGGCAAACCGCCTGGGATGAGGCTGGTCTGTTTCGTGCCACCCGCACCGCTGACAAGCCGAAATACTATGTGCTTGAGATGTTCCCCTACCCGTCTGGCCGCATCCACATGGGTCACGTGCGCAATTACACGATGGGCGACGTCATTGCGCGCTACAAGATGGCCACAGGCCACAACGTGCTGCACCCGATGGGCTGGGATGCATTCGGCATGCCAGCTGAAAACGCAGCCATGGCTATTGGCGGCCACCCCAAGACCTGGACCTATGACAACATTGCCGACATGCGCAGCCAGATGAAGCCGCTGGGCCTGTCCATCGACTGGTCCCGCGAGTTCGCCACCTGTGATCCCGAGTATTATGGTCAGCAGCAGGCGTTGTTCCTCGACTTCCTTGAGGCGGGATTGGTCTATCGAAAAGAGGCGCAGGTGAACTGGGACCCCGTCGATATGACCGTGCTCGCCAACGAGCAGGTGATCGACGGCAAAGGCTGGCGGTCTGGCGCGGATGTCGAGCGGCGAGAGCTGACCCAGTGGTTTTTCAAGATCTCTGGCATGGCCGGAGAATTGAAATCCGCTCTGGAGCACCTGGACAACTGGCCCGCCAAAGTCCGCCTGATGCAAGACAACTGGATTGGCGAGTCGCGTGGGCTCGAGATGGATTTCGCGCTCAGTACGCCTACGCATGGTTTTGAAGCGCTCACCGTGTATACGACACGCCCCGACACGCTTGCAGGCGCATCCTTTATGGCGATTGCACCAGATCATCCGCTGTCCAAAGCCGCAGAGTCGGGCAATGCGGCGTTGGCCGCGTTCAACGCCGATGCCCGCCGCATGGACACAACAGAAGCAGCGATGGAGAAAGCGGAGAAGAAGGGTTTTGACACCGGGATGACGGTGCAGCATCCGCTCTATCCTGATCAGACACTGCCCATCTGGGTCGCCAATTTCGTGCTTATGGATTATGGCACCGGTGCTATTTTCGGTTGTCCGGCACATGACCAGCGCGATCTGGACTTTGCCCGCAAATATGATCTGCCCGTCATTGATACTTTCGTGGCGGTGGATGCTGGCACGCCTGTGGGCGATACGGCTTTTGTGCCGCCAAAGACGGAAAAGGTGCGCTGGATCGACCAGCCTGCCGGTGTGGACGTCGCCACCGGACAAGAGGCGATTGACGCGACAATCGACTGGGCTGAGGCCCGGGGGATGGGGCGTGGTCGGACGCAGTACCGCCTGCGTGACTGGGGCCTGTCGCGCCAACGCTATTGGGGCTGCCCGATCCCTGTCGTGCATTGTGACGCCTGCGGCGTGGTGCCTGAGAAGAAAGCAAACTTGCCGGTTGTTCTGCCGGATGATGTGAGTTTCGACATCCCCGGCAACCCGCTCGACCGGCACCCGACATGGCGTGATGTTCCTTGTCCCTCATGCGGAGCGCCTGCGCGCAGGGAAACCGATACGATGGACACTTTTGTAGATTCGTCGTGGTACTTTGCACGCTTCACCGCACCACATGCGAACACCCCGACCGTGATGGAAGACGCGTCTTACTGGATGAATGTCGACCAATACATCGGCGGAATCGAACACGCGATTCTGCACCTGCTTTATTCCCGCTTCTTTGCCCGCGCGATGCAAATCACCGGACACCTGCCTGAGAGCGCGATCGAACCGTTTGATGCTCTGTTCACTCAAGGAATGGTAACGCACGAGATTTACCAGACACGCGATGCCAAGGGCCGTCCGGTCTATCACCTGCCCGAGGATGTAACCGACGGAAAGCTGGCGGACGGAACCGAGGTTGAAATCATCCCCTCTGCCAAAATGTCGAAGTCCAAGAAGAATGTCGTTGATCCCTTGGGTATCATTGCGGCCTACGGTGCTGACACGGCACGCTGGTTTGTCCTGAGCGACTCACCTCCGGAGCGGGATGTCGAGTGGACGGCCAGTGGCGCCGAAGCGGCCTACAAACACCTCACGCGCGTCTGGACCATCTGCGATCGGATCGCAGCAATGGACAAGGATGCAAAAGGCTCAGGCGATGACGATCTTTTGAGGGCCATGCACAAGACGATCCATGATGTCACCATGGGCGTCGAATCCTTCGGCTTTAACGCCGCCATTGCAAAGCTTTATGGATTCACTGCGATTTTGCAGAAATCCAAAGCAGGGTACGCTGCTCAGCGCGAAGCCGTCATGACTCTGGCCCAATTGATGGCCCCCATGACCCCGCACCTGTCCGAAGACATCTGGGACCATCAGGGTGGCGACGGATTGGTCACGACGGCACCCTGGCCTGTAGCGGACGAAGCCATGCTGGTGTCCGATACCGTGACCCTGCCCATCCAGATCAACGGCAAGCGTCGAGGTGAGATCACGGTACCCGCGGACATGGACAAGGCCGAGGTGGAAGCGTTGAGTCTGGCCAGCGAGCCTGTGCAAAAGGCGCTCGCAGGAGGCACACCGAAGAAGGTGATCGTCGTTCCGGGCCGAATCGTGAATGTGGTGATCTGATGCGGACAGCAGCCCTCCTCGTGATCCTTGCCTTGGGCGCCTGTGGCTTTACCCCGGTCTATGGACCGGACGGGTCCGGCACCGAACTGCAAAACCGGGTGCTGGTCGACAAGCCCGACGATCGCACGGGGTTCCTGCTGGTTCAGCGCCTTGAGGAACGGTTGGGCCGCACCAGCGATCCCGTATACCGGCTGGCCGTTGATCTGGCCTTGGGCGAAGAAGCGCGGGCCATTGACCCGGACGGCGAAATTCGCCGGTTTCATCTCGTCGGCTCGGCCGCCTATACGCTCATTGCGACTGGAACAGGTGAAGTGGTGCAGGCCGAAACCGTCGACAATTTTGTCGGCTATTCAGCGACAGGCACCACAGTGGCCACGCTGGCGGCACGACGCGACGCTCAAGAACGGCTGATGATCATCCTCGCCGACCAGATCGTATTGCGGCTGCAAGGTAGCGACCTGTGAAACTGACGACTGCGCAATCGGGCACCTATTTTACCAACCCTGACAAGGACGCCGCTGGCGTGCTGATTTATGGCGCAGACGCGATGCGCATTGCCCACAAACGCCAACAAATTGTAGCTGCCCTGATTGGCCCGGCGGGCGAAGAGGAAATGCGCCTGACACGGATTGCGGCGGCGGATTTGCGAAAAGAACCTGCACTGGCTTTGGATGCGATCAAGGCCATGGGTTTTTTCCCGGGCGCCCGCGTCGCCCTGATAGAAGATGCAAATGACAACGTTGCACCAACCCTGATCGAGGCCCTTGGCGCATGGAACGAGGGCGACGCGCAGATCATCGTGACAGCGGGAGCACTCAAGCCCACGTCAAAACTGCGCAAGGCTTTTGAGGGGCATGGGCAAGCCTATGCTGCTGGAATCTACGACACCCCTCCCAGCCGGGACGAGATTGAGCGCGATCTAAAAGCCGCAGGCATCGAACAGCCTCCGCAAGAGGCGATTCAAATGCTGCTGACCCTCGCGCGCGATTTGGAGCCAGGGGACTTTCGCCAAACCCTGACAAAGATCGGGCTTTTCAAGCGCGGGGACACCGAACCGCTCAGCGCGGACGACATCAACGCATGTGCTCCGGCCTCGATCGAAGCTGCAGTCGATGACGTGCTGCTTGTGGTTGGTGACGGGCAAGCGGCTGAAATTGGGCCCGTGATGCAACGACTCGCCGCCCAGGGCGTGAACGCGGTCACACTTTGCATCGGGGCGATGCGTCACTTTCGAACGCTGCATCGTGCTGCCGTTGACACCAGCGGGCGCCCCCAGATCTGGGGACCAAACCGGGACAAGATGGTCGCACAGGCGCGCAAATGGGGGCCGGTCAAACTGGAACAGGCGCTCACCGAACTGACAGATACTGACCTGCAACTGCGCTCCGCAGGCCAACACGCCCCTGCACTTGCACTGGTGGAACGAACATTCATCCGGCTCGCCATGCTTGCACAGCGCTGACTGCCGACCTCGCTGATCTTGCAAGGATAGCATTGGCGGCGGCGCGCCAGCGATGGGGCAAGGCCCCCTGAAACGTGATGCCGCCGCAAGGCGTCCGCAGGATCACGCTTCGCCCGAGAACAGCGCTATGACTTCGGCTTCGGTCAACTGCTGGCGCCCCTCACCGGCAAAGCTATAGGCTTCTGGCTTGAGATCGATGAACAGTTCACCCGTGAACGGAATGCTCGACACGTCACTTAACGTGCCGAAACCCACATGGGCCTCCCCCTGCATCGGCCCCTCGGCCGTCACCCTGTAAAACAGGCTGCTGCCGCAAGACTTACAAAACGCGCGCTCCGCCCATGGGGACGATGGATACAGGCCAATCTGGTCTTCCCCGGTGATTTTCATACCGTCCTTGGGCACCGCCACACTCATGAACACACCACCCGACCATTTGCGACACATGGCACAATGGCATGCGCCGGTTTCCTTTACTTCGGACGTGATTGTGTAGGTGACTGCGCCGCAAAGGCAGGATCCGTTGTGTGACATGTGATGGCCCTCTGGTTGATATATGCGCGACACACTATCACGAATCCCCTGCCATATTCTGACAGCACTCGCATTAGGCATTGCACCCCACAGGGTGCACTGCAATTCTTGGCGCTCAACGAAAGCAGGAGAAGCCATGTACAAGGTCATCGGCACCGTCAAAAGCCGCGCGTTTCGCGTGATGTGGATGCTGGAAGAACTGGGCCAACCTTACGAGGCCATCGCCGCTAGCCCTCGATCGGATGAGGCACGCCAGTACAATCCTCTGGGCAAGATCCCGGCTTTGGTCGATGACGATGAGGTCATGACCGACAGCGTTGCGATCATGACTTACCTGGCGGACAAACATAGTGGCCTGACTGCCCCGGCGGGTACGCCCGCGCGCGCACGGCAGGATGCTATGACCCTGTGGCTGATTGATGAGCTAGACGCTGCCCTTTGGGTCAACACCAAGCACACATTCGCATTGCCCGAAAAGCTGCGCGTGCCGGGTCTGACTCCGACGCTGCACAAAGAATTCTCGCGCAATGCGGACACATTTGCGGGCATGCTTGAGGCCGCGGGCGGCAAGTTTATCATGGGTGATCAGATTACCCTGCCTGACCTTCTGGCGGTACACTGTTTTGGCTGGGCCTTTGGCGCGCAGTTCCCGGCTCTTCCGGACGCTCTCAAAGCCTACAGCAAACGGCTACGCGCCCGTCCACAATTCCGCGCGGCCCAAGACCACTAGCGCGAAATTCGGTTACTCCGCCAGCCAATCCACGACACCCCGCCCTGCATGTCGCCCCGTCGCAAGGCAGGCGGTTAGCAAATAACCACCTGTGGGCGCTTCCCAATCGAGCATCTCGCCCGCGCAGAACACGCCCGGTTTGGCGTGCAACATCAGCTTCGGATTAAGCGCTGCGGCAGGAACGCCCCCGGCCGTGGAAATCGCCTCGTCCATGGGGCGCAGACCGTCATGACGCACAACCAGCTTTTTGAGACGCCGTGCGATTGCCTTGTCATCGTCGGGCCATGGCCGGCCCCATTCCTGTGCCAGTGCGATCCGCAACGGATCCAGTTTCAGGGCTTTGCGCAGATGGTTTGCAAAGCTGTTTTTGCCGCGGGGCCGTGCAAGGCGCTCTGCCACATCATCCACACTCAGATCCGGCAAGAGGTCGACGTAAAGCGGCGCGCCTTCCCGCACCCCGCGTGTAACGAAATAGATGCCGCCACCTTCCAATCCCCGGCGCGACAACACTGCTTCGCCCCGGGACCTGTAATCCCCCGCCCGCCATGCCACGCCTTTCAAGGGCTGACCAAGCAGGCGGAACATATGTTCGGACCATTTTACCGACAGCCCCGCATTGGACGGGGCAAAGGGGGTCAAATCAATACCTTGGCCTGCCAGTACATCAGACCATGCGCCATCAGACCCAAGCCGCGCCCAGCTGGCCCCGCCGAGACCAAGGACCGCAGCATCGCATTGTATAGTCGTTGGGCCGTCGAGTGTGTCGAACGACACAGCGTCGCCTACCCATCCACTCCAGCGCCAGCGGGTGCGGCGCGCCACACCCACGCCATCCAGCCGCGCGAGCCATGCGCGCAAAAGCGGGGCCGCCTTCATCGCACGTGGAAAGACCCTGTTCGGTGTGCCGACGAACATCTCCTGCCCCAACCCGTCAGCCCACGCAGCAATTGCCGCGTTGTCAAAGGCGTCAAGCGCTGGTCTCAGCCATGGGGCAGCTTCTTGATACTGAGCGATCAAGTGATCCATCGGGGCAGCGTTTGTCAGGTTCAACCCCGACTTGCCCGCCATAAGGAACTTGCGCCCCAGTGAAGGTTTGGCTTCGTAAACAGTGACGGACAGCCCGGCCTCGGCCATCACCTCAGCCGCTGCGAGGCCAGCAGGGCCGCCACCGATCACCGCAACTGTCTTCATTCCGACCGCGTGCGCAATTCGCCCGACACTTCGATGGTGCGGTGCGGGTAAGGGATCGTGATATCGTTTTCCTTGAGCGCATTCCAGATCAGGAACAGCACGTCAGACGTATACTTGTTCGGCCCGTCATCGACCCCGTTCACCCAGAATTCGACTGCAAAGTCGTTGCCACTCTCCCCAAACCCGCGCAACTCGCAATCCGGCGGGTAGGGTTCGTTCAGCACCTCGGGGTGTTTGGCCACCGCCGCTTCGATGATGTCAGGGATAAGGTTGATATCCGTATCATAGCTAACCGAAAACGGCGCTTCATAGCGGTTGGCCGAGCCGCTGTCGGAATAATTCACCACACGGGTCGTGATGAAATCCTCGTTTGGCACCACGATCCAACGCCCGTCATAGGTTTCAAGGATTGCAGCCCGCGCCGTCATCTTGACGATGATCCCCGCCTCGCCCCCGTCCAGTTCGACATAGTCCCCGACCGTCGCCTGCCCTTCCACAAGCAGGATCACGCCCGAGATAAAGTTTGACGCGATCTTTTGCAGGCCGAATCCAAGCCCGACACCTATGGCCCCCCCGATCACCGCAAGGGTCGACAGGTTGATCCCCATGATGTTCATCAGCAGCAGGAAGGCGACGCCGAAGATCAGGAACTCCACCGCCTTGAGCAGCAGTTGTCGAATCGAGGGGCGCATCTGTTCTTGTTGTTCGATCAGCGTCGCGGACTGTCTGTTGGACCATTGGCCCAGCCAGAACAGAATGGAACCAGCGATTAGGCCGCGCACAATGCTCATCAACGAAAACTGAATATTGCCGAGGCCAACGACGGTTTCGCTGAGCAGTGCGGACACCGTATCAAGCAAGCCCAGTGTATAGATCGCCGCAATGGGCAGAAGCACAAAGCGCCCCAGCAGTTTCAGGAATGGGTCCTTGATGATGTCCCGCACAAGCGCGCGCGCTGCCAGAAACAGGAAGATACGCTTGCCAAGTGCGATCACCGCGCCGCTGTCAAAGATCGAGCGCACAACCGTTTCGCCGATGCCAGTAAACGCATAAGCAAGCAGCGGTAGAATAAGCGGAAGGAACTGTCCGACAAAGCGCCGGGATTGGGCGATGATGCTGTCGTTTTCACCCGGGTCGAGCAACCGGGCCAGAGTCGGACGCATCCGCCGCGTGACCAGAACAGCAGCCACATAGGCCACAATCAGCAGCGCAAACTGGGACCATGCTGCCGGGCTCAGCAGCCAGCTGAGTGCCAGTTCATACCCTTGGATCGCGTAGACCGCGATCGTCTGCACAATCTCCGGTTGGCTTTCGAGATCAAATTCCACTGGTCACCCTTGCCCCGCTTAACTCGCGCGTCAATTGTCATGCTCATGACGTGTTGTGCAAGGGAGCACGCGGTATGCCGGACCCAATTTGCCCTCTATGTGATCGTCCAATCCCGGACGATGCGCCATCCAGCCTGCACCACCTGATCCCAAAGCTAAAAGGCGGCAAAGGTGGGCCCACGGTGTTGATGCATCACATTTGCCACCGCGAGGTGCATGCGTCTCTGAGCGAGGCGGAACTCGCCCGAGACTTCAACACGCCCGAAACTTTGCGCTCCCATCCTCGTCTTGCCAAGTTTGCCAAATGGGTGGCCAAACGGCCGCCCGGCATTTCCTCGAAAATTCCGGGCAAGCGGAGGCAGCGTTAAGACTTGCGTTTGGACGGAGGCGAAAGTTGGCGCATATCCAATTTGGCGCGCACATCCGGCAGAATGCTCTGCACAAGCAGAGCCACCCGTTCTTGACGGGTCAGCGCCTTGTTCGAAGGCTCAGGTACACGAGCCGAACGATGAGGTCGGATGATATGATTGTCGCGCGCCATGGATGGGTACAACCATAGCATGTCCAGCCGATTCCCAGAAATGCTATCGGCGTGTATCCACTTGGCACATGGCCTTGATCGCCCGCGCGGTCTTTGGGTCTGCAGCAACACTGTCTGAGCACAGCGCATGGGCTCGCTCCATCAGGTCCTCCGCTGGCACAATCTGGTCCACCAGCCCAAAGGCCAGAGCCTGATCCGTGTCGATCTTTTGTCCCGCCATCAGCATCCATTTGGTGCGCGCGGCACCAATCAGGGCCGCCATACGTACAGGGTCGCTGGGTTGAGGAAGAAATCCGAGTTTCATCACAGGATAAAAGAGTTTGGCCCCCGGTACCGCGATGCGCAGATCGCACGCCAGCACCATGCCATTGGCCCCGCCTGCCACAGTGCCATTCAGGGCCGCGATGCTAAGGCCGGGATGCGCGGCAATCGCACCGGACAGTTCCTCCCACAGTGGCGAAGTGGCGAGACCGGCACGCGCGGCGTCCAGGTCCGCACCTGCACTGAACACCCGACCTGTGCCTGTCACGATCAGGGCCGCGGCGTCTTCGGCCTTTTGCACCCCTTCGATCAGATCGCGCAACATCGCTTCGGTCAACGCATTGGCTTTGTCTGGACGATCCAATGTGAGGGTCGTTACCTTGCCGTCTTTTGCCGTGTGAATCATGCGAGGCCAACCGCCGCGCGAATGTCGGGGTCGCGCAGCGACACCTCTTGGCCCACCCAATCGTCTGCCGCATCCGAGCACATCCATAGCAGTGTCCGCGCGGGCCAGTCGGCAGGAATGTGATCAGACCAGTCAAGCTGGCTGACCGGGTTAATCCCGCTTGCCTTGATCTCGCGTTGCATCTGGGTGGCAACGGTGCCGGGGCTGAGCCCCATGGCGCGAATGCCTGCTGCGCCGTTTTCCTTATCGACGCAGCGCGTTAGCATGGCCGCTGCTGCCTTGGACGCGCAGTAATGCGACCATGCCTCAACCGGGCCATGGGCGGCACCAGAGCTGATTGTCAGGATTGTGCCCTTGCCTGCGGCGAGCATGATCGGCAATGCCGCGCGCATCCCATAAAAGACACCCTTAAGGTTGATGTCGATCACGTGGCCCCATGCGGCGGGGTCTGCAGAGGCCAGATGCGAAATAGGTTCGATCACCCCTGCGTTGCCAATCAGCACATCAAGGCCGCCGAATTGAGCCACCGTTTGGTCAACGGCGGACGAAACGGCGTCGTAATCGCTCACATCACAGGGAATTGCGATGGCCTGCGCGCCGATCTCCGCTGCAATCGCGCTGATGGCATCCCCACTGCGGGCCACCAGTGCCACGTTGGCCCCGGCTGCTGCAAAAGTGCGGGTTGTATCGGCGCCGATCCCGCGACTTGCGCCCGTGATCAGTACGGTTTGCCCTGACATGTCCTGCATTTTGCCACCCTTTCCAAATGATCCGACTTGCACTGTCGTAATTCCCAGATACGTAGAGGTCCAGCGCAAGACCTTGACGCGCACCGACCACTACCGGACGATGCAGCGCATTCTGACCCGAAGGATTCTGTCATGACACGTTTTTCCATCTTGACCCGCAGCACCGCGATGGCGCTTTGCCTGCCCGCCACTGCCGCGTTTGCCGACCTCACCAGCGCCGATGTCTGGTCGGACTGGAAAGCGTACATGACCAGCGCAGGCTATGAGGTCAGCGCCGATGAATCGACCAGTGGCGGCACATTGACGGTCACTGGCCTAAACATGTCGATGCAGTTTGCAGAGGATGAGTCAGAGGGCACCGCCAACATTGCGATGGAAACCCTGCGCTTTGTCGAGCAGGGGGACGGGTCAGTTTCTATCGAGTTGCCTGAGCAAACCTCGATCAACGTGACTATGCAATCGGAGAGCGGCGAAACCGCAGCCTTCAGCCTCAACTTTGAGCAGGCAAACCCTGTGATGAACGCGGTCGGCGATCCCGGCGATCTGACCTACGAATACAGTGCCCCTGCGGCAGCTATGATCATGTCCGGCCTGACAATCGACGGCGTGCCCGTGCCCGAAGATATCGCCAAGGTCAATTTGGCGATGTCGGACCTCAACTACACGGTCAAAACAGCAGTGGGCGATATGCGCACGCTCGAACAGGATATCAGCCTTGCAGGTATCAGTTATGATGTCGTCTTTACCGACCCGGAGGGCGAGGGATCGTTCAAGCTGGTCGGCGCGATGCAAGGCATTTCCATGGACGGCAGCGGGGCATTGCCACTGGACAGCGACCCGCAAGACATGAACGCGATGCTGAGCGCGGGCCTTGATTTTGACGGTACATTCACCTCGACGGGGGGGAACTACGAACTGTCCTTCAGCGGCCCCGATGGCAGTGGCACAGCCAACAGCACTTCTGAGGGCGGTGAGATCAGCATCGCGATGGACACAGGCGGCCTGAATTACGGTGTTCGGCAGCGCAACGTCGACTTCAATATGCTGGTCACCGAGTTTCCTCTTCCTCTGTCCATTTCTGCGGCAGAGATTGGTATGACACTCCTGATGCCTTTGCAGAAGTCCTCTGATCCGCAGGATTTCGGACTAGAGGTGCTGCTGAGCGATTTCACCATGTCGGATATGATCTGGGGCTTATTTGACCCCACGGGCCAATTGCCTCGTGACCCTGCATCGCTGCTGGTGGATTTAAGCGGGCAGGCCAAGGTTCTGTTTAACTTTCTTGATCCGACACAGGCGGCCATTCTGGAACAAACCGGAGCAGCCCCCGGCGAGTTGAATGCTCTGACGCTGAACGCGCTGGAACTGGATGCTGCTGGCGCGCAACTCACTGGTCAGGGGGCGTTTACGTTCGACAACAGCGATCTGGCCACCTTTGACGGGATGCCTCGCCCACTGGGCGGGATTGATCTGCAACTTGTGGGCGGGAACGGTCTGCTCGACAAGTTGGTCGGCATGGGCTTCGTGCCCGAAGATCAGGCGATGGGCGCCCGCATGATGATGGGTCTGTTCGCGGTGCCGGGTGACGCACCCGATACGCTCAATTCGCGAATCGAGGTGAACGAAGAGGGTCATGTGCTGGCCAACGGGCAGCGCATCCGCTGAATGATTGCAATGGGGTCGCACGCCCTTGCACCTGAGGGCACGCACCGCTACCTGAGGGCGCATCCCACCGGAGCACCCTCATGACCCCGTCTGACCTGTCCAGCCTGACCGCCCGCCTGATAGAGGCCGCCAAATCGGCGGGTGCAGACGCCTCTGACGCGATCGCAATCCGAGGCACTTCGGTTTCCGTCGATGTGCGCGCAGGTGCATTGGAACAGGCTGAGCGATCTGAAGGCATCGATCTGGGCTTGCGCGTGTTTGTGGGCCAGAAACAGGCCAATGTGTCCTCGTCCGACACCTCGGACCAGACCGTGGACGAGATGGCAGCGCGCGCCGTAGCGATGGCGCAAGAGGCTCCGGATGACCCGCATGCCGGTCTTGCCGCGCCAGACCAACTGGCCAGCGATTGGGATGTCACCGCCCTTGAGCTTTATGACGGCACGCCCGAACCCAGTGCCGCTGACCTACAAAAAGACGCGCTTGAGGCCGAAGCCGCTGCGATGGCCGTCAAGGGTGTCAAGCAGGTGCAACAGGCCACCGGCGCCTACGGTGCCCGTGATATCTGGCTAGCCGCCTCCAACGGGTTTTCAGGTGGCTACCGCCGCACAGACCGGGCACTGAGCTGTGTGGCCATTGCGGGCACCGGTGCCGGGATGGAGCGGGATTACGACGGCGACTCGCGCATCTTTCAAGCCGATTTGCGCGCCCCAGATGACATCGGGCACAGCGCAGGCACCCGCGCCATCGAACGTGTGGGCGCGCGCAAGCCGCCGACAGGCGCTTATCCCGTCCTGTTTGACGAACGCATCTCTTCATCCCTGATCGGACACCTGTTGGTCGCCGCCAACGGCAGCAGCGTGGCACGAGGTGCCTCTTGGCTGCGCGATCTGTTGGGTCAGCAAGTCTTGCCCGAGGGGCTGAGCCTGATCGAAGACCCGCATCGCCCCCGCACGACCGGCACGCGCCCCTTTGACGCCGAAGGGCTGCCCACCGCGCGCCGCGCCATCGTTGAAGATGGCGTGCTGACCGGCTGGACCCTTGATTTGGCCACGGGGCGCAAGCTGGGCATGGCATCCACGGGAAATGCTGCACGCGGAACGGCTTCGCCCCCCTCGCCGTCCACATGGAACGTGACGCTGGAGCCAGGTACCGCCAGCCGCGCCGACCTGATCCGCGATATGGGTACGGGCCTGCTTGTCACTTCGATGATTGGGTCCACCATCAATCCCAACACCGGGGATTATTCGCGCGGCGCTGCCGGAATTTGGGTGGAAAACGGTGAACTCACCTATCCGGTGAACGAATGCACTATCGCCGGCAGCCTGCCAGAGATGCTGCGCGCCATCGTGCCTGCCAACGACGCGCGTGCCCATCTCAGCCGCGTGGTGCCCTCACTGCTTGTCACCGGAATGACCCTTGCCGGCAGCTGATCTGCCCCTGCTGATTGATGCTGCGCGGATGGCCGGGCGGGTCGCGACATCTTTTGCCGGCCCAGCCGCGCGACGCTGGGACAAACCCGGCGATGCGGGCCCCGTGACCGAGGCCGACCTGGCCGTTAACGATATGCTCGCCTCCACCCTGCGCACAGCGCGTCCCGACTATGGCTGGCTGTCCGAGGAGACAGAGGACTCTGCCGCGCGCCTTGGCCATGAAACGGTGTTCATCATCGACCCCATCGACGGCACGCGCAACTTTGTCGAAGGGGGTCGCACATGGGCCATCTCAATTGCGGTGGCACATGCGGGTGAAGTGACGGCAGCGGCGATTTTCCTGCCGATGCATGACAAACTTTACGCTGCAGGCCTTGGAACCGGGGCGACGCTGAACGGTGCGCCTATCCGTGCGAGTGGTGCGACGATGTCAACGGGCAGCACCGTTCTCGCGGCGCGTCCCACTTTTGACGCCAAGCACTGGATCGGCGAGACCCCGGACATGGAACGGCATTATCGCCCGTCGCTGGCCTACCGCCTGGCACTTGTGGGCGAAGGGCGGTTTGACGGGATGCTGACGCTGCGCCCCACATGGGAATGGGACATCGCGGCCGGAGCACTGATCGTTTCCCAAGCCGGTGGCCAGATTACCGACCGGAACGGGTCCGTTTTGCAGTTCAACAACCCACACCCCACGCTGAACGGCGTGGTGGCCGCAGGCGACGCGCTGCACAGGCCCCTTGTTCAAAGGCTCGCGCCCCACCCCGCTTGACCCCTCGCACCAGATGCGCAAACTGTCGCCCATCGGCACAGTCCCCAGACATCAAAGGAAAACCCCATGACCCAGCGCCTGCATCTCGTCTTTGGTGGCGAATTGGTGGATCCCTCGAAGAACGTGTTCAAGGACGTGGACGCGCTGCATGTCGTCGGGATTTTCCCGGATTACGCATCCGCCTTTGACGCATGGAAATCCGAGGCGCACCGTACGGTCGACAATGCTCACATGCGCTACTACATCGCGCACCTGCACCGCCTGAGGGACGAGGAAAACGCAGCCACCTCCACCGAAGAGCTGGGCTGAGGCCTGCAATGCGCGACTCCCTTGGGTTGGCGGCATATCGGACTTTGTCGGGCCGACGTACTGTGCCAGACTACGCGCCGGTATTTGATCGACCCAGCGGAGAGGTCGTTTGGATCTATTCCGCAGAAGCAGGCAACACGCGCGCCATTGCTGATCTCGCTTTGCAATTGATCCGCGTGCGCCACGGCACCCATGTGGTCTTGACGCTCGCGGATGGAGACTTTGACCCGCCTGAAGTCGAAGGGCTGCATTTGGCTGACCTGCCCGATGACCACCCTTCAACGGCACGCGCATTTATTGCGCATTGGAGACCGGATGTGGTCATCTGGGCTTGGGGCGATTTGCAACCAAACCTGATCCTTGAGGCAGCGCAAAGTGGCGCACATATGATGTTGATTGACGCCGCGCGTGACGGGTTTGACGGGCGACGGGATCGCTGGTTACCCGAAGTGCCCAAGCGCCTGCTTGCCACCTTTGACCACGTGATTGCCCGGAATGCCGACGCGCGCGACCGGCTCGTGCAACTCGGCCGCCCATTGCCGCGCGTTGAACTGGGCAGTCCTTTGTATCCGTCCGGAGAGATGCTGCCAGCGAATGACACAGATATCGCTGAAGTGACTGATGCACTTGCGGGTCGCCCCACATGGCTTGCCGCACAAACTGCACGTGCCGAGGGGCGCATCCTGGTGGGTGCGCACAAACTGGCAGTGCGCACCTCGCACCGTTTGCTATTGATCGTGCACGCTTCATCCGCCGCAGACAGCGCGCATATCATGGATCTGACACGCACTGCGGACATGCGCGCAGTCTATTGGGGCGACGGGCAGTTACCCGATGACAATTGTCAGGTGCTGGTGACCGATGCGAGTGATGAACTGGGTCTGTGGCTGCGCATCGCACCGGTCACGTTTCTGGGTGGTTCTCTGCATACCGGGCACGGCGTCTTTGACCCCTACATTGCCGCAGCCCACGGAACAGCATTGATGTACGGACCCAATATGGGGGCGCACGCCGGGGCCATTGCCCGGCTGACGCGAGCCCGTGCAGCCCGCAAAGTCAGTGACAAGGCAGCCCTAGGGCGCGCCATCAGCCAGATCACAGCCCCAGATCAGGCGGCACTGATGGCCATGGCTGGCTGGGACGTGGTGACCGAAGCCGCACTCAGCCTAGATCGGGTGATCGATCTGACCCAGTCGCATCTGGATGCCATAGACGGCGGCGTCGCCTGATGCGCGCTCCGGGTTTCTGGACCTCCGAGAAGGGCGCACAGGACTGGCGCGCACGCCTCTTGTCTCCGCTGGGGGCCCTTTACGGACAGGCCACGGCACGGCGGCTGGCCAAGGGCACGCCCTATGATCCGGGCATTCCCGTCATCTGCGTGGGCAACATCAACGCAGGCGGCACTGGCAAGACCCCCACCGTGATGGCCCTGATTGAGCGGTTGCAGGGCGCGTTCCACACCCCGCACATCGTCAGTCGCGGCTATGGCGGAACGCTGGAAGGCCCGGTGGAAGTCGACCCCTCCAAACACAGCGCGGCACAGGTGGGGGACGAACCCCTTTTGCTGGCCGCCTTCGCGCGCACATGGGTGGCCCGTGACCGGGCCGCGGGTGCAAAAGCGGCCAAAGCGGCAGGTGCCAGTGTGATCGTGCTGGATGACGGGTTCCAGAATCCGGCGTTGCCGTATGCGCTGTCCATCGTGGTCGTGGATGCCCACACGGGCTTTGGCAATGGGCTGTGCCTGCCTGCCGGGCCTTTGCGCGAACCGGTCCAGGCGGGCCTGAAGCGGGCCGATCTGCTGCTGTCGATTGGCCCGAAAGAGTCTCAGGCAAAGTTTGACACCACCCCCCTTCCCCCCGGCCTGCCGCACATCCGGGCCCACCTTGCGCCCCTGCAAACCGGCATGGACTGGACAGACACGCCCGTCATCGCCTTTGCCGGGATCGGACGCCCGCAAAAGTTCTTTGACACACTTCGGGACCTTGGCGCCAACCTGATCCGATCCGAGGCCCTGGGCGACCACCAGCCGCTTTCGCCTGCGTTTCTTACACGGCTTGAAGGCGAGGCGAAATTGCGCGGCGCGCAACTGGTCACAACCGAAAAAGACGCCGTGCGCCTGCCGCCCGCATTCCGGGCCAAGGTCATCACCTTGCCCGTGCGGCTCCAGTTCGAAAACGCCACAGCGCTCGACACAGCGCTCAGCGCGCTGCCAAAACCATAAGCTTCTCTGATTGAAAAAATCCCCGCCGGAGGCACAAACGCAGCCACCGGAGGGGGATGCAAAATATCGTATGGCGCGCGAGCGCCTCGATGCAACAGCAGCCCTAGGCGGCGTCCTCACCCAGCTTGGGTGCCGCTCGATCAAAAGACAGTTCGGTGTCCGAAAACCGGATCGGCGTACGGATGCCGGGCACACCGTCCGTCTCGATCTGCAAGCCGCGTGCGCGCACCTGCGGGTCGGCCATCACTTCCGCCATATTGTTGATCGGCCCGGCGGGCACGCCACGCGCTTCGCAGGCTGCCAGAAGATCGGCGCAAGTGCGCGGCAGCGTGGCTTTGGTCAAACGCCGGGTCATCTCGTCCCGGTTCGCCACGCGGTCAGAATTGCGCAGGAACTCTGATGCGCTCACCATCTCATCCAGTCCCAGCAGTTCACACAGGCGCGCATATTGCCCATCGTTCCCCGTCGCGATGATGATATGTCCATCCGCACAATCAAAGACCTGATAGGGGGTCAGGTTCACATGCGCATTGCCCATGCGGCCCGGAATGGTGCCACTGGTCAGATAGTTCATCCCCTGATTTGACGTCATCGCCACGGCCACATCAAGCAAGGCCATATCAACCTGCTGGCCCTTGCCCGTCTGGGCGCGTTGATGCAGCGCGGCCAGAATACCGGTCGTCGCATAGACGCCTGTGAACAGGTCCGTGATCGCAACGCCAGATTTCTGTGGCTGTCCTTCGGGATCGCCTGTGACCGACATCAGCCCCGACATGCCTTGCACGATGAAATCATACCCAGCCCGCGGCGCATAAGGCCCGGACTGGCCAAAGCCCGTGATCGAGCAGTAGATCAGGCGCGGGAACTGGTCCTTGAGGCTGGGATAATCCAACCCGTATTTGGCCAGCCCACCTACTTTAAAATTTTCGATCACGATGTCGGCGCCGTCCAGCAACTCCAGCAGACGCGCCTTACCGGCGGGGTCCTTGAAATCAATGGTGACCGACGCCTTGCCCCGATTGGTCGAATGGAAATAGGCGGCCGACACGTCCTCACCCCGGGTGACAAAGGGCGGGCCCCACTGGCGGGTGTCGGCACCGCGCGGCGCCTCGACCTTGATCACGTCGGCGCCCAGATCGGCCAGCGTCTGACCGGCCCAAGGACCGGCCAGCACACGCGCCAGTTCGATCACGCGCAGCCCGGCGAGCGGGCCCGCCGGAGCAGACATCAGCTGCCAGCCGCTTCGTCGATCAGGCGCACCATTTCGGGGTATGCCATATTGTTGTAGGTCCGCCCATCAATGACAAAGCTGGGCGTGGACTGGATGCCATCGGCCGCAGCATTTTCCTGGTACCATGCCACCAGTGTGCGCAAGCTGTCAGCATCGGTTAGGCAGGCCTCAACCGTGTCCCCATCAAGACCGGCAAGTCGCCCGATCTTGCGCAATTCATCGGCGATCATAGCTGGATCACCGCCACCGGCACGCGCCCATTCGCTTTGGGTCGCATAAAGCATGTCTGTGATTCCAAAGAACGCCTCGGGCGTGCCAGCGCAGCGCGAGATGGCCGAGGCCCACAGACCAAAGCGGTCAAAATAGACTTCGCGGTAGATGAAGTTGATCTTGCCGGTGTCGATGTAGTCGGCCTTGAGCTGCTTGTAGGTCCCCGTGTGGAACGTTGCACAGTGTGGACATGTATAGCTGGCATATTCGATCACCGTGACAGGTGCATCCGGGTTGCCCAGCTGCATTTCCACGACCGAGGACGTGTCAATGTCAGCCTCGGCAGTTTGCGCGTTGGCGGCCCCCAACAAGCGCTCAGCCTGTGCTTGTTGTTGGGGTGTTTGACCGCCGCCAGTCGTTGAGTCGTACCAGAAGTAACCGGCCAGTCCGATGGCGATGGCCAGCCCAGCGATAATGCGATTCATGTGCGTGTTCCTTGCTTTTCTTTTGTGAGAATGTTGGCACCCAACCGCTCAAGTGCGGCGCGCAATCCATCATCGGCCACCGGAGCGACAACGTGCCGGGCTGCCTTGTGCATTTCGGGCGCGGGATCGGCTGGTACTGCGTCTTTGGGCTTGTGATCAAATGCCACACGACCTTCGGCAAACCCGGTAGAAGCCGTTTGTGTGATCCGGATTCGCGCAATCGCGTTGTAGCCATAGACGGTATTGACCTTTTCGCGCAGCTGTTCCTTTTGCATCTCAAGCATCGGAGCCTGCGCGCCCGTGGTCAGAAGCGTCAGCGTCGCCCCCATCCCGCCGCGCCCATAGCTGACTTCGACCGGCCGGGACACAGCTGCCACGTCCGCACCGGCCACTTCGGCCCAATCGGTCAACAGGCGGCTTTGCGCGAACCCTCTGCTTTCGCTCGCCGCGCGGATTCGCCCCGTCAGCAACGTCGACGTGCGTTTGAACCCTTTTGTACTGGCGCGGCGCGGGGCCATGGCTATGTTCCTTTTCACCTGCATGTGAACATAGGCGATCACGGCGTGAGCAACCAGCCGTCACCGCCACCGGAGACATAAATCTTGCGTGACCTGAGCGATGAATTGCTGCGTTGGTATGATGTTCATGCGCGCGCCATGCCGTGGCGCGTGCCGCCCGCTGATAAAATAGCGGGCTTGCGACCCGACCCATACGCTGTGTGGATGTCCGAGATCATGTTGCAACAGACCACAGTTGCTGCTGTGACAGCCTATTTCCAACGGTTCATGGCGCGCTGGCCAACGGTTTCCGACCTGGCAGCAGCGCAGGACGCCGATGTTATGGGCGAATGGGCCGGCCTTGGATATTACGCCCGCGCGCGCAACCTTTTGAAATGCGCCCGTGCCGTAGTGACAGAGCATGGGAGCCAGTTCCCTGCCGACCACGCAGCATTGCTGAAACTGCCCGGCATTGGGCCATACACGGCAGCAGCGATTTCTTCGATCGCTTTCGATTTGCGCCACACTGTCGTGGACGGCAATGTCGAACGGGTCATGGCGCGCATGTTTGACGAACACACACCCTTGCCAGCCGCCAAGCCCATTCTGACAGATCTTGCCGAGCGGCTGACCCCCGCCCAGCGCCCCGGTGACTACGCCCAAGCGGTCATGGACCTGGGCGCCACGATCTGTTCGCCTAAATCACCGGCCTGTGGGATTTGCCCGTGGCGTGACCCCTGCGCAGCACGCGCTGCCGGGACAGCCGCTGATCTGCCAAGGAAGACACCCAAAAAGGCGAAACCGGTGCGCCACGGAACCGTTTATCTTGCTCAACGCGGCGATGGCGCATGGTTGCTCGAGACCCGGCCCGAAAAGGGGCTGCTTGGCGGTATGCTTGGTTGGCCCGGATCAGACTGGGTCGATGCCAACCTGCCGCGCCCGTCGGGCGCACCCATTTCTGCCAATTGGGTCAAACTGGATGGAGAGGTACGCCACACCTTCACCCATTTCCATCTGATCCTTGACGTGATGGTCGCAAATGTCCCCGAGAACACCCACGGCACCGAAAAAATCAAACAACTCTCAGAATAACGATA
>ERZ1740072.279-NODE-279-length-21712-cov-4.225793_pt1 | contig 21712 bp, 17 predicted proteins | sample MGYA00581733_ERZ1740072 | MGnify/ENA primary metagenome ERZ1740072 (study PRJEB43018, sample SAMN04849741) | marine metagenome | isolation source: floating plastic debris | place: Pacific Ocean | collected 2008-08-30 | study: EMG produced TPA metagenomics assembly...
GGACGGAAACGCCCTGCCTGGTACGCCGGAAACAACCTTCAATTTCGGAGCCGAATATACCTGGGAAGGAGTGTTTGACGGGAATTTCGATGTACGGGTTCGCGGTGACTATTACTATCAGGCCGACGCTTTCAGCCGAATCTGGAACACCCAGCGCGATCAGCTTGAAAGCTGGGACAACCTGAACCTGTCGCTGCAATTGATGAACACGGAGAATGACTGGTCTATCGAAGTGTTCGGCAAGAACATCACAGATGAGGAAGTCGTCACCGGCGCTTATCTCTCCGATGACAGTTCAGGCCTGTTCACAAATGACTTCCTGAACGAGCCTCGCACGTATGGCGTGCCCGTTTCCAAACGCTGGTAAATCCGAGCGTTCGGACGAACGAGCCCGACCAAACAAAGGCGCCTCACACGTTGAGGCGCCTTTTTTTATGTTCGAATTCGAAAAAAACAGGGTCGAATCGGGTGTGAGATGATCGTCGCGCCGTGCGAAAGATCACAGCCCCTCACCCAACGTAAATCATTGACAAAATGTCGCGGCTCACCCTGTCATGACTGTGCGGCATTCCCGGACAACACGGGAAGCCCATGAGGAAACGCAAAAAAACTCGTGCCAGATAATAAAAACAGGCACTGAGGGAGGAGTTACTACATGAAAGTCACACGACGCTCGAAATACGTCTAGTTGGCAGGGGCCTCGGCGCTTGCCATGTCTGCTGCCGCGCCCGTCGCGATCGCGCAAGACGATAATGAAGACGCAGACGCCAGAACCCTAAGCACGGTTGTGGTGACCACGCAGAAGCGTGATGAATCCATTCAGGACGTCCCAATCGCCGTTTCGGCGTTTGACCCGGATGCCCTGGAACGTCTCAATATTGATACTGGATCGGATCTTCAGTTCAACATTCCGAACTTCGGATCCACGCAAGGGAACTTCTCTGCAGGTGGTATCAGTATTCGCGGCATTATCAATGCAGCAGTCGGCGCCTCGTCAGATGCCGCTGTGGGAACGCACACCAATGGCGTTTCATCCTCTGGCTCGACCTTGCTTGAGACGGAATTCTACGATGTTGAGCGAATTGAGATCCTGCGCGGTCCGCAGGGCACGCTGTATGGACGCAACGCGACCGGCGGCGTGGTCAACGCGATTACCGCGAAACCGGTTCTGGAAGAATTCAATGCCAGCGCGGAACTAACCTATGGCGAGTTTAACAATCAAAAGCTGACCGGTCATATCTACGTTCCGCTGGGCGAGCGTCTGGCGGCGCGAGTTGCGGGCACCTATTTGAAGCGTGATGGTTATTCTGATGCCATTCTGCCGGATGGCAGCACGCAGGACGGCGATGGCCGCGATCTCTGGGCTATTCGCGGCACGCTTGCGGGTGACATCACCGACAAGCTGTCCTTCTGGATCATGGGTGAGCATTACGAAGAAGATTCGACGCGCACCCGTGCAACCAAACAGCTGTGTACCAAGGACACGCGTCCGTTCCCGTTCAACCAGGGGTGTGTGCCTTATCAGGTTGAGGGGCTGGGCTATGCGCGCGACGCGAACGGAAATCCAATCCAGGTTCGCCCTGGCTTAGGCACGGTCGACACGTCAGGCACGCTTGGCGGTGTCCTCGCGGCGAATCTGGGCTTGTTCCCCGCCTTCGGCACGGACAGCAATGCGGGGGCCACCACGTCCAGCAATCTGCGTGAGTTTGAAACCAATCTGGTGCCGACCTTCGAAGCGGAATCGAATACGGTTCAGGCACAAATTCAGTATGAGTTTGACAATGACCTGACCTTCACATTCCTGGCCAGCCACAATGACAATTTCCGGCTGTTCACCGATGACTATAATAAGGGCATCGGGACAACGAAGTTTGAGATCACGGCATTGACGCCCGATCTTGATGGCGACGGGGATGGTGATTTCCCCGGCGGACCAGCGCTTGGACTCGACATACCCGTCGACACGCGCCTGCGCGCGCCAGCCGACACATTGCTGGCAACCGATAATTCAAGCTCGGACTTTGAAACCACCTCGCTGGAGTCACGTTTACAGTCGCTGAAGCCCTCGGCGCGGCGACGGGACTACCCGGCGATCGCACCTACTTCCTGAGCCGTTCTCCTTACAAACTGGATGCGCTCGGCGTGTTTGGTGAAGCCTATTGGGACGCCACGGACGATCTCACCTGGACCTTGGGCCTTCGGTACACGAATGACCAAAAACGCCAGGAGAATACGCCAAGCCTGTTGCTTGCAGATGCGACTGTGTTCCCAGGGGAGCAAAACGGGTTTGCGCAAGGCGGACCCGCGCAGGAAGCCGAGTTTGAAGAAATCACTGGCCGTTTCGGCTTCGATTATCAAGCTGGTGCATTCGGCCCGACCGACGATACTTTGCTCTATGCCAATATCGCACGGGGCTACAAAGGCGGCGGCATCAATCCACCGCAATCGGCCGGCGTGACCGAGGTTAGCAACACATTCGACCCAGAATTCATTAATGCGTTCGAAGTTGGCTCCAAAAGCACGCTGTTTGGCGGCGCAGGCATATTGAACCTGGCGGCATTCTATTATGATTATGAGGGATATCAGATCTCCTCAATCATCAATCGGACCTCCGTCAACCAGAATGTCGACGCCACGGTGCTTGGTTTTGAAGGTGAATTTTATTATCAAATCACCGACAATTTCCGCATCGACTCGACGATTGGTTTGCTGAACTCTGAATTGGCAGATCAGGATCCCTTGCTGGACACTTATGATCAGACGGGCGGCGATCCGAACTATGTCGTGGTCAAGGATGCGGCCACAACGCAAAACTGTATTGCGCTTCTGTCTGAAGTAAACGCTTTGCTGGCCAGTCCCGCAGCCGCCGCAGCTGCGGGAATTTGTTCAGGCGCCGCGGTCCCGTTCGGGGTCACACCTCTGGACGGTATCCCGGTCGATGTTTCAGGCAATAGCCTGCCGCTTGCACCCGAGATCACGTTCTCGCTGGGCGCAGAATACGTGTTCAACGTGAATGAGAGCTGGGACCTATCCGTTCGTGGTGATTTCTACCATCGCGGCGAAGTGTTCACGCGGATCTACAATCTCGAAGCCGATCGTCTGGACAGCTTCCAGAATGCGAATGCTGCGATCCAGTTGACCAATGAGGACTCGAACCTCGAGGTCGAACTATTCGTGAAAAACCTGCTCGAAGAAGATCAGCTGACCAATCAATATCTAACCGATGCGTCATCGGGCCTGTTCACGAACGTGTTCCTGCTCGAGCCGCGTCAGTTCGGCTTCCGCGTCGCAAAACGCTGGTAAGTCACAAGGGGCCCTTGCGATGAGCAGGGGGAGAGAGGAGAAGGGCGATCCATTCGGGTCGCCCTTCTTTCTTTTGTATCTGAAACCACTATGTTCAGGGCAAATTCCATCTCAGGAGATTCGCCGTGCTGCGTTCAAGCCTATCCGTTTTCGCCCTTGCCACTTTGACAGCTTGCGCCGGTCAAGCCGCCGCGCCCGAGCCCGAAGCTGACGGCTCAATTGTATCGGCGACGGGTCTGAAACTCGTACCGGTCGCAGAAGGCCTGGAATTTCCCTGGGGCATGGCGGCATTACCCAATGGCGATCTGTTGGTCACAGAGCGTGAAGGACGCTTGCGCCTGATCCAGGGCGGAGATCTGGTTGAGGCGCCTTTAACCGGTCTGCCTGACGACATCCTCGTCGCGGGTCAGGGCGGCCTGCTCGGGATCCTGCTCGACCCGGCGTTTGCGACCAATCGCAAACTCTATCTCAGCTATTCAAAGGACATGGACGGCGCCAATACGACCGCGGTGGTTTCAGCGACGCTGGCCGATGATGCGTCCGGGCTTAGCGATGTCACTGAGATCTTCCTTGGCGAGACGCGGGAGACCACATTCCATTATGGGTCGCGCATGGCCTTCCTGCCGGACGGGTCGATGATCGTCACGCTTGGCGACGGCTATCGCTACATGCAGGACGCCCAGGACCCGGCCCTGCTGCACGGCAAGATTGCCCGGATCATGCCGGACGGTTCTCTACCGGCGGACAATCCCTTCGCCAATGGCGGCGGCAACCCGGCGGTCTGGTCCTATGGCCACCGCAATGTTCAGGGGCTGGTCTATCATGCCGAAAGCAACCTGCTAATCGCGCATGAACATGGTCCAAAGGGCGGCGACGAGCTGAATGTAATCGAGCCCGGCAATAATTATGGCTGGCCGACCATCACTTATGGCATCAATTATGATGGCACCATCATCACCGATGAGACCGAAGCGCCCGGCATGGAACAACCGGATGTAAAATGGGTGCCCTCCATCGCCCCGTCCGGCATGGCGATTGTCGAAACCGCCGGCTTCGAAGACTGGTCAGGCGACCTGCTGATTGGCGCCATGGATGGCCCAAGCGGGCAGAAACTGGTGCGTGTGGACATCGCTGCGGATGGCTCAATTGGCGAGACTGAAGACTTGCTGGACGATCTGCAAACCGGCTTTCGCGATGTGATTTCGACCCCGGATGCGATCTATGTCGCAACCAATCTGCTGGATGGGATCGTCTATCGGGTCGAAAAGGCGAGCTAGACGCCGCGCCGTGAGCGCAAAGCTGTGGCGAGCGTCCCATCATCGAGATGGTCAAGCTCGCCGCCCACAGGCACGCCATGCGCCAGGCGCGTCACTTCAACGCCAAGCCCATCCAGTCGTTCGGCAACATAATGCGCGGTGGTCTGACCATCGACCGTGGCATTAAGCGCCAGAATGACCTCTCGCACTCCGCCCTGTTTGACGCGGTCGATCAGCATGCGTATGGTGAGGGCTTCCGGCCCAACGCCGTCCAGCGCGCTCATGACGCCGCCCAGGACGTGATAACGACCACGAAACGCTGCCGCCCGTTCCAGCGCCCATAGGTCCGGAACATCCTCGACCACACAGATCAGGCCATCATCGCGGCCAGGCGCCTGACACACAGCGCAGGGCTGAAGCGTGTCATAATTGCCGCAGACCTTGCATTGCTCGATCTTGTCCGCCGCCTCGGCCAAGGCCTCAGCCATAGGCCGCAGCAGGGACTCCTGCCGTTTCAACAGAAACAAGGCTGCCCGACGAGCCGAGCGCGGCCCTAATCCGGGCAGGCGCGCGATCAGATCGATCATGCGCTGAATTTCAGGACCTGCGGACGATTTGCTCATAGGCGCTAATGTGCGGGACTCGGGGCGGGAAGCAAGAGCGAGGATTCAGCTTTGCAGAATCCAAAATTAGGGTTATTACCCTAGAAAAATAAAATTGGAGGAGACTATGGCAGATACAGCGCACCAACTGGAAAGCTCAGACATACCGGACCCAAGCACGCTGCCCCAGGAAACGCTGGACGTATCCCTGGCGGAATTGATTGAAGCGAATGTGCACGGCGAATATTTCCGCCGTCTGCGCAACGAAGATCCTGTGCATTTCTGCCCCGACAGCCAGTTCGGGCCGTACTGGTCGGTGACCAAGTATGACGACATTGTCGCCGTCGACTCCAATCACAAGGTCTTTTCATCGCACCGAGACATCGTAATCGGAGATGCGCCAGCCGATTTCAACACCCCCATGTTCATAGCCATGGACGGCCAGAGACATGTCGATCAACGCAAGGCCGCCTCGCCCGCGGTGGCGCCTTCGCAACTGTCCGACATTGAGGCGCTGATCCGGCAACGGGTGTGCAATATTCTTGATGATCTGCCGATCAGCGAGCGAATTAACTGGGTCGAACACGTCTCAAAAGAGCTGACGACGCAAATGCTGGCCACGCTGTTCGATTTTCCGTTCGAAGATCGCCACCTCCTGCCCTATTGGTCCGACGTGACCACTACGTCGGAAACCGTCGGCATTGAAGTCGACATGAAAGAACGCGAACGTGTGCTGCATGAGTGCCTGGCATATTTCACACGGCTTTGGCATGAGCGCGCGGCGCAGCCGAAAAAATTCGATTTCATTTCGCTGATGGCGCACAATCCAAACACCAAGGATATGGTCAATGATCCGATGGAGCTGCTCGGCAATCTGATGCTGCTTATCGTCGGCGGCAATGACACAACGCGCAATTCGATCAGCGCCGGCGTGGTTGAACTCAACCGCCATCCGGACGAGTTCGCCAAGCTCAAAGCTGACCCGTCCCTGATCCCGAACATGGTCTCGGAGATCATTCGCTACCAGACACCACTCGGCCATATGAGGCGCACCGCGCTTGAGGACATCGAACTCAGTGGCAAACAGATCAAAAAAGGCGACAAGGTGATCATGTGGTATGTCTCCGGCAATCGCGACGAAACCGTGATTGAAGATCCGGACCGGTTCTGGATCGATCGGCCGAATGCCAGGCGCCATCTGTCCTTCGGATTTGGCGTCCATCGCTGCATGGGCAATCGCGTCGGCGAAATGCAATTGCGCATCCTCTGGGAAGAGATTCTGAACCGGTTCGACCGAATTGAACTGGTCGGTGAGCCGACCCGCGTCCTGTCCAATTTCGTCATGGGCTATACAGACGTGCCCGTCATGGTACACGCCAAGGCTTGATGAAGACCCGTGATCGCATTCTGAAGACAGCGCGCGCGCTGTTCAACGCCCACCGGTTCGGCAATGTCACCACGGCAGACCTGGCGCGTGAATGCGGCATCGCGGAAGGCAATCTCTGGTATCATTTCAAGAATAAGCGGGCATTGCTCGACGCGCTGACGGAGCAATTCCTGGAAGATGTCGAAGGGCGCCTGGCCATGCTGCCAAGCGCGCCCGAGACGCTTCTGGTCGATTATGCCGCGATGCTGACGGCCTTGATGGAAGAACAGCGACAATATCGCTTCCTGTATCGGGACCAGGCGGATTATGGTGAGCATACGGAGCGGCTCCTCCAGCGCCTGCCTGGCATCTATCGGGATACGCACACGCAGTTTCAGGCTTTTCTGCATGGCATGGTCAAAGCCGGTCATCTCAACCTGCCAGTTGAACGCTTGCCGGACCTGACCACGAATTGCGTGCTCATCCTGCGCTATCAGCTGGAATATTTGCGTGAACGGGGCGAGGACAGCGATATTGGATCCGGCGCCGTTCAGAGCGCGATTCGCCAGCATCTGACCCTCTTCGAAACGGCCATGACAGCCACCGCCAGAGTGGCCCTTCAGCAAGCCCTCGATCAGTCGTTCGCAACGGCTTAGCGCCGCCCGCGCATATCGCGACGTCTTCCCCCCTTCCACACCGCACCAAAGCGGCGCAGAGTGGTGCATGACAGTTCGTGTACGAGGGCGACACCATGGGTCATGAAGGTCAGGAATTGCTGATCAAGGATGCGCTGGTTTTTCTGCTGGCGGCGGGTCTGGTCGTGCCTCTATTGCGCGCGCTGAAGCTGCCGGCCGTCGTCGGGTTCATCCTGGCCGGTCTTGCCCTTGGCCCGAGCGGGTTCAGTGCGTTCAGCGACCGCGTTCCCATCCTTGAATATGTCACCATTTCAGATCCCGCGGCAGCGGCGCCCTTTGCCGAACTCGGCGTTCTCTTCCTGCTCTTCCTGCTGGGCCTTGAATTATCATTCCAGAAGCTTTGGGCGCTGAAGCGCACTGTGTTTGGGGCTGGGACCATGCAGGCCGTGCTCAGCGCGCTGGTGATCGGATACGGCCTGACTCTGATCGGCCTGCCCCCGACCGAGGCCGTCATTATTGGCCTGGCCTTGGCCCTGTCCTCGACCGCGATCGTCATGCAGATTCTGGTCGAGCAGAAGCGCGCGGCCAGCCCGGTCGGGCGCAGCGCGCTGGGGGTGTTGCTATTTCAGGATATTCTTGTCGCGCCAATCCTGATTTTTGTTGGCTTTACCGCCAGTCGCGGCGAGTCTGATCTGGCGACGGTGCTCTTGCAGGCCTCCTTCAATGGCTTTCTCGCGCTCGCGATTATCTTCGTGATTGGCCGCTTCCTGCTACGCCATCTATTCCGGCTCGCCATCAATGCCGGCGGGCGCGACTTCCTGATGGCAATCACATTGCTGACGGTCGTGGGCGCCTCGGTCATCACCTATAATGCCGGCCTGTCCCTTGCCCTCGGGGCGTTCCTGGCGGGCTTGCTCCTGGGTGAGACTGAATTCAAGCACCAGACCGAAATCGACCTTGAACCCTTCAAGGGCCTGCTACTTGGCCTGTTCTTCCTGACCGTAGGCCTCGCCATTGATCTGTCTGTGGTGATTGACAATTGGCAGATCGTGCTCGGCGGACTCGCTGCTCTTCTGTTCCTGAAAGCGTTGCTCGCCTTTGTCGCCATTCGCATTTTCGCCGGCAATGGTGAAGTCTCAATCGAAACCGCGTCGCTCCTGGCGCCTGCGGGGGAGTTTGCGTTTGTGATCCTGGGGGCCGGCGTCGCGGCGGGCTCAGTCGCGGCGGGTAATTCCACCATCGTTTCCGCCATTGTCGCTTTATCAATGCTCGTCATTGCCGGGAGCTGGCGCACCGGACGCTGGCTCGCCAAACAGGTTCAGACCCGCAAAGTCAATTTCCTGGTCCAGCCCGATGCCAGCGATAGCGAGGGACATGTCATCGTGGCCGGCTTCGGTCGCGTCGGTCGGGCGGTGGCGCATATCCTAGAGAAAGAACAGGCCGATATTGTCGGGCTCGACACCAATCCATCCACGGTCGCCAAGCAACGCGCTACGGGCCGCCGCGTCTATTTCGGCGATGGCGGGCGCGATGAGGTCCTGCAAAAGGCGGGACTCGCGCATGCTGGTCTGGTCGTGGTCACACTCGACAATCAGGTCAGCGCCGAGGCCATGGTCAAGACTGCCCGCATCAGCCGCCCGGATGTCCCCATCCTGGCCCGCGCCCGGGACGCTGATCATGCGCAGCTTCTGTACAAGGCGGGCGCCACATTCGTCATACCCGACGCGATCGAAGCGGGTCTGCAAATGTCCGCGCGAGCGCTGGAGGAAATTGGCTATGACAATGAATCGGTGCGCACGCTGATCGCGTCAGCGCGTGAGACCGAATATTTGATGGCGAATGAAAATGCCGAGGAAACAGCGGATTAGAACGGCATCTTGAAGCCGGGCAGCATCCCGCCCATGCCGGCAGTGACATCTTTCATGGCTTTTTCCATCGCCTGATCGAGATTCTTGCGCGCCTCTCGGTGGGCTGCCTTGACCAGATCTTCGATGATCTCAGCCTCGTCCTGCATCAGCGACGGATCGATCTTGATCGCTACCAGTTCGCCCTTGCCTTTCAGGGTAACCGACACCAGGCCGGCCCCGGCAATGCCTTCCGCTTCCGTCTCTTCAATCTGGGCCTGTGCCTCTTGCATCTTGGCCTGCATTTGCTGGGCCTGTTGCATGATTTTGGTGAGATCAGTCATGGCGGGTCTGTCCTGGCTTTATGAGCGTCGTTTCAAGGGCACGACATTGTCCGTCAGCGTGTCCGGATCAAGAGGCGCGCTGTTTTCAACATCCACCACTTCCGCACCGGGAATGGCGGCCAGAGCGGCGGCAATGTCCGGGTGCGCTGCCGCGTCCTGCAATTGCTCATGGCGTTGGCGCGTCTCTGTCTCTTTCTGGGTTTCGACCGAGGAGTCCGACAAAAGCACGTCCCAGTCCATATCGGTTTCGTATTCCAGGAAATCGGTCAGCCGCCGCAACAGCTCCCGCGGCGCGCCGGGATCGACCGCACAGACCAGGCGTCCAGGCGTGAAATTTTCGGCTCGGATATATTTGCGAGCCTCCCCCCAGAGCCGCGCTTCCTTGCGCGAGTCGAGATGATCAAGCACGTCGCGAAAACTCGCCATCTTGTCGGCACTTGGCGGCACCAGCTGGACCACAGACGTCGCCCCGTCTGACGGTGAGTCGCCCGCCGGTTCAGGCTTTCCCGCGGCGCCCGAGGCCCCTCCCGCGCTTAACAGGCGGGCCGCTTCTTCCGGGCTCGGCAGGCGTGCGGCCGTGACCAGGCGCAGCACGACCATGCGCAAGGCGGTGTCCCCTTCGGGCGCGGTCTGTGTGTCGCGATAACCTGACAAGAGAATTTGCCAGTTGCGCTGCGCCTGCGCTGGCGTCAGGGCGCTGGCCAGCTCGTGCGTTCGACGGGTCCAGTCCGCTGGACCTGGCAGGCTGTAATTATTGCCAGCGGCCTGGACGGTTGCAATATCCGCCGCGATTTCCAGCATGTCTTTGAGGATGATCAGCGGATCCGCCCCCGCCCGTACCTGTTCGGCGACTTCATCAACGGCTTTCTGGGCTTCGCCCTGGATGGCGAATTCGAACGCATCCAGCAGGCGCAAACGATCGCCAAGGCCGAGCATGTCGCGCACGCGCGCGCCGGTCACCTGGTCGCCGTCCAGCGCCTGGACGATGGCCTGGTCGAGAATGGAAAGCCCGTCGCGCACAGAGCCTTCGGCCGCACGTGCGATCAGGGCCAACCCCTCTTCCGAAACATTGGCATCTTCCTTTTTCGCCACTTTGGCCAGGTGCTCCGCCAGTGCGGTGCTATCAAGGCGTTTCAGGTCGAATCGCTGGCATCGCGACAGCACCGTGATCGGAACCTTGCGAATTTCGGTCGTCGCAAAGATGAACTTTACATGTGGCGGCGGCTCTTCCAGAGTCTTCAGCAAGGCGTTGAACGAGGCGGTCGACAGCATGTGCACCTCGTCAATAATATAGACTTTGTGCCGAGCCGAGACAGGCGAATATCGCACACCATCCAGCAATTCACGCATGTCCGCGACACCGGTGCGCGAGGCCGCATCCAGCTCAAGCACATCCGGATGATTGCCGGCCATGATGGCGGCGCAGAAGTCGCCGGGTGGATCCAGATCCATGCTTGGCGCATCCTGACCTTCACGCGTGTAATTCAGGGCCCGGGCGAGCAGTCGGGCGGTCGTTGTCTTGCCGACGCCGCGCACCCCGGTGAGCATGAAAGCATGCGCGACACGCCCGGTTTCAAAGGCATTTGTGAGGGTGCGCACCATGGCTTCCTGACCGATCAGGTCAGAAAACAGGCGCGGACGATACTTGCGTGCCAGGACCTGATAGCCATCATCTTTTGGCGCCCCCATTTCCGCTTCTCCAAACATGGAAAAGGTGGCGTCATCGCGTTCGGCTTCGTCCGGGGATTCGGGCGTCTCACTCATCGTCATCGCTTATGGCAGGGACTCGGGGGGGGCGGCAAGCGACTGCCGGGTTCGAGGCAGGAAATCGCACAGTTTTGAGCAGTTCGATACGCGCCAATGCGCGCGCGACCGAACCGTAAAATATAGACGGAATCTGCGTTTTTGTAACTCTCTCTTTGTCTCAGTTTGTCGCAGCGTTTCATTAAATTCTTTAAATATTGCAATGGCTTACGGGACAATTCATGCTTTGGAGATACTCAATCTTGGGAAGACTTAATGAGATATCTAATTCCAGTTGCAGCCCTGTCAGCGATCGGCGTCACGGCCTGTGGCAATGGCGGTGATGACTTCATCAATGCCGCTCCAATCATCAGTTCCGGCACGGCCCTCGCCGTCACCGAAGGCGCCACCGTGCAATTGAACGGTGCGGCCAGCGACCCGAATGGCGATGCTATCTCAGTCCTGTGGTCGCAAGAGGCCGGCCCGGATGGGGATCTGGTTAACAGTGACAGCCTCAATGCGTCCTTCGAAGCGCCGAATGTCAAGCAGACCGTCGACATCGTGCTGCGGCTGACGGTTACGGATTCGCGCGGCGCCAGCTCCAGCCAGACCATGACCGTTTCCATCGCCGACTCGCCGCGCGACGGGCCGTCACCGCAAGGCATTCCGGATGATACTGAAAATCGTCGTGACAGGGCGCGCGGCAATCGAAACAATAACCGGCCAAACGTGAACAATCGCGAAGTCCGAACCTATGATGGCAGCAACAACAATATCGACAATCCCAATTGGGGGGCCACGTTCGAACACTTGCAGCGCCTGGCGCCGGCGGATTATGCCGATGGCATTTCCGAACTGGCAGGCCCGGATCGTCCGAGCGCACGCGCGGTCTCAAATGGGGTCGTCGATCAGCCGGAAGGCACATCCCTGCCGAACAGTGTGAATGGCACCGATTTCATCTGGCAATGGGGTCAGTTCATCGACCATGATCTCGACCTGACAGATGGCGCCGAGGAATCCGCCGACATTCTGGTGCCGGAGGGCGACCCGTTTTTTGATCCTGCCAGTACCGGTACGCAAGTCATCACGTTCAACCGGGCTCTGTTCGACAGCTCGACCGGGACCGATTCCAGCAATCCGCGCGAGCAGGAGAATGAGATTACCAGCTGGATTGACGGGTCCATGATCTATGGCTCTGATGATGAGCGAAATGCCGCCCTGCGTGAAACGGATACACCCTTCCTGGCCACCAGCGCGGGCAATCTGCTGCCGTTCAATACGAGCAGCCTGACCAATGCGAACGGCTTTATCACGGATCCGACGGCGCTGTTTCTGGCCGGCGACATTCGCGCCAATGAGCAGCTCGGCCTGACCGTCATGCACACGCTGTTTGTGCGTGAGCATAATCGCATTGCGCAAATCCTGCTGGACAATGATCCGGACGCTGATGTTGATGATGTCTATGAACAGGCCCGGCGCATGGTGATCGCCAAGATCCAGGTGATCACCTATGAAGAATGGTTGCCCGCCCTGATCGGTCCCGACGCCATTGCCGACTATTCCGGCTATGACGAGGCGGTCAATCCAACCATTTTCAACGCATTCAGCGTCGCGGCCTTCCGGCTTGGGCATTCCATGCTGAATGAACAGATCCTGCGGCTCGATGCAGCGGGGGATGAGATCGCGGAGGGCCATCTTGACCTCAAGGAAGCCTTCTTTACCGGCCCGTCAATCTTGCTGGCAGAAAACGATCTGGATCCGATCCTGCGCGGGTTCGCAACCCAATTGCACCAGGAAATAGACGCGGTGGTGATTGACGATATTCGCAACTTCCTGTTCGGCCAGCCCGGCAGTGGCGGCTTTGATCTGTCCTCGCTCAACATTCAACGCGGCCGCGATCATGGCGTGCCCGGCTATAATGACATGCGCGAAGCCATGGGCCTGACGCGGGTCACACAATTCGGTCAGATCACCTCTGACAATGATCTCGCTGAAGCTCTGTTTGACACGTATGGCGATGTCAACGAGATCGATCTCTGGGTTGGCGGCCTGGCCGAAGACGAGGTCTCCGGTTCGCAGCTGGGCGAACTGTTCCAGGCCATCCTGGTGCGCCAGTTCACCACCCTGCGCGATGGTGATCGGTTCTGGTGGGAAGAGGACCTGACCGCCAATGAGCGCAACATTGTCAGCGATACGACGCTCGCCGAAATCATTCGCGATAATACCGATATCGATGCTGAAATTCAGGATAATGTTTTCATCGCACCGTGACACACCCCACCGTCACGCGTCCCCTCTCAGGCGATGAACAAGGCCGTCCCATGTGGGCGGCCTTGGCATATCTGACCCTGTGATGGAGTGGAGACTGGACAGTGACCCAAGCGGAAAACTCGTTAGGGCTGCTTCGTTCCCGACCTGACCCGGTTGGCGAGGAGCTCGTCCACCGCCAGCCTCCGAGGGCTATATCGCGATTGCAGACCGGTTTGACAAGTCATCAGCGCAGAATAGGCTCGTCCGATGACGAAGACGGGTATAGGCGACCGGCACAGCGCACACCGAACCGAAAGAAATGCTTCATGGCGGCACAGAAATCGTGGTGACGGATCTGGACGGATACCTTATCTGCTTCGGATATTGCCCTTAGGATCTACAACTTGACGACATCGAACGATATTCCGCTGGCCAGTCACCCGGTCGATCGCGCCGCGCATCACCGAACCGACACCGCCTGGCTTGAGGCCGCAAAACTGCGCGATGATGTGCTCGTCTTCCTGATGCAGAAAGGCGCGCCACTGGTACAGATGAGTGGCCAGAACCTGGTCTGGCTCGGCCCCGAATTCAGTCGCCTGCCCGGCCTGGAGGAATCCGTCTTCCTGGGTGTGGACAAGGCAGGTGCGCCGGTCTTTGCCGTAAATATGGGGCCGTCGTTCAAGCTCGAAGGGTCGCTTCTGCAAGGCGCTGGCGAGTTTACAGACATGCGCGCAGCGGCAAGTGGCCTCAGCCCGATGGAAGCCAATTTCGCCGCCACGGCCCGCAGTCTTTTGGAATGGCATCGCAGTCATCGGTTCTGCTCCAAATGCGGCGCGGAGAGCGAACCGACCGAAGCCGGATGGAAGCGCGTTTGCGCATCCTGCGGCGCTGAACATTTCCCGCGCACGGACCCGGTAGCAATCATGCTGGCGGTGAAGGATGATAAATGCCTGCTCGGACGCCAGGCCAGCTGGCCCGCCGGATTCTGGTCCGCCCTGGCCGGCTTTGTCGAACCGGGCGAAACCGTCGAACAGGCAGCGACGCGCGAACTGGAAGAAGAAGCTGGCATCAAGGCCGACCCGGCAAAGGCCGAATATCTGTTCTGTCAACCCTGGCCGTTTCCATCATCATTGATGGTCGGCATCATCGTCGAAGCTGAAACGACCGAGGTCTCAGTCGCACAGGACGAGCTGGAAGCCGCGCGCTGGATCACCCGCGAGGAAGCCCGGCAAGTGCTCGCCGGGACGCATCCGGACATTTATGCCCCGCCGCCCATGGCTGTGGCGCATCATATCCTGAAAACCTGGGCGGAGCGGGACTAGGCAATCATCTGCAGCTAAAACAAAAAATTGGCGCCGTTGGGAGACGGCGCCAATCATGGGTCTGTTCAATATTGGTTTGGGGCCCTAGCGCACCGTACCGAACTTGTAGACGCCGGTAATCGCAAACACGTTGATGCCGCCATCAATGCCGTCTTCGCTGGGCTCAATCCGGGTATAATCGCCGCGCAGACCAATTTGGCGCGTGATCATGACTTCGCCGCCCAGACCAAATGCAAATCCATCTGAATCGGCATCAGTGGAGACGCCATTGGTGGCGGATTGAAACTCGCCAACCGTATAGCCGAGGCGCCCGAGCACATCGACCCTTGGAAGGACGGGATATTTGGCGACCAGAAAGCCGCCAATCGAATTTTCCAGCTCGACATCGAACCCATCAGCGTCATCCGCGCCGAGCCCGAGCGAGGTTTCCACTTCCGCTCCGATCAGAGCGTTGAACCAGACTCCGCCGCGTGCGGTGAAAGCTGTCACGTCAGCATCATCCGTGCTGAAGCTGGACACACCGCCATTCAAATAGAGCTCTGACTCTGCATATGCGGCAGGACTCAAGGCCAGGCCGACCAGGACAGTCGCGAGTGCTGTTTTCTTCATGATTGTCTCCCGAGACGCTACATTTCACGATCCGGCGCTCATTAAGCAGCATTTGGGTTTCCTGAGTGTGAAGTCTTAGTCATTAAATTGTTAACGATTGGAAGGCGTGCGTTGGGGATCTTTTGGAGGTTTGGGATATCTGCGTCGGAACATTGTGCGGATAGACTGACACCTTTCCACACGCACAAACCTGGATAAATTATGATGATGGCGAAATCGGCTTTAATTCTCATTGATTGGCAACATGGTTTCGACCAACATGATGTCTGGGGCGGCAATCGGAACAATCCAGACGCCGAAAGAAACGCGCTTGCTCTTCTAGATCATGCCAGGTCGAACGCGCAGGCAGTTTTTCACTGCGTTCATGATAGTCTGAACCCGAACAGTCTTTTGCGACTCGATAAGCCCGGCGGCAAGCTGCTTGCAGGGTTCGCCACCCGCGCCGGTGAGGCTATGGTCGTGAAGCAGGTCAATAGCTGTTTCATTGGAACAGACCTGGAAGCGCGGCTCCGGAAAAAACGGATCTCGAAGCTTGTGATCTGCGGACTGACGACCAATCACTGTGTGTCAACGACAACACGGATGGCGGGTAATCTGGGGTTTGACGTAACCCTGATTGGCGATGCCTGCGCAACATTCGATCGAACGTCTAACGATGGTCAGATCTATTCCGCGCAATCCGTGCATGAGATCAGTCTCGCGTCTCTCCACAACGAATTTTGCACTGTCCAGACGACAGCAGAATATTTGACCCGAAGCGGGACGTAGCGAGCGGTCTGGTTCGCCTTGAACCGGACGCTCAGAGTGTCCGGCTGTTTTAGGGCGGAGCCTTTGCTAGTTGGAAGTTAATTGCTCTACAAGTTCATCAACGTCGCCCTCCGACGTTCGCCCATTTGTTATACACATGCGCAAGACAGGTTTCCCTTCCATTATTGCTTTTGACACCCAACTTCTGCCGAGGCGCTGAATTCGTTCAACATAGCTGTCTACCGCGTTGCTCCCTTCCGGCGGTGTAAGACATATAACCGCCATTTCGGACGAGTTTTTTCTCGACCAACCATGAGCAACCATCTTTGTGACAAAACGATCTGCCAATTCGAGGGCGTTTCGGACATGTCCAGCGTATCCATTCCAACCTGCCGCTCCGAGTGACAAGAACAGACGTAATCCGACGAAGCGGCGAGACCATTGAGCCGAGTTCGAATAAAAATCGTCCTCAGCATGGCTTTCCGGCATGTAACTCGCTGTGACGTGAAATGAATCCGCGAGGATGGCGGGTCTGGAGGTTAAGAACATTCCCGCTCCCATCGTCGTTGCAAACCATTTGTGAGCGTCGATCGTAATTGAGTTTGCTTTTTCGATGCCGTTCAGAACCGAGGCAGCTTGAGGACATGCTATCAACGCGCCGCCCCAAGCTGCATCGACATGAAACCAAATATCGTGGCCCGAGGCGAGCTCAGCACATTCTAGCAAGGGATCGACCATCCCGGCATTGGTTGTACCCGCCGTCGCCGCAATCATGACCGGCGTGTTGCCGGCAGCTAAGTCAGTATTGATTGCGTCAGACAAGGCCGAAGCGCTCATTCGTCCTTCGCCATCGGTCGAGATAAATCGAACTGAAGATCGGCCAATTCCGGTGGCGTGGGCAATTTTTAACCAAGCCAAGTGGCTTTCTTTCGATACGTAGATGATTGGCCGTCCCTGAAAGGCATCGCATCCGATGTCGCCATACTCGGGGTTTTTCGCGGTCAATGCGCAAAGAACCGCCGTATTGTTGGCCTCCGCCCCGCCACTGGTGAAATGACCCGACGCCCCCACCGGCAGGCCAACGCGAGCAGCGACCTGGCGGATAACGTGTTGTTCAATCTCAACAGCCTTCGGCGCATGTGACCAAACGCAAATCTGAGGATTGTATGCAGATGCAATTCGATCTGCGCATTCGGAAGGAAAGGTCGGGGCAGGATTGAAAAGCCCCATATAACCGGGGTGGGTCATATGAACGATGCCATCATCAAGCGACGACATTACCCAATCCATCAATTGCTCTAAATCCAACCCTTCGGCAAAGGAGAACGATTGTAGTTCATTTCGCCACTGCTCCGAAGGTGGATTGGGTGCAACGCTCCGATCGGTCTGCATTTTGGTTTTTTGAACTAGAGTTTTCGTCAATCGATCTTCGACCGCATGCATCGTTTCCATATTTGGAAACAAGGGTGTGTTCTTCGTCATGGAATGGTGCTCCGGATAGGTTCTTTCGATGCGATCATACAGCAGCTGGTCTCGCACCCGCCACCTGATACTTGCTGAGGTCGGAGAAGAGCATGCTAAGGTCTGCATTATGTTCAAATCATCCGAACGGTGAGCGTCCGAAACTTGCCCCTCACCAGTCGCTGAACCAATGGCGCAAAGCGCCCGAAGTAAGCCACTAAACCAACGGTGTCGAAGCGGACGTAAACTTGAATTGTCGTCCCGGAAAGTGCGCAGCACTTGTAAGGGGCCCAGTTGTTCTAGGTCCCGGTTCTCCACTTCGCTACGGCCGGGATGACAAACGCTTTTTGGACTGTGTGCTAAAGTCCGCTTTTGATCCAAACAGACATAACATCAGACGCTTCGCTCCCCACACAAAAGGGCTTTGTTATATTTGTTCCACGGCGTGGCGATGCCCATGATCGAAAAAGCCCAGGCTTCCAGCAATGATGTTGCACAGTCTTGCAACACGTTCCAAAAAGGGGCTCCACGGCGCAATCATTTGAGCGCTGATGCGGGACATGGGTAAGAGGGAATCATTCCAATGCGCTTAAGCTTTAAGATCTTGATTGGCATAGTGGTCGTCATTCTGCTGGGCGGACTCGCCGGGTCGCTCATCTTGCCGAAACTGAATGACCGTCAGGTTCGCGGCGAAATTGAATTGCCGATTCTCGACGCGCCGGTACGGGTCGTCCGCGATTCAAATGCGACGCCCTATATTTACGCAGACACGCTTATAGATGCGATCCGGGCCCAAGGCTTCGTGATGGGCCAGGATCGACTGTTTCAGCTGGAAATTGCCAAGAGAGCAGCCTCAGGACGGCTTGCGGAAGTTCTGGGAAGCGGCCCGCAAGATGCGATTCTGAACCTCGATCGAGAGGCGCGGACAATCGGGTTCCGTCGCCTGGCAGAACGGCAATTCGAACAACTGACGCCGGACTCCCGCGAGATTGTCTCCGCTTATGTCGATGGATTGAATGCTTATATCACCACACGTCCGGACACACATCCGATGGAGTTTGGGCTTGCCGGGTTCAAACCCGAGACGTGGACGGAAGCGGACGTGCTCAGTTTCATGTTCTATATGGGTTGGGGAAGTTCCGCCAATTTCGATGCAGAACTCACCGCCCACGAACTCATTCAGGCCGTTGGATCGGAAACCTTCGAAGAAATTGCCCCCATCGCCATTAATCCGGATGCTGACTCAGACCTGCCGGGTCTCCGCGGCGCATCTATATCAACAACTCCGCGCTGGACCGGATCGACCGCCGCGCCGTTTGGATGGACAGAAAAAGGCTGGCGCCAGCTTGGCTATGGCGGCAGCAATAACTGGGCCGTGACCGGCCAAAAGGCAGGGCAGCCCGCCGCAATTGTCACCAATGACCCGCACCTGGACAGCCGCTTGCTGCCCGGACCGTGGCACCCGGTCGGCATCATCACGCCAGAGTTCCGCGTCGTCGGTGTCTCGACGGGACATCCAGGCATCGTTGTGGGGCGCAATGAGCATGTCGCCTTCGGGGTCACCAATGCCTATGCCGATGCGGTCGATGTCTATGTTGAAACCATCGACCCGGCCAATCCGGATCATTATCTGGAGGGCACGCAGTCTTATCCATTTGAAACCGTGAAAGAGATTATTCGGGTAAAGGATGAGACCAGCGATGAGGGCGTGCGAGAAGAAGAACTGGTCGTCCGAACAACTCATCGCGGGCCTGTCATATCGGATCTTTCCAGCCGGCAAATCGGCGACTCTGTCCTAACAGTCCGGTGGGCATCGGCGGAGTATATGGGCAGCGATCTCGGCCTTGATGCGATCATGCGTGCGACATCGATCGAAGAGGCGCTCGACGCAATCAACCTGGTGCGCACGGTATCGCTCAACTTTGTCGTCGGGGATACGAGCGGACGCATTGCCCGCCGTGCGAGCGGCGCCGCGCCTATTCGCTTGCGCGGCGATGGAATGACGCCATTTCCGGTGACGGATGAACAGGACAATTGGGGCGGGCAGATTCCCGCCGAGCAAATGCCTGGCGAGATCGATCCGCAACGGGGCTGGACCGGCACGGCCAATCATATGACGGCGCCGGCGGATTATCCCTATGTCTATACAACCTTTGCCTAACGCGGGTATCGCTATCGACGGCTGTCTGAATTGCTCGCGGCGTCCGCGGTGACGGCCGAAGAGTTATGGTCAACGCAATACGATACGTTGAATGTCTTCGCGCGTGACCTCACGCCCATTTACGTCGCCGCATGGACCGCATCGGAGGATCCGGCTCTGCAAGAGCTCGCGGTGCTTCTGGGCGACTGGGATTTCCATGATCGAGAGGACAGTCTGGCCACGACCGTGTTCCAGGAGACCACGAGGCATTTGGCGCGCATGACGTTTGAAGATCAACTCGGCAGCGACATGACGGAGCTATACCTGTCCAATTGGTATGTCTGGCAAGAACGATTTGGATTGACGGTCCAGGCTGGCGCGTCACCCTGGTTCGACGACATTCGCACGACAGAGACCGAAGACTTGCAGGACCTCATTCGTCTTGCCGGTCTGGCCGCCATTGATCGTTTGTCCAGCACGTACGGCACAGATCGTTCCAAGTGGAAATGGGGCCGTGTCAATCAAATGCGCTTCGTCGGCCCCCTGCGCCGGGATGGCTTGGCGGGATCCCTAACCGGGAACCGCAATATTCCCATGTCCGGAACCGGCGAAACCCTCAAGCGCGCGCTGTATCCGTTTCACACTCCATTTGATACCCAGTGGACGGCCTCGCTTCGGATGACGGCTGACTTGAATGATCCGGACAAAGTGCGCGCCGTTTTGCCCGGCGGCGTCGTCGGGCGAACCTTTCATCCCAATTTGAATGATCAGGTCGATGCATGGGCTGACGAGACAGCCGAAACCTTTTGGTGGTTCAGCGACGCGGCGATCGAAGAGAATGCCCGCGCGTCTCTCGTCTTGTCGACGGGGAGATGAGGTCTGGAAAGGCTCAACCGGCCGCGCGTGCCGCTTTGACCTGCGCACAAGAAACCCCCGCGTGAGAAGGGCCACGCGGGGGTATTGGCGACGCACTCACAAGATCGGGCGTCTTAAGGGGGGAGAAAGCCCTCAGTCTTGCAGCACGGTCGGCCAATTCTGGTCACCGCTGGAAATGAATTCCGCGCGCTTTTTGTCCCAGCGTTTCTGGATGCCCTTATTATAGTTCAGATAGAGTTTGCCATCGACCACGGCCCAGCGACGCGCATCGCCCTTGGCCGTCTTGCCTTGCGCAACTGCCCAGGCGCAATAGCCGCCATATTGAGGTGCATATTTCGCAGGATCCCCGAGGAAGAGGTTGAGATTCTCTTCGCTGGCAAAACGGAATTCAGCGCCCTGGAAAGTGGTTGAATAGTCCGCGGTGCCTTTGGTTGGTTCACCCGCCGTGAAATACGCGACGGTGTCATAGCCCTGCAAAGCCAGGTTGGACCGTTTGGCGGTATAGATTGGATCCTTGTCGGCAAAGGCGGCGGGTGCAGAGATGGCAACCGGACCGGCGGCAATGAGAGCAGCAGCAATCAGTGTACGGATTTTCATGAGTTTCGTCCTTTTGAGTATCTATGTTTCCGGGAGGAAAACGGCAGGATTATGAGCGGCCTGGGAACAGGGTGGTTCTCAGCCCCGCGAAGATCGCGGCGAGCTCTTTCCGGCGAATGATGATCAGACCCAGCGAGGTCATCCAGACCACGACAGCCATGAAGAACAGGCCGCCGCCATCATTGTTCGGGTCGATGCCGAGCGGGGTCCAGAGGTGGAAATTGACGGCACCGCTCATCACGGCGAAGGCGATCAGCGCGCCCACGGCCTGCAAGCGACGGAACGCCGGCAAGATACCAATCAGGAGCAGTGTCGCGGCGAAAAACTCGGCTGTGCCGATGACGTATTGGCTGAACAGGCCCGTCTGAGCAAACAGGCCATCGGCGCCGAAACTGGCGGCCCAGTCATTCAGCTTGCCAAAGATCGTCTGGGTCTCGGGTGCATTGGTGAATTTGAAGCGCAAACTGTCCAGAAAGACGAGCGAGGCGATGCCGGCAATCGCATGCGGCGCGATGGATTTGGCTTTGGAGACCAGCCCCGTGGCGTCTGTCTCTGACGTGATGGTTTCGGTTAAACTTGTCATAATACCCTCCTTGTGGTGTGCCCTTCAAATACGC
>ERZ1740072.281-NODE-281-length-21644-cov-9.711103_pt1 | contig 21644 bp, 12 predicted proteins | sample MGYA00581733_ERZ1740072 | MGnify/ENA primary metagenome ERZ1740072 (study PRJEB43018, sample SAMN04849741) | marine metagenome | isolation source: floating plastic debris | place: Pacific Ocean | collected 2008-08-30 | study: EMG produced TPA metagenomics assembly...
AATTAAGAGCTTCGGTCTTGATGGCTGAAGCTCTTAGTATTTTTAACGTTAGTTCAGGTTGAGAGATTCACAATTAATAAGTAGCAAGTAGCGAGTAGCGAGTGAAGAGTAAAAACACAGCCACAAATAGTAAACGAGAGAGCAAATTTAATTTTCCGGAGACTAGATTATTCAGTGTTTTGAGCAATTACACTAACGAAAACAATATCCCGAACTCAGGTTAGGTAACGTAACGTCAGTTCGGGTTAAGGAATTAAATTCTAATTTTGGCAGCTGATTGATGGCTCAAACAACGTAATTACGTTTATAAATACTATTTTCAATCAACGATACAATAAGGGATTTAGCGATTACCCGAACTCAGGTTAGCTAGGAGTTACAAAGGTAAGTTTTTTAGTACATCCGGTTACTTCTCATCTCGAAAAGGCAAACCCTTTGACTGTTAATCTTTATGCATCTCCTAACTAATTACATTCGGTAAATACTAGGTATACCTACAAGGCTAAATTAATATATCAGTGTCAATACTGATGTATACCGTAATTAAACTGAAATATTATTAAATTGTTACGCACCTGGATTACAGCCAACACAATCACTGTGGTTAGTGCCTTTGATGGGTCTATTATTTCTCCTGATAGTAGACTCATTCGCACTTACTTCGTAAATAAAATTATATTTAAGTCTTGTTTTACACCCGTAGTAAAAAATAGTCAGTCACATTTTAGACTTAATAGATAATAATCTTAAACAATAAAATGTATTAAATGTATCCTGAAGCACTTATAGAGCATTCATAGCTAATATAACGTTCTAGAATTAAGAATTGCGAAGTCAACATGAGGACGTTATGGCTGCCAAAGTCGAGATTTACACTTGGGCTACTTGCCCGTTTTGTATACGTGCTAAAAATTTATTGAGTCATAAGGGGGTTGAATTTACTGAATACGCAATTGATGGAGACCAAGAAGCACGGGAAAAAATGGCTCACAGAGGAGACGGAAGACGCTCCGTACCACAAATTTTCATCAATGATGTTCACATTGGTGGTTGCGATGATATTTACGGTTTAGAGTCTCAAGGCAAGTTGGACGAGCTATTAGCTTAACGAAGAAAGAAAGTATGGCTAATAGTTTGAAGATTGTTTGATACTGAGTTCCACCCCGTAAAAAAGGGTGGTTTTTTTATTTTGGTCTTGAAAGTTAGGAGTTAGGAGTTAGGAGTTAAGAGTTAATTAGTTTAAACTTTTGCTTTTCTCCTTGTCCCCTTGTCTCCTCTTCTCCTTCTTTTTAATAAGACGGTATTACACAAAGGAGGGATAATTTTAATTGAATCACCACAATTTTTTTGAAGGGTAAGTTGAGGCAATCCCGTGAAATTGGCTTTTATTATTGATCCCATCCATAATTTAGACCCTTGTCATGATACTAGCGTAGCCATGATGGAAGCAGCTTGTATTTTGGGTCATGAAGTCTGGATCACTCAAGCTTGGGAGTTGAGTGTATTAGGTAGTAGTGCTTTGGCACATCTCCAACAAGTAGATATTATCCCAGTTGAATTGACAGATACGGGCTATAAAGCCGCAAATCCTTGGTACAAGTTGATTGGTGAAAAAACCTTACTCAACCTGGAAACGATGGATGCTGTATTTATGCGGACAGATCCACCTGTAAATGATGTTTACCTGTATGCTACTTATATTTTGGACTATATCGACCAAAGCAAAACTTTAGTTGTTAATAGTCCTAAAGGTATCCGAAGTGCCAATGAAAAAATGTATGCTCTCCAGTTTACTGAAGCTATTCCAGAGACCATTGTCAGCGCTGATAAACATCTAATTCGACAATTTGCAGATGATAAAGGTGCTGCTGTTCTTAAGCCACTGGGAAATAAGGCAGGAGAAGGAATTTTATTTCTACAACCTGGCGATCGCAATTTTAATTCAATAGTGGAACTAAGTACTCTGCGAGGAAAAGTACCGGTTATGTTACAAACTTTTTTACCGGAAGCAAAACAAGGAGATAAACGGATTATTTTAGTTGACTCTGAACCTGTAGGAGCGCTCAATCGTCTTTCCGCACCTGGGGAATTCCGCAATAACATGGCTGCTGGAGGTACGGTTGCTAAAACTGAAATTACTTCCAGAGAACGAGAAATTTGTACTCAATTAGCCACTACTCTACAGAAAGACGGTTTAATTTTTGTGGGAATTGATGTAATTGGCGGCTATCTGACTGAAGTCAATGTCACTAGTCCCACGGGTATTCGCGAAATTGATAGGTTTAGCAATACGAAGTTAGGTAAAAAGTTTATTGAATGGGTAGAACAAGCAGTCAAAAACCTGATGTAAAAATTAAACAGGATTTGAGGTTTGGGCTTTAGGTGTTACACCCTGTTAAAAATAAGCTTTTGTAAAACAGTTCTCAATTAACACAGGTAAAATGTTAGTCAAAAAAGTAACTAATTAATAGTTGATCCCACAAGCAATATTTTCTCGGTTTATTCAGATAAATTTAGGCAATACAAAATCTGCCGCTAAATATGAATGTAGCAATTGCGGCCAGCAATCAAATTAAATTTTTCCAAACCACCGGAAAGTTGTTTATGGAACTCTGGGAGGCAATGAATTTATTAAAGACTCTGTGCCCCCATTTTCCGAGACCTTGACGTTAATTAGTTATTGGGATTGCGACGTTTCTGAAGAAACGGAGGAATCTCTAATCCGGGTTTCTGTTTTGGCTCGGCTTGGGGTTGTTTTGGAGAATTGGCACCTGTTGATGATGGCTGTGGCATGGGTCGCCGTTGCTGTTGCTGTTGTGTTTGGGGAGTGACTACTCGATTAGGAGTCGCATTTTGCTGCTGTCTTTCTTGGATTTCTCCTGTAAACCCAGTAGCAATCACGGTAATTCTGACTTCTCCTTCAAGTCTGTCATCAATAACCGCTCCAAAAATAATATTGGCGTTGGGATCTACCACTTCATAAATTGCTTCAGCCGCAGCGTTGACTTCATGTAAAGTCAAATCGCTACCACCTGTAATGTTAAATACAACACCCCTTGCGCCTTCGATAGAACATTCTAGTAAAGGTGAAGAAATAGCGGCGATGGCTGCTTCCCGAGAACGCGATTTGCCCGAACCGATACCGATTCCCATCAAAGCAGAACCTGCATCTGCCATTACGGCTCTTACGTCGGCAAAGTCAACGTTGACCAAGCCGGGAATTGTAATGATGTCGGATATACCTTGTACACCTTGACGCAATACATCGTCTGCATAACGGAAGGCTTCTTGTACGGGAGTTTGTTCGGGAATAACTTCTAGAAGTTTGTTATTGGGAATAATGATTAAAGTATCTACCCGACTTTTCAAAGCTTCAACACCTTGTTCTGCTAGAGTGGTGCGACGGCGACCTTCAAATACGAACGGACGGGTGACTACACCAACCGTTAATGCTCCCATTTCCTTGGCGACTTCAGCTACAACCGATGCTGCACCCGTGCCGGTACCACCTCCCATTCCAGCAGTAATAAACACTAAATCGGCTCCTTCTAAAGCCGTAGCAATTTCATCTCTGGATTCTTCTGCTGCTTTTTGACCGATGGCAGGATTACCACCTGCACCTAGACCTCGTGTTAACTTTTGTCCGATTTGCAAGCGACAAGGAGCCGCAGCCATCGTTAAAGCTTGAGCATCGGTGTTAATCGACCAAAATTCGACTCCACTCAAATCAGAAGCAATCATGCGGTTGACGGCATTTCCACCACCACCACCGACACCAATTACTTTAATATTGGCGACTCTTCCGGGAATGATATCCCCAACTGGATTTTCTTCGGGAGAATGGTTATTATCGCCATTTTGCCCCAAACTTAGCCCGGAATGACCAAAAGGGTTATTGGTACTGATTCCTGCTAGGGAGATTCCTTGCTGTCCGGGAGACTGCGAGTTTTTATAGGTAAGCCCTTGGTTATTATCAAGTGTCATTGGATTTACGTGCATTCAGATAAACGACTTTTGGGGGTCACAATTTCCGCAAAAATAAGGGGCAGACTTTGTTGTGATGATTTCCTTCAAGGGTCTTATGGCAAGAGGGTTTGAGTTTTCAAAACCTGTCCGCAGGACATAAGAAATAAGATGTCGAGTGCTACATAAGTTAACTGATTTATCAAGCCTGCCCATTATTTTTAGGTTCCATCTCGGGGTGCGATCTACCCGCTCGCGTCAACTCTCTTTTCGTCACTCTTGTAGGTAATGGTCGCAAGAATGTTATGACGGTGTTCCCATCTTCTTTAACCAGATGCTCATATTGAGAACGCGAACTATTGTTTTATTAGTAGCTGCTAGCATTCTGTTCGAGACAACTGGTTCTAGAGAAGTATACTTAATATTTACTTGAAGAAAGAACTGTACAAGATAAGAACGACTTTGCTATTTCTAGCTGTCATTGCCTCCATGTATGGCTGCTAACCCTCCTTGTTGTTTTTTATCTATATTGGTCATCAATTTTACAACTAATAGTGTTTGTTTTTTTTTACTTATGGCCATAAATACCGGTTTAATTTTAGAAACATTGAAAACAATTAAACAAGTATGACACTGGTATAAGCATGTAGATGATGTCGTTTAAATGCTTTTATCAATAGACTTTGAGGGTTATAAGTACATAAACATAATTTATGTAAAATAAATTTTTAACTCCCAACTTTACTTTCTACTGCTATAACTGCTTTCATACGCGCCACCCCAAGAGTCCAATTATTAAGGTAATGGCGATCGCTGAAGCTTAAATTCATACTTTAGGACATCATCATCGATTTTCCTACATCTTGCACCCTTGGATAAGAGCGTAACTACAACAATAAGGAAGTTTGTACTTCCTAATGGTAGGTTTTTGAATATTTTTTCAAAGAATGCAACAAACAAAGAGTGTTGTGGTTTTGGTTAGCTCCGAAAACAACAATCATTAATATATATTTATCAGCATAAATCTTATTAATAAACCAGGAGTATTTTATACATTCGTGTTTATTCAATATTTTTTAAGGATTTTTCTCCGTCTATTCTCATAGTTTTTTGGTTCACATGTACTAAAATTGTTTCTGGGTTTGTTAAATCTATAAACTTAATTTCATTCATATTTACTTCTGCTGGTAAACGACGGATTTTTGCTAACGATTTAATTTTTTCAGCCAATTTAGATGTTGGGCTGCCAATATGTACTAATCCTAGTTCTGTTTTTAAAATTATATTATTAGGGTTTCGGCAATCAACCTGCATAACTTTAACTGAACTCTTGCTAACTGCTTGGTAAAGCTGTGTCCAGAAATCGCGACAAGAGGAAACTTCACCAATAAATTTTAGGCTGGGGAATTTATCGACCTTGACTGATTTAAAGTTTTCCAAGGAAACCCAAACACCATTTATATCTAACAATCCCTTTACGACTTTTTGCTTTGTAGAATCACCCCTGCTCTTAACTAAAGATTGAGTAGTAGCTACTGGAAGTATTTCAGATACTTTAACTTTTAACCCCGGTGGAAACAAACGACGAGTAACTGATACTTGGTTTATGGCTGGTTGCTGCTATAAAGATGCACTTAAGCGGCTTGGTTCAACTCTCCACAAAGATTTGGGATAGGATAATTGCATTTTTGACTGTACCACTTCATCAGAAAGTAGTTTATTCCCAGAAACAGTAATATCTTTCTTGCTTTTAAGTACCCATATTGGTTGAATCCAAAACCACAGTAAACCACCAGCTAACCCTGTAAGTGCAAAGGTACGCCAAATAGCACCAATAATGTGTATTTTTCTGTGACGACGTAGTTTTTCGCGACGTACTTCTAAATCTTTAGAGGAAACTGATAATATCTCTGGCATTTAAACCTCTTCGTAAATTTTGGTTCAAGAAGATTGAATGAAGATTGTAGAAAATATGCCGCTCTTTACAATCCGATTCTAAATTTTGAGGAGACAGCAAAGCAGCACCGTCTTCTCGGAAGAAAGCAAGTATGGTGCTTACTAAGTCTAGTAAGCTGTGGTGAAGTATCCCCCGGAGGCTATTTCCGGTGATTTTATCTTACACAGTCCCGGATTCGCGCCAATTACTTCAAGCGATGAAGTCAGACAAGGAAAGGGGTGTAGGTTCCCGAAGACATTGCGTTGCCGAGGTTTCCTCAGTTGTCGCAAGCAGGGTTCTCCTACCCAAAAGCGCGTTACCATAACGGGTCACTTCGTGAACGCGGAGCGTCTCCCGGAGGGAGATACCCGAACGAATATTCTTAGAAAAGAGCACCTCTGTAATAACAAATATTGAACAATTTTTAATTTCGGATTTTCCTCTCCAGAGTTTATTCAACGATTATTAATAAATTACGATTTGAGAATTTGAAATATTGCTCGTCAACCTAAATCGGTGTCGTGTTTAAATCCAAAATCTACAATTGTTGGCTTAGGGAACCCGTCAAGACTTTTTTAGTCGCTAAAACCTAAGAATAAAAATTGGTACAGATGAACCCTTATATGTATAAGTTATAAAGTCTTGTATTTTTTGTACTAATGTAGCCTTTTTACTTTATATTGACCTTTATTTTCAAGTTAAAGGGCTACAAATACTACGATAGTCACCACCTTTTTCTTGTTTATATGTATCTTAGAAAAGCATTAATCGCTCCTATGTAGGTCATTCTTTTTATTTGTGGTTCAATTACTACTCGATATTTAAATCCCATATTATACACGCCAACCCTTACTGTATCGAAGACTAACATCAAGTTATTCCTTTTTGAAAAAAAATACTAGATACGCTCATAGCAACTTGACGTTTTCAGAAATAAATGATATGCATGATTGGCTACAATTAATACTTAAGCATAAATTGTGTAGTTGTATAAAGCAGCTTTTTATACAAAATATAAACTAGCAATTTGATACAAAAGAGTTATGTTTAAAGCTACGTATTTTTATCATGGGCTTACGAAAGCGGTTATAGCGGTTATAACAGTACAAATGCGTATTTTTAATCATCAGGGAAAAATAATTGGTCAAACCTGAGTTTCTATTACTCGACCAACCCTTTATGGATGAAGAGTAGAAAATAGGAAATAGGTAAAAGATTTCTAGTTTTTCGATTTTCATTCAGCGTATCTGTGAGCTTATCATCTCCCAAATTCCAGAACTAAGGCGTGCATCTACATGAAAACTCAACTAAATTTGTCAAGGTTTTTTAAAGCCTGTAATCCAAGCAGGACGCTGGTTATAGGCGATGATTCCGATAGAAAATATTACATAGATTTTTCTGAAGTACGGGGTTGCAAAATAGTCGAAGAGTTGCAGCGAACCATTGTCCGTATTTCCCCAGATGAACCAACTTGCCAATTATTTACAGGTCATATTGGCTGCGGTAAATCAACTGAGTTACAGCGTTTGAAAGCAGAATTAGAACAATCGGGATTTCACGTAGTTTATTTTGAGTCCAGCCAGGATTTAGATATGGCTGATATCGATGTCAGCGACATTTTACTGAGTGTGGCTCGTCAAGTCAGTGCCAGTTTAGAAGCAATTAACATTAAATTAAAACCGGGTTATTTTAGTAATTTATTTAGAGAAATCGGGGAATTTCTTCAAACTCCGATAGAAATTGAAACTGAAGCCGAATTTTCTCTGGGTATTGCCAAAATTAGCGCTAAAGCCAAGGATAGTCCGCAGTTACGTTCTCAGCTGAGACAATACCTCGAACCCCGTACCAACAGTATTTTGCAAGCGACTAACGAGCAAGTATTGGATAAAGCGACCCAACAGCTACAGATGAGAGGACAAAAAGGTCTAGTTGTAATTATTGACAATTTAGACCGAGTTGACATGCGCCCAATGCCGTCGGGACGCTCCCAACCAGAATATTTATTTATTGATAGGGGAGAACAGCTACGTCGGCTCAAATGTCATGTGGTTTATACGATTCCGCTGGCTTTGATTTTTTCTGGAGAGTACGAAACGCTGAAAAATCGTTTGGGTGGTGGTATTGCTCCTAAAGTTTTGCCTATGGTGTTAGTCCGTCAAAGAGATGGAGATGATTGCACTCCAGGAATGACGCTTTTACGTCAGTTGGTTTTAGCAAGGGCTTTTCCCGAAGCTTCGGCCGATATCAGGTTGAGATTAGTTAATGAAATATTTGATAGTTCGGAAACTTTAGACCGTTTATGTAGAGTCAGCGGCGGTCATATTCGTAATTTACTAGGGTTACTTTACAGCTGTTTACAACGACAAGACCCACCTTTCGAGCGCTCTTGCTTAGAAGCAGTAATCAAGGACTATCGCGACGATTTACTGTTAGCTATTGATGATGAAGAATGGCAATTACTTTATGAAGTTGTCAATCAGCAAACTGTTAGAGGTGAATCTGAATATCAAAGATTGCTGCGAAGTATGTTTGTTTTTGAGTATCGAGATGTTAAAGGACGCTGGTTTGGCATCAGTCCGGCTTTAGCCGAAACTGAAAAAGTTTTAGCTTGGGAGCAATCTGAATATAGAATTCCAGCAACTTTTTCTTAGTAGTAAAAAATAATCATCTATGTGTTTTGGGCATATTTTACCTTTTACATTAATTAATGAATTCATACATTAAACAGAAGAACTTTTAACTCAAGTAGGACACAAAAAATCGACAAATAATTAAAAGTCAGATAAAACAATAGATGGTCTGCTGTTTAAAATTTTTAATCAATAGCATTAATTAATTTAATTGCTTGCATTTACCTGTATAACCGTACCTATATATTTTGATTTTTAGATTTGATTTTTTTGAATTCCTAATTACTGTCTTTTGATTAAAACCAGCCTCGAATTTTAATAAATCTTGTTTATCCAAAATCTGTCGATGCTTTATTGGGATGATATTAACTTCACCCTAATTTGTCTCTCCCAACTTTCTGCAAAGGTCAAACTTTAATTTCAAGTCTGTCTTGGAAGATAACAGTTCCTCTACTTGGAATCCAAAATTGAATTGACACAACGTCAAATATAAATATTTCAGCTATGAGTGAAAATACTAGTCTTACGGATATTGTCATTTCCAATCAGCATTCCCTTAAAAGGCTGATTCGGGCCATTGCGCTATCCAAAGGTCAATTTTCTCTGATTCTGGTACGGTGCAATTACAAGGAGTTGTCCAAGCAAGTATTAGACAACATTCGCTTGCAAACTAAGGATGTCAACCTACGAGAAGTTTATCTCTCTCCCTCAACCACCGCTCTACACAGCACCATAGTCTCAGAACTCTTTTTAGATATACCTGCTGTAAAAACAGATTGCTCACCAACAGCGGTAATGGTATTCGGATTGGAATCAGTAACCAACCTAGAAGATTTACTTAGCGGTATTAACCAAGCACGAGATATATACGCCGATACTTTTGCTTTTCCCATAGTTTTATGGCTTAAAGATGAAGTTGGAACATCGCTTTCACGATTTGCGCCGGATTTCAAAAGCTGGGCAGCAACCACAATCAAATTTGAAATGGCTGCTTCAGATTTAGTTAATCTGATTCAGCAGCAAACACAATCTTTATTTGACAAAGTTATAGAAGCAGGGGCACAAAAGTTTTTACCAAATGCAGCTTTACTTTTAGACCCTAAATCCCAGCAGCGTCGAGAAATTGAATCAGCTCGTAATGATTTACAACGAATCTACGAAATCAAGCTCGAATCTCAATTAGAAGCAAGTTTAGAATTTGTCCTCGGACGCGATAATTACGTTAACGACAATATTGACCAAGCATTATTACATTACCAGCGCAGCTTGGAACTCTGGGAAGAAGAAATCAAAAGTAATTCAAATTCTCTATTTCCAATCAATGGAGAGAGAGAACAAGAAACACAAGAAAATGAAAATTCTTCTCCTCCTCTGGTAGTTGGTTTTCTAATTCGTAAAGCAATGGTGATGTTTCACCTCGGATTGTGCTACCGACGCTTAGCAGATTTACAACCAGCAGCCAATATTAGCTTTTGGCAAAATGCTTTGAATTGGTTTAAGCAATGCTTGGATATATTTGAAATCACAAAAAGAAAAGACTTAAGCGCTAAATTTGTTTTTCCTGCTTGCGAAATGCTGCAACGTTTGGAACAGTGGGATGATTTATCCGAGCTAGCGACCTATTCTTTGGAGTTGCATCAAGCATCTGGAAACAAGACTTTAGTTGCTCAAGATTATGGATTTCTCTGTGTCGTAGCTGCCAAAAAATATGATTGGGTCAAAGCTCATGAATTAGCAAATACAGCCCTTTCTGTTGCAGAAGAAGTTCCAGAAGTATCCCGCCAGCAAGAAAGTTGGTATTTATTATTACTAGGACGTACTCTAAGAAATTTGGGTGAATGGGACGAAGCTGTTAACACCTTGGAATGGGCAAAAGTTGTTTGTGAAGCTCAATACGAAGCTTCTTTATATCTAGAAATTGTCGAGGAATTACGCTCGCTCTATTTTAATGAGCGTCACGACTACCTAGAAGCATTCAAACTCAAACGAGAGAAAATTCAGATTGAGCATCAGTATGGATTTCGCGCTTTTATCGGTGCTAGTCAATTACAACCGCAGCGTTATCGCATAAATCCAGTTTTACAACCGCAAAAAATATCATCGACTCACGACCAAGTTGCTCAAGAAATTGCAGCATCGGGAAGACAGCAGGATGTTCATCAGCTTTTAGAAAAGATGACTCGTGCTGACTGTAAACTTACCGTGGTTCATGGACCGTCCGGGGTTGGTAAAAGTTCGATTATCAAAGCAGGTTTAGTTCCAGCATTAAAACAGAATTCAATTGGGGAGCGCATGGCCTTACCAGTTGTGCTATCTGTTTATACTGATTGGATAACAGTTTTAGGACGCAGTCTAAACCAGGTTATCGCTCATACTTCTATATCTTTGGCTATAGAAATCACAGTAGAAGTAATTTTAGAAAAGCTGCGATTATTAGCAGATAGTAATTACACTGTGATTCTAATTTTTGACCAGTTAGAAGAATTTTTCTTTGTCAAACAGGATACGGTACAAAGAGTTGAATTTTACAAGTTTTTCAATAAATGTCTGAATATTCCCTTTGTAAAAGTAATTCTTTCTTTGCGGGAAGATTATCTACATTATTTATTAGAATTTGAGCGTTTGAGCTACTTGGAACGGCAAGATTCTTACAATTTGGGAGTAATTAATAAAAATATTCTTGATAAGAACATTCGTTACTATTTGGGTAAATTTACTTGCCAAGATGCTAATAGTATTATTCATAGTTTGACAGAACGTTCGCATTATCAGTTAAGCGATGAGTTAATCAATAAATTAGTAGAAGACTTAGCAGGAGAAACTCATCAAGTACATCCAATAGAATTACAAATTGTCGGCGCTCAATTAGAAGCACAAAATATTACTACTTTAGGTGAATATCAGCGCAGCGGCGGTTCTGAGAAACTTGTTCAGCACTGGTTAGAAAAAGTTATTTTTGATTGCGGTCAAGAAAATGAAGAATTAAGTTGGAAATTACTTTTTGAATTAACTGATGAAAAAGGTACGCGACCTCTAAAAACTAAGGCTGAATTAGTCACAGCTATTTTTAGGGAAGAAGATAACTATGATGAAATTGAAGACAATCAAGCAGATAATAATATACTAATCAATTTTAATCAAAAAAATATTGATACTCCTTTTTCTCATATCTTAAAACAATCCAATCAGCAATTTAGAGAAGATAGTCATGAAGAAACTGAAGAAGGTTTCATGCATTCTTACAATATCAGCACCGTAGAATTAATTTTAGAAATTCTTGTGGGAAGCGGTTTGGTATTACGAGTACTTCAAGAGTCAGGAGAACGTTATCAATTAGTTCATGACTATTTAGTTAAACCAATTCGCATTCGCAACGACTATGGAATTATTGCTGAATTAGAAAAAATTCGTTTTGAAAAAACAAAAGCAGAAGTTGCTCAAAAAATATCGCAAGAAAAGCTAAATTCAATCCTGCAAAAACGGCTGCGAGAAGCACGTTTAGCTGGCTTAGCTCTAGCGGTTATGTCTGCCACAATTGGTGGCTTGTGGTGGCAAGCGGATTTACAAAAAAAGGCTGCAATGAGCCACAGTTTTCGTGCTGAACGTAGCGAAAATAACTTAAAGATTGGTGCCATAACTGCCGCTTCTGAAGCTTTGTTTGCTTCCAATAAAGAATTTGATGCTTTGATTGAAAGTTTGCGTGCTTGGAGAAAGCTTAAAGGTGGACATGGAATTCAACCAGATACCCGCATGCGAGTAGTCACTGCTTTACAGCAAGCGGTTTATGGAGTCACGGAAGTTAACCGTTTGGAAGGACATAAAGATGTTGTTTGGGATGTCAATTTTAGTCCCGATGGTAAGTTTTTAGCTTCGGGAAGTCGCGATAAAAGTATAAAAATATGGCGTACTGATGGGAGTTTATTACAAACTATAAAAGCAGCCCATGATGAAAGTATTACCAGTTTAAACTTTAGTCCTGATGGTAGCTTAATCGCTTCTGCAAGTCAGGATAAAACCGTAAGAATTTGGCGAAAAAATCCAGCTACGGGAAAATTTGATTTGCAACCCGTGACAACTCTTGAACATCAAGATTTTGTTTCTACGGTTAGTTTTAGTCCCGATGGTAAGTTATTAGCTACTGGAAGTAATGATAATATCGTTCAAATTTGGCGTAATGACGGTAAGTTATTGAAAGTTCTCCAAGGACATGAAGGTTTAATCAACTGGGTGACTTTCAGTCCTGACGGTCGGTTTATCGCTTCAGCTAGTGATGATAACACCGTGAAAATATGGAATAGTAACAGTGGCAGCTTACTAACTACTTTGCAAGGTCACGAACAAGAGATAACAGTAGTTAGTTTCAGCCCCGATGGTAAGACATTAGCCTCTGCTGATAGCAATGGAATTGTCAAACTTTGGCAAGCAGAACAACAGGAAGAATCTGAAAACAGTTTCACATACCGTGCTTATAAAAATTTAGAGCAGCATAAGGGTATTGTTTGGAGCCTAAATTTTGATTCTAAAGGTGAAAAACTCGCTTCAGCAGGAGATGACAATACGATTAATTTAACTGATATTAAAAGCGGTAAGTTAATTAAAACTTTTAAAGGTCATAGCGATGCTGTTGTGAGCGTTTCATTCAGCCCTGACGATAAATTATTGGCATCTGCAAGTTACGACAAAAGTGTCAAACTTTGGAGTTTAAACCCTCCTAAATTACCAGTTTTAGCAGGACATGAAGACCGGGTTTTGAGTGTTAGTTGGAGTCCTGATGGTAAAATTTTGGCTTCTTCTAGCCGCGATAATACGGTAAAGCTGTGGCAGAGAAAACGAGATAATACCGGATTTAATACCAGTCTTTACAAAACTTTGTTAGGACATTCCGATAGAGTCACAAGCGTCAGTTTTCATCCAAATGGTCAAGTTTTGGCTTCAGCAAGCTACGACAAAACCATAAAACTTTGGCAGCAAAATGGTCAATTACTCAAAACTCTTCAGGGACATAGCGACAAGGTAACGAGTATTAGCTTTAGTCCCGATGGACAATTACTGGCATCTGCAAGCAATGATAAAACGGTAAAATTATGGAATCAACAAGGGAAGCTACTTAAAACTTTAAATGGTCATCAAGCAAGGGTAAATAGCGTTAGCTTTAGTCCAAATGGTGAAACTTTAGCTTCTGGTTCCGACGACCAAACCGTGAAATTGTGGAAACGAGATGGTGTGTTATTAAAAACATTTTTACCTCATTCCGGCTGGGTTCTAGGGGTCAGCTTTAGCCCTAGTGATAACTTGCTTGCTTCTGCAAGTTGGGACAATACTCTAAGATTATGGAGTTGGGATGGTACTCTATTTAAAACTTTGTTAAAAGGATACGGTGATAGCGTTAGTAGTGTCACCTTCAGTCCCAAGGGAAAAATTCTCGCTGCTGGAAATTGGGATAGTACCGTTAAGCTTTGGAGTCGTGAAGGTCAATTAATTAAAACTCTTAGCGGACATCAAGCTCCCGTATTAGACGTTAGTTTTAGTCCAGATGGTGAAACTTTAGCATCTGCGAGCGATGATAACAACATAATTCTATGGAATTTAAATTTAAAAAATCTACTAGCACAAGGTTGTCACTGGGTAGGTGACTACCTTCGATACAATAGCAATGTTGAAGGAGCCGACCGCAAACTTTGTCAAGGTATTAGTTAAGGGAATTGGGGATAGTAAGTAGTAAGTAGTAAGTAGTAGGTAGCAACTCGAAACTCTTGCTGTGAAACAAAATTATCTTTTTGAAGACTAAATTCAGTTAAGGTAAGTTTTTTCTGTTCCCCGTCCCCTGTTCCCTACTTCCTACTTCCTACTCCCTACTTCCTACTTTCTTTATCAACTATCTTCTTCGTCAATTGTTTCCAAGTTCACTATCAAATTTTGAATTCTCATACGCTCAATATAAGGCCATCCTCCTTCCGTTTCAATGTCTTTTAAAAGTGAGTATAGCGCTTGACGATTTGATGGTAAGCTTTCTTGAAAAATACCGTCTCTAACTTCTCTATGCAGTTTTTCTAGCTGTCTAAGCAGTGCCAAAATGGCTAAAATATCTCCTTGAGAAATTGCTGAGTATTCATGAATGGAGTCTGCAATTTCTTGTAATTTATAGGATAACTTATCGGAATCGGGACTTTTACCGTTGCTCATAATATTATTAATTAATTATATTGACCGCTACTTCGAGCTACACAAGACTAATTTTAACTTTGTATGGCTGTAGCAATGATATTTTTAAATCATGAAAAACACATATTAAAGACTAATGATGTTTATCTTAACTGCAATAGGACTACTATCTAAAATAAAATAAAATTTTGAAGTATTTTCTACTTTAAATTATTTAGCATCTTTTCGAGGTAAAAATAGAAATAGATTTATGTAACTGCGAATTTGTCACGCTCTGCTTCAAAAGCAAACCCATATCATCTAAATTTTGACAATATAATTTAAAAAAAGTTTATAATGTTAAGTAATGTATAGAAAAGCATTGAGTAGCTATTAAGTGCGGATTATTTTCTTCTTGATTAGATACAATATAGAGTCTAATAGTGGTTGATAAACATATATAATCTCCTATATCTATATAAAACCTTTTAATTTGACGGTGAGCAAATCGTCTTCCTTATCAATCTCAAATATTCTATGTATTGAGAAAATATGAATTTACCCTCCTTGTGAGAGAATAGGATTAGTTTAAGTTTTTGAGGGAGAACTATAGGAATTTTTTGTAATAACACAACTATTAAAAAACATTTACTCGTTCGTTGGTCGTTAGCTTTGACTAGTTAACTGCTAATAATAAAACTATACTCATTACTCGCGCCATTGCTCTACGAGCATCTTATCAAGATGGTGCTTGGGATGTTATATAAAAGTTAGTTTGCTTTTGTATTGTCTTAAATTTTTCACCTTTCATCTGACTGTATAAACTCCTTGATAGGATTTTTCAGCTTGAAAAGTAAGGGTCATAAATAGTTTTGACATGATTGCTTTCGACGCTTACCTGTCTCGAATTAAGATGGACGCTGCGCCATAAATATGAAGGAGAGACGATTGAATGGCAATATATACAAGTTCGAGTAATAACTCTATGCTTGAGAATTGAAAACGCACTGAAAATATTAATTTTTGACTTGAGGTTAATCATGAAGTATCGCGCTTTAATAGCTGGATTAATGGTCGTGATGTTGGGCTTATTAACAGCTTGTAGTTCTGGCCCGGATATGGCTAGTGGTGATAGTAGAGAGTTACTCACTTACGAAGATATTAGAGGTACTGGTTTAGCTAATAAATGCCCTCTACTTTCTGAAACGAGTCGTGGTTCTATCCCCATCGATTCAAGCCAGTCCTACGAAATCAAAGAACTTTGCATGCAACCAACAAATTACTATGTTAAAGAAGAACCCCTAAATAAGAGACAGGAAGCTGAATTTGTCGGTGCGAAGATATTGACTCGTAAAACTTCATCCCTCGACCAAATTCAAGGTGATTTGAATGTTAACTCAGATGGTAGTCTAACTTTTGAAGAAAAAGATGGTTTTGACTTCCAAGCAATTAGCGTACAGCTTCCCGGTGGAGAACAAGTTCCTTTCTTGTTTACCGTCAAGAATTTAGTTGCTAAAACCCAACCTAATTTGACTAGCATCAATACCTCAACCGATTTTGAAGGAGATTTTAAAGTTCCTTCTTATCGTGGTGCAACTTTCTTAGACCCTAAAGGTCGTGGTGTTGCTAGCGGTTATGACAATGCAGTTGCGCTACCTTCCCAAGCAGATAGTGAAGAACTCAGACGTGCCAATGTCAAGAGAGTTGAAACCGGTAGCGGTCATATTTCTTTAAATGTTGCCAAAGTTGATAACCTAAGTGGTGAAATTGCTGGTACTTTTGTCAGCGAACAGCCTTCAGATACTGACTTAGGTGCTGGTGAACCTTTAGAGGTAAAAGTGCGCGGAGTGTTCTACGCTCGTGTGGAACCAGTTTCATAGTTTATTGTAAAAATTGACTTAATGAATTCAAAGGGCTAAATATAGCCCTTTTTTTTATCTAATAATCTTTACAAATCAGCTTACTCACTACTCGCTATTTATTATTTTAATTAAGAAACCTTTTTATATTAAGTATTTTTTCTGAATAAATTATTTATCTGAATATTTATCAAACAACTTGATTGTTGTATTCGTAATTTAGTCAAAACTTCTAAAAACCAAGTTACGTAATAATTCGGTTTCATATTGCTAGTGTTTTTGTATATTTTTTTATATGTAGCCCTTTGCTACTACATACCGCAAAGCTAAAAAACGCTCTTGTCAGGTGTTAATAGTTTCCAAGCAGATTAAATTTTAATCGCGTCAAGAAATAGATATTTCGCACCGACTCACAAATGAGCGTACAAAAATTTTTCGGTAATTGAAAGTAAAGCCTTTTTGCTGTTTCCGAAACAAATTAGCTTTTATCTTAGGTTGCATCACTTTGTAAGTCTGCGACCTATTAATTACCGCGTCCTTTCAATCAGCCCTCTCGAATAATAGTCCGATCATCGTCCGTTATTGATACTCAACAGCGGGAAAGTATGTCGTCTGCATTTTTAGTGTAAATAAGCTTTTCTCAGTGCATCTCCAGATATTCACAATCCCGGTCTGGTTTAAATACTTTTTTTATAAATCATCAAGGTGCTATGCCTACTACCTTACTCACGAAAGAACTGAAACATGAAATTTGGCAGTTATTGCGAGAATTTCAGCAATCTCAGTCACCCGACGTTCGTAATAAACTGGTAAAGCTTAATTTTGGGCTTGTGAGAAAAGAGGCTTACTATTGGATAAATCAATGCCAAGAAAGTTATGATGACTTGCTTCAAGTTGGTTGTCTAGGCTTAATTCGTGCTATCGAAAGATTTGATATTTCCAAAGGTCACGCCTTTAGTTCTTTTGCTATTCCCTATATTCGCGGTGAAATTCAACACTATCTCCGGGATAAAGGTGTAACAGTCAGAATACCAAGACGTTGGTTGGCTATCCAGCAACAAGCCGCAGGAGTTTCTCGTTCTTTGCGGGAGAAATATAATCGTCAACCCACTGACTCTGAAGTAGCCGCAGCATTGTCTGTTTCTCTAGCAGAATGGCAAGAAATTAAATTAGCTTGGGCAAATCGCGCTCCTTTGAGCTTAGACGTACCTGTATACGATGGCGATGAAGGTTCTGCTAGTTTGGCAGAAATGGTACCCGACCATAACTACCGTAGCTTTCAACTAGCCCAAGAAGACCAATTACGCTTACAACAAGCATTACTTCAGCTAGAAAATCGTACCCGTCAAGTGTTGGAATTCGTGTTCTTACACGATTTAACACAAAAACAGGTAGCCGAAAAACTTGGCATCAGTGTAGTAACTGTTTCACGTAGAGTCAAAAAAGGGCTTAATTCTCTTAAACACCTGATGGTTACACCAGAAGATTAACAGCGAAATGAAGCTGTTTGCTCAGAAAAACGTACCAATGTATAAAATAACCCTTGACCCGAAAAAAATTAGGTTATAACTATATCAGCTTTCACTTTTGATACAAATTTCAATCAAATTGATTTCATTATGAAGCAACATTTTTCCGTCTTCTCTTAATAATGACTAATGGGCAGATATTTAAGAATTACAATTGCATCTATTTTAGCTTTGGCAACGGCCGGATGTACTATCGGTGGGGACGATTCCGATTCAGCTGTTGTTGAACCAGTTCCCGAAGAAACAGCCGAAAATAACCCAGATCCAAAGACAGAACCTTTTAAAGAACCTTTGGTGCCACCCAAGCCTAAAATTGGTGGGACACCCTCAAATTTGATTGAACCTACCAATCCTACCGAAAGAGTGGGAATAGTATCAAGAGGGCGTACAGACCCCTTTGACGATATTGTTCCCTCTGTAAAGTTCCCGACTAATAATCAAGATTCAGAAGATTCTGCTGCTACAAATACAAATACGAATACTACTGCTACCAATAACAATAAAGGAGCAAGAAAGGTTCCTAAATTGCCTCCTTTACCAAAATCTAAAACAGTAGCATCAAAGCCAAGACCTCGTAGGGTTGCCGTAAAACCTCGTAGGAGTGCGGTGATTTCCGCAAGAACTGGAGGTAATGCTAGAAATCCGAATTCAGGAAATCAACAGACAGCAAATAAACCAGGTGCAAATGGTTCCAAAGGTACTGCGTCTGTACCTGTCGTACCTCAAAAACTACCTGGAGTAGTAGCGCAACCAGACTTAACATCTTTATTACCACCACCACCAGAACCGAAATTAGCTCAAGCTGTTTTAGTTTCGGGAGTAGTTCAAGTGGGAAATCGACCTCAAGCAATCATCAAAGTACCTAGCGAACCGACTAGTCGCTATGTTCAAGCTGGACAAAGATTAGCAAGCGGACTACTTGTTAAAAGAATTGAGATGAATGAAGGTTCCGAACCAGTTGTTATTCTGGAACAGTATGGTATTGAAGTAGCTAGGTTGGTTGGAGAAGCACCTATGGGAGATTCTCAACCAGATACAGCAGCTTCTACAGAAGAAACTGTTTCGACATTACCATCGTCACCAAAATCTGCATCGGTCGGTGCTTCTTAAAATATGGAGACAAGGGAAAAGATTGTATTTGCTGGTTTACCTTTGGCAGTTTATCGCGAGATTGCAGCTCATTTAGGAACTGTTACGGGAGTAGAAGTGGGATTAATAGAACAAACTTCTACAGAATTTGATTACAACCAAAGTCAAGTCGGTGGTTTGTGGATTGATTACGGGTCAAACTCTAATTCCCAAACCAGACAATGGGTTAAGCAAATTCTGGCTTACTATCAACATCGCTATGGTGTTTAACAAATTATCAGTATTTCCCGATTGAGCCAAGCTCCAAACAAACCTCTCTTCTTTATTAGTGGAGAGGATTTTGTTTTTTGTCTAAATACTTTTGGCTACAAGTGATTAGAGTTTTCGATAAAGCTTTGAGTGCAAAATTTTTCGCCAATTTATTTCTATGCTGATGTCAGTAGGCACACACTTTAGATAAAGCAATATTACAGAAAGTGTCAAGATTATGTAGGCGAATAACATCACACCTTGTTTAAACTGAAATTTTTTTGTGTTTGCAATATCTGACGAAATATAACATCTATTGCAGACAGTACAAAGCAGTTGAGATGGAACTACACTAAACGACTAAAATCACAATTCAATAGAGTTTAGAGGAAAATTTTGAATAAAATGTTAATCTAATTACACTTAAAGCTAGCAAAAAAGTGTGTTTTAATAAAAACAACAATTTATGCTACCAATTACAAGTCTGGCACGGTAAACTTGCAAGCAAGGTAACGCAAATAATACTACGGCTGTTATCAGTTTTAGGCATCACTCACAATGGAACAGTGGCAATTTCTGATACAGAAAGAAGGCGAACGTGCTTGGCATCCTTTGGAGAAGCCAAGCGTACAAATCAAGGAAGGTCGGTATCGAGTAGTTGCTCGTTCTAACCGTACTAATACCGATGTTGAGGTACGGGTAACTCATTCTTCCCCGTTAGAGACTCCACCAATACGTCGCATTCAAAAACGAATCAGACGTATTAATTCAGAAGGTTTAACGGTTATAATCCCCTTTACCTATCTCAAGTCGGGAGTCTGGGAGTTACAATGTTCTGGCGATTTAATGTCAGACCTTCTTGGTGCATCCTGGAAATATACTATTAATTTGACTGTGACTCCTTCTGAAGTTGAGGGAAAGGTTTTGCTGAAAAAACCGACACATGATTCAGATAAGCCAAAAAAAATTGCTGGGAAGAACATACAGAAAAATCAAGCCAAATCAAAAATCACCAATATTCAATCTAGTCATAAGTCTTCTCCTGTTCCCTCTAGGGATTTAAAAACAAATGATGCTGGATTGATATCCTCCATTTCTATAGAAGGAACTGCTAATAAAGGTCGTAATATTACTGGTAAATTAAGTTCGACTTCTGCCTCTAATAGTAAAAAAGCTGCTTTGAATAAAGCGGTTGCAGAAAACGGTAAGGAAAAACTACGAGAGTCCCTCGAAGCAGCTTCGGGAAAACGAAAAAGCGTTAGCAAAAAACCTACTCAACAACCTGCTCAAAAACCTACTCAGCAATCTACTCAAAATAAAAATTTAAGCAAAAAACCTGCCCAAAAACTAAGAGATTCTGTTAAAGGTTTGCCCCAAAAAGCTGCTAGTCCTTCTGTTCAACAAAAGAAGTCAGTCAAGAACACAGCAAAATTAAATCAAAAAAATAGTCAAACAGCAGCAAAAAAATCATTAAATGAAAAGACAGCAAGTTTAAATAAAAACGTTAGGGAAAAAGTAGTTCATAAACCATCAGAAAAACCCAGAACTGTAAATAAACCATTAGAAGCAAGTAAACCTTTAGAACCCAATAAAAAAGAAATATTAGAAAAATCTCCTCAAAAAGCTGATTTAGCAATAATCGAGCAAAATAATGACCCCATAAGAGTCAAAGGAGATACCGCAGAACAGATTTTACAAAATTTAATAGAGCTAGCTTTACCGTCTTCAGAAGCTTTACTTCCCGATGACAATATTGACGATAAAGTCGCAACCCCACCTCCTTTACCGCTACAGTTAATTTTGGGTAAAGTTAATTACGTTGCAAGCTGGGGAGAAACTATTACTGTTGAAGGAGAAGTTCTTCTCAAGCAGACAACAGACCAGCGAATCAATCATATTTCGCAAGCCGAATTACAAATAGAATTACGTTCCCCACAGAATTCTCAACTATTACAGTCTTTTCGATTACCCAATCCTAATAAATCAATTCCATTTGCGATCGCATCTTTAATTAATATTCCTGAAGAATGTTCTTCTAAGTTGATTCTCGGAGAAGTAAAGCTGTATGGAATACTTGGTAACAGCAGAAATATAGAATTATTAGCTAGCCAATCTTTCACAATTACGGCAGAAATTAAAGAGCTATTAGCGATTACTGTGGCAAATCCGAAAGGTGAATTGGAAAAATTTGCTTATTCAGAAGATACATTATCTGCACAAAATTCAGAGGAAGTCTCGGAAAACTCCG
>ERZ1740072.283-NODE-283-length-21439-cov-9.227460_pt1 | contig 21439 bp, 11 predicted proteins | sample MGYA00581733_ERZ1740072 | MGnify/ENA primary metagenome ERZ1740072 (study PRJEB43018, sample SAMN04849741) | marine metagenome | isolation source: floating plastic debris | place: Pacific Ocean | collected 2008-08-30 | study: EMG produced TPA metagenomics assembly...
AGCGGCCAAAGCCCTTGGGGCGATTGTCAATCCGGTCTAGATTGTCCACAATCACCACCAGCCCTTTTTTACCCTGCTGTTTGAGCTGCTCAATGGCGGGCTTGAGGAGTTCTTCGTTGATGTCCTCCACCAGCTGATTTTTCTGCGGTCCTAAAAACTGATTGAGCCGGTCCCGTAAAGTAGCGTCATTTTTGGCCCTGGCAGTGATTTTGCCGATACCCGCTGCCAGAGAAAATTCGCCGTTTGTGCTGGCGCTGGCGCTGATGTCTGACATGCCCGGTGTTTTGATCGGCACGGGAATGGCGGCTTCAGCTTCTAGCTCAATCTCCGTCATTAAAAGCTTTGTGGCCTTTTGCAGCAGCCCCCGCAGTCCCTTCGCGTCGCCAATGTCGATGCCTTCTAAACTTTGGCTAATGCGGCGGGCAATGGCCAGCAATACATCACCGATATCCACATCGGCCATCTCTAAGTCCTCAGTAGACTCAAAGTAGACCACATGGAACCCCTCTGCTTCTAGCTCCGCTCTTAGCTTTAGTAGCTCCGTCGATTTGCCGCAGCCGATGTGACCGGTAAATAGCGTACAGGTAGGGTTATCCGGCTCATAGAAGGCAATCAGGTCTTTGATTTCGGTAATGATTTGCTCACCACGTACCTCAGAGAAATCGATATAGAGCTGTCGATCGTTTTCTTTTTGTGGATCAAGGGTGCGGGCAGGGTTGGTCGTTTGAAAAAACTGGCGAACGTCTAACACGGGCGGCAACACCGATCAGGATACATGTCCCTATAGCTTCAGGGATCTCACAATTTTCTCCCACAGAACTGTCTGAGATCGTAATAGTGCTTAATAAAGTCTTCTAGAGGTGATACGTCCTAAGCCAGCTGGCGTTTGATCAGTTCTGCAAAGACGCCTGGCTGCTGGGCTAGTTCATCAAAGCTACCGACCTGGACTACGCGTCCGGCCTTGATGACATAGATTCGATCGGCGTTGCGAATTGTACTGAGCCGGTGGGCGACAACAATACGGGTGACATTAAGCCGATCGAGACTTTCGCTAACAATTGCTTGAGTTTTGTTATCCAAAGCGCTCGTAGCTTCGTCTAGCAGCAGCATCTTGGGATTAAGGGCCAACGCTCTAGCAATGATCAGCCGCTGTCGCTGTCCTCCAGACAGATTGCTGCCGCCTTCACTGACCACCGTGTGTAGCTGCATTGGAAAGTTGCGTACATCTTCGGCAAAACCTGCCATTTCTGCTGCTCGCCAGGCGTCATCTTGGGTGATTAGCGCTCCGCCGGAAATGTTTTCAAAAATCGATCCGGCACTGATATGACCGTTTTGTAAGACTACACCTAGCTGTCGGCGGATGGCCGTCAGGTTTAGACCGCACATATCTCGACCGTCGTAGTACACCGTACCTGACAGGGGATGTTCAAATCCCAGGAGCAGCCGTAGTACGGTTGATTTGCCGGAGCCAGACGGTCCCACTAGGGCAATAAACTCTCCTGGCTTGGCTTCTACCGTGACGTCATCTAAAATCAGCGGACCGTCATCGCGATAGCGGAAGGTGACATGGTCCATGCAAAAGGCACCTGTAAGTTGCCCCGGATCGGTTTTTTCGGCGGTGACTTCGGGGGGGGCGGCCAGGATAGGCTGCGATCGCATCCATAATGGAATTACATCCATCACATCGATCATCGTCAGGCTCAGATTGGTAATCCCGCTAATAAAAATGGCAAAGGCGGCGCTAAAGGCCAAAAATCGCCCCGTCGTTAGCTCAAACGGCCCCACCAGCGTACTGGCTACCCAAAACAGCGCAATCGTCGTTACCGTTGGTATAACCGTATTAAACACATTGACCGAGTCTTCCAAGCGCTGGGTACTCAGCTCCAGCTGTAGCAGCTGACGATATTTGTTTCCCCACTGGGCAAAGGCTCTCGACTCTGCCCCGGCAATCCGCAGCTTAGAGACACCGTTAATCAGCTGTACCATCAAACCGTACAGCTCTCCCCGGATCTCCAGCATGGGTCGCTGCTTCTTTAGAAGAAACGCTCCTGATGCGACCGTAACGCCCATAATCAACAGGGCGACCACCAGAGCCAGAGCCGCCAGTCTAGCGCTGTAGTAAAACAACAGCCCCAAATTTAATATGGCAAAGGTCCCCGACAAAATGGCATCTAGGGCCGAACCGCTCAGCAACCGCCGGATAGAAGTAATGCTCGACACCCGCGACAAGAGGTCTCCGGTGGCATAGTCTCTAAAAAATGATGTCCGCAGCTTTAACAAGCGGTCCCACACCGCCGCCTGCAGCGTCACATCCGAGCCAGTTTCCAGCCGCATCGTGGTGATCGCCTGCACCAGCTGAAAACTAGCTCGACCAATGGCCATCGCCACCAGCGCCAGTCCGATTTGCAACAAAAGTCCGGCGCTGCCAAAGGGAATCGCATCGTCCACCAGCACCGCCGTCATTTGCGGCAGCACCATCCCTAGCAGCGTGACGATGACTCCGGCCAGTGCCATCACCGCCAGATCGCGCTGACGTCCATGAAACGCAAATTTAAGTAAATCCCAGGCCGTTAGATGCCCGTCGGGTAGCGGCCGATAGAACATAAACGCCACCGGTTCAACGGTGCTCGCCACGGCTTCATCGACGGTCGCCCGCCGACCGGTGGCATCGAGCAGCTCATAGTGGGTCTGATGGACTGGCAATAAGGCAACTGGTCGATGGCCGTCTTGTGTATAGGCAACTAGCGGTCCCACATCCTGTCGCCACCAGCGTCCCCGCAACAAAACCTGTCGCGATCGCAGCTGAGAGGCCCGAGCAATAGCCTCCAACGGTTCTTTGAGCGACTGTGTCCGCTCAGATTCTGCCGGTGGTTCAATCTTGACGCCCAACGCATGTCCCACCGCTCCTGCCATCCGTAACAGCGGTGTTTCAGCTAGCAGATAGTTGCCCGCATTGGGCTGTAGTACAGAAACCAGTCCCTGGAGAGTTGTTTGGGTAACCTCCTGGTTTAATAGCTGGCGAGCAGCAAACTGGTCTTCTCCTCGCTGGCGATCGCTCTGCCACTCTTCTTCAATGACTTCTAGCGCAAACTGATGGAACAAATTGAGTCCCTGGACAAAATCTCCGTAGGAAATTGTTGAGCACAGCTGATCGGCGGATACGATATCCAGTTCCACTGGCTGATCTGCTGCCCTAACCCATGTGGTCTTCGAGATTGGAAACAGCGGTGATGTTGGCGATAGAACAAATCGCTCCACATCTAACCAACACGCCTGATGGGTTCGGGGTCTGACCCATCTCATAGCAGCCTTAGGACTGTACCCTTCATTTGCATCAAGACTAAGCGTCCCCACGACGTCAGACGCCTCAGCAATTGAGCGACCCGGAAACCCTTTAACCTGGGTGAGGCCCCCTACCCAGCGTTCTACCTGTCTCAGTAATGGAAGAGAGATATGACCACAAATCTCTCCATTATTATCTGCTGCTTTGACAATCGGCTCAATCTCGCTAATTTCAAACGCTACGGCTATTAAGGCCAGGTCGCACGAACGCAGCTCATTGCCGATGACTAAGTCTCCCGGTTGTACCGTCCACAGATAGCGACGCTCGCCGACAGGTTCGCAGTCCTGCCAGCCCACAGCAAATATGCCTAAACGCCCGGACTTGACGCGCCATAGCCCGGACGTGAGTAAGGGAAAAACCTCATTACTACTAATGACATGCCCATCAGAGAGGTTAAACGTACTTTGAGAATCTGCAAGCACCATAGAACTAAAAAAGATATCTAAAAATTCCTACGCGACCGCCAGTGCGGTGCCCGAGCTTTGAATGAGATCGCTGTAATGGCCAGGTTCCTGCCAAAGTTGTTCATGGTTGCCTCGCTGTACAACCTTGCCTCGATCCAACACAATAATCTCGTCCGCATCTCGAATTGTGCTCAGCCGGTGGGCCACAATAATGCAGGTACATCCCCGTCGTCGTAGATTTTGGTCGATCGTTTTTTCAGTCTCAGTATCTAGGGCACTGGTGGCTTCATCCATGATCAAGATCGACGGGTTGTTGACCAATGCCCGAGCAATCTCTAACCGCTGACGCTGACCGCCGCTGAGGTTCTTGCCGCCTTCTAGTAGCATGGCGTCATACCCATAGGGCATCGCTAAAATAGCGTCTTCAATCGCCGCGTCCTGACAGGCTTGTTTGAGATCCTGGTCGGATACCGTATCGTCCCAAAGCGTCAGATTGTTCCGTACGCTCCCAGCAAACAACAGAATATCCTGCTCCACCATGGCAATGGAGTTGGTCAGGGTAGCCTGGGTAATTTCTTGTCGCGGTCGGCCATCAAAACAGACTTCGCCGCTGCTGGGCTGATAAAGACCTGCGATAACTCGCGCCAGGGTGGATTTACCTGAACCGCTGCCACCAACCAAAGCGACTCGCTGTCCGGGCTTAATGGATAGGTTAAAGTCTTCGATCAGCGGCGGGTCCAACGGACTGTAGCCAAAAGACAGATTACGAATCTCTACTGCTCCTGAAAGCCGATGGTGATTGGCCGCTTCTTGCTCCTCAGATATCGCTTTTTTACAGTGCTGACAGAAGGCGATATCGGTTTCGTTTTCGAGCACATCGTCTAGCCGGTCGAGATTGCCTTGGAGTGTCTGCAGGGTGCCTGCAAACTGTACCAGCGAGTTAACTGGACCTTGAAAGCTTTGCATCAACAGCTGAAACGCTACCAGCATCCCGATAGTTAGCTCGCCGCGAATAATGCGAAAGCCACCAATCAACAGCAGTGACAGCGTCGCCAGGGTAGATAAAAGCGACGGCAGTAGACCAATCACCCGATTGGCCAGCCCTAGATTTTGCTGAGCGTTGACGGCTTTGGTGTGGTATCCGGCCCAGCGGGCAAAAAAGTCCGACTCTAGACCGCCTGCTTTAAGGGTTTCCATCCCCTGCAGTCCGGCGACAGCAATGCCTGAAGCTTTACCGTATTCTTGGACCAGCCGCAGGTTAGCATCTTTGCGCTGACGCGATACCCACTGCAGCACCGCCACATTGATAGCGGCAAAGGAAATCACAATGATAGTGAGGGGAATATCGTACTGGAGCATTGCGATCGCATAAAACACGATCATCACCGCGCTGATCATCGTCGTTGTCAGCCGTCCAGAGAGCACTGCCGCCACATTGTCATTAAGGCTAATGCGACCGCTAATCTCGCCTGCAAACCGCTGAGCGTAAAAACCCACCGGCAGCTGCAGCACGTGCCACACAAACTTACTGGCCATGCCCACCGCCAGCTTGATGCGCAGCGCCCGCAGATAGCGCAGCTGCAGCATGGTTAGCACCCCCTGCACCACGACAATCAGAGCAATCCCTGCCAGTACATAGGGCAGCCAGTCTAGACGCTTTGCCAGCAGAATATTGTCAATGTAAATACGGCTAAAGGCGGGTAGCGCCAGCGTTGGCAACACCAGCAAAAAGCCGGTCAAGGTGCAGTAAACCAAGGCCCCCATGGACCCGGCCAGTCGTCGTGCCAGAGAACCCATGACGTTGGGTTTACGCCCGCCCTTTTCAAAGGCGTCTGTAGGCTCAAAGGTGAGGGCAATTCCGGTATAGCCTTCGTCAAATTCCTGTTGGGTAACCCGACGCGGACCGGTAGCCGGGTCGTTCAGACGCACGTGGCCTTTCTCAAACCCATCCACTACCAAAAAGTGGTTAAAGTGCCAAAACACAATAAATGGCGGCTTCAGCTGTCTCAGACTTTCTAGACTTTTTTTAAATCCTTTCGCGTTTAGGCCATAGGTGCGAGCGGCCTTAAGCACATTAGCAGCGGTCACCCCGTCCCGCGAGACGCCACAGGCGTGCCGCAGCTCCGCCAGTGGGACATAGCGTCCATAGTGACCCAGCACCATACTGAGGGCCGCTGCACCACACTCTACCGCCTCCATTTGCAAGACCGTTGGCGAACTCACTCGATGCGCCATCCACCCTCCTTTGGGCAAACCTCAAACCCAGTTCTAACAGTCCAACTGCGTCTTCGCACAAGCATCGGAGCAAATAATTAGAAAACGTTGAGAAATCAATACTTCTTAACTTTGAATGGACTGTTGCTAGATCGAGTTTCGACTCTGCTCAACTCTCGAAATTAGCCGCTTGAGCGAAGTCGAAACCGGGCTGCTCGTGTGCCCAGGTGAAGCTCCCTCCAGCCTCAGACAAAGGCCGCGTAGTTTATACATTCATTAGGCTAAACAGCTTATAGAGAATACGGGCGCTGACGTTGCCGTCCCACTCATGGTTACCCGTTTCGCAAATATCGCCGCCAATGATCCGGCGACCGCTGCGCCAGACCTCTCGCCACAGACAGTAGACCTCCTCCAGGTCTAGCCCTCCCGGTACCGGCGTCCCAGTATGGGGACACAGCTTGGGATCTAATCCGTCCACATCGCAGCTAATGTACACATGCTCTGGCAGCTGGCTCACAATGTCCTGACACTGCTGTAGCCAGCTTTTCCCTGCGTAGGCGTTCTGTTTTAGCTGGGTGTCTAGATAGGTGACGACGCGTCCGTCAGACTGTTGAATCAGGGCCATTTCACCATGGGATATGTCGCGAATACCCACCTGCACCAGCTTTGAAATTTGAGGCAGCTGCAGGGCGTTAAACATGATGGAGGCGTGGGACTCTTCAAACCCCTCGTAGGCAGAGCGCAAGTCGGCATGGGCATCGAGATGGAGAATGCCAAAACTGAGATACTCCTGAGCTAGAGACTTTAAGCCTCCTAAAGGAACGCTGTGGTCACCCCCGACAATCAGGGTCTTTTTGTGGTGCTTGAGGGCCTGTTGAGTTTGCTCGCGCACCCAGCGGGTCATGGTGTGGCAGCCTTGGTTGACTCTGTCGAGGGCGGCGGCCAGGTCGGGACTATCGGCGGGGGTGATGCCTTGCTCCGCACCGCGAATAACTGCGATCGCATCGGGGCGCAGCCGCTGATTGTCTACCAGCAGCCACTCTGGAATTGGCAGCATATAGATTCCCTGTCGCCACGCCTCCGGATTGTCAGCGTCGTAAAAATCCAGCTGGGGTGATGCCCGTAGAATGGCCTCCGGTCCACCGTAGGTGCCGTCCTGGTACGATGTGGTCACATCCCAGGGCACGCCAATGACGATGGTGCTGGCGTGGGCATAGTCGTGGGGAAACCCAAACAGATTGCCGTTGACCGCCCCCACATCTCCAGGGTCAAAGTTTGCGATCGCGTCCACTACAGCCTGATCTGATTTAGAAAAGCCATCGTTAGCCTGAGCGTCCATACTATTCTCCCAGCATGGTCCCAATAAATGTGGGCAAACAAAAGGCCGCCCCGTGAATCTGAGTGTTGTAATACTGCAAATTAAAATTCTGAGAAATTTGCCGCGAGCGAGCGAGATCAAGATCGGCTACCGGGTGCTTACCGTCCTTGGTGCAATAGGTAAAACTCCACATGCCAGTAGGGTAGGTGGGAATAAACGCCAGATAACAAAAAACGCTGTCCCGGTCAAAAATCTCCTTTAAACAAGAGTTCAGCTCTATAAATGCTTTTTGATTAAAATGGGGCGATTCGCTCTGGGCTGTCATCACTCCCCCCGGTCGCAGACAGCGATACACATCTTGGTAAAACTCTTTTGAAAATAGCCCCTCAGCCGGCCCCACCGGATCAGACGAGTCCACCACAATCATATCAAAACAGCTCTCGGGAGACTGTTTGACATACTCAATGCCATCGTCGATCACCAGCTTAAGCTTGGGATGCTCTAACGCTGATGACAGACTGGGTAAGAATTCTTTAGAGGCTCTGACAACCGCCTCGTCAATTTCTACCATGGTCACGCTCTCCACCTGCTCATGACGCAGGATCTCACGTACGCTACCGCCGTCGCCGCCGCCAATCACCAAGACGTTCTTGATGTCAGGCTCAACGACCATAGGCACATGAACGATCATCTCGTGGTAGGCTTTCTCATCCTTTTCGCTACACATCACCATCTTATCGACGGCCAGTAGCTTGCCGTATTCAAACGTATCAAACACCTCAACAGTTTGATACGGAGATTTCTCTCGAAACAGACAGTCCCCCTTGTGGCGAATCGACAGTGCCATATTTTCATTGCGGTCGGTAAACCAAACACTACGGCTATATCTGGGTACCAGCTGCTGTGTAGCATCGGCGCGCAGCTCTCCTAGTTCAATGCTGGCTTTTTCCAGCAGATCCAACTGCCCTCGATTGATCTCTACAGCAGAGCCATGTTCAGCCTGAAATGCTTTTTTTAGGAGCTTGTAGGAGGTCCATGGATTAACCGAATCTCCACAGGTAAATAGATCGACCGCCGCGTAGCGATACTCTGGCCAGGTGTGAATAGCGAGATGGCTTTCCTGGATCACCACGACACCCGAAACGCCAAATGGTGAAAAATGATGAAATACTGAGCTGATAATGGTAGCGCCCGATTCTTTGGCGGCATTGACCATACTAGACTCAATACAGGGTACATCATTGAGTATTTCAGAGGAACAGCCGTGGAATTCAACCAAAATGTGGCGGCCAAGAGATTTCATGAACGTATAAACCCGATACAACCTAGCTAAAAGTTACTCTCGAGAATCGAACAGTCTCTAGCAAACTTGTGTAAATGACAAACCAGGAAATACTAAATAGAGATATGAATCCATAGCCGACTGTTCGAGTAACTAGGTCAGTGTATATCCAAATGGATAAACTTGAGCAGCCCGATAGCAGACGTGCTTGCCTGTGTCAGTCTTCAATGTTCCAGCGTTTATTTTGTTTCAGGAGCTGGGTGGCGGCATCTCTGGGCAGCGGTTTAGCAAAGTAGTACCCCTGAGCGTATTGGCAGTCCAACTGTTTTAGCAAGTGGGCCTGGTCTAGGGTTTCTACCCCCTCTGCGATAATGTCTAACTTGAGCCGATGACCTAAGGCGACGATTGTGCCAACAATATCGGCATTTTCGGCAATAGTCTCCATCCGATCGACAAATGACTTGTCAATTTTGAGCGAATCAATGGGCAGTCGATGAAGATAACTCAAGGATGAATATCCGGTACCAAAGTCGTCAAGGCTAATATGCAGCCCTTTGTCTTTAAGCTTTGAAAGCTGTTGGATGGCCGAGTCAACATCGTCCATAGCAACACTTTCTGTGAGTTCTAGTTTAAGCCCACGGGGATCGATTTGATGCTGTTGAACGATAGTGGCAATTGTTGTCGCCAAGTCTTGTTGAACAAACTGGCGATTGGAGAGATTAACCCCAATAAATAAAGGCTGAGGTCTAGGAAACAGCTGCTGCCATTGTCGAATTTGATAGCAGGCTTCATCTAGAATCCAGTTTCCCATAGTCAAAATAAGCCCCGTCGCCTCAGCAATGCCAATAAAGTCATCAGGAGGGACCGTACCCCGTTCAGGATGCTGCCATCGAATCAGCGCTTCAAACCCGGCAATTTCTCCTGAAACTAGGTCTATAATTGGCTGATAATACAGCTGAAACTGCTGATCTTCACCTGCATGACGCAGCTCCATCTCTAGCTGAAACTGAAACACCGACCGGGCTCGCATATCGGCGCTAAAGACTTCACAGCAGTCGCGCCCTCGGCTTTTGGCTTTCCCTAGCGCTCGGTAAGCATCCTGCAACAGATCGTGGGCTCCATATCCCTGACCTTTTGGATGTAGCGCAACACCAATACTAGCGGTCGTGTTGATCGGCTGACCGTCAATGTGAATCGCCCTTTTCAGGGTCTTTTGTAGGCAAATGCTACGATCGACAGCCGCCTGGCTATGGTCAACCGTGGGCAAGATAACGGCAAACCGATCACCGCTTACCCTCGCTGCAAAAGCGTCAGGCATTTGTCGGACAATCCGCTCGGCAACCGTCTGCAATAGTCGATCGGCCACACTCACACCCAGGCTTTCATTGATTGATTTAAATAGGTCCAAATCAATCAGCAGTAGCGCCAACATCGGGTTGAACGTGTTGCGCTGATTGAGATAGCCCTGGAGCCGTCTTAACCCTGATAGGCGGTTGGGTAAGCTGGTCAGCGGGTCATAAAAGGTGCGATAGAAAATCTGATAGGCGATGGTGCTGCTAATGGTGATGACAAAGCCCAAAACAGCTGGAATGATAGGTATCCAGCCGCCGTATGAAAATAGTAACCAGCCTGTGCCGACTAAAGCAGCCAGTGCGATCGCACTGCTTAACAGCAGCAGTATAAAGCGCTGTATGTACCAGACCAGTGCGCCCCCCATTAGACACCAGCCCCATATCCAGAGGATTTCCTGTCCCTGTGTCCACCACCAAATCAGAGCATAGTCTCCCCTAACTACCGACAAAATTTGACTAACGGCTTGGGCATGAATAAGCACCCCAGGGGTTTCAAGTTCAGACTGGCTTTGCGTGTTCAGGGGCGTTAAAAAGATGTCATTAACGCTAGAAGCAACCGTCCCAATTAAGACCACCCGATCCTTGAACCACTTGGGCTCTACTTGATCGTCTAAGACCTCCGTTAGAGACACCTGTCGAATGGCACTGCTGTGGGTGCGGTACTGCAGCATCACCTGATAGCCGCTGGTATCCTCATTCTGATAGCTTCCGGTATCAGGCACCAGCCGGGGAAAAGGAGTGCCAGCAATGGTCAATTGATCCCAGCTTTTCTGAAAGACCTCCGGACCGTAGCGTTTTCTTAGCACGTGCAGGCTTAACCGCAGCCCGAACGAATAATATTCCTCCGGCTCTAGCGCCGCAAATAGAAAGCTGCGTCGAATCACCCCGTCAGCATCGGCTACAAAATCAGCAAAGCCAGTACGATCTGGGTCCATACTGGCAGGTGGGGGACTATTCTGCTCCCGATTAAGTCCGACATCATAGATGCCGTAGACATTTTCTGCCCCTAGCTGTTGGTGCAAACGGTCGTGCCCTGGAGGATACTCAATATCGCGATATATATCTAAACCAATGGCTGCTGGCTGGTAAGTCTGCAAACGCTCTAGCAGCTCAGCCACCGTATTATCCCGTAAGGGCCATTGATTATGGTTACGAATATCGGCTTCAGTAATTCCTACCACCACTACCTCTGGTAGCTCGGTCGGAGTGGCCCGGTAGCAAACCATGCTGTCAAAGGCTTTCAGCTCTAATGCCTGTAGCGCTCCCATCTGACGAATACCAAGCACAGCTAGGACCACACCTAGGGCAATCAAGACATAGCCGTATCGCTGTAGCTGTCGCCACAGCAGCAGCTGTGTAGAGCGCAAGCGACGTCGGCAAACTCTACCAAAACGCAATAGGGCCACCTAAAACGGGAGAATTAATTGGCTTCAAAGTGACGAACGGGCAGTAAATGTGATTACCAAGGATGCCCAATCAAGGTGAAACCAGACCAATAGGCAGGATGACTAAAGTCCCAACTACCGCTGGTTGCTAAGTCAGGTAAATGTCCAACTATACGGTCTTCATTACCGTATAGCATGCCATCCACAATCCTAACGTGGCCTTGATGCATCGCTAGTTGGGCCTGACGTAGGGCCGCACTGCGGGTCAATGGTTGTTCAAGAGCGCTGTAAAATTCTGACATCAGTCCCAATGTGCCCTCATCGCTAATGGACCAAAGACTGGCCAAGGCCGTCTGTACCCCTACGTTGACCGCCAGTCCAGCAAACCCAAATTCAGCCCTTGGATCGCCAAAGGCCGTAGCGCAGGCACTTAAAATCAAAAACTCAATACTATCTAAAGGAAGTGTTTGAAGCTGATTTAGACTAATCGTCTGATCCCAAAGCTGGATATAAGATTCCGCCAGGTTACCTGGCTCAAATACGGCATGGGTAGCCAGGTGAACGCTAGTAAACTGCCCCTGTTCTAGCCTCTGGTGGAGTAAGCCTAACGTGGCCTCCTGGTCCAGATACTGCTCATCGTTTTGATGCTGGCTAGCCAAATCGATTTCTAAAGGGACGGCAGCCAAATCAGGATGGTGCTCAAAGTCAGCGATTCCCATGGCCAACGTCGCCTGGTCAGACGGTCTTGTTTGAGCTGTATCAAAGTCAGTTAGCCCGGCGCTGGGCAAAAGGCCAATGCTGTAGTCTTCGATTAAAAAGTGTTGGCCATCGTGCAGGGCCGCTATGGGTAAAGAGCGGAGTCCCGCGTCCAGAATAAAGCCAATATGATCGATACCTGCGTCTTCTAGATCCGCTAGCATCGGTCGCATCAACCAATCAAACAGCTGCTGCGCAGCGGGTAAGTATTGAGCCGGTCGTAAGACTGGATTGGTGATCGTCTGGTGAAAGGCCTTGGCAACGGCATGTACTTCTGAAGCGCTAACGGGGACAGGGTGATAGACCGGTGGACCTTCACCACTGACCAGCACAAGCTCTATGTGAGTTTCTTTGAGCCTGATGTACATTAGGGCCGGTGTGATGTCCTGCGCTTGGGTGACCTGTCTCAGGGTTTGCTGGGTGGTTTGTAATGAGGGTGCAGCCGGCATGGAGAGGTTAAGGGCTTTGGCAAAGTCGCTGGAAAAAGATGTTTCGATCTGAGCCCAAATCAGTTCACTATTGCTGATGGTGTTTTCGTAGTCTCCATCGTCGTTGGGAGCCGTGCTGTGTCGATTGCTCAAACCGTCGAGGAAACTAATGTCAGGTAGGCTGGGTTCTACTAGCGAATTTTCCTCCGGGGAAACAGAGCCGGATAGCTGAACCGCCGCTGGCAAGATGGCCTGTGGTTCAAATAAGTTGTTAATTTCAATCGTTTCTAGGTTACGGGTTTGAATGACTGTTTGCGGGGCGGCTAGCGTATCAATACCCGTAGTGATGTTACCTGCGATGCCATGGACGGTGCTATCGCCCATGCTAAAAGGAATTGTGGGCTGATTGTAGGTCAAACGAATCTCTCCCCCCTCTGTTGTGAGTAGACTGGTGGGTTGATCGGTAGCAGGAACGGTTTCAACTATCCGCAGCGTCTGCTGTGTCGCAATGTCAATATCACCCCCTGTTCTTTCACCGCTGGCGTTGGCCGAATCGATGACGATGCCGCCATCGGCTGTCAGCTGAATATCTCCTCCGCGAGTAGCGGCGGCGTCAGGACTCACGGCTGTCGCGGTAATGGTTTGACTGAGAATTTCTCCTGCGATCGCATTTAGCGAAACTGTTCCCGCGTTGCCTACATTACTGCTATCTGCCCTAGTATTTGCGATGATTGAGCCTGTTGTCAGATCGCCAGTCAGACTTGTTAACGTAATGGCTCCGGCATCGCCTGCATTGTTGGTGATTGCCTCTGCAGCCGTCACAATGTCCCCGATCAAAAGATCGCTAGCTGCTGTGAGGCTAATCTCTCCGGCGATGCCAGTATTGTTGTTACCGCTGGTCGTCGTCTTTAGCGTCCCTGCTGTGATGGTGCCTGTTTGGGTGGCTAAAGTAATAGCTCCAGCATCGCCATTATTACTGAGTCCCGCCGTCGTCGTTCTGATATCGTCAACGGTGATAGTATCGGTTGCAGATAGCGCCACCGCGCCACCGTCACCGCTGTTGTTAAGCGTGCCCCGAGCGGTTGTTGTAAAACGACCACCACTGATAGATCCTTGGGTTGCTGTTAGACGAATATTGCCAGCATTATCGGTATTGTCAATGGCTGAAAATACGCTGGTCGTGATGTCACCCACGGCAATCTCAGCCGCCTGAATAGCAATGTTCTGTCCCGGAGCCGCTAAACGGTTGTCTGCGGCCATGGTAAAACGACCTGCACCATCGCCGTCGGCATCGGCTAGAAACCGAATACTGCTGCCGGGGCCTTGAGCAAAGGTCAAAGCCCCATCGCTTAGAGGTGCAATAGTGATATCGTTGTCTGCTTGCAAGACCAAATCAACCGGGCCAATAATGGCAGACTCTAGCGTATCTTCGTACAGGACGTGGGCATCGCTCGTATCGGCAATGTTGGGGTCGCTTCCGGCTCGAATGTCTAAGTTCTCTGGGTCTAGCAGTAGGGTGCCAGGAGCGGCATGCGATCGCAAATCCACTTGACCACCAAAGTACAGCTGCTCCTTTCCCGATACCTCAACAGTGCCTCCCGCTAAGAGCCCTTGAGCCCTGATAGAGCCGTGAAACTGAGTGATTCCGTCGGACCAAATAACAACCTGCCCCCCCCTCTCTCCATCGGCAACAATGTAGCTTGCCGCATCCACAAACGTTGATTGCGCGGTCGGTATTGTGCCCGCTCCCTGATAGTCTCCCCCAATTAAAATTTGTCCAGCCGCCTGCAGTTTGGCTCCTGTGATTGCCACATGGTCGCCCAAAATCCGAATATGCTCGGCAGCTGTGACGCTACCACCAACGACCGCTGTACCTGTTGCTGGCAAAGATGATCCCGTGAGCATTAAGGTGCCATCCTCAGCAACCTCTAGAGCAGCCGCATGCCCAGTATCTGTAGCAACCGGCCGGAGCAGGGTTTGTTCCGCCTGTACAGAAAACTGAATGCCGGGTGACAGTTGCACATTACTGTGAGCACCAACAGCAACGACGTTGACCGCAGCACCACCGCTTAATGTTCCCTGATTAACAACGGTATGCCCTAGCAGTGACAAAGACTGTTGTTCACCAACCTGAAGATCTCCCAGATTGACAATCGTGCCGGGGCGATCGGGATTAAAATCTAGCTGTAAAATATTGCCTTGCCCTCTGTCTAGAGGACCCGCTAAGGCAAAATGACCTTGCTCAAAGTCCAAACGATCGGTGGTCAACACCGTAAAATCACCGGCTAAATTAATGGAGGCTTCGGTCCCAAAGAGTATTCCAGCTGGATTCATGAGATACAGACTTGCGGGTGCGCCACTGACCTCAATGAGCCCATTAATATGGGACGCCAAACCATTTGTGATCCGACCAAAGACTGAGTCTATACCGGGAGCTATATGAAATTGAGCGCTATAGCCTGGTTCTAAGTCAAACTGCTCAAAACTGTGAAATAGACGGGTGTCATTATCCGCAATGGTGCCTCCCAAAATGTCAAACCGATTGTTCTCTTGAACGACTTGGGTTTGAATCGAGTCTTGAGCCGGTACAACTTGGGCCTCGACTCGCTGATGAGTTATGGCTCCCAAAGTTCCAATAGCTATTCCAACAGCACCTATTTTTTGAAAGCAACTATGCCATAACGTCTGAAAACTGTTCATGACCATTGCGACTGCTCAGGGAACGATTTGCCGGTTTAGGTTGGCGGCAACCGAGTGTTAATCAGCGTCTGTTTGTGCGGGTGAGGTAATCTCAACAGCATCAGCCGTTACAGACAAAGGAACAATTTGGTCAAGTCGGGCCGATGCCATCAAACTTTGCCACTGGTTCAGAGCCTCTTGGTTATCAGGCTGGTGCTGCAGTGTTTCAACCAATGTCCCCAGGCGGTCGTACCAAGGCCCAGTTTCGTTAGCGCCAGAGTTCTCTATTCGATCCACCCACCCTTCTACTGAGATATTTTCCGAATGATTGTTAGGATTGCAAACAATTGAAGCAGCCCAGCGATAGCGCTGATCGACTTCCAGCTTGGGTGCATTAGCCATCGCAGCCAGATCTAGTCCGACTAGATCAGCGGTGGGTTTAACCCAAAAACTGGTTTGATAAATAATCTCATCCTGGGTGTTGAACAAATAAAACTCCATCTGCTTAGTGACGGCCACATTGGGTACGCTTAGCCAGAGCGTCGGTTCAGCTACGGCGGTCGCTCCTAAATTTGTTTCGGGAACAATGGCGACCAGCGGCTCGGAATTTGGGGCACAGGCAGATGTAGGCAAGCGCGAAGCACCGCTAATTCGTCTGCCGGGTAGCCCCTGACGTACGGGCTCTTCTTCGGCATCCACAGCGATAGGAGCGCTAAGTACGCCTACGATGGCTAGACCTAGGGCAGCATATCGGCCCCACTGCCAAGAAACCTGCGGCCTGGCTACTTTTATAGCTTTGTTCAGTAGTATATGGAAAGGTAAATGTGACGTCTCATGATTAAGCGGCATATGCATCTTTGTCCTTTATTTGACGTTTATCAGGTCCTGGCTTAGAGAACCCCCATAGGAGACATGCTGACCAATAATCAATCGGTATTGATGATCCTTGAAAGGACTTAACCTAAAAAAATCAGATGTATGCCAATCTTGCTAGATCGATTCATTCCCTAAATCGACAACGACGATAAAACCGGACGCAGATAGAAACAAGATCGGTGACTGTATTCTGTCAGTGAAATGATGTTAGAAATTAGGATATTAAAGAGATCAAGAACATTACCATCTGTTTTTGATACGGGTCGACACCCCAAAAATCAGGCTGATTTCAGCGATTAGTACACGCTACAGCTATCACTTCACGCATGTCCCTATTTACTGTTTCTAAGACATTCAAGCATTGAACCAAAACCGTGCTTGTACTTACCCAATCATGTGTTTTATGCAAAAACTCGCACAGTAATTTAGACAAACGTCGAGAGATTTATATCCAGAGCAGCTGTTTAACTTATTCTGAAAGGCTTGTAAAACAAGGGTTGCACTACAAATCTAAAAACATTATTTTATCTAAACTTTCAATCTTTTCTGTCAAAAAGAGAGTTGAATATCGCCATTTGGCGTAGATAACAGCTTAAAAAATAAGCACATGCAGTGAATTTATTTCTCAGGCAATTTAATGTTAAGGCGTCTAACTACGTAGATATGACCTAGGCATGACTACATCAAAATAGTGATATGGCTGTCTAAATCTGTAGGACAAAGGGACTAAATAAAATGTAAGAGATTTTCTACCTTAAATAGCTGCTTAATGACACTGGCCATACGTCTAGGATTCGTACGCCTGCTTTAACTTTCAAGTTTTTGAATAGGCGCCTGACTCCTGTTGAAAACCTGGATGAATATGCAAATTACAGAATAAAGTGTTGATGTAATTTATCATATAGCTTCTTTAAAGCTAGAAGGCCGTCTTAGAAAAATCCTAAGACGACCCTTTTATCAACCATTAGATGTTGCTAAGCTTTGAATTGTTAGTGCTTACAGAATGTCGGTGTTGGATATTTTTGGATAAGTGGGTTTGTTCTTTGAGTTAGCAATGACCAACAATGCGCGATCGCACCGCCGCTCTTATCGAAATGACTTACTACGTGTTTTCCCAGCCTTAGAGCGATTTTTACTACCTCGTTCAGTATCTGTCTTGTGCTTGGATTCACGCGCTATGTAATTGATCAGCGCCTGATTTAATAACTTTTCATCGTAGTCTTCAGACACAGGCCGTAGAGACTGGTGACTGCTGGGTTGAAGAAGTTTACTGGTGGCTAAGAAGAGACCAATGACGATAAATAAAGGTAGAAAAGGCATGATGACACCCTCTTAAATTTCAGTAGATGCTCTATATCAGGGAACTTGTTATAAGTTTATGATAGCTCTGTGAAATTACGGTGAAGATGATAAAGATCACACCAGATAGAGGATTTAAATGTTGCCGGTCAGTGACTGCGACGACCTGCAGCTGACTAAACTAGAGACCGCCGCAGGTTAAAGAATCGACGTAGTATGTTTTGCAAAAAATCGTTTTTGGCGTAGCTTTGCTTAGTCAGCTGCAGGGCCGCTTTGGCATTGATTTCTGACAGTGTGGGATAAACATGGATGATACTCTTGATGGCTCCGATTTTCATTTTGTAGCTCATGGCTAGCACCACCTCGTGAATTAGCTCACCGGCATGGGGCCCCACAATATGAGCGCCTAAGATCTCGCCATTTTTGCGGGTGATAAACTTGGCAAATCCATATCCTGCCGCTTCAGCTAGGGCTCGATCCACCTCTTTAAAATCGTGTTTGAGCACGGCGACATCATCGCCGTAGCGCTCCCGAGCCTGGGCTTCGGTTAACCCTACACGGGAAAGCTCAGGTTCTGTAAACGTAGCCCAGGGGATCACCCGATAGTCTGCTTTTTTGGTAGGCAGAAATAGGGCATTTTGAATGACAACAGCGGCTTCGTAACCGGCAACATGGGTAAACTGATAGCCGCCAATGACATCCCCTGCCCCATAAATATGTTTAACGCTGGTTTGAAGCTTTTCATTTACCTTAACGCCGGCTTTACCTACCTCGACACCGGCCGCTTCGAGTCCTAGAGACTCCACGTTGGGTATACGACCGGTGGATAGCAAAATTTCATCGACCACTACGACCTGATCGCCCACGTAAAGATGCTTTTTCCCATCGATCACCTCTACTTTTTGAGCACGGCTTTTGGTCAGCACTCGAATGCCTTCAGACTCTAGCTGCTTTTGTACAACGGCAGCGGCCTCGGGTTCTTCCTTGGGCATAATTTGAGCGCGGCTGGCAATAATGGTCACCTCTGCACCCAGACGAGCAAAAGACTGTCCTAGCTCGCAGCCAATGGGGCCTGCCCCCACAACCGCTAAGGAATCGGGGCGTTGCTTAAGGGAGAATACCTGCTCGTTGGTTAAAAAACCGGCTTCTTTTAACCCTTTAATAGGGGGTAAGGCAGGGCGAGAGCCCGTGGCGATTAGAAAATTTCGACCTTTGAGCCTCTGATCATTAATTTCAAACGTACGTGAGTCGAGAAACTGACCTGAGCCATAGAATACATCAACACCGAGCGCCTCAAATCGTTCGGTTGAATCGTGTTCTTGAATAACACCAATCACGTTTTGAACATGGTTGATAGCTTCTTCAAATTTGATGGTGGGTGCGGCTGTATGGATCCCAAACTTAGACCCTATACGCACATGGTGGGCCACTTGCCCTGCATGAATTAGGGATTTACTAGGGACACATCCGTAGTGTAGGCAGTCTCCCCCTAAAAGATGTTTTTCAACCAAGGCAACGCGAGCGTTGAGCTGGGCCCCAGCACTGGCGGCCACAAGTCCGGCAGAACCGCCGCCAATCACCACAAGATCGTACTCAACTGTCATCGTTATACTGCTCCTGGTTGGTTTCATATCTGAAGCTACAGGTCATTTCTGAACCCTGGCTGAGAACCTCTAGAAAAAATACTAAAGGCGCACATTTTAGTCAAAATGCCCCGAAGCACCACCGTTAGAACTATTAAGTTCTTATGGCTTAAGCGCTGTTTCGCTATCAAATATACGTCTTGACTTCAGTTTGGCTTTGCCTTGATATAAAACTTTGGCGTTGCTGCCGATCGGGGTAGGGCATCGGCAATCCGCCTTAAACCCTAACTGTCACGATAGGGACATAGCTGAATTTGCCGGTTGGATTAAAACAGTCTGAGAATGGTGCGATCGCACCTCGCTGATATCCCCCCGTGGGCATCCGCCGTCACACTGTGAGCTGTAAGCGGTTTGTCTGATTTATTACCGTTTGTTGAATCCATTCAAACCAGCCCGCTAGCCCCTCGCCAGTTTTGGCAGATACGCGAAATATGGCCACGTGAGGATTGATTTGTCGCACATTGGCTTCAATTTGATCCAGATCAGCCTCTAGATGAGGAGCCAAATCTGTTTTTGTAATCAACAAACAATCGGCTTCACGAAACATTACCGGATATTTTAGAGGCTTGTCCTCTCCTTCGGTAATGCTCAGTAAGGCAACTTTTGCATGTTCACCCACCTCAAATTCAGCGGGGCATACCAAGTTACCCACATTTTCAACCACCACTAGATCGAGCGCTGTTGGATCATGGTCATGCTGCAGCTGGTGGATTCCCCCCGCCACCATTTTAGAATCCAAATGACAGGAGCGTCCGGTATTAATGGCGATAACAGGCACCCCGTGCTGACGGAGTCGATCGGCATCTAGCTCAGTGGTCATGTCGCCTTCGATCACGGCTACATTGAGACCTTGCAGTCCTTTGAGAGTGGATTCTAGCAGCTGAGTTTTGCCAGCGCCGGGGCTACTCATCAGGTTGATGCAGGTAATCCCCCACTGGTCGAAGTGAGAACGGTTATGGTCCGCGCCACGCTGATTGGCATGGAGCAGGTTCATTTCTATGGCAGCGTCAAAGGTTTGGTGCATGAGATTTTAGAAGATTGTGGGCAATGGGGTCGTCGTAGAGGCGTTGCAGGCAACGCCTCTACAAGGGAATTTCCTCAAACGGCAACGTATTCTAGATGGTCAATTTTTAACTCTCGACCAGAGCGAATGTCTTCCATAGGGCTATTACACTCAGGGCAGGCGTATTGACTGCCAAACTCAGGGCGATAATCGGCACGACAGGTGTGACAGTAGGCCACCAGGGGAATATCTTTGATCACTAGCTGAGCACCGTCGAGAAACGTACCCTGGGTCTGAACCTCAAAGGCAAACTGTAAGCTAGCCGGTTCGACACAGGTAAACGCCCCTACAATCAGATGAATCTTTTGGATGGTGGGATGTTTAGGTTGAGAATCCCACCAGTCGTGGATGGTGCCAATTAAGGCTTTGGTCATATCGGTTTCGTGCATGGTCTTGTTGGCGATCGACAGGGGGACGGGGCGTTCCACGGAAGCCCCTACGATTTGGATTATTGCCAGCCGCTGCCGACATCCATGTTGGCTTCGGGATGAATATAGTCGGGAGTACCAGCACGAGGTAACTGTCCCGATTGCACCAGGTGGGCCATGGCATCACAGATAACACGGGTGGCCATCAACGAGGTCATATCGCTGACGTCGTAGGGTGGGGAGACTTCTACCACCTCTAGTCCGCACACGGGGGCACTGCGAATGATTTTACCTAGCAGGTAGAGAGCCTCGCGAGGCAACAGACCGCCGGGTTCGGGCCAGCCAGTACCGGGGACGAATCCGGCATCAATACAGTCAATGTCAAAACTAATGTAGACACAGTCGGTACCGTCCAAGGCTCGCTCCAGGGCAAAGTCAGCAGCGGCATCCAGCCCCATTTCGGTAATGTCGGTGACGGTGAGAATATTGGTGGCCCGCTCACGACAAACTTTCACCCCCTGGCGCGGTACCTGCCAGCCGCCAATCCCCAGCTGTACCAGGTTTTTGGCCGGGGCGTTTTTCATATTAGTGGCGTGGAACCAGGGACAGGTATGCATGCGCTCATCCAGGTCGGTTTCCTGGGTATCCACATGGCGGTCAAAGTGAATGATACCGACTTTTTTGTCCCCTAGATGACGGCACACGCCGCGCACGGTGGGAAAGCCAATGGAGTGATCGCCGCCAAGAATAATGGGAAACGCGCCAGAGCTAAAAACATGGGCAACGCCTTTGGAGATTTGGTCAAAGGACTTTTCATTGTTGGCAGGAATAGTAAACACATCGCCCACGTCGCAGAGGGTAATCTGTTCACGCAAGTCGATTCCCATCTCAAAGTTGTAGGGGGTGTAGAGGGCGGAAATACGCCGAATGCCCTGGGGCCCAAAGCGGGTGCCGGGACGGTAGGTAGTTCCAGAATCGTGGGGAACGCCAACAAAGGCAATATCGTATTCGCAGAATATCAGCACGACT
>ERZ1740072.284-NODE-284-length-21409-cov-8.780322_pt1 | contig 21409 bp, 15 predicted proteins | sample MGYA00581733_ERZ1740072 | MGnify/ENA primary metagenome ERZ1740072 (study PRJEB43018, sample SAMN04849741) | marine metagenome | isolation source: floating plastic debris | place: Pacific Ocean | collected 2008-08-30 | study: EMG produced TPA metagenomics assembly...
ATTGACCAAAGATGGTTTGGGCCTGGTCTTCTGCCGTGCCGAATAGTTGAGCAAAAGCTGGATTGGCCTGGAAAATAATAACGGCAAACAACAAAATACCGCCGATGATGCCCACTATGCGCCAGCGACTCAGGCGACTAAAGCGAGCATTTAACTGGGCGAGTGGTTTAGCAAATGGAAGATGTCCCAAGACTGGGACGTTGAATCGTAATGAACGTTGAATCATGGTCCGACTCCTGTCGATGGAATTGTCTGGAAGTCGGTAGATAGAACCTTGACGAGGTGTTGTGGTGTGTCCGTGAGATGACAATTGATCACCCTGGGACATGAATGAGTAGCACTAAATCATTAAAAGTACTACTTAGTAATACTGATCGAAATCTACAGAATAGACCCTATCCTTTGGCTTTACTTAAGGATTGTTTATCAAAGGTTATGAAGCGAAATGGGCTGAGTAAATACATGCCTCTATAGCTATTTAGGCGCAGTAATTTTAGAGATATAGACAGTGCAAGTACTACGTTTAGAAGATTAAAGAAGTCTATATCGGCTTTATGGTTACTTTGAGTAACTTTAGTACTTCTATGAAGCTAATTATGGTAATGACGTGCTCAAAGTCCTAAGGGGTAGGATAAAGGTGAATCTTTGGAAACACTTATCTGATGGTAGAGTCTGCCTCGTCTGGAAAACGTGCAAAAGCGAGCGATGATGATGCTCAAGAGGCAGGGTGCCGACCGACGTTCTATATGAGTACTGAGCTGCTGGCTGAGATCAATGCTCAGTGTGAGGCGGAGGGGAATAAGAAGCGGTCTCCGTTTTTGGTGGAATTGCTGGAGCTAGTGCTGACATCGCCCATGGGGCAGCAGCTTCGGGAGAATGCTCAGAAGAATCGGCGTGGGCTGGTACATGAGTTGGAAGAGAATTTGCTGCTATTTAATGAGCACATTCCAACGGAGCGGATTGAGGAGTTGGCAGCCGCCAGTCAGCGGAACCCGGACCAGATGCTGGTGCGGTTGGTTTTGCTAGGGCTCAGGGTTTATGAGCGCTCCATTGCCCGGATGGAAGCGGAAATTGATGCCAGCAGTGGTCTAACCTGATGGGAAACCTCTAATTTCTGAGTGTTAGGATCTGGCAATCAGGTCTGCAAAGGGTTGTAGCCCGCCATGACTATTCCTACAAAACCCCTGACCCTTGAAGAGTACCTCAACTATGACGATGGTACGGATACCCGTTATGAACTGATAGATGGTCGGTTACTTGAGATCGCACCCGTCAGTGACCTAGCTGATCGCATCGCCTCCTTTCTCTATGCCTACTTTCTGAACCTGGGTATTCCCCATTATCGCTTGAGCATGAAGACGCAGATCGCAGTAGGCGGAAAGCTTGCCAATGTCCGTCAGCCAGATTTGATGGTGCTGTCTGACGAAGTAGCGATCGCACTCGAAAATGCAAAGCAACGATTGATTACCCATGACATGCCACCACCCACATTGGTGGTTGAAATAGTCAGCCCTCGGCAAGAAGAACACGATTATCGCCATAAGCACACCGAATATGCAGGGCGACATATTCCGGAATTTTGGATCACGGATCCCATTAATCAGAAAGTAACGGTTCTGGAATGGGCTAATGGCACCTACAAAGAACAGGTTTATCAAGGTAATCAGGCGATTCTATCGCCATCGTTTACAGATCGGACATTGACCGCTGCCCAGATGTTAGTTGCAAAGAAATAAATACAAATATCCGTGATTTTCTTTACCGGAGCCACATCCTAATGATGTTATTAGCCTCCGAATAAGGAGAAATCCGGATAGTGAGCTTTCGGTAGGCAGGAAGAGATAGCCGTAACAGTGTGTGTATCAGCTGAAACTGATATGCAGCAAGAATTTTAGCGAGGTCGGGGGACCGTGTTACGGACATTTTTATGCGCTGATTGTCTTGAATAGTCACTTGAAATGGTGAGTGGTTGTCTGAACTATGGGTTTCGATTTCGTCCAGCGATAGACGTTTACTCGTGTGAGTGGAGCACCCCAGTTGCTGGATAGGGTCCGGGAGTGTTTATGGAGCGATATAGAACGCGGCAGTATGTCGCGCTTACTTGGGCGGATGCGCTACGGCTGGCAGGGTTGGATGGGATACCTGCCGAAGATATCCTCTATGCGTCTGATGTGGAGCTGATCCACCGTACTGAATGGTGGGCATGGTGGTCTGATCTGAAAATCACGACAGCCTTTGGACTACCTCAGGATTTACAACCACAGGGGTTGGCAACTGATGCAGTACAGCTAATCTCTGAGGCATGGGAAAGTGATTTGCTTGAGCCGGAATGTGGCTGGCCACTGCTGGCTGAGATCAGGCAGATTTTGAATCGGGCAGAGATCTGGCGAGGTGAGCAGCGAGGCCAGTATCAGCCTGAAACCTGGGAGCGATTGAGGGTTGTACTTGAGGCTGATAGAGAAGCCATACTCTATCGAGTTGACCATGGTTATGAGGATGGTTACTACTGTGACTTTACGCGCGATTTACCGTCTGGTTTGATCGATCTGGGGTAAATGATTGCCTGATTTTCCAGTAGCTAGGAATAAAGCAAAAGTAATGATTAGCAAATGAGATCGCACGCCTCAACTCATTCAACATTAGTTTTTGAAATTGGGGCTACCAAGGACTACCTACTAGGGTAAAGCCAGACCAATAAAATGGATGTGACAAATCTGGAATTCCATCGCTTTGTTTAAGGGCTCTTCGTACTTCGTCAGATAAGGGGATGTTGCCACTGCTCCAAGCTAATAAGTCAGCATTAAGCTGGACAGTGCCATTGAGCATGGCTAGTTGTGCCTCTTGTAGAGCATCAGCCTTAATCGAGTTTTCACTAGACCGTAGTTTGGTATAGAACTCAATCATCAAGCCTGCTGTACCGATATCTGATACCTGCCATAGGCTAGCTAGAGTTGACTTGACGCCTGCTTGGCTAGCGAACCCTGCAAACCCCAGTTCAGCTTCATAGCTATCCTTGGCAGTTTCACAAGCACTGAGAATTAAAAGCTCTACAGCTGGACTATTCCACCCCATTGCCCGCACATCAGATAGTCTTAGTTTTTCATCCCATAGCTGAATGTAAGACTGATTAGGTTTTCCTCGTTCAAAGAATGCATGGGTTGCTAAATGAACAATGCCATAGGGAGTGTTACTCCTGGCGTTGCGTAAATTAGCTCTGGTGGCTTCATTGTCGAGTAAAGGTTCTGCATTTTCTTGCCAATTATCAGTAATATTGAAAATTTCAAATGGGACAGCAGGCAAGTCTCTTAAATCCACAGTCTCAAAGTTAGAGATACCAGCTGGTAAGATACTCAAGTTTTGAGGAGCTTGATATTGAGTATTAGCTATATTCAAGCTAGGCATGAGTCCCAAGCTATAATTTTGGACTAGAAATTCTTGCCCATCGTGTAATGCGGCTAGTGGAGTGGCACGCAGCCCCTGATCCATAATGAACACAAGATTATTAATTTCGTTTTGCTGTAGTTCAGCAGTTAAGGGACGAATTAACCATTCATAAAGCTGTTGAGCGTCAGATAGATAATCGCGTTCAAATCTAGTGACCTTTTGTCGAAACCTACTAGCTCTTTCGATAACATCTTCACATCCTGCATTAGGAATATGTTTAGAAATGACGTCTTCAGCACTAGTTACTAAAATCAAGAACAACGTATGATCTTCTCGACCATTACAGCCATATTGATTATTGACTGATTGACTGATTAGAAGCGGTAACGAATCATTCGCATTAAATGCCCAGAGGACTTCTTCTTTGGATGCCAATTGTTGGGATATCGCATCCTCAGGTATGTTACCTGATGGAGTGACTGGTTGGGTGAGTTGGTCACCAGGTGCAAAGAAAGCATAGACAATGGCAGGCTTAGCACCTGTTTGAGACTCAATACGTCGAATTGTGTTTTGGGCTTCAGTAACAGTAGATTCTTTTTCATCAGTTCCTCCATTAGAGACTTCAGCAGTTCCTTGGGAGTCATCAGATTCAGTAGTCTGATTTTGTGATGATGACGACTCAATAATGATTCCACCTAAAGGATCGACTACTAGAGCAAGTTCAGAGTCGTCCGACACAGTTAAGTCATTGTTAGGAGATGTCTCCTCTGGTTCATTGTCTCCAAGAGAATCATTTGGAGTATCAATTAAGGCCTGGTCTAAAATACTTTCTGCGGGATCAGTATTTTCTTCACTATATGTTGTTTGTTCTAGGCTATTGCCTTCAGATGAAGTACTCTCCTGCTCGGAAACTGACTGAGGTGTATCACTGGAAGGTTCACTTAGGCTATTAGGATTTGTTCGTTCGGATGGAGTTGTTTGACGATTGATAATAACTTCACTATCTCCAGAGATAGTATCATTAGCTGGAAGTGATTCAAGGGTAGTTGTTTCTAATTCGGAGGATTCATTGCTTACATCATCAGTTGGTGATTCAAAATCAGTAACAGGCTGAGCAAAGTTTTGCTCAGCTTGTGGGGATGCGGCTATATTAGACTCAGGTTCTAAAGAATTTCCATAATAACTTTCATATTGCTCTTGAAATTTATCTTCAACTGTTTCAAGAACAGTCTCAATCTTATCAATATCATCAGAAATAACTGTCACAAATGCTGGTTTTACTGCGTCATCTGATTCGCTATAGATAGCGGCTTCATCTACATTAATAGAGATATCTTCGATATCAATAAGGCTTTCTTGCTGTGGGCTGGTAATAATTTGAATATCACCCTGAAGAATTGGGGCAAAGAAAGCTTGGGTCGGTAAGATGGTGTTACTTCCAGTTGTAATAGCTGCTTGGGTCCCATTAAGGCTAGCATCACCTACTATGAAAGGAATAAATCCATTGCCACCATGGCGAATGGTTATGGGACCATTGCCTGAACTACCAGCACTAGAAATACTGGCATTGATACCGTTAAAGTCGGTAAAACTATCGGTCGCACGGAAGGATTGTCCTGCTGTAATATCAATGGTTCCTCCAGCGCCATTGGGAGCTGTTGTGTTAATGCTGCTAACTTGAATGTCTCCAATGGGGTCTAACAGCACATCACCAGCATTACTAACCAGGCTACTGGTGTCGATAACATCTGCTTGGATTTCGGTTAAGGCTTCAATGGTGACATCGCCTGAATCACCAATAGCATTTCCTGTTGTAATCGAATCATCAATGAAGACACTACCATTACTGGATGACAAGTTTACGTTACCAGTTGGGCTGAGCGTATTTTGAGGCGCATCTAACCCGGTCAGGATCAATGCATTCTGGAGTCGAACATCATTATTTGCAGTGAAAGTTACATTATCTCCAATGGTGTAAATTCCAGTATCTTCCACACTGAGATCTAGATTAATGGATCCCCCAGCTCGAAAGGTGAGATCCCCTGAGCGAATTGCATTAGACGTTGCGCGATCATCCTCACCGGTAAAATCAATATTTCCTTGCGCGTCAATCAGCACTGTACCAGAACGAACTGGCGATAGTGTAAGAATTGATTCTGGAGTAGCTAATACAGAGCCACTTCTTAAGTCAATATCACTGCCAGATCGAATAACAATATCACCACCTGCAGAAGCCGTTGAACCATTCAAATCTTCAGGATTCGCACCGATGCCAGCCAGCGATGCAGTAATCAATCGCCCATTGATTGATATATCTCCACCTGCTTGTACCGTAATATCTCCACCTCGTCCGACTTGAGACGTTGATCCATTTGCAGCAGCCTCCTCGCGATCATAAAGAGATTGGGCGCGAGTATCGATTACCCCTGCTATCGTGACGTTGCCACCAGCATTAACATCTACATTTCCACCATCACCGTTTATTAGAGAGAAGACTGATTCTAATGATCTTGAGGATGATCGAGTCTCGATGCCGGATGAGCTACTTACAAAAATATTGCCTAATGGAGCATTAAGTCTGACCGCTCCACCATTGCCAGAATCTCCGCTGTTAGGAATTGACGTATGAAGTGAAGATGTTAGTACAGCTACGGTATTAATATCCCCCAGATTGCTCTGAACAAAGACATCACCACCGCCTAAAACGCCCTGGGTTTCTAAAACTCCAGTGGAAATGGTCTCATTAGCGATTAAAGAGATATTACTTGCGAAATCTGTATTTCGATTTAAAATATTACCTGTAGTGATAGATCCACCTGCTTGAAGTGTTACAGCATCACCATCTGAAGTAATATCGCCAGTGATGATAGAACCATTCGCTTGGAAATTTATGTCTTCTCCATTTGCAGTAATATTGCCAAGCTGGATGCTACCAAATGTACCTATAATAGGCAAAGATGCGTTAACAACATTATTGATTTCTGTAGCACTACCAACCGTATTAAAAACGATATCACCGGTCCCAGAAACAATTGAATTATTGAGGGCAATACTAGCCGATGATGCCTGTAATAAAATATCTCCACTACCATCAACACTAATCGGTTGATCGACAATCAGACCACCAGTGCTAACAGCAACAGAACCATTACCTTGCGTACTTAATCCATCAACATCCCCTACAGATGTAATCACTGATGTTTGTGTATTAAAAATATTGATATCTCCTGATGCCCTGCTTCTAGCCGCAATATTTCTAACCGAAGCATCTAATCCGTTGGTTCCATCAAATCCAAGAACGCCTGTAGCAGAGTCAAAGAGTACGGAGCCATTACCAGGGATAAGCAATTCTCTATTGCTTCCTTCGGAAATAGTGCCTGTTGAAATAAATTGAGCCGTTTTGTCAGCGCTTAACTGAACGATAGTATCGCTACCATTATTAACTATATCCTCAGGTAACAGCCTAAACCCAATATCCCCACCCCGGATAGTAAGGTTATAATCTTCACCGATAAGAGCAGGTAGATTTCTCAGTTGCACCTCTCCTGTTCCTGAAAAGCCAGGACTACCGATAGTTAATGTTCCTGACGAGTTGAGGCTATCTGTAATTTCAGATGTATTTAAATTAAACACTCCAACGGCTAGATCACCGACACCAATTGATGAGGTTACTGTTGAAGGCTGAAATGTAATATCCCCCAAGCCAGTATCAATTTGACTACCACTGTCTAATTCTATATCGCTTGCAATAATTGTTATAGGTCTACCATTCGTATTGATTGAGCTTCCTGACGCTAAACTAAATAGGCCATTGCCCTCAGCATCTGCATCTGCAGAAAAAATAATGGAGCCACCATCTACAAAATTAAGATTTGTCCCTGCAGCAACTTCTATATTGTTAGTAGCCTCCAGTTGAATATTAGCGGCTTGATTTTGAAGCGTTGTGGCATTTATCGTGATTCCATTGGCAAAATCACCTTGAAAAATATTGGGTAACTGAGTATCAACTTCTACAGGGTTACTACTTTCATTAGAAATAAAAATATCGGTTGGATCAAGGAGTAACAAACCTAAATCACCGTTTGGGGCATTCAGATCTACAATGCCTTCAAATAGTAAAGTCTGCTTTCCAGACACCTCAACTAAACCACCATTGCCCTCATCACTTCCTCCACGAGCACTGATGCTACCGTAGAATGCCGTATCTCCATCAGCCCATGCAATCACCTGACCGCCTTCTCCATTGACTAGAGCATCAGCTGAAACATTGGAACCTTCATTGATAAATGTTTGAACAGCATTAGGAATAACGCCCTGACCTTGATAGTCACCACCCAAGCGAATAGTACCGCCACCATTAATGCCAGACGCATTGAGATTGCTATTTAGTATCCCAAGATAGTCACCTACAACAGTAATTGCTCCTCCGTTATTACCTGCGGTGGAGATTTCACCGGATACTAGACTAAGACCAGTGCTGGCAGAAAAGCTATCTTCCACACTACTCAATTGAATAGTCCCATCCGGGTTAATCGTTAACTCAGAGGCATGGTCCGCACCATTTCCTGTCAAGATTTCAGGTAAAGATAAGGAATTAAATGAAACCGTAACCTCGTTTTGGGTTACATTCAAACCATCAATGGGAGCAAACTCAAGATTGAGTAAGTTGCCTGCTTGGCTTAGACGTACCAATTGTTCACCAGGTACAGCGGCTACTGTGACTATGCCATCTTCACTCATCAAGGTTCCAGTATTAATAACTGTTCCCCCCAACAGAGTTAGCTGGTGTCCTGCCTCTAGTTCTAGATTGCCCTCATTGACAACAACACCAGGGTTACTAGACGTAAAGGCAAATGCACTAGGAGTTTCAATCAATGAAGCATAGTCATTGTTGCTATCAAAAATATTTAGCCAGGTATCCCCAAAGCTAATGCGATCAGCCGTGGTAACTGTCAAATCTCCACCTAAGTTTAGACTGGCATTTGTTCCAAAGAGAACCCCTGCTGGATTGGCTAGAAACAGATTGGCATCACTGCCCGTAACCTGAATTAGACCGTCTAAAAATGAAGCATTACCACCATTAATTAGGGTCAGAACATTATTTGTTCCAGATGCTGTAATAAAATCTGCGCTTTCATCAGTATTTAGATTAAACAGCTCTAACGTATGAAACAAATTGCCGCTATTGCCAGAGTATGCACCCCCAGTTATGGTGTAGCGATTCTCGTCCACATCAACAACAGAGCCTGTTTCGCCTGGAGAAGGAACAACAGATTGTGCAGAGACATCTGCTGGATATAAATAATCTGTTAACAACAGGGCAGTCGTTAGAGTCGTTAGACAGACTGCAGAGGAACGCATCCAAGACTGTTTGAAGATAATCATCTCTAACCAAAGCATCAAAGGGGCAATACAGAAAAGGGAATAGGAGGAGCCTTACTCAGCAGGTATAGTCAAGTATTGAATATAGGACTCATTTGCAATTGCCTCAAAGCCGCCATCCACTAAAAGTTGTCTCCATAAGGTTCGGGTATTAATTGCAGGCGACGCTCCAAGCATGGATTCACCCAATACACCAAGCGCGTCGTACCATAGGACACTATCTCTATAAGCCTCACTAAGAGTCTGTACAGAGCTTGTTTCTGGTAGTGGTTGAGCTAACGTCGAACTATCAATTCTTGTAATCCAGGCTCGGACAAAATAAGGACTTCTGTCACCTATATCCTCAATGCCGCCACAGTAAAGTTTAAAGGTCCATTCAAATGGCTCATCTAAAGGAAGAACGACTCCTGTAGATGACAACGGAATAGCAACAAAGCCTTGCTGCAGATTAGGCGCGACAAATGCAGTTTCAAAAATAGTTTCAAAGTCACCAGTTGCACTTTTTAGCGTTAGTTGAATAGCGTGTTCAGGAGTGGTATCAAAGGGTAAATATAACCATAGAATAGGCTGCTCTGCTTGAGTTAAACCACCACGGTTATATGAGGCTGGAGCTAACGCCCGCATTGATAATTCTGATTCTGGGCATAATGGATCACGTCTGCCACCACCACTACCACTGGGTACCTCTGGCTGATATCGATCAGGGAGCTTAGGTAAATCTTTGGCTAAAGCTTGCGAACCTAGGCTAGTTAGCAAGAGGAGAATACTTGATGCCTGAATTAAACGTCGATACATAAGGTTACCTCATACCAGTTTGCGAATTGATTTTGAGTTTGTAGCTAATAATGTAGTTAGATTTGCTCCTACTAAGGCTAATAAGTAAGGCACGATAGGCAGCCACCATCCCTCTATGAAAAGAATAAATGCGATTAATGTAGAAACTGCAAGGGTTAGTAAATGAATTAATAATTTCAATCGATTTCGGATACTAACAATAGCGATACCACTGCCCCAGAACGCTATGCTTACAATTATGAGTGTTTCTAGAGGCTGAGATAGAGGGCGGATAATAGGACGATCATCTAAAACGGCGCTGATCAATTGACTTGTCATGTGGGCATGGACAAATACACCTGGAATCTCTACACCAAATGGAGTTTGCCAGTAATCGCGATTTCGAATTTCATTTGGTCTATCAACACCTATTAAAATAATCTTATCTTGAATATCTTCTGGCTCAAAATCTTCTGTGAAAATATTCCGAAGAGGAATGGTGAGTGCTATTTTATCGGGTTTAGAAACCGATCTATAGTTTAGTAGAATTTGACTTCCAACAGGTTTGAGCTTTTGATATCCACCAGTACGTGGAGTTAAATCTTGAAATACTACATCACCAAATTGAAAGTACTCATCCTCTGTAAAGTCACCAAATATATCCTCTTGACCAAGATACTGATTTGCTAGTTGAACGCTAAGTGAGTAAATAGCATCACAGACACCTGTTTCAGCAAAGTTGCCAAGTAATAAATGTCGACGAAGTGTATTCGTTTCTAGGGTATCAAAGTTAGTAAATCCTAGCTGAGTTGAACCACTATCTTGAATTGAGAAAACAGGGCTATCACCAGTTTCACAAACAGTTATTAACTTCTCTGGTGTTTTTAAGGGCTGAATTAGCTCTTTACTTTCTTGTCTGCTTATTCTATTCAAGTAGACATCCAAACCAATAGCTCTGGGTTGATACTTCTCCAATGTGTGAACCAGCCTTTGCAGTGCACCATCATAGGCTATGGACTGTCCTTCATCCTGACGTGAAAAGCCCAATTCATCCTGAAACCTCAGATCATTCTCATCTATCGTGATTATAGTTAATCGGTCATCAGGTTGTTCTAATGGGCGCATTCTTAGAAATGTGTCATAAGTTTTCATTTCTAAAGGTTGTAGAACTCCAGTCAGGCGCAATCCTAATAGCAATACTGATATCGCAACACTACTTAAACCTCCAATGCGTAGACGTTTACCTATGGAAATAGGGCTAGGCGTATAGACATAGCTAGTCAGTTTCTTCCAATGGGACAATTGCTCTTTAGAAGAAGCTCGTGCCGTATTTTTAACAATTCGCTGGATAAGTGGTATGTGCGCTAATATTTCTTGAGAAGTTTGAGGCCGCTGCTCGGGAAAGGGGGCCATTAACTCATCGATAAAATCAACTAGATCAGGTTGTAAAGATAACGAATTTGATTGCCAAATCAGTTTTCCAGATACTGAGGAGATTTTTGAAGGATCTTCACCAGTTAACAAATAAACACAGGTACGTCCCAGGGAAAAAAAGTCTGACTGAACAACAGCCTGACCATTCATCTGTTCTGTTGGCGTATACCCTCGGGTAGCAATTTTCGTGCCAGTGATATCTCCTAGTTGGTTTTGTAAATATGTCTCTGCTGCATCTTTAACACCACCAAAATCTATTAATACCAGGCTGTCATCATCCTTAAGCATAATATTTGCAGGCTTGATGTCTCGATGCAAAAAATTATGCTGATGGAGATATTGCAAAATCTTTGTTAGGTTAGCTAACCAGTTCAGCAATTGTAGTTGACTGATAGGTTGCCCTCCACGAGCCTTCATCCATTGTTCTAAATTTATGCCTTGAATCTTCTCCATCACATAACCATGGATAGGTTTAGACATTCCATCCACAACACAGGAAAAGTAACTGTTTGCATCTACCTTAGGAATACCAGGATGGTCTAGCTGGCTAAGGACTTGAGCTTCGCGCTGAAACAGTTCAATGGCCTTAGGAAAATTTTTGATCAGGATCTTCAAAACCTTAACCTGGCCATCTACTAGAATTTCCCAGGTTTCACCAAAGCCCCCTTTTCCCAACTGTTGAATCAGTTGATAACGGCCATTTAGTTGTAAGCCAGGTGAAAGCATAGTGGTTTTCTATCAAGCTATATGGGGCTACTGACCATATTTTTTGGCATACTTTGCCACAGTTGGCTGTAAGGTAAATCTGGTACCGTCATCACTGCGAGTTTTTTCCAACAGCGAGCGCCGTTCCAAAGACGTTAGAATCTTAAGTAGTTCTGATGTTGATATCTGTGAGGTAATACCTCCTAAAATCTCTGCAACTTTTAAGGGATACTCTGCAAGTGCTAAACAGGTTAGAACTTCTTTTTCAAGAATAGAAAGCCGTTCAAATTGTTGATGGAGTGAATACTCCAGATCGCCTAGGAAAAAAGTATTTTGTTCTAGAAACTCAGTAACACTACCTCCGAACAACTCCTGAATAGAAAAAGCGATTATTCGTAATGCCAACGGATTGCCACGATAAGCTGTAATTAGTTCATCCCAAAGGTGTTCATCCGCAAGCTTTTCATTCGCTAAAATCGCCTTTGCTGCTGCGTCTAATCCTTCTACCCGATAGGAACGGGCAGAAGTAGAATTGCTAACCCTAGAAATTTGCCTAAGGTTTTCCCAACTGGTTAATACAACACAGCTTTGGTGAGTTTCCTCTTCCAGACGTCGTAATAGTTCGCCGTAGCCTTCAAATCCTGGTTGGTAGTGGCCTGATAATTCACCACTACTGAGTACGGCTTGGACATCATCCAACACCAGCAGACAACGGTGTTGCTGAAAGTAGTTAATCAGCTTAGATATTTTATCGGAAGTGGTTTGTAGGCACTGATCAGCAGGCAGGCAATTAAGGAAATCTAAAATATCTGCTAAGAATACTTGAACGGATGGCTGATTGCGTAGCGAACGCCAGATTAAGCATTCAAATTCATCTTTGATTTCAAGGGCAAGCTTTGCGGCAAGGGATGTTTTGCCGATCCCTCCTAATCCATACAGTACGATGCTGCGACACCGTTCGGTTAGTGCCCATTGTTTGAGTATGGCAATTTCGTCGGTGCGATCGTAGAAGACTGAAATATCAGGTTTACTATCCCAACTTTCATGGTCGTCAGTCATATCATTAACCTTAAAGGTTAAAAGGTTAGTAGCCATCAATGTTGCTGCAGCTTTTGGTTGAAGACGATAGCCAGCCCTTTCTAAAAGTTGAGATACCCAGGTCCAATTTTTCACTTGTGAAGCCCTAGCAATCTGCTGACTCAAACGATCTTCAAGTAGGATGGGCACATAAGGATATACGCCTCTAGATAAGGTTGTTGATACTGTGGCTGATTCAACTCGGCATTCGCTTGCGATTTCACTTGGGCTGTAGCTAAGTAGTAACCCTCGTAAATACTTCATTTCGGTGGGGGTTAGTTTTTTCCCTTTAGCTACTTCCAAGTCTTGATAGAGCTCACTTAGATTCCACTGTTGAGCAGCTTCCGCAAATTTTTCATTCGTTTTTTCTCCAGGACTCCTCATTTTAATGCCCTACTAGACCCTGCGCAGCAATTTTAGCGTAGGGCATATAACCTTCCAACCCATGGTTAACCAAGTTGTACTCACCCATGTTTTACCCATGAACTGTCAAGGTTTTATCCCATCAATATGGGCTGATGTATTCATTCCTTTTGAATATTCTGAAATCAGTTGCTTAGCGAATAACGTTAGGAGATTGATATGATTCAACACAAACTTGCAATTAGTTTAGCCATAGGCAAGGTGACTCTCATGAGCATTTTATTTATTGTGCTCGGTAGTATGGAAGCAATGGCTTACCAAGTATTTGACAATCCTCGAATTCGGAATCGACATGTGGACAGATGTACCGCATCATGGGTTTATCCAGATGGATGTAGCCAAAATGCAACGGCTCATGTGGCAACAGAATTTTGCAAAGTAAAGGGCTATTCCTATTCATCATATTCTAAATGGAGAGATTACCCTCGTACTGATGAGTATAGAAGAGATGTTGTAAAGCTTGTTGAAGAAGGTAATCCCGTAAGGCGCAGTTTTCAGGACAGAAGAGGAGCTTGGATATTCAAAATGATTATCTGTGAGTAACTAGTTAAGTTTGAGTTTCAAGTATTCATTAAGAGGATTAAGATAGTGTAGATAGTTCATGGGCATGGCATGGCGAGCAAGGAACAATAGCACATCTCTGCAGAGCTCAAAAACTCAAAACGATTGCATATCCTATATTCATTGCGTTGCCATAGGTTAAGACAACAACATTTTTTCTGTGGCTTCAAAAATATTGATTCGTATTTTGAGGAGAAACTCATAAAAAGGAATATGGTTCTTCCGAAAGTATCTTTTGGACTTTTTGCTGGGACTTTGGAGCAATTTGTTTTAATCACCTGACCTTGAATACAGGCAGACTAATCTTTGATCTCTTTGAAATAGCTTGTTTCACTTAAGTCCTCAAAAAGGAACAGCAGAACATAAGCGTACATTGGAGCAATCAAAACAATGAAATCTCAAAACCCTCTCATTTTGATCCCTGCAATATCTTCACTTTTCTTAGTAGATATTGCCAATGCAGTAACGTTTACATCGTCAGTATTGAACCCCGCTGATGGCGCTGAACAACGTGCAACATTCTCTTTCGATGAGATGTCGCTAGATAACGGCATTGTTGAATTCGATGAGCTAACAGATTTATCTCTTACATTCTCTGAACCAAGTCCGGGATTTACATTCAATAAATCTCTCGAAGACTTTGATAATGATTTTTTGGAACTGGTAGAATCTAATGGAAATTTTACTCTTAGCTATTCTCTTTCAGATGACTCAGGGAAACTTGGATCGGAGTTTGTTAATTTCTTTTTAGACGTGTCTAAACCAGATTTCCCTGCGGGATGGGTTGGCGGACTACCTGGACCTTTTTCAGGATTTGGCTATACCTTTCCTAATTCGGCAGAAGTAACCTTAGTTTCCTTAGATCTACCAGAACAACCTCCAGCACCTCCAACGGAACCAACTCCGACTCCGGTTCCCGAACCTGGCAATATAGTAAGTCTGATTCTTGTTTTAGGTCTTAGCTTTTCTGCACTTAAGCCCAAACAAAGGGAACATTTTCAGTTACCCCCTATTAATAGATAGAAGAATGACGTTATTGTGGTAGCCAACTGTATTTCATTGGACTTAGGTAATGAGTTGAGGGAAACAACAGAAGCTTCCTTGAGTGATTTCTAAAATTTTCACATCCGGATGAAGACAATGCCCGGCATACTCTGGTAATCGAGTTGCCCATACTCATCACCATTTTTTACTTGAACAGTTTGAATAGCTTGTGCAATGAGCTGATTTGTAAGCAATTTTGAATATAGCGACATACCTGTTTAGGTAAGCATTAACGCACAGTATCCGATTCTATATGTTAGTGCTTGGCAAATTTGTTCGGGCTGTAGCCATAAAGGAAACCATGCAAATATTTTGCTTCAGTTGATGTATTGATATCAACTGAAGCAACCTCTAAGTTTTTTTAGGAGAAGAATCAATGAGTGATAGAGAGAATAATGGTTCAGTTGCTCTTGCAAAGAATATTGGGACAATAGGACAATCGCAGAAGCGTCGCTCTGTATTACGTGCAAATGTTGGTGGTGTCTTACCAGGTACCCTGTTGGTTGATCTTGTAGATTATTACGAATTTCAAGTAGACCAGAAAGGGTTACTGGATATTGTAATCTCCGGTTCAGAACGCCGAAATATTAACTATCAGTTACTCGACAGCAATGGAAATGTAGTATTATCTAACTTATCTGGTAGCATAACAATCAATCAGCCAGTGTCTAAAGGCACTTATTATCTTAAGCTCTCACCGGATATTTTTACACAGCAGGGTACGAGCTATGGGTTCGGACTTGAGTTCCAGCGAGCAGATTGTCGCGATTGTGACGATGATGATGATGATGATGATGATACTTCAATCGAACCTGATCATGGCTACTCACTGGCGGGTGGAAACTTTGATGGCAATGGGAGTAGTGATCTAGCAATAGGTGTTCCTGGATTTGCAGAAGACTCCGGAACAATAAATGTTCTCTATGGAAAATCCTCAGGGCTATCTATACAGAATCAGCAAATATGGAATCAGAAACCGCAAAATATTCGAGGTGAGTTTGAAAAATTTGACAGGTTTGGTAGCGCATTGATTGTAGGAGACTTTAATGGAGATAAAAAAGACGATTTAGCTATCGGTGCTCACCTCGAAAACATAAATGAGATTCTCAGAAGGAATGAGGGGGCTGTAAATGTGCTTTATGGTTCTCAAACAGGACTTTCTTCAAAAAATAATCAAATGTGGCTTCAAAGTTCTCGTGGAATTAAAGGAAAAGCAGAAATCGACGATTTTTTCGGGTATTCATTAGGAGCTGGCGACTTTAACGGGGATGGTCGTGATGATTTGGCAATAGGTGTTATTGGTGAAGACATTGAAAATGTTTCGGCTGATGATGCTGGCGCTGTTAATGTAATCTATGGCTCTCGAACAGGGCTTTCTTCAGAAAACAATCAAATATGGCATCAAAACAGTTTAGGAATTAAAGGAAATGCTGAAGCTGGTGATGAATTTGGCAATTCACTAGGCGTCGGTGACTTTAATGGGGATGGCCGTGATGATTTAGCAATAGGTGTTATTGGTGAAAACATCGAAAATGTTTCGGCTGCGAATGCAGGTGCTGTTAATGTGATTTATGGTTCTCGGGCAGGGCTTTCTTCAAAGAATAATCAAATATGGCATCAAGACAGTTTAGGAATTAAGGGAAATGCTGAGGCTTATGATGAATTTGGTAACTCACTGGGCGTTGGCGACTTTAATGGAGATGGTTATGATGACCTAGCGATAGGAGTTCCTGGTGAGGGAATAGAGAACGCTTCCGCTTGGAACGCTGGTGCAGTCAATGTTATTTATGGTTCAAGTGATGGTCTCACCGCAAAAAATAATCAAATATGGCATCAAGACAGCTTAAATGTTGCTGGTGCTCCTGAAACAAATGACAATTTTGGTTACTCGCTAGGTGTTAGTGATTTCAATAATGATGGTTTTGTTGATTTAGCAATAGGAGTTCTTGGTGAAAAAATTGATGGACACAGAGGTAATGGTGCTGTGAATGTGCTTTATGGTTCATCATCAGGCCTTACTGGCAGCAACAGTGACTTCTACTATTGGAATTCTCCATAACATGAATTTAGTAAGGAAAATCGTTCTAATAAAAGGTTGAAGTGGAGATTTTTAGCTCCATAAAAGGTCTAAACTTTACAATCAAATTAATGGTGAGAAGTCATTTAAGGCATCTCGCCATTAATTTCTGAGATTACCTAATCGTGACTAAGCTACCATTAAATCCAGGACCTGATACCGAACCTTAGCAGCTGCAGCTTTGGCAATCGCCTGCCAATCTTCTGACAACAATATTTCTCTAAAGACCACCTTTAGCTGGGTAAGTCGCTCTGCTGTTAACTCAATCCTGAGTCCAAGAGGTTCTCCTTCAACCAGTTTTAAGAGACGGTTTTGGATATCGGCTGAGGGCTGCGTGAGCCGCTCCATGATCAGCGGCTTAGCACAATCCAGGGCCGCCTCATAACCTGCCCCCAGATTACAGTCTTTAAGCACAGTCGCTAAACCCCTTAGTACCAGGGACTTAAGCTGAAAATAGCGGGAGTATGTAGCAAGCTGAGGCCAGGTTTTCATCCAACCAACCTGTCCTACACCAGCTAGCATAGGTGCTGTAACTTCAGCTTCTGCATCCAAAATGTCAGCCACAGACTGAGGTATAGGGTTGAGATTACTCATGAGGAGATCACACTTGCTTCTTATTATCGATCCAGAGATTGCGATCGCTTACGCCTTTCACCACTATCCCCCGATATCTGCAACGACTGAATCGACTGCACCTGAGCCACAGTACCCTTAGCATACTGATCCAACGACCCAGCATCCATCCCCTTCACACCCTGCTGAAACTGAGCATACGGCCCCTGATACAACAAATGAGTCACCGCCTCAGCCGACTCCCCTGCCCGTAGTGCTGCCGCCACCACCTGTTGGTCCAGCTGAATCGCCGCCAGGTCACTACTCACATGTTCCCGATACAAATCAGCGTAGCTCTGAATTTTCCCAGTGACCACATTGGCATATTCCGTATACTGCTGCTTTTGAGCCGTATCCACCTGAGTCTTAGCATAATGCAGTAGCTTGGGAAGAGCCGCCTTCTTCTCCTCTGGCGATTGCGCCCTCGTCTCACACTGCACATAGGGTCCTTGAGCAACAAACTGGATCACCTGTCGGGGAGAATGCCCCGCTTGCAATGCAACCTGAGCAACCGTACGATCCAGCTGTTGAGCAGTCTGTTGATCTTCAGGATCCTCACTAGCGTAGGCCTGAAACAACGTCTGATAATCCTCAAAATTCACTCTTAGAGCCGCTTTTGCTAGCACTAAATACTGTTCTCGTGCCTGTTGTCCCTTTTCCGTATCAGGCTCCCGAGGCAGTAATGGAGCATCTTCCGAAGTCGTTTCTTTATCAGCTTTAGGAGACTTTGCCATGATTACTATCTACAACACATCTGAAAAGTCGTTGAGTAGATCATCTTGAGCCAACAGAGAAATCTCTCCTGTCGGTACCGCCATCGGGCTAATTGCTGGAAATTCAGGCTGGTCAGATTCACTTGGAGGGGGCTCAATCCCAAACGTTTCCCGCAAATGCTGAATTTGCTCTTCCATTCGAATAATAGACTGACGAGCCAGGTCCTTTAACTCTGCCTCTGAATGCTTACCAGTATCCTGATAAGCAAAGGGCAGCCAGAAGGCACGAGCCGCAGTAGCCGCTTTCTCTTTACCCTTGTAAGTACGATGAATTAGCCAGCTATAAGTGACACCATTAGGGGAACTACGATCTGGCTCAAAAATAAAGCGTACCCGAGACTTAGTAGGCTTATCTGGATCATCATTGCTGGGTTTACGAGGCATGGCTCAGCATGTTCAGGAAACTATGTTGACCAAAGCCTAGCGCTTGAGCCTATAAATGCTGATAAATCGCTAAATAAGTTAACGTTTAAGTATTTCTGAGACACCCATTGCGGATAGAGTGCTGAATTCACTCAGGCAAATACAGCATTACTGAACCTCCCTTAAGATAGTACAAATAAACTATCTAAATTGTGAGGGTGCTCAATGACAAAGCCAATTCTAACCAGGACAGCCTTTGATGCCTCACGACAGTTTATTGAACAACAGGGACGGCCATTAGAAATCGCCAGATTCCACTATGCCTTTAACGGAGCATCAGCCGACTCAGTAGTTACTGCACTAAAGGAATTCCAGAATCCAGATGGCGGTTTCGGTCATGGGCTAGAACCTGACTTGCGCACAAATGATAGCTCGGCACTTTGCACATCCATTGCCTTTCAAGTACTCCGCTCTATTAACGGCACCTCAGATCATGAGTTAGTCTCAGGTGCGATCTCCTATCTGCTAAAGACCCTAGATCAAAAAGAATGGCACTGGCCCATCATCCCTAAATCAGCTCAGCAGAGCCCCCATGCCCCTTGGTGGGATCAATCAGAGGATGAAGAACCGGAGTCATTCTCTCTTAACCCCACCGCTGAGATTCTGGGGTATCTATATGATTATCAACATCTTGTCCCGGCAACCATTATCTCTCACGTATCGGAACGGGTTATGGGTGCATTATCACCTGCAAATGAGATTGAGATGCATGACCTGCTGTGTTGCCTACGTCTAATGAAGACAAAAACACTGCCCAATGAACTCCGTAAACAAATTCGTCAAGCATTAACCCAGCAGCTTGATGGAACCATTGAACAAGATCCTGCAAAGTGGGAAGGCTATTGCTTGCGACCATTACAAGTCATCGATGCTCCCGACTCACCCTTTATGGCTGGCATGGAAGACGCTGTAGCAGCAAATTTAGCTTACGAGATTGCTACTCAACGTAAAGATGGTGCCTGGTTACCCACATGGTCTTGGGGAGATATGTTTCCAGATGCATGGCAACAGGCCCATCAAGATTGGAGTGGTGTAATCACGATTGAAAAACTGCTGGTCTTGAAACAATTTGGATGCATTGAAGGCATTTCACAGCCAACGTAACTATACGATAGAGTCATCCTTGAAATACGGCATGTGGATGGGGCTATGGTACTCTGCTTTTTTGCCATGGAGATGTCATCACACGACTTGGAGGGTTAGGTCGTTCGACTATCTAGGACAATAGTTGGACCGTGGTTGGAAACGTATCGATGCATTGTCCGTTGGTTGGGATTGGGGCTACCTTAAAGGGCTTTCTACAGGACTATCGCGAGGTGTTTTGCCGGCTAGCCGGATTTGACCATGTCAGCCGTTATATCAATGGTCTATTGTTAAGCCCGAATAAGACACTCCAAGGGATATACGCTCAAATCGTCTGGCCAGAGGGGAGCCAAGTGAGCCGTCGAGCGATGCATGAAGCGGTGTTCGAATCGCCCTGGTATCGAGACGCGCTGATGTGTCGCCATCGGGAACTGATGGCCCCCCGCTATCGAGGTGGTGGACGAGCGGTGATTAGTCTGGACTGGACCTATTCGTATCATCCGTACAGTCGAAAGATCTACGGAGCCAAAGCCGCCTATGATCATGTACATAGTGGCTGGAGTCGCTATCAAACCGTGGTGACTGCTGCCATTGCCAATCCCCATCGGGTGGATGGCTTAGCCGTTGAGGTACAACAGCCGAATTATCAAAAAGAAGAGTTAGCGTATCTAGAGATGACCCACCGTGAGACCTATGAACACCTCGAACAGGTGCGTGAACGGTTGCTGGAATTACTCCATTATCATCTGCACCAACAAAGTTACCAGAAACGAACAGAGATGGTGGTGGACATTGTCCGGATAATTGAAGCTGAAGGTCAGTATCCTCAAGCGGATTATGCTTTTGACCAGGGAGTCTTGATGCGTCCGTTAACCGAACTGATTGAATCCAAGGGCAAACATTGGGTCAGTGAGATTGAACGGACACGACTGATTATGTGGGACCACACCTGGCAACAAGTTCAATACATAGAACAACAACTTAAAGAGACTCATCCCGAGAGTTTTCGATACAAGAAGGTTCGTTGTCGAAATCGAGAGTATCGGGATATTTGGGCGTTTACCAAAGTTGTCCGCCTCAAGAAATATGGTCGTAAACGTCTCGTTATCGTTCATGAAACTGAAGACCTCAGTGATACCCCCCGTTTTCTCTTAACCGATGCCCTCCATTGGGATGCCAACCGGACGTTCTCCACGTGGACCTTTCGATGGCCGATAGAAACCTTTCATGAGTTTGCCAAACAGTTGACGGGCTTTGAAGACGCTCAGCTGCGCAACGAGGAAGCGGTCAAACGCCACTTCTGCTTAAGTTGCGTAGCGCAGTCTGCCCTTCAGCAAGCCAGCTGTTGTGGTCAAAAATCGGAGCGGTTTGACTTTGCTGATGACAATCAGCAACCCATCGGCCAACGACTGTATTCCTTGTCTCGGGATGCCTTTGAACAGGTGGTCCAGTTGATTACTCAACTCACGAAGCAAGGGCAATCGGTCGATCTCATTATGGAGGTGCTGATGCCGACCTAACACTAACCCCTAACCTCACAGGTTATTTTTCTCTGCTCGTAACCTTCCAAGTCGTGTCATCATATCGCCAGTACATATTTGGGCTATAGGGTGACAATTACATAGGCAGCTAATCAGGGTTAATGACAATTAGGTAG
>ERZ1740072.285-NODE-285-length-21368-cov-5.372730_pt1 | contig 21368 bp, 22 predicted proteins | sample MGYA00581733_ERZ1740072 | MGnify/ENA primary metagenome ERZ1740072 (study PRJEB43018, sample SAMN04849741) | marine metagenome | isolation source: floating plastic debris | place: Pacific Ocean | collected 2008-08-30 | study: EMG produced TPA metagenomics assembly...
CCTCGATAGTCGAACCTGATTATTCGGCAAACCAAGTAAAAATCCGAAATTTTAACTTTTATTCAAAAAAAGATCAATAAAAGTTATTACAAAAAACTTGGTATGTGTAGAGTGTCAGCTGTTTTGTTTATCATATAAGATAGGAGCATGTATATGACAGCAATATCACCACGCCAACCTAGTGGCGATTGGCAAGAAATTACTACAGCCAACGAGTCAGCCGCTGAAGGCAAGCAGAGGATGGCCCTTTTACATATAGAGGAAAAAGAGGATCCGTCTAATGCGGCGGACTTCGCTGCTGATTCTAAAAATCTTGAGGCTAAGTTACAAGACACTGCAGAAAAAGTAAAGACAACTGCAGCAAGAGTGCAAGAGCTTGAGAAAGCTTTGAAAGATACGAAAAAAGCAGTCAAAAGACTGGAAAACCCACCTGTTACTTTGGAAAAATTGCTAAGAATGATATTTTTTTGTGAACCTCTCTTTCTCCCTCCTCACAAATAATTTTATGGAATATGCAATAACATGATTGTGTGACTAGTAGCATGTCTGCGTAATTCGCTAGGTTATCATTGCTATAGTTCACTCTAATCTAAGCATGAATTTTTCGGTTAAAGCCACTGGCAGAAGTTTATTAGATTTCTGCCAGTTTCATTTACAACCTCAAGAAATATGGGAAGTTATGCAACTTGAAAGACATTTCCCAGAAAGATAGCGAGATGAGCGCGAAGTGCAAGGTTATTACGCGGCGTTAGCTAAGCTAGAACAATACGCAGCCCAAGGTGTTTCTGTTACTGAAAAAATAATCCAAACACTACATGCGCTTGTTATGAGTGATGGTAGAACGCGCGTTCAACCTACACCCTATCGTGACGGACAAAACGTTATTAAAGATAGTGGAACAGGTACAATCGTTTACCTGCCCCCGGAATCTAAAGATGTGTCTGGTCTTATGCGTAATCTTGCTTTTTGGATCAAAGAAAATGAAGAGTTGCCATGTCCTATTGTTGCAGGTGTTGCCCATTATCAGTTTGCAACAATTCACCCTTACTATGATGGCAACGGAAGAGCCGCTAGGTTGCTAACAACATTAATCTTACATCTTGGCGGCTATGATTTAAAAGGTCTGTACTCTTTAGAAGAGCATTATGCTAAAAACCTTTTGAGATACTATCGAGCAATTAGTATCGGGCCTTCCCACAATTATTATTTTGGCCGAGCCGAGAGCGATATCACCGAATGGCTTGAATATTTCACAGAAGGGATGGCTTTTGCGTTTGAAAAAGTTGTTAGCCAAATGATGGCAAGCAATAAACAAGGTGGAAAAGATCACTCGGAACTTATGCGAATGCTCGATCCAAAACAACGGAAGTCACTAGAATTATTCAAAGAGTATGATGTTGTCACCAGCAAGCAAGTTGGTGATTTATTTGGTTTTCAGCCTAGAACAAATTCTTCTCTTTGCAAAAAATGGGTAGATGCTGGTTTTTTAGAAATTGTCGACCCGAGTCTAAAATCAAGAAAATACAGCTTGGCTAGTAAATACAAAGAATTATTGGATAATTAAAATGACTCATACTACAACAAAACAGACTGTACTTATAACAGGCGTAAATAATCCTGAAGGCATAGGTGCTGCAATTGCAAAATCATTGTATAACAGTTGGAGTAGCCCCCAAAAAAGTGGACCGCTAACCTGCTAACTTGGTTTTTTCCATCAGAGCTTTAGCATGTGAGATCCCATTACTCTCTGGACTATCAGCCGGTGTTCTGCAGATTTCTAAGCCTAGATCTCTACCGAAGCGGACGGTCTCTTTGGCTGCATAACAACTTCTATTATCCGATAGCCATTGGACTGGTGTAGTTAATCGGTTTTCTTCTGTTCTATACTCTACGCTTTTTTTGTCATGCGGATAAGTATGTCATTACCAATCCGATAAGTTCTGTTGTCGCGGCCTTGGTGCGCAACCTCGGTTACAGTTAAGTCTGCATATTCAGAAGATGGAGAATTTACTAGTTTTCCCCGAGTTCAATGGAAAATTTCATTTAATATTTCTTTTTATTATTGAAAATGCGGGATAGCTATCCTTACGCTCTAAAATCGGTGTTTCACCACGCTCTATAGCCTGCCAATAACTCGATGGTAATTTTTTCGTTCCTAGCTCGTAATCCATTCCATCCCACTCATCTTCCCTGAAAGCATAAAAAGCAAAATGCCACCCTTCTTGATTGAAAATATTGATTAAATCTTCAAAATATTTCTCTAGTCCAGATGACATGCGGTGCCCACCGAACTCTCCAACTAATATTCTATGGCGAGCTATATGGTGCTTTTTTTGGAATTCAACTACAGATGACATATAGTCTTTAAGTGCTTGTTTGTCCCACTGCCTGCCATTTATCTGGCCTGGATATTTGAATTTACCATTATTCATTTTATGATTTGTATACTCATACGGCTCATACATATGAAAAGAGTAAAGAATGTTTTTATCTTTCTGAGGAATCAGAAAAGAAAAAGTTTGAGGGTCGCCATATGCAGAACTGTCGAGAATAATAGGCGTGTCTTTATCGATTAGCCTAATATGCTTTATAATACGGCTATATAATGCGTGAAGCATTTTTTGAGACTCTTCTTGATATACTGCGTTTATATGCACTTCATTAGGTACAAAAATTCTTTCTGGATGAGGTTCATTGAGTATATTGTATCCTATGACTGCAGGGTGGTCCTTTAACGCTGCAGCTAAATCTTGCCAAAAAAGAGTAGCCTGCATCTGATATTTTTTATCTTTCCAAATCCTTAAGTCATCTTTATCTTGATTATTTTGCTTCCAGCGCGAGCCAGGAAGACTCAGCATCGTAATAACTACCGGCATTTTTTCTTGGTAACATATATCCAATATTTTCTTTAGTTGTTCTAGATCTTCTTTAACTAACGCACGATAATCATCTGCATTCCCTATTAAAAAATCACGATGTGAAGTTGAGAATTTATCTGGAGATAGTCTTATAAACTCTATGCCATATGCTTTTGCTGCTTTTATCTCTTTAGATCCAATATTTTTATTGAAAATATTGGCGCCTTTTTTTTGAGATTGCCAAAATACGATTCTAGGGGAACTTTTAATACTTTCGTTTGCAAATGCAGAGTTCACTGTGATAGTTGTTAGCAGCGTATAAAATGGAATTAACTTTAAAATATAGTTTTTGCGATATTTTTTCATAATGCCTCTTCTTTATAATGCTGCAAGCAGAGTAGGGCCTCTTAGAGCATCATCAAACTTATTTTCATTACTATCAGAATACCTACTTGCCATAAGCAATACCACCGTTACCATTATAGCAAGCCAATTTTAGATAATTAAACTACTGAAGGATCTAAAAGTTGCAATGATGAGTGTAATGCAGGTCATTATAACCCCGATTGCGAAGTCTCATTTTAATCTAAAATGCGTTTTGAGCAATTTTTCTTGAATTCACGCAAGTCTCATTATATCGTAAATAGTGAATAAAGCATAAAAGGTTATGATGGCAACACAGGTATTTATTGGTCGAAAAAATGAGCTAGATCGATTAAAGGCTCTTCATAAGAAAAAAACACCTAACTTAGTTGTCGTTAAAGGCAGACGAAGAGTCGGCAAAAGCCGTTTGATCAATTTCTTTGCGTCATCATGCCCAGAAAATAGGTTTTGGGATTTTGCTGGACTTGCACCACAAAAAGGCATGAATGATCAAAGTCAGCGCGATCATTTTGCACGCCAGCTTGCAACCCATCTCAAGCTACCACCTTTTACATTCCAGGATTGGACTGATGCTTTTGAACATTTAAGTAGTTATATTAAACCGGGTAATATCATCTTATTTGATGAAATCTCATGGATGGGCTCTAAAGACCCCAGTTTTATTCCCAAGCTCAAAGCTTGGTGGGATAAACAGAAGCTCCCTATTATGGTTGTTTTCTGTGGATCGGTATCGACATGGATAGAAGAAAATATCCTAAAAAGTACGGCATTTTTTGGACGAATTAATCTAACTATTACTTTAGAACCACTTCCAATACGTGATGCAAATAAACTACTTCGCACCTCAGGTTTTAAAGGATCTGATTACGACACATACAAATTGCTCAGTATTTTAGGCGGTATTCCTTGGTACTTAGAACAAATCACACCTGGCCAAACAGCAGATGGTTTAATCAAGCAGTTGTGTTTTGAAAAAGATAGCTTGCTTGCTCTAGAGTTTGCCCGGATTTTCCATGATTTATTTAATGGTAAAGGCGCTTCTTATAAAAAAATTCTCGATAGCCTAAAAGACGGCATGAAAACACTGGCTGATGTGCGCAAAATAACCGGATTCCCTCGTAGCGGCGCCTTAAGCAGTTTTATGGAACATTTAATTATTGCTGGCTTTGTATCAAAACAAAATCTTTGGTCATTTAAAACCAATAAGCCGCTCAAACAGAGCCTGTATCGCATTTCTGATCCCTACATGCGCTTCTACCTAAAGATTATAGAGCCTCAGCGAAATAAAATTGATTTAAATGGATTTCAGAATACGACTATCTCAAGCTTACCTGGATTTGAAGCGCATATTGGCTTGCAACTAGAGCAATTGCTTTTGCAAAATAGAAATGCGCTGCTTAGAAGCATAGGCCTTAATCCGGCGGATATTATTGCTAGCGGCCCATTTAGGCAGTCTAAGTCAACGACCAAAGCCGGTTGCCAAATTGATTTCTTAATTCAAACGACAACTAAAAACCTATTTGTCTGCGAGTTCAAATTTAAACGTCGAGAATTAGGAGCAGATGTTCTATCTGAAGTTCAAGATAAAGTAACAGCATTAAAAGTGCCGCGAGGATTTGCTGTGATTCCAGTATTATTTCATGTTGGCGGCGTATCTAGCAATGTCGCAACTAGTGATTATTTTTATAGAATTATAGATATCTCTGACTTTTTAAAAGAGGATCATCAATGACAAATTTATCGGCGCGTTATAAGCATAATATCGGCATAGCGTAAACATGAACCAGTTAACTGAAAGACAACAAACATACAATAACATATCTAGCGCTCTAGCCTGCATGAGCAATAAACAGCTAAAACAACTTCTTGCTTATTGGAGCGCCGCCCACTTTGCAAAAACGAACCTCAAAACGGTAAAATCGAGAAAACCCAGTACAATCAAGGGGTTGATAGATGCGTACCTCCGGCGCCGACATTCGTATGTAACGGAGAATAAAATAGGGCATTTTTGGTGATTTTGCGATGCTCTAAGTACGCATGTGTTGCATAGCTAAACTCGCTAAAGGCCATGATACTGGGGCTTTAGTAGGTGTTTGCTAACACAGAAATCCAGGAAAAATTTTTCGAGAATTAAAAACTGGCGGAGGTTAGGATCCCTCAATATAGCGCTCTCCAAACTGGGTAGGAAATGTGCAATATTACTCTATATGATATGTCCTTTAGGTGTCGAAAATCGTAACCTAAGGGACATTTCAGGCAAAGCAGCTGCTATAGGTGCTTTTCAATCTATAAACTTGTCTACAATGTCCTTAGGGTTACGAATATTGAAATCTAAAGGACGTTTTGAACACAAAAATGCTGATCCCATAGGGCAAACAATAGATGCAATAAGAGCGGTTCTAAAACCTTGGCTTGGTGATCCTAAATGGAAAATTACCCAGCGCAGTGCGAAATTGATTTATAAATATGAAGCGATCAATAAGATGCCAGCAAAGCTAAAAATTGAAATCAATACCACTGAGCATTTCCAAGTGCTGCCATTACGCACTGAAGAGTTCAATGTTGATTCTGATTGGTGGAGCGGCAATGCCAAAATTGCAACTTATGAGATTGATGAGTTAATGGCAACAAAACTTAGAGCACTTTACCAAAGACGTAAAGGACGGGATCTATTTGATTTGTGGTATATCACCAAAAATGAGTTGATCAATCTGGATCGCGTATTTGAAATATTTACCAAATACTGCGCCAATGATGATTCTCATTTCACTAAAGATGAGTTCATAAAGAATCTAGAGCTTAAACGTGATCACCAAGCTTTCCAGTCAGATATGCATGCATTGCTGCCAACTGGATTAAAGTGGAACTTTGATGAAGCATACCAGTTTGTTGTAGATAATGTTATCAGCAGGCTGCCATGAAACTAGCTTGGGTTACTGATATTCAAAGGGGTTGATAGATGCGTACCTCCGGCGCCGATATTCGTATGTAACGGAGAATAAAATAGGGTATTTTTGGTGATTTTGCGATGCTCTAAGTACGCATGTGCCCGGTAACTAAAACTCGCTAAAGGCCATGGATACTGGGGCTTTAGTAGGTGTTTGCTAACACAGAAATCCAGGAAAAATTTTTCGAGAATTAAAAACTGGCGGAGGAAGAGGGATTCGAACCCTCGGTACTCTTTCGAGCACACACGCTTTCCAAGCGTGCTCCTTCAGCCACTCGGACACTCCTCCAGTAATGATCCTATGAGTTTAGGACAAAAACAGAATAAACGCAAGGTGGGGCCTATCTCCTTTAAAAGTCGAATTGCAGCCCTGTTTTAAGCCCGTGAAATACCAAATCTCCCAATAAGATAGAGATGTTGTCTGTTTGGGTATTGGTAAAAAAGTTTTCTAGTGCTGCAGCTTTTGCTACATTTTGCCCAGAAAAATACTCGATTTCGTAGGAGGCAAAAAGCTTTATACAAACGGCATCTCCTAAGGTTTTTGAGTTCCATGCGGCGCCTAAGGACATTTGCCAGTTGGGTTTAAAAAATCGGTAGTATTGCAAGAGATCAAGGGAGTTATCGGTTACGTCGGTTGTGTCGTAAAGATCTCCACGTACTCTTTGGCTTTGATAGATAAGGGATGCGCCAAAAGAAGAGGTGCTGCTGAATCCATATCCGATTAACCAATCAAGAGAAAACCCGAATCTAGGCCCAATGAACCAGGTATCTGTTGTAAATTGGGTAGGCAGCTCCTCTGTTGATCCAACTAAGGTGACTTCTGTTCGTAGTTTTTGGTCGATAAAACCAAATTTAGGACCTACAAAGGGTGTGAAAATCAGACGGGAGCTAAAGTAGCTTGGTCTCATAAGACAGAGATCGATCTGGTCTAAGTCTAATTGGAATGAGGAAATTACAAATGAAGCTGTTTGATTTACTGCGCCAGGAGAGGTAAATCCAGGGTTGACTACCATGGAGCCTCCGGGAGGGGGCGCTGTGCTACTATCTGTTCTCGTATGCAGCCTTGTGTACTTTCCTTTTCCCATCCAATGGTCTGTGCCTAAGCTTGTGGTGATGCTAGCTGTAAATCCAGGATGAAATTCTGTTTTTTGGTAAGCAGTGATCGCAGAGGGGGGAGTAGCTGCTGTTTGCATGCTGGCAATCCCCATGTTTTCTTGCATCACATTCCAGAAAAGAAAGCTGCCTGAAAGGGCAATGTCCCAAGAGTCTGATCCCTGCACTTTTGCAGGCGCAAGGCCGCCTAACGGCATGTTCTTTTGATAGAAGTGTTTTTCTTTTGTTTTTGGTGTAGAGACTGCATAAACAGAAGATGTTGAAAGAATACATGCCGCACATATTGTGATGCAGCGAGATAAAAAAGAGCGTTTCATAAGATACTTCCTAAAAGAAAAATAAATTACATATATTATGTAAGCGAGCTGTTTAAAGCAAAATATTCTTTAGTAGGGAGGAAGGTTTTAAGGCAAAAAAAATGGGTTACAAAAAGTAACCCATTTCTCTGAAAGATTTTTTTTATAAAAAATCTTAGAAGTCAACTTTCGCTGTGAAAGTTAAACCGTGGTACGATAGATTTCCTGGAGAGCTAAATGAGCCGGAAAGAGAATCTACGTTTGTTCTATTCACGTTTTGACCTTCGAACTGTTGGAATATGTACTCAGCGAATACATCAAAGTGAAATTCTTCCATTGGATACATTCCCCATCCTAGACCAAGGGCTAACTCAGTGTTGGAACGTACATGTCTATACGTGTTTTTCACAAGTCCATTTGTGTATGTAGAAGAAGCAGAGTTTTCTATATCGAAACGAGCTCTTTGTCTTTGGTACAATAAGCTTCCTGCGAAAGATCCGCTAGCTCTTATACCGTAACCTAAGATCCAGTTCATGTCGAGGCCCATACGAGGTCCGACAAACCAACTTTTGGATCTATGCTTGTTGCGAAGAAAAGTTGTTCCAGAAGCAAGTAGATTGCTTACGTTGAATCTTTGGTCCAAAAATCCACCTCTTGCGCCCATGAATGGAGCTGCAGTGAGCATTTGGCCTAAGTACATCCAACGAGCTGTTTCTACGTCGATTACGTCAAGATCACATTGCCATCTAGACTTTGCTTGTGTCAATGTATCTCTCAATGCAATAGCTGTGATATCAGAATCGTCGCTATAGTTGTTGCTATAAAGTGCGCCGTTTGTTGTTGTTGGAGCAAAACTACTTTCGTTATTAGAAAAATGTAGTCTTGTGTACTCTACAGTACCTGTCCAATCATCTGTTCCTAGGTAGCTAGAAGCAGCAACTTTAAATCCAGGTTCGAAATCAAACTTCTGGAAAACTAGCCCTACAGTGTTTGTTGGAGTAGTTCCCGTATCATAAATTGCAAAGTCCATGCCTTCTTGGCTTGCATGCCAATAGATGAAACTTGCTGATAGAGCAATGTCCCAACCGCAATGTGGATTGATTCTAGCTGGGGCAGAATAACCACATTTTAAGTCGTAATTTGCGTAGCCAGGTCCTTTTCCAAGTAAGTCATCGCAAGGGTTTTTTACCTTAGGAGGGCACTTTTTCGGTTTAGGACATGGTTTCGTTTGTATGCATTTATCTTTGCTGCGTGAACGCGTCGCTGCATACATATTTGACGAGGAGAGTAAAAGGCCCCCCATCATCATTAGCGTTCCTACGAATCTATATCTCATCTTTCAGAGCTCCTGTTGTACAGATTTTTTTATCTAAACTTGATGGTAAAAAAATGCTTTCTTTAGAGCAAATTATTTTTAAGATAAAGGGGGAATGCCCTCTTTATTTCTGCTAGAACTTTCTAGGAAGGGTTGATCTTAAGTTATTAACTGTAAAAGGTATGTGAAATTAAAGATCGCCTGCAATCGGAGTGCAAAAAAATATTCACTTGGCTGGTAATCAGCCGCCATTTTTTCATTAAATGCGAAAAAATTGTGTTATTTTTCAAAAAGTCGTACTTGGGTTATTCTATATTATGATAGATATGGTATTTTTCATTTTGTGTAAATTATGAAGTGTCCTTTTTGTAAGCATGAAGAATCAAAAGTAACCGATTCGAGAACAGCATCTGATATTCATGGGATCAGAAGAAGAAGAGAATGTCTCAAATGCTCAAAGCGTTTCACAACATTTGAGACCGTCGATCTTCTTTTGCAGGTGAAAAAAAGAAGCGGTACTTATGAAGATTTTCAACCGGATAAGCTCATCAGAGGCCTCGATAATGCTTGTAGGCATAGCAGAATAGGTCATGCTGCTGTGCGGAAAATCGCAGAAGATATCACCAAAGAGCTTAGCGATAGCAATGCGCGTGTGATTACTGCCGAGAAATTAGGCGATCTTGCTATGAAGTATCTCCAAGAAAGAGATGTCGTTGCATATATTCGTTTTGCTTGTGTATATAAACGATTTAAAGACATCGACGATGTCATTGATGCAATCCAGTCCACCAATCCAAAAGATGCTGCGACAGATTGCGTGTAACTCTGATCAAATAGGGAGAATAACTGTGGCACTTACAAAAGAATCGATTGAAAAATACAAAAGTCAACTGCTTCAGCTTAAAGCAAAGATACTACATAAGCTTGCAGAAACAGATGAAGAGGTAAAAGAAATGGTTGCCTCTAAAGGCTACTCCCAGCATCAGGCAGATGAAGGATCAGATGACTTCGATCAGGCGATTGCTTTGCAACTGTCTGATGAAGATCGCTCTATTCTACGAAAAATTGACCGCGCCTTAGAAAAAATAGAAGAGGGGACGTTCGGGATTTGTGAAGTGTGCGGTAAGGAAATTTCTGAAAAAAGACTCGATGCGATTCCCTATGCTGTGACCACTCTTCGCTGTCAAGAAGAGCGTGAAAAAAGGAAAGAAGGATGAAAAAAGCGCTCGTCTTTATAGCAACCTTACTTTTTTTCGATGTGTTTAGCAAATACCTCACCTATACTTATATACCTCAAATGCGTTGGATGCATGTAGCCTACCCGTATGGAGGTTATGGGATTTTTCAAGATGTCCTCGGCGGACTGAGTATTTCCATCAATCATGTGCAAAATAAAGGCGCTGCTTGGGGACTTTTTTCTGGCTATAGCGATCAATTGCTTCTTTGTAGAATGGTCATCATACTTGCTCTTTTGCTCTATACAGCTATGTTTATCCATAATCCGTTCCAAAAAAAACTCTTTTTTTGTGTCATTGCAGGTGCAATAGGTAATGTAATCGACTATTTTGTTTATGGGTCGGTGATTGATATGATTCATGTAAATTTATGGGGCTATACTTTCCCTTTGTTCAATTTTGCCGATATGTACATTAGCTTGGGAATTGCCGCTCTTTTATTTTCTCCATTATTTCAAAGAAATCATTACAAAGCGTCCTATTAACAAGTTTTTAAGGGAAAAAATCTCGCTTTGTACATTGGCGTTGCCGTATACTTTGTGAGTTCATGAGGTGTTTTTTTGCAGATAGAAATTCTTGCTATAGGAGACGAGCTTTTAGAAGGGTCAGTGATCAATACGAATGCTGCTTATATTAGCAGCGTGCTTGGAAAAGCGGGATATACATGCTCTTTTCAGCAAGTGATAGGCGATCATCTGCACAAGGGAATTGCGTGGATACAAGCGGCTTTTTCCCGAGCAGATTTGGTTTTTTTAACAGGAGGCCTTGGCCCAACGCAAGATGATCTGACAAGAGCGATGTTAGCAGAGATCTTTTCTATTGAACCTTTATTATATAAAAATCCAGCAGGGGTGGAACCTGCCCAGGTATACACGCAAAATGGGAAGATGCTCATCGCTTTACCTGGAGTGCCAAAAGAGCTCTACGCGCTATTTCCTGGAGAAATTTTACCGAAAGTAGAGGCTTTTTTCCCAAAAGAACATGTCTTGAGTACAAAAGAGCTATGTATTGGCGGAAAAAAAGAAGTAGATGTCGATGCCTATGTCCGGAAGCTATCAAGAACGTATCCCTCGGTAAAAATCGGGATATATCCTTCTTTAGGAACCCTTCGCCTGCTTTTTTCTACAAAGGATTCTGCAGATACTTTAGATGCGTTTGTTTTGGCCGTAGAAAGTGCGTATTTTTCCTACGTCTTTTCTCATAAAGGAGAATCGATACAAGAGGCTTTTCATGCAGTATGCCGCGAAAAACAGCTGACCATTGCTTTTGCGGAATCTTGTACAGGTGGAGCTCTCGGCGCTGCTATCACAGAGCTTCCCGGCGCCTCTTCTTACTTTCTTGGATCTATTGTGGCGTACAGTGAAGATATGAAAAAACGTTATTTAGATGTCTCAAAGAAAACACTTTTCCATCAAGGGGCAGTTAGTATTGAAACCGTTGAAGAAATGGCCACATCGCTTAAAAACAATTCTTCCGCAGACTACGTAGCGGCAGTTTCTGGTATGTTAGGCTCGCTGAAAGAAGAGGCGCAGTCTACTATTTCTGCGGGGAAGGTGGCTATCTGTATACACAGTCCAAAACAACTTTTTTCTGGTTGGATTCAGGCGCCAAAAAATCGCAATTCAGGGATCGAGTATACGGTACATTTTGTGCTGTTTTCTCTTTGGAGACTGATCACACAAGGTAAACCTCCGGAGTTTCATGGGATATAAACTGTTGGATAGCGGCTATGGGAAAAAATTAGAAGCTTTTGGGGATGTAGTTCTTGAAAGGCCGTCGCCTCATGCGCTTTGGCGCCCCTCGTTTCCTAAGCTTTGGGATAAGATAGATCTATCTTTTTCTCGAGAAAAAGGTTGGAAAGGAGAAAAACGCTCTTGGATAGCTACGTTTGCAGATTTAGCGTTTCATTTTGCACCTACGGATTTTGGTCACGTCGGGTTTTTTCCAGAGCACCAGAGCCTTTGGAGCCTTTGTCCTTTTGCAAAAGGACAAAAAGTACTCAATCTTTTCGGGTATACAGGGGCATTTAGTATTCGGGCAGCAAAGCAAGGCGCTTTTGTAACCCATGTCGATGCTTCTAAGCCTGCGGTTTTATGGGCAAAAAAAAATGCAGCAGAAAATCACATCGATTCGATTCGCTGGATTGTAGAGGATGCAATGAAATTCCTGAAAAAAGAGCAAAGAAGAGGATCTTTGTATGATGGAATCATCATGGACCCGCCCTCTTTTGGTAGAGGAGCTAAGGGAGAGGTATTCCAAATTGAAACAGATTTACTCGATCTTTTAGATGGCGTTTTTTCTATTTTGAAAAAAAACCGCTCCTATCTTCTTGTTTCTTGTCATACTCCAGGATTTACTCCTTTGATTTTAGAACAGATGTTAGGAAAAAATAGGAAAGGCGGCTGTAAAAGAATCGAACTTTTTTTAGGGGACTCTTCCCAAGTACAAATCCCAGCAGGAGTAGGTGTATTTTGGCAAAGCCCTTGTTGATTACCTCATCGAAAAACCTACGCATCAAGCAGATTCATAAGCTCAAAAAACCTCGAGAAAGAAAGCGATCAAGGCGCTTTCTTATTGAGGGATATAGAGAAATTTTGCGCGCAAAACAAGGTGGCATTTTCATAGAAGAGCTCTATATTTCTGAGGAGCTATTCATCCAAAAGAAAAATGAATATTCTTTGATCGATAGCTTGGTAGAAAAAGGCGCTTTGCTTTTTTCTTTAGATGCCCCTCTTTTTTCTACCCTATCTTTTCGAGATAGACCAGATGGCCTTCTTGCCATTGCCAAGCAAAAGCAAGATCAATTAGAAGAAATCATGTGGGAAGAAGATCCCTTTCTCGTTGTCGCAGAAACCATTGAAAAGCCGGGTAATTTAGGAACAATTTTACGATCAGCAGATGCAGCTGGAGTAGATGGGGTAATCGTTGCAGACCCTTGCACAGATATCCATAATCCGAATGTCATCCGTTCTAGCGTAGGTTCGATTTTTACACAAAAAGTGGTAGAAGTAGATCGAGAAGCTGCATTCGAGTTTTTAGATAAAAAAAAGATCCGAAAAGTTGCGGCAACGCCTCATGCATCGCAAACCTTTACCGACGCTGATTTAACAGGTCCTATCGCGATCTTAGTAGGATCAGAGCAGTATGGACTTTCCGATGAGAGTTTACATGCAGCGGATCTATCGGTGCGTATACCCATGCTCGGATGCGCAGATTCATTAAATGTAGCACAAGCAACCACACTTCTTTTATATGAAGTTCTTCGACAAAGACATACTACATCTTGACCGGCATCTTGTGATTGTCAATAAACCTGCAGGAATTGTAACGCAAAGAGATCCCGCAGATCGTACAAATAGCGTAGAAGATGCTTTACAAAAGTATCTCTGCCATCTTTTGGCAAAACCGAAGGTATTTTGTCATCCCGTACATAGATTAGACAAAAATGTATCGGGAATTTTGGTGTTTGCCACATCTTCTAAAGCGCTTAGCCGCCTTCAACAAGCCTTTAGAGAAAGAGATTCGATAGAAAAAACCTATTACGCCCTTGTCGAAGGAAGGATCCAAAAAGAGGGTACTTTGCGTCATTACCTAGAAAAAAAATCGTTTCACGCAAAAGTGTACGAGCAAAAACACCCCCATGCGAAAGAAGCGGTTTTATCCATTGCCATCCTTTTGCAAGAAAATCCCTCTCTTATCGCTATTCAATTGCATACAGGTAGGTACCACCAAATCCGGGCGCAGCTTGGGTTTATTGGTCATCCTATTTGTGGCGATCAAAAATATGGCTCAAAAACATCTTCTCATCAGATCGATCTACATCATGGCAAGCTGATTTTTTCGCATCCGGTAACAAAGAGCTCTATAATAGTGGTCTGTAAGCCTCCTTTTCTAGATGCAACTATGTGGGCGCAGATTACTCGGCAATAGCGGCAAAGTATTTTTTTAATACCATCTTCTCTTACGTTTATTGAAAACGCAGCATAAGCTCTTGCTACTTGTTTTTCTGCAGGGGGTAAACTCCTGATTGCAGGAAATGGAGGCAGCCTTTGCGATGCGATGCACTTCGCTGAAGAGCTGACGGGGCAATTTCGAAAAAAAAGAGCGCCCCTTGCTGCTATTGCTTTAGGCGATCCATCTCATATGAGCTGTACAGCAAACGATATGGGGTTTGAAGAGGTGTTTTCCCGGTTAGTAGAAGCGTATGGTAAAAAAGGCGATATTTTGGTCGTTTTAACTACAAGTGGTCAGTCGGTCAACTTGATTCGGGCTCATGCAAAAGCAAAAGATAAGGGACTTTTTACCATAGCATTTTTAGGCAAAACAGGAGGGCCTATGTTAGGATCTTCTGATTTAGAGTGGTTAGTGGAAGGTTTTCCTACTTCGGACAGAATTCAAGAAGCGCATATGGCGGCAATCCATATCATTATTGAAATGGTAGAAAAATACATGGGCTATGCACCGAAAAACCAGCAAGTAGCCGAAGCCTTTTCCTAAATGTATGCGAAGTTACTATCGTATCTTTTTCTCAGAGTACGTAAAAAGATCCTTGAGAAAAAAAAGGGACCCATCTCTTTTTTGCTTTGGGTAAGTAGCTTTTTTTTTGCAGCAGCTACATGGATCCATAGGCGTTTTTACACCGCCTTTCCTCGGTTTTCCTACACATCTTCCTCTTTTGTGATCAGTATAGGAAGTCCTATTGCGGGAGGTAGAGGTAAAACGCCATTTACTCTATTCCTACTTTCTTTACTTCCGCAAGATTCTTGCGCGGTGCTTTCTAGGGGATATCTATCTACAGCAGAATCCAGTAATGCCATCATCCCACCTTTTCTTATCGATCCTGAAAAGTATGGAGATGAGCCTTCTTTGATTGCAAAAAACTACCCTAAAGCTATGGTTATTGTGGGAAAAAATCGAGCTAAAAGCGCAAAAATTGCAGAAGCTCATCACAAAAAGCTGCTCATTTTAGATGACGGGATGCAGCATAGAAAGCTGCAAAAAAATATAGAAATCATCCTCTTGAAAGCAAGCGATCTACACGAAAAACTCTACTACCTACCGAGGGGTTTTTTTCGCGAACATTTACGGCAGATGAAAAACGCCGATCTTCTGGTAATTGAGGGAGAAAGTTTCGATGAAAAAGCTCTTAGAAAGTATACAAAAGCTCCCATTGTCCTATGGAAAAAAGAGCTAAAAAAGCCTATTTTTCCCCCAAACCTACCCTTTTCTAAAGACGTAGCGGTTCTCACATCCATTGCTTGTCCAGAGCTATTTATCGATGCGGTAAAAAAACAGGGTTTTTCTATCAAACAGGAGCGCTGTCTGAGAGATCACGCGCCGATTTCTTCTTCTCTTCTTACCTCCTTTTGGAAGAAGAGCCGATCTCAAGGAGCAAAATGCATTCTCTGTACAGAAAAAGACTTCATTAAGCTGCCTAAAAACTGCTCTATTCCAGTGAGTTATATCCCAATGTCGGTGAAGATTCATGAGGGAGAAGCGCATCTGCGCCGCTTCGTCGACGAGTTGATGTGCTTATTTAATTAAAATAATAATAGTAAATAAAAATATTTAATTTTAATTAATTTTTTGATATAATAGTATTTTAAAAGGGTTTTTATATGTCTAATATATCAGAAGTAAAACCATGGTATGATTATACTACGCACTGGACAGACTATGTGCCCATCATAAGTACCTGCGTATCAATTACCAAAGTGCTTATGGGAAACTCTATTCTTTGCTGTTCTCGCATCGATCCTGTTAGGGTAAAGTGCATTTCTCATTTTCAAATAGTTAGGGAAATTCTGCTATTTATTCCGGTCATTGGCAACCTAGTTGTACTCTTGATGGACGATTTTGCTGATTTACCGAAACAGAAAAAATTCTTTTCAAGTCTAACCCCTTCTGAAGCAAACAGTAATAGTAGAGATGAATCACACTCTGGTGAAGAAAATCCTGAGCAAGTTCTCTCCTTTGACGAAAGGCGTATTGCACTTTTAATGGACCGTTTTGCTAAAAAGCCAAGTGAAGGCGATCAGGCTCTTGAAGCATATTTCTCCGCTGGCTTGGAAGAAAAAATGCAGGAAAATCCAAAGGAATGGAGGCTACTTTCTAGACATGATGGTAAGATTTGCGGGTCAACATTGTCTGCGCCAGAAAGTCTTAATGGCCCCTGTACGCTCACCTTAGACGAGCCTGATTACTCGGATCTTGACTGATTCTGAATAAGAGCTCTATTTTGCCTTTCATATAACGCGCTTTTTCAAGATTTCTTAGGGAAAAATTCCACATCTTCGTACAATAAGAGTATGAAGTTGGAAAAATCTCTTGATCCTGTTGTTCTTCCAAAACTTGGGGAAAGCATTACTGAAGCCACTGTTGTCACTTGGCTTAAACAGGTAGGCGAATTTGTAGCTAAAGATGAGCCTTTACTGGAGGTTGCTACAGATAAAATCAATAGTGAAATCCCTGCTCCGACTAGCGGTACTCTTGTCGATGTGGTAGCTGCAGTAGGAGATACGATAGCTGTAGGCGATCCCTTGTGTTATCTAGAACAAGATACGAAAAAAGTTTCCCACAAAAAAGACTCTTCTGCAGCAGATTTTAGTCCTGCGGTTCTCCGCCTGATGCAAGAACATGGGCTTTCTTTTGAAGAAGTGCGAGAAGTAGAAGGATCGGGCCGAGAAGGGCGGGTTACCAAAAACGATCTACAAGCATATATTGCTCGAGGCGCGACTCCCAATCAAAAAAAAGACCTTTTATGTGGAGAAGCCATCAGCCGCGTCCCGATGACGCCGCTTAGAAAAACCATAGCGCATAATATGGTGCGCTCTTTTTACCAAGCGCCTCACGCTTCTTTAGTCGCAGAAGTCGATGTGACTTCTTTAGTGAAATACATTAAGAAATATAGAGCAGCTATTCAGAAAAAGCATCAAGTTAAACTCACAATTACAAGCTTTGTAGCAAAAGCGCTTACATCCGCTATTCACTTTTATCCTTTGATCAATTCTTCTTTAGAAGAAGATACGATTGTCATGAAAAAGTTTGTGAACTTAGGTATTGCCGTAAGTATCGAAGAGGGGGTCATTGTTCCTGTCATCAAACAGGCAAATCAACTATCTCTTCTAGAGCTTTCTAGAAATATTGCAGAGCTTGCCAATAAGGCAAGATCACAAAAGCTATCTTTAGAATCGACGATGCAAGGCTCCATTACTTTGACAAATTTCGGAATGGCTAAAGCAAAAATAGGCGTGCCTATTATTCGGTATCCTGAAGTTGCTATACTAGGTATGGGCGCAATTGAAAAGAAAGTAGTCGTCTTAGAAGATGATACATTTGGTATTCGTTCGATGATGCACCTTTCTTTGACGTTTGATCACCGGGTGATCGATGGGATGTATGGCTGCGGCTTTTTACAAGAAATTAAAACTCAATTAGAAAAAAAACTCCTTGAAGATGAAGCCCTCTCTTTCGATGATTGAACAGCTTTTACAAGAACAAAGAAGGTACATCGAGTATTTTTTTTCTCATGTAGATGTATCTAAAACCCAGGAAATTTTACAAAAGCTTTTGCATACAAAAGGCACGATCTTATTTTCTGGTGTAGGTAAAAGCGGCATCATCGCCCAAAAACTTGCCATGACTTTTTTATCTACAGGCACAAAAGCGCTGTACATGCCCTCGACTGATGCAATGCATGGAGATCTAGGGATGTTGAACGCTGAAGATGTGTTTATTTTTCTGAGTAAAAGTGGAAATACCGAAGAACTTGTACGGCTTTTACCTTTTGTAAAAGATAAAAAAGCCTGCACAATTGCTTTTGTGTCAAATACCTCATCTAAGCTCTACCATGCGTGTGATTTTGCAGCGTATTTGCCAGTGGAAAGAGAGCTGTGTCCTTTTGATCTAGCTCCCACGACATCAGCAGAAGTGCAGCTGATGTATGGGGACTTACTAGCCATGGCGATGATGATGAAAAAAAACTTTAGCTTACAAGATTTTGCGCAAAACCACCCTGCAGGAGCAATTGGAAAACGTCTATTTGTCAAAGTAGAAGATCTAATGCGTAAAGAAGAAGAGGTTCCTCTATGCTCTTTTGGGGAAAAGCTCATCGATCTTTTGTGTAGGCTTTCAGAAAAAAAGTCGGGGTGTTTATTCATTGCTGATGAAAAACGAAGTCTTCTAGGGATTTTTACCGATGGAGATTTACGAAGAGCCATTCAAACCTACGGTCCCAAAGCGCTCGAGAAAAATATTGAAGATCTCATGAACCCTCATCCTAGGTGGATAGAAAGACATGTTCTTGCATCAGAAGCTCTCGGTAAAATGGAAGAAAAAAAGCATAGCCCCATCACCGTTATGCCTGTTATTGAAAAAGGAGTCGTTGTGGGGATTATTCGGATGCACGACATTTTGCAGGCTCTTTAGCCGGCAAAACCTGAGCGATTTTCTGGAACGTATGTTCACAAAAATAGGGTAGGAAAATATCACATCCCCATTTCTTCCCTTTTTTCTGCATTTTTTTTACAGAAAATGTGGGGTGATGTAGGAGCAACCCTTCCGATAAAGAAGCCATCAAATCGATGGCAAGTCCATACTTTAAGCCTTTTTCCTGATAAGAAATAGAGCGTATTGTTTCCACAGGAATGGAAAAAACGCTGATTGCGCCCGATTTATAGGTAAATGTTTTTCCCTGAATCACAATGTGGTTTTTTGAGGGGAAAAAATAGGCTTTTTTTATATAGAGGCTGCTAAAAAAAAGACTCACTGTAACTAGCGGGCTTAACAGAATCAGCTGCGCGCTATTTTGAAGACCCATCCAAAAAATGGATAAACTACCTATTAGTAGGATAATCCAACTTTCTACAGCGTAAAGGCGCGATTTTTTTAGAAGCTTCTGGTTTTTTTTCGTGTAAATGATCCATTCTTCCATAATTTTGACTATAGCAAATTCTTGTTAGATCGTAGAGAAATTTTTACGATCAATAAATCTTCGATGATGTAGTTTACAATTGGAGGCGGTAATCTATGATCTCAACAGAAATTTTCATCGGTCTTATTTTTATTGTAGGCTATTTAGTCATCGTTTTTGAAAGCATATTGAAAATCAATAAGACAGCAGCAGCGCTGATTATGGCGACTATCTCTTGGGCAGCTCTTTTTGCTCTTACACCGGAAAACCTTGCCGAAAACACCCAAAAGCTGGGCTATCACGTCAATAGCGTCAGCCAAATCATCTTTTTTTTACTTGGCGCTATGACGCTTGTAGAAATGATCGATTCTCATCAGGGGTTTCGGATCATCACAGATGCGATCAATACCCGGGCAAAACGAAAAATGCTGTGGCTGATTGGCGCAATCACATTTTTTCTTTCCTCTCTTTTAGATAATTTGACCACAACCATCATCATGGTTTCTTTACTGAGAAAATTGGTGCATGATCCTGTAGAAAGAAGGTATTTAGGAGCCTCTGTTGTGATTGCAGCAAATGCAGGAGGCGCTTGGACGCCAATTGGAGATGTCACAACAACAATGTTATGGATTGGTGGGCAGTTGAGCACAACTTCTGTGATGAAAAGTCTGTTTTTTCCAAGCATCGTCTCCACAATCACCGCTTTGGGTTTTCTCAGTACGAAATTTCGGGGAAAATACGATCTGTTGCGAAGTGAACATTCCCATGTATATGAACCTGGTGCAAAAGTGGTATTTACTACAGGTATGTGCGCATTTATTGCAGTACCGATCATTAAAGCGCTCACAGGCCTTCCTCCTTTCATGGGGATGTTGACCGGTCTTGGCGTGCTTTGGTTGATTACAGACCTTCTTCACCGTAATGATGAGAATAGAAGTCATCTACGCGTACCGCATGTATTAACAAAAATCGATACGTCTGGAGTCCTTTTTTTTCTCGGTATTTTGTTTGCTATCCATGCGTTAGAAACGGCAGGGCTTCTGCAAAATATTGCCTGGTTTTTAGAAGAATATGTGCATAGCCGTTCACTAATCGCTCTATCTATTGGGCTTTTTTCCTCGATTGTAGATAACGTTCCTTTAGTGGCAGGAACAATGGGGATGTATCCGATCGAGCTATATCCCCAAGACTCTTCTCTTTGGCAGATGATTGCGTATACGGCAGGCACAGGTGGAAGCATTTTGATCATAGGCTCCGCCGCAGGTGTAGCGCTTATGGGAATGGAGAAAGTGGATTTTCTTTGGTATGCAAAAAAGATCTCTATCAGCGCTCTTGTGGGATATTTTGCAGGGTTTATTGTCTATCTGTTAGCGCAGTTTTTATTTTGATCTACTAGGGCAATTGGGCGCCGTCTTTCCTTAAGTACGCGCTCTTATTCCTCTATTTGCTTCAAGTAATTGGACTACGTTTCTATGGCGACATAGATGAGCAAGATCAAGGGGTGTATGACCTTTGAAACCAGGTTGATTAATGTTTGCACCACGCTCCAGGAGTAATCTCACCATTTCATCATGCCCCTGTTCTGCTGCCCAGTGTAGTGGTGCATTGCGATTGTATGCGGGTATATTTGGACTAGCTCCCTTTTCCAGAAGCAGCCTAGCAATATTTATATTATTGAATACTACAGCAACGTGCAGAGGTGCGAGGCCTTTCCTGCTGAGCTTGTTCATGTCTACCTTACGCTGAAGGAGTAATGAAACCATTTCGTAACTATCGCACATTATAGCGCAGTGGATTGGATCCGCTCCTTTTTCAAGGAGCAATTGTACAACATCTGTATGGCCTTCTTTGCTAGCCTTAAGTAATAACGGATATAGCTGCTCAGCGCTTAAAGTCTGTAGATTCTGGATCGTTTTTTCAGCATTTAATCCTGTTTGTGTATCAGGGAAATCATATACGCAGATTCCATCGGGTAGGGGATACGTTTTTGCCATTAGGTTGATTGCTTTAAAAGGTGCTAAAAGGTATGCATTTGCACTTCGAATATCTGGATTTGTTTGATGCAAGCCGTATTGTTTTGCTCTTCTGATTAATTGGTTATTACCAACCAACCTTCCTTTTTGATTTACTTTAGCGAAGTTATTTAAGTCAGAAGAAGGAAGGTATGCACAAATGTGACTTAATAATGCAGCGGGAAGAGGTAAGGGTTTGGTGTTTTGACTCACTAAGGCGTTGGTCCTTTCAGCAGCTTCGTTTGTAAATTGTTTAATCTTTTCGACTTTATACTTGGCAGCTAAAGAGTAAAATAA